>Ga0209697_10001849_pt1 | contig 31719 bp, 23 predicted proteins | sample AliMusrvi5mmetaG_FD_184115 | JGI IMG/M metagenome (GOLD analysis project Ga0209697, IMG submission 184115) | Freshwater lake bacterial and archeal communities from Alinen Mustajarvi, Finland, to study Microbial Dark Matter (Phase II) - Alinen... | ecosystem: Environmental > Aquatic > Freshwater... | reverse complement strand
ATTTTGAGTCTATCAACATAAGGGTTGTTTTTAAATGTATATTATTGTATTTGAGCGTCTTAATATACAAACAATCCTTATATTTTCCAAATATTTTACCTCTTTTTTTATATCGAACTCAGGTTATTAGTTTAAATAAGGTTCGTGATACTTTCCTGTAATGTTTCTGTAATTTTTGTTACAGAAACATTACAGGAAGATTACAGAAACATTACACAAAGACCGAAGTTGGTATGATGAAAGTAAATTTTAGGTAATCGGCAAATCCCACAGTTGACGCGATGAAATGTGAATTTCGTGACATTTTTTTCGCAATTGTTCTATGAATTTTATGTTTGAAAAGGCGACACCTATTTATTCTCAATACTTAATCAATCTTCATCAACAAAAACTTTCTTAAAATACCGGATAGCACAATCCTGGAGCGTTTTCAATTTAAGTTCTTCCGCAATAACCGGGGCAAGTACTTTTTGACGAAAAACCGGCCATCCTTCGGTATCTTCACCACACAATTCAATTAAACCCATTTCCTGATAAAGGGTGCAACTTCCCAGGTTGATCAGGTTCAACTTCTCCTCTTTTGTGAATTTCTGGAAAGTTAATCCTCGTTCGCGGATCCCTATCATAAAAAGAACGCCGTTTAAATCGACATCGATTCCAAACATCACTGTCAGTTGTTCGCATAAATCCTTCCAATTATCCGGTGCTTTCATTATAAAACTTTTTGCAAAAGTACGATTATTAGTTATTTGTTAAGAATCAAAAGATTCGGGAATGATTGGTTTGTAGAAGGGGCAAAAATTCTACTTTTGTAATTCGGTTATTCAAACAATTGAATTCCTTGAGCATATTATAAGCTAGAACAAATAAAATGAAGAACTTACGGATTGTTGATATTCTGAAATCGGGGCAGGAAGGCGTCGAGATTACGGTAAAGGGATGGGTTCGTACCCGCCGCGGAAGCAAAAATGTGAATTTTATTGCTTTAAATGATGGCTCAACGATTAATAATTTACAGGTCGTTGCCGATGTTGAAACCTTTGGCGAGGAAATTTTCAGGAATATCAATACAGGTGCTGCAATTGGGGTCACAGGAATACTTGTTACATCAAGTGGTTCCGGGCAAACAGTCGAATTAAAGGCTTCTGCGCTTGAAGTTATTGGAGTTTCCGATCCGGAAAAATATCCGATTCAGCCTAAACGGCATTCACTTGAATTTCTACGCGAAGTTGCTCACCTTCGCCCCCGGACTGCTACATATAGTGCAATTTTCCGTATTCGTCATGCGATGATATTTGCCATTCATAATTTCTTCAATGATCGAGGATTTTATAACGTTCATACACCTATAATCACGAGTTCAGACGCTGAAGGTGCTGGCGAGATGTTTCGCGTTACTACATTACCAGCCAAAGGTGCACCCATAAATGAGGAAGGGAATATTGATTATAGCCAGGATTTCTTTGGAAAGGCAACCAATCTGACTGTTTCCGGACAGCTCGAAGGGGAGTTGTTTGCTATGGCATTATCAAGGATTTACACTTTCGGCCCGACATTCCGTGCCGAAAATTCAAATACTTCACGTCATCTTGCTGAATTCTGGATGGTTGAGCCGGAAGTGGCATTTTTCGATCTGAATGATAACATGGATTTGGCGGAAGAGTTTCTCAAGTACCTGATAAAATACGCGTTGGATCATTGTCTGGATGATCTTCTTTTCTTAAGCAGTAGATTAGTTGAAGAGGAGAAGAGCAAGCCTGCCGATCAGCGTTCGATGGAATTGATTGAAAAGCTCAAATTTGTAGCCGATAATGATTTTGTGAGGCTTACCTATACTGATGCAATCGAAATTCTTAAGAATTCGAAGCAAAATAAAAAAGGAAAGTTCCAATATCCAATAACTGGTTACGGTGCAGATTTACAGAGCGAACACGAACGATTCCTTGTTGAGGTAGAATTCAAAAAACCGGTCATTCTTACAAATTATCCGAAAGAGATCAAAGCTTTCTATATGCGCATGGACGACAATAATGAAACGGTTTCTGCGATGGATGTTTTGTTCCCTCAGATCGGGGAGATCATCGGGGGGTCGCAGCGTGAAGAACGGCTCGATAAGCTGGAAAAAAGGATGGATGAAATGAATATTCCCAAAGAGGATATGCAATGGTATCTTGATACACGCCGGTTTGGCGGATGTCCTCACGCTGGTTTCGGTCTGGGTTTCGAAAGGCTTCTTCTTTTTGTAACGGGAATGGGTAATATCCGCGACGTGATTCCTTTCGCGCGTACACCTAAAAATTGTGAGTTTTAATAATGCAGATCAATGACAATGGTTTTATGTTTCAACCATTGTCATGTCATCAATAATGTTTTAATCCAAATATTTGAGACCCCGAAGAATCATATTCTGCCGGGGTTTTTACTGTTTTGTTCGGTTGCTTGATATTTTTTTTTACCTTTCGGACGAAAACAGGTAAATCAGAATATGCAGAAACTAAGTTTACAACAGAAACTACTACAAAAGCTTTCACCACAGCAGATACAGGTTATCAAGTTGTTGGAGCTGCCTGGTTTGCTGCTTGAACAACGAATTAAAAAAGAACTTGAAGAGAATCCGGTACTCGAAATCGAAAGTGAAGATTATGGATCGCCCGATGAGGACAATTCCAACGACTTAAAATCAAATGAAGACCACGATAATGAAGAGTTTTCGGTAAGTGATTACCTGAATGAGGAAGACGAACCTGGCTACCGTTACAACACTCAAAATACCTCGAAAGACGATAAGGCGACCGATATTCCTTTTTCGGATGGCACCTCTTTTCATGAATATCTTCAGGATCAGATGAATATGGAAATGCTCAATGAGCGTGATGTTATTCTGGCTGAGCATATCATTGGAAATATTGACGAAGATGGTTATTTACGTCGGGATATTGCGTCAATTGTTGATGATCTTGAGTTTACCCAAAATGTAAAGACCAGCGAGCTCGAATTGATAAAGATTCTTAGGATCATCCAGAACCTTGAGCCACCTGGTGTTGGAGCCCGAAATCTAAGAGAGTGCCTCCGGTTGCAGCTTTATCGCAAAGGTGACCATAAACCTGAAATCAAATTGGCCGGACAAATTCTTCGTGATGCATTTGATGAGTTTACACGTAAGCATTTCGATAAAATTGCAAGGAAATTTGGTGTTGATGAAGAGACACTTAAAGGTGCAATAGATGAAATTCTTAAACTAAATCCCAAACCGGGCAGTTCGTTTAGTAACAACATTAGCCAGGGAAATCAGGCAATCATTCCTGACTTTATTCTCGAAGTTGTTGATGATGAACTGCAGTTGAGCCTTAACCAAAAGAATGTACCCGAACTGAATATTAGTCGACATTATTCAAACATGCTCCGTTCGTATCAGGATAATCGTAAATCGATGACCCGTGATGTAAAGGATGCTGTTCTTTTTGTGAAGCAAAAGATCGATTCTGCCAAATGGTTTATTGATGCAATAAAGCAGAGGCAGGAGACCCTTATGCTTGTGATGACCGAGATCCTGATGTATCAGAAGGATTATTTTATGGAAGGTGACGAAACGAAAATGCGCCCAATGATTCTGAAGGATATAGCCGATCGCACTGGACTTGATATTTCGACCATTTCGAGGGTGTCGAACAGTAAATATATCCAGACCCATTTTGGAATTTATCCGTTGAAATTCTTTTTCTCCGAGTCGATGCAAAAAGATACAGGGGAGGAGGTCTCGACACGCGAGATTAAATCGATATTGCGGGAATGTATTGATGGCGAGAGTAAACGGAAACCCCTCAATGACGATGATCTCACTCAGATTCTCAATGACAAAGGGTATGAAATCGCGCGCAGAACTGTTGCGAAATACCGCGAACAACTCGATATTCCGGTTGCCCGTATGCGTAAGGAGCTCTGATTTATCACGCTTTTCAATCCTATCAGATATAAAAAATAACCCGGCTCAAGATTTGGCTGGGTTATTTTTTGGAATATAATTCCTGTTTTCAACAATATCTTATTCTGATGGTATCAGACGATAAATTTATATCCAATACCTTTAAGTGTACGGATGTGATCATTTCCAATCTTCTCGCGCAGCTTTCTGATGTGCACGTCGATCGTCCGATCGCCAACAATAACGTTATTTCCCCATACTGCCTTGTAAATTTCGTCGCGGGTGAATACTTTATCTGGTTTGGACACAAGTAACGAAAGCAGTTCAAATTCTTTCCTTGGCAAGGTAAGTTCCTTTCCATCAATTTTCAGGATGTAACGTTCCTTATCAATTACGATATCGCCTATATTAATAATCTTGTCATTTTCGGCAGCATCTGCGCCAATTCCTCCGGCCCTTTTAAGCAGAGCCTTAACGCGGCTGATTAATACTTTTGGGCGGATGGGCTTCGTTATGTAATCATCAGCTCCAGCTTCGAAGCCTGCTATCTGCGAATAATCTTCACCACGAGCCGTCAGAAACGCAATTATCACGTTTTTGCAACATGAAAGCTTCCTTATTTCTTCGCATGCAGCTATCCCATCCATCTCGGGCATCATTACATCGAGAATTACAAGATCCGGCTTCACCTTGCCTGCCATTTCGATTGCTTCCAGCCCATTGCGGGCAGAATATACCTTAAAGCCTTCACGTTGAAGATTGTAGCTGACAAATTCAAGAATATCTTCCTCGTCGTCTACAAGAAGAATTCGCGGAGTATTATCTTTTTCTACCATGATTTTTATAGTCTGAATTCGTATTTTACCAAGAATTAAATTTAGCAATAAAAGGCATATCCCGATAGCCGGAAGAAATTATTTTTTACTTGTTATACTTTTCAAGCATAAAGGTAAAAGTTGTCCCCTTGTCAGTTTGACTTTTAACATGTATCGTTTGTTCATGAGCTTCAATAATATGTTTGACAATCGATAGTCCAAGTCCCGTACCACCTTGCATTCTTGACCGACTTTTATCAACCCTGTAAAAGCGTTCAAAAATACGGAGCATGTCTTTTTTCTCCATTCCAATGCCATCGTCGCTAACCTCTATAAGCACCATTTTATCCATATCGTAAAAACCGACATTCACGTTGCCCCCTTTTTTGCCATATTTAATGGCATTTCCGACCAGGTTGCTGATGACTTCAAAGATTCGCTTCTTATCGGCTTTGACAATCAATGGCTTATTTGCTTTTACGTTGAGGTTCATACTGATCCTTCTTCCATTCGCATCGCGAAGCTCAAGCTCAAATACCTCTTCCGTTAGTTTGATCAGGTCGAACGGTTCTATGTTCAGTTTCATCTCGCCCGATTCGAGCTTTGTGATTGATTCGAGGTCTTCGACAATGCTGATCATCCTGTCGATGCTTTTTTCGGTTCGCTCGAGGTAAAGGCGATTGATTTTGGGATCCTCCAACCCTCCGTCAAGCAAGGTGAGTATATACCCCTGTATATTAAATATCGGCGTTTTAAGTTCGTGCGAAACATTCCCAACGAAATCTTTCCGGTACTTTTCGAGATCGCGCAGCCTGTCGATCTCTGCCAGTTTATCTTCTGCCCATAGTTTAACTTCCTGATCTACTTCTGCAATAATATCTGTTTTACCATTAATCAGTCGTGTCAGCCTTTTACCTTCGATGGGAACTTCACGGATCGTTTTATAGATTGGGGTGATTTTGTCATTAATAAGTACCGACAGAATATAGATGATAGCGAAATAGGTTACCAGAAATATGATCGGAATGAAAATAACCATCCATGTTTCCCATCCCAGCCAATTCGATATTAACACCAAAACACCCGTAAAGACAGTGATAGTGACCGAGGCTAAAAATGAAAGCATTCGTGGTGAAATTGACTTTATTGAAATCATCGTCGGTAATTATTAAAAATACAGCAAGTAAAGGTATATTTATTTATCCTTTCCCACCACGCTCTGTTGCTATTCACTTATTAACATTTATTTAATACAATATAGGTTGATTGGAACCCCTAACAAAAATACATTTGTAGGCTCGATAAAGTTCAATCTTTAATGGAAAAATTCTATTCGCTTATTTGGTTTGTTTTGGGGATGCTATTCACGTGGGTCGTTTTGACTATTTCGCGTAACCGCAAAAGGACTGCCAAAGCTGAAACGAATCTGCCTGAACCCTCCTCGTTTTCGGAATCGTCGTTAAAAGCAGAAAGTATATTGGTGAAAACAACCGAAGATTCTTCGAATGCTATCATCATGATTTCTAAAGCATATTACCTGGCAATAACCGGATTCCACTCTGAGAATAAGGACCTTCTTGGCGAGATTGAAGCGGAGATCGAAGAATTTAACCAGAGAGTAAGAAAGCTAAAGGCAAAAACTTTTGTGATCCTCCAGCAGCTTCAGCAGGGGTCGATCGAAACGGGCCACTACTATGTGCAGATTGTCGATTATTTGCGCGAAATGGCGCATTCGATTAAATACGTGGTCTTGCCGCTCAACGAACATCTGAAGAATAACCATAAACCTTTCGCCGAAGATCAATTTAACGAGCTGACCCAGTTCAGTAGCCAGGTTACGGACTTCCTGAATTTTGCGCTGCATATTATCAAGGAGTCGCGGTTTGAGCAAATCGATGAGCTGATTCAGAAGCGCCAGTCGATACACGAATCGATGCGCGAGCAAGAGAAGCGCGAGATCCACCGAATCAGAAGAAAAGAGACCAATTCGAGCAACTCGGTCTTGTACTTTGGCGTGATGTCGGAAACGAAGCACTTGCTTTTACAAACAGTTAATTTGCTGAAAGCGACACGCGATTTTGTCTCCTATACAAAATCCTGATTTATCGGGGGTTTGGTTGTCAGGTTTTTAGGATTGCCATGTACTTTAAACATCTCTTTGTTCTGTTAAAGGCTTTTAATCTCGTTCATAATGGCTTAGGGTAATAGTCGGGTGTAAAAAACACAGCTTAATGCCTATTGATATTCAGGTAATTATATCTGGATAGGTGCAATATTGGCAAAATCATTCAAAATAATCGCGTTCCGCGTTTTAATCAGCTATTCCTGCATAAGAATGTTATAAATTTGCACCCTTAAATACTGAGATTAATTAAATTGCTAAAGTTATGAATCTGGACAAAATTTTCGGATTTCTTGTTCCTAAAGACCGCAAGTTCTTTCCTTTGTTTAATCAAGCCGCCGATAATCTGGTAGTCGCTTCAGAATTGCTGATCAAATTAATGGGTGAAAATGATCTTGCTCAACGCGAAGTGTATATCAAGCTGATAAAAGAAGCGGAGCACAAGGGCGACGACATTACCCATGCTCTTCTTATCGAGTTGAACGGCACGTTCATTACACCTTTTGATCGTGAGGACATTCATCAGCTTATCTCGACCATGGATGATGTGGTCGATTACATTCATACCGCTTCTACAAGGGTCCATTTTTACAAGCTGCCCATATTTCCCGAAGAATTTGTTAAAATTGCTGACTACATTCATGCAGCCAATAAAGAGATTCAAATGGTGCTTAGGAGTGTGCACAATGCATCCGATTTCCTGAAATTCACCGATGCATGCGCGCGAATCAGCGAATTCGAAAGTGAAGTGGATTACCTGTACCAGGAATATCTCTCCGATCTGTTCGAATCGGAAACCAACGCTATTGACCTGATTAAAAAGCGCGATATACTGGCCTCTCTCGAAAAGGCAATTGACAAATGTGATGACGTAGCCAACGTCTTTTCCTCAATCATCGTTAAAATATCATAAACAGAATTGGCCGTTCCTTTTTTTGGAAGGGAATGGCCGGTTTTAATATGCTCAATATTAATTGACACCTTATGGAATTTACCATTTTAATTGCCATTATCGTTCTGGCTTTTATTTTCGATTTTATAAATGGCTTTCACGATGCTGCAAACTCTATTGCTACCGTCGTATCCACAAAAGTGTTAACCCCTTTACAGGCTGTGATCTGGGCCGCATTCTTCAACTTTGCTGCTTATGCAATATTTGAATTGAAAATAGCGGACACTATAGCTAAAGTAGTTGATACAAATATGATCAACCTCCAGGTGATATTGGCGGGTATCATCGCTGCAATTATCTGGAACCTGATTACCTGGTACCTCGGAATCCCTTCAAGCTCGTCGCACACACTTGTCGGAGGATTCGCCGGCGCCGCTATTACCTATGCGGGTTGGGGCGTTGTTCATACGCAGGTCATACTGAAAATTGCTGCTTTTATTTTCCTTGCCCCGATTCTGGGTATGTTGCTTTCGTATTTGATTTCGATCGCGCTCTTGTGGATTTTTAAGAATTTCAACCCTTTCAGATTGAAAAGGTGGTTTAAGATCGGACAGTTACTCTCTTCGGCGATGTTCAGTCTTGGACATGGCGGAAACGACGCGCAGAAAGTAATGGGAATTATCGCAGCTTCGTTACTTGTCTTTTTTAAAGGGGTCGATCCTGCAATGATCCCCCAATGGGCCCATATTACCTTTAATGCTGCCGGGAAAATGCATACCATCCCCCTTTGGATCGTATTTGGCTGTTATACTGCCATTTCTGCAGGGACCATGCTTGGCGGATGGCGGATTATCCGCACAATGGGCGGAAAGATTACCAAGCTTACCCCTTTTGAAGGCGTTGCTGCTGAAAGTGCGGGGGCGATGTTACTCTTTGGTACAGAAGCATTCGGTATTCCCGTAAGTACAACTCATACAATTACCGGAGCAATCATGGGCGTCGGATTAACGAAACGTGTTTCCGCTGTTCGGTGGGGAGTTACGGTGAATTTGCTTTACGCCTGGATCCTGACTATTCCCGTTTCGATGGTTTTGGCCGCAACGATTTATTGGATCTTTAAATTGCTTAACTTCGGTTAAATCAATCATCAGGATATAAAAAGAGGTGAAGTATTATTCAATGAATACTTCACCTCTTTTTATTTGGGCTCTTATTTCGTTACCGGATGGGGTGGAATAAAACAGAAAGCATGACTAATTCATTAACTGAAAGAGCCATGCCTTCACCCCTGACCGCACAGTTAAATATCAATTGATTCGATAGCCTCGTATCTAGCGGTTCGATACGCCCGTATCGAATGATTCGATAGCCTCGTATCGAACGGCTCTATACGCTCGTATAGAACGACTCGATAGCCGGATATCGAACGACTCTATACGCTCGTATAGAGCGACTCGATATTTAATCGTTTACATTCAATACATAATCAAATATGAAAGTTCGGGGTTCCTTCAATAATTGTGCTGAAGCCGAAAATTGGGTGGTGATACTTAGTTTGTAATCGCCGGGAACCACATTTATAGGTACGATGAATGATATTTTCGACGGATCGTTTACTAACAGCGATGTCGGCGGGATCGTAAAGACGTCGGAAGTTGTCTGGTTGGTGAGGAATAACCCTATTGATGGGTTATCTCCAACGATTTTAATTTTGCTGCCTGTAAGGTTAGCACCTCCGCCCATGGTGAGCCGGGTGTTGACTTCGCCCGACATAACATCGGTCACCGTGTTGATAATTAACCCCGAAGCGGCCATCCCGCGTACATTTACTACGGTTGCATTTACCGCGTTGCGGAGTTCTGCAGTGGGGGCAATGCGTACCGAAAGGCTGTTGGTAGAGCTGTCCCATGATGCGTTGTCGCCTATAAATGTGCCGTTTACACCAAGGTTGAAATAACCCAAACCAAAGCTGACCGAGGCTCCGTTGGCAATTTGCTCAATGGCTATGGCCTGGAGAATGTCGATCGATGACTTTAGAGAGGTAGGGTTGAGGTCTGTGCGCCGCGAAACGGCAATGTTAATTAAGTCGTCATCGTTAAGCGATTTGCTGGTTACTACGCGACCAAAGCGGTCGTCTTTTCGTTCGGTTAGTGGTAAGTCGTAAAGTTCCACAATAACACTGTTTCTTTCATTTGTTGCCATAATGATTGGTTTTTTGAGGATAAATATTTAGATATTACTAAAAATTCAAATTGGTTTTCCGTAAGATTTGGGCATTTTGTTGTTTATACGGATGGCTATTTACAAAGTTTCGGGGCTCAATATAAAAGAAACAGGTTTTTATGAATTTAATGAATGGTTTTATAATGGATATAAAACGGAAGTCCCCGGAGGTTATGGAAACCTTCGGGGACTATCGATTAAACTGAACCCTTCGAGTGGTTGAAAACCCTCGAAGCGGTGATATCGAATCTTTAATAAAGCGGTGAACGATGGCCCTGAAAGGGTTTGCAACCGCTTTCAGGGCCATCATTTACTTCAACTCCAGAATCATTGAGGTCTTAGCCGGAACGATGATGTTATTCAAATCGTTCACCACATTGCCCGACATGATTTCCTTACCCGATGTGAACCCTTTGAGTGATTCAGCAAAACGGGTGGTATTCAATGTTTTCGATTCGGAATTGGTATTCAGGATGACCATTACAGTCTCTTTTTCGTTATACCTGAAATAGACATAGAAATTATCCATCGGGTAGTAGTGTTTCATCTTTCCATGATGGATCAGCTCTTTCCCCTTTCTCCAGTTCACGAGTTTCTTCATATATTGCTGAACGTCAAGCTGGGCAGCAGTCAGTCCGACACCCTTAAACCCATCGATCGGGTCACCCTGCCATCCGCCCGGGAAATCTTTACGCATCGCGCCGTCGCCGTCACGTTTGTATCCGGTCATTAAGATTTCACTGCCATAGTACACCTGCGGTATGCCACGTGTGGTCATAAGGAAGGTCATGGCTGTTTTAAATTTGGGAATGTCTTCGCCAATAGCTGTGAAGAATCGCTCTGTATCATGATTTTCGGCAAAGATGACAAGATTATCCGCTTTCGGATAGAGGTAATCGAGCGCCAATGTTTCGTAAAGGCGGTTCATTCCGTCCTTCTCATTCATCGATTGGACAATGGCATTCTGAGTAGGAAAATCCATCAGGCTTGGAAGATAGGAAACATATCCGTTAGGATTGACTTTCCCTTTCTGCCAGAATGCAACGGCAGCAGGGTTGGTATTCCACTCTTCGCCAACGATATTGAAATTCGGATACTCGTCAATCACCTGGCGGGTCCAGTCCGACATCATTTGTTTGTCGGGGTAAGGATACGTATCCATCCTGATCCCATCAAGACCGACGTATTCAATCCACCAGATCGAGTTCTGGATCAGGTATTTGGCTACGTAAGGATTGCGCTGGTTCAGGTCGGGCATTGAGGGGACGAACCAGCCATCTGTAAATTCCTTCGCGTCGATTTCAGAACCGTAAGGGTCTTGCACAGTTGACTTCTTGTGATTGGTGATCTTAAAGTCGGGATATTCGTTAAGCCAGTCTTTCATTGGCATGTCTTTCATCCACCAATGACTCGATCCGCAATGGTTAAAAATCATGTCCATCACCATCTTAATCCCCTTTTTCTTAGCCTCGAGGCTTAGGGTTTGATAGTCGGCATTCGTGCCAAACCTTGGGTCGACCTTGTAAAAGTCAGTCGTCGAATACCCGTGATAGGATACGCCCGGCATGTTGTTTTCGAGAACCGGGTTTACCCAGATAGCCGTGTAGCCGTTATCTTTGATATAGTCAAGGTGATCCTGGATCCCTTTGAGGTCACCGCCATGACGTCCGTTGGGGTCGGTACGGTTGGCTTTTTCAAGAGCGTCGGGCGTGGAGTCGTTTGAGGGATCTCCGTTGACAAAGCGGTCAGGCATAATCAGGTACATCACGTCGGTGGTGTTGAACCCAACCCGCTGCGAAGAACCTTTCTCACGCCCTTTTAACTCATAAGTGGTCGCAACAATCGTTTTACCGTTTTGCTTGAATGCGATTTCGAACTTACCCGGCTTTACATTGGGCGACAGGCGCAGATCGAGGAAGAGGTAATTGGGGTTCTCGACAGATGACGAACTCACAAGTTCCACCCCTTCATACTTGATTTCAGGGCGGGTTTCAGATATCCGTTCACCGTAAACCATTAATTGGAGCGATGGATTTTTGAAGCCTGTCCACCAGAAAGGCGGCTCGACCCTGTTAAGTGTCGGTTTGTTAGCTGCCAGGATCGGGATCATGGTAAGCAATACAACGGCGAATAGCGCAATTGAATTGATGGTTAATTGTTTAAATCTCATAGTGATCGTATTTAAGTTGAACTTCTGTTACTGTATTGCCATCCATAAAGTGCTCCTGATCATAGATTGTGATAGTCAGCTGCTGATCCGAAAGGTTTTCGATGCAAACGGTGTCCTTGCTCACATTTATTTGAAGGGTTGCATTCCGGAAGTTAATCCTGAAGGAGTAGGATCTCCACTTGTCGGGAACGATAGGCGCAAATGATAGTTGTCCTTTGCGAATTCTCATGCCGCCAAACCCTTTTACAAAAGACATCCAGGTTCCGCCCATCGAAGTGATGTGACATCCGTCGGATGTGTCGTTGTTGTAATCATCAAGATCGAGGCGGGCAGTTCGGATGTACATCTCATAAGCTTTTTCCTCGTACCCGATCGCACTGGCAAGAATGGTATGAATGCAAGGCGACAACGACGACTCGTGAACGGTGAGCGGTTCATAAAAGTCGAAATGCCTTTTGATGGTCTCTTTGTCGAAGTCATCTTCAAAGAGGAACATGCTTTGCAGCGTATCTGCCTGTTTGATATAAGGCGAGCGCAATATCCGGTCCCACGACCAATGCTGGTTAATAGGACGTTCGGCCTCAGGAATGCCGGCTGCATTGGTTAAATCTTTGTCGAGGAACCCATCCTGCTGAAGGAAGATATTCCGTTTAGCATCGAATGGAAGGTATATCTTTTGAATGATATCGCTCCAGTTAGCGGTTTCAACCTCTTCATTGAATCCCCATTTCTCCTTTAAACCGTTGTATTGAGTAAGATGCTTTTCTTTGAGGTATTCGATTACTTCGAGGGTATAACTAAGCGTCCATTGCGCAATGCGGTTGGTGTGGTAGTTATTACTCACGTTGTTTTCGTATTCATTGGGCCCTGTTACTCCCAGCATCACATATTTTTGCTGTTCTACAGACCAGTTTACGCGTTGTGCCCAGAATCGTGAGATCGCGAGCAATACCTCAAAGCCGTAAGGGGCAAGATATTCCTGATCGTCGGTATAACGGATGTAATCGAATATAGCAAAGGCGATAGCGCCATTACGGTGGATCTCTTCAAACGTGATCTCCCACTCGTTGTGGCACTCTTCTCCGTTCATCGTGACCATCGGGTAGAGGGCAGCGCCATTTTTGAATCCAAGTAATGCACCGTTTTCGATGGCCTTCTGCAGCTGTTTATGTCTGTAGATAAGTAAATTGCGTGGAATCTGAACAGGGGCAGTGGCCAGGTAAAAAGGGAGGCAGAAAGCTTCGGTATCCCAGTAGGTCGAACCGCCGTATTTCTCGCCTGTAAATCCTTTGGGACCTATATTTAAACGTTCATCTTCGCCCGTATATGTTTGCTGAAGCTGGAATATATTGAAACGAATTCCCTGCTGGGCAGCAACATCTCCTTCAATTATTATATCGCTGGTTTTCCATTTTTCGAGCCATGCCTGCGAATGTTCAAGCATCAACAGATCAAATCCTTTTTGAAAAGCGGCATTCAAATGTTTAATCGCGGTCTTCATCAATATCTCCTTCGGGAAGTTTTCGGAGGAGACGTTGACACCAAATTTCTCAATAGTGACCGATTCGCCTTCTTTAATGGATATGGGGATGATGTTCGCGATAAATTTAGTACGGTTTTCGACATCTGCCGAATAGGTAATTGCCTTTCCGTTGCGCAGCAGATTGATCTTCATTCCAGTGCAGACATGGAAGAAAGTTTTTCGCACCTCCGCCGTGATGTAGCCTTCGCCTGGTTTTACGTTCACTTCTACCTCGTCCCAAAATTTCTCGTCGTAATTGGCATCCTCGTTCCGGATATCAAAATCGAGGTAGGGCGTCAATGTGAGTTTGTCAGAAAAATTCAGGGCAGTTACCGTGTACCTGATAGCCCCGATTTCGGAGTCGACAATGCTTAAAAATCGTATGGTGACAACCTTTATCTGTTTGCCTGAGGGTAATTCAGCCACAAACTCCCGGTAAAGATTCCCCTCCTGCATATTCAACTCGCGCTTGAAAGAAAGAACTTTAGCAGTAAACAGATCGAGCGTTTCGCTGCCTATCTTGACATCAATTCCAATCCAGTTGGCTGCGTTGAGTACTTTTGCGAAATATTCGGGATAGCCGTTTTTCCACCATCCGACACGTGTTTTGTCGGGGTAATAAACTCCTGCGACATAGTTTCCCTGAAGTGTTTCGCCTGAGAACTTCTCTTCGAAGTTAGCCCTGTGACCTATTCGCCCGTTTCCGAGGCTCATAAGGCTTTCAGTTATTTTATTGTATTCAGGATGAAACTGATCTTCGATAATCTTCCACCCGTTATGTATGATATATTCTTTCATTCCTATGTCGTTTTAATAGTTAAAGACACACATGCAATAGTTGCATGTATTGTGTCTCTACAAATACCATGATCTTAACTGGTCCATATCCATCTTCTCAAATCCCGGAATGACATATTCCGCATTCTTGAGATTTTCGGACTGACCTATGCCGATAATATGCATCCCACCGTTGCGGGCTGCATCGATACCAGCCTGAGCATCTTCAAACACCAGGCAATTCTGTGGATCGATTCCCAATTCGGTGGAACCCTTTATAAATACTTCCGGGTCAGGCTTGGCTTTTGAAACTTTGTTTCCATCAATCACCGCATCGAATTTTTGGGCAATATTGATCTTGTCAAGAATCGACAGCGCATTTTTACTTGCTGATCCCAATGCAATCAGGATGCCGTTATTGCGCAATTCATCCAGAAACCGGATCACACCGGGGAGGATCTCGTCAGGGGTCATCTTCTGAATATACGAAACGTACAAATTGTTTTTTGTCGTAGCTAATTCTTCCTTAGTCCGTTGATCAACTTGTATATTGCCTATTTCGAGCAGAATATCAAGCGATTCCATCCGACTAACGCCCTTTAGTCGTTCATTTTGGTGCTCCGAAAAGCTAAATCCAAGATCATCAGCAATTTTCTTCCATGCGAGGTAGTGATACCGCGCTGTGTCGACTACAACTCCGTCAAGATCGAATAAGCAAGCTTTGATTTTCATCCTTGAATAATTTATATTTAGGTTCCCTTGTTTTGGAGAACTCTCCATAAAACCAGGAGGTTATTTAAAACTTACTCTTTTGCAATGACAATGTATTCTTTTACAAAGACAACTGAAATGGCAGCTGCAACCATTGAAAATCCTGCAACGCCCAGCATAAGAATGGCCTTACTACCCACGAGAGTTAGTATTAGGCCGCCTAATAATCCTGCAGCGATTTGAGGAATAGTAATCGTAGCATTGAAAATTCCCATGTATACGCCCATTTTATCTGGTGGAAGTGATGCGGAAAGAATGGTATAAGGCATGGCAAGTATGGCGGCCCAGGCAATGCCAATGCCAACCATTGAGAAAATAAGTCCGTATTGGTTATGAATAAAAACCATAGAAATCATTCCTGCTCCGCCTGCTAGTAGAGACAACATATAGACCATTTTGCGACCAAGTTTGGTGGCAAGACGCGCCATAATCAAGGAGAATAGCGCCCCAAACAAACTATATCCGGCAAATATGACTCCGACCCAGTTTCCTGCTTCGTTGTATCCCGCCGATATCGAATCTCCGGCTACTGTATTCCAAACATTTTGAGCAACTCCCGGGGTCGTATAAACCCACATCATAAAAAGGGCGAACCAGGAGAAAAACTGTACAATAGCCAGTCTCCACATCGTAACCGGAATCTCTTTGAGCAAGGTGATAAAGGAAGTTTTTTTTGTTTCTGCCTGTTTTGTCTGGTTGTATTTCCTATACTCTTCAGGTGGATACTCTTTTGTTCTGAAGCTGGTCCATAATACCGAAAGTAAAAGTGTGCCACCTCCTAAATAAAATGCCCAGATAACTGTAGGTGCAACTTTTTCTCCGACGGCCGGCACGTTCGAAACCCCTATCCAGGTTAGAATAAAGGGCAGCAATGAGCCAAGGAAGGCTCCAGAATTTATAAGAAAACTTTGCACTGAATACCCCTGGTTTCGCTGTTCCTCCGATACCATATCACCAACCAATGCTCTGAAAGGTTGCATGGTAATATTAAATGAAGTATCCATAAAAAGCAGCATAAATGCACCAAAAAACAGGGGCGGCAGAATGTAGGCGAAGAATTCTGAATTTGGCATGAAAAACATGGCCATGGCCGAAATAATTGCCCCGAGTAATATATAGGGGATTCTTCGCCCAAACCGAGTCCATGTGCTATCGCTGAAAAGTCCGATTATTGGTTGTACAATTAACCCGGCAAGCGGAGCGGCCAGCCAGAAATAGCTTAAATGTCCAACTTCTGCACCTAAAGCGGATAAGATTCGGCTGGTATTGCCATTTTGCAACGAATAGCCAATCTGAACTCCCATAAAGCCAAAGCTCATGTTCCAGATTGACCAAAATGAGAGACTCGGTTTTTTTGTCATAATAGTAAATTGTAGTTTATAAATCAGACACTGGTTAATAAAACGTGCATTCAGATCTGTCGCACGAATGAAACAAATCGTCAGAAGACAAAAGCGCCAAAATAATTGTGAACAAGAAAAAGTCGTAATCCCGATAAGGAATACGATTAGTGGAGGAAAGTACAATTAATATTCGGCGGCAAATATAAATCAGATAATTTTGAAAAGCAATAGTTAAGGGCTTTTAAATCAAAATAATAGTTTCGCGATGTCTAAACCCTTATGCAAACGTTTGCGATAGCATTCGAATAATCAGATTTTTTTTGTTGATTCACGTATCACGAGGTTTGTTTCGACGTAAAATGTTTCGCCTTCACCTGTACGATGCGATTCAATCCGCTTTAAGAGTACGGTTGCTGCTTTTACACCCATCTCGTAGCCATGCTGATCGACCGAACTCAAGGTTGGGGTTGTAATATCGGAGTAACTACCAGCCGAAAAACCCATAATGGCCACTTTTTCAGGAATGGCAATACCCATTTTTTGAAGTGTTTTCATCACTCCAACAGCGGTAAGGTCATTCACTGTAAATATACCGTCGGGTGGCGATGGAAGCTGAATTAGTTTACGCGTGGCTATTGCTGCCATTTCAAACGAATCTGCAACAATCACGTAATCTTCATTATAAGGGATGTTGTGATCTTTCAATGCATCCAAATATCCCTCCAGCCTATACTTTCCAATTCCCAGCGAAATTGGCGCAGCAAGGTGTGCAATTCTTTGGCAGCCCGAGTCAATTAAATGACAAACTGCATTATAAGCAGCTTTTTTATCATCAATTATAACAATGTCAGAATCAAAACCATCTGGAACTCTGTCGAAGAATACCATTGGAATTCCGCTCTCTTCGATCATTTGTAAATGAGCAAAGTCATTAGTTTGCTTTGAGATAGAGATCAATGCTCCTTCAACCCGGTTAGAAAGTAAGGCCTGTGCGTTGATAATCTCTCTTTCATAACTTTCATTCGATTGGCAAATCATCACATTATAACCAGCTTCATAAGCAACATCTTCAATTCCGCTGATTACTGAAGAAAAAAAGTAGTGAACCAGTTCCGGAATGATGACCCCTATTGTATTTGTTTTGCTGTTTTTGAGTGACAAAGCGACAGCATTTGGTTTATAGCGCAGCTTCTTCGCTAGTTCATTGACGGCATCTTTCGTATCCCGGCTGATATCGGGATGGTTTTTTAAAGCCCTCGAAACTGTTGAGGCTGAAATGCCAAGGGTTTTGGCGATATCTTTTATAGTGACAGGACTGTTCATTAATTCATTTAGCTCATTGGTGAAAATGACGTTACTAAAGTAGCCAATATTTTCGGAATGGCAATAATTTATATGTACATGTGAGACGTAATTTATCACGTCCAGATACTGTGTTTTGTGACATGTTGTATAACATGTTTGTTGCAATCGTCACCGCAAACGTTTGCATAATTATTTTTCAGTATATACCAGAAAAGTAGTGTTAAAATAGTGTTAAAAAGATGTTAATTTGTGGTGCCAAAATGAAAAAGGGAAAGGTTTGTGGAGGCAAGTAATTGATATTCAAATGTGTAATACTAAAAATGCCTGCAAAGGTGAAATTTTTTTATCCATGATTTATGAACCATTAATTTAACGCACATGAAATTTGAATTTGTAAAAATGAAAGCAATTTGGTTTCTTCTTTTTGCATTACTGACGCTGTCAGTAACTGCTCAGGAGCGACTGATTACCGGTAAAGTTACCGATGCTGCTACTAATGAAAGTCTTATAGGTGTGACCGTTTTGATAGAAGGAACCTATACCGGCACTGTTACCGATTATGAAGGCAAGTATTCGATAAAGGTGACACCCACATCGAAGCTTGTATTTTCATTTATTGGTTACCAGCCACAAACTTTAGCCGCTAACCAGCTAAAAGTACTGAATGTAGCTTTAGCTCTTGAATCCAAAAGAATTGATGAAGTAGTTGTAATTGGCTACGGAACTGTTAAAAAATCTGATGCAACTGGTGCTGTTAGTACAGTAAGTTCAAAAGATTTCAATAAGGGCGGAATAACTTCGCCGCAGGATTTGATCGTCGGTAAGAGTGCCGGAACAGTCATTACCTCAAGTGGAGGTGCTCCGGGAAGTGGATCAACTATACGAATCCGTGGAGGTTCCTCAATGTCGGCAAGTAATGATCCTTTGATTATCATCGATGGTTTTCCTGTAAGTAACTCTGGAATTTCAGGATTGGCGAATCCTTTATCTACGATCAATCCAAATGATATCGAGACATTTACTGTATTAAAGGATGCATCGGCCACTGCAATTTACGGCTCGAGAGCTTCAAATGGAGTTATTCTGATAACAACCAAAAAGGGCGTTATTGGTAAACCAATGCAGATCAATTATAATGGAACGATGTCTGTAAATACTGTTCCTAAGTATATGGATGTTATGTCTGGCGATGAATTGCGTTCGCTTGCATTCGATCTTGCCTCGAAAGGTGCAGTTGGTTTAAATATGGGTAGTTTGGCCCGCCTTGGACAGCAAAATACTGACTGGCAAAAGGAGATTTATAGAACAGCACTAGCGCACGATCAAAACATCAGCATAAGTGGCGGATTGAAAAAAATGCCTTATCGTGCCTCTTTTGGATACTCCGATCAGGCTGGTATTCTGAAAACAACAGATATGGAACGTTCGACATTGGCGATCGGACTGGATCCAATGTTTTTTGATAACCACTTGAAAGTTAGTATTAACTTAAAAGGAAGTTATACAAACCAGAATTTTGGTAATACTGGTGCAGTTGGTTCTGCTGTGGCATTCGATCCTACTCAGCCAGTTTATAATGGCAACACTAAGTTTGGCAGTTACTTCACGTGGGTAAATCTATCAGATGTATTGGCGGACGGTTCGATGAACCCGAATGGTAGTCCAAATCCGATTGGCGTTTCGAATCCTGTCGCATTATTGAACCAAACTGATAACAAATCAACTGTCCAACGCAGTATTGGAAATGCTCAGTTTGATTATAAATTTCATTTTCTTCCCGAACTACGTGCAAATATGAATGTTGGTTATGATTATTTCACTACAAAAGGTCATAACAATTCACCCAATGAGGCAGCTTTTACATACAGGGGAGGAATTGGTCACAAAAATGACTATACACAGGATGGGAAAACGCAACTTTTCGATTTCTACCTTAACTATGTGAAAGACCTAACATCCGTTAAGAGTAAAATTGATGCAACAGTTGGATATTCATGGCAACATTTCTATAAAAATGGTTCTAATTTTGACAGAAACGGTCTTGTCCCAGCCACTATATCTGACAGTTCAAAGTTTATTAATGAAAACTATTTGGTTTCCTTCTTCGGACGATTAAATTACACATTTAACGAACGTTATTTATTGACTGTTACAATTAGAGATGACGGGTCCTCAAGATTTTCGAAAGCCAACAGATGGGGACTTTTCCCTGCTGCAGCTTTCGCATGGAAAATCAAGGATGAATCGTTTCTGAAAAACATATCAGCAGTTTCTGATCTAAAATTAAGGTTGGGCTGGGGTGTTACAGGTCAGCAGGATATTGGTAATGATTATCCATATTTACCTGTTTATCGGGGAAGTACAGCTACTGCGCAATATCAGTTCGGAAATACCTTCTATAATACTTTACGTCCTAATCCATATGACGCAAATATCAAGTGGGAGGAAACCACCACTTATAACGTAGGATTAGACTTCGGTTTCGTGAATAACCGGATTACTGGTACAATTGATGCTTACAAACGTCAAACAAAAGATTTGTTGAATTTTATTCCGATCGCAGCTGGCAGTAACTTCTCTAACTTTTTGACTACCAATGTTGGTGATCTTGAGAACAAAGGGATTGAACTTTCTTTGAACGGACAGGTTGTAATGACTAAAGACTGGAATTGGAGTATTGGATTTAATGCAGCTTATAATGAAAACAAAATTACGAAGCTGACCAAGACCGATGATCCAAATTATGCTGGAGTTGATGTTGGAACAATTGGTGGTGGAGTTGGAAATACAATTCAGAATCAACGTGTTGGATTTCCTGTCAATTCATTTTTTGTATTTCAGCAGGTATATGGTTCGAATGGTATGCCTATCGAAGGCCTTTATGTTGACCGTACAGGTCTTGGCGGAACAATTACAAGCAATAACCTGAATAAATATCACTACAAAAAACCTGCTCCTGACGTTACAGTGGGAATTAATTCCAGGGTTTCTTATAAGAATGTGGACTTCTCGTTTGCAGGAAGGGCAAACATTGGTAACTACGCTTACAATAATGTGGCTTCAGGTGCCTTGTATTCAACAGTATACAACCAGTCTGGATTTTTTAACAATATTCCAAAACAGGTTAACAATGCGAAGTTTACAAACACGCAGTATTTCTCTGATATGTACGTCGAAAATGCATCTTTCTTTAAAATGGATAATATGAGTGTCGGATACAATTTCGATAAGTATCTTAAAGCAAGATTGAGCTTTACCGTACAAAATGTTTTTACGATTACCAAATATAAAGGACTTGATCCTGAAGTAGACGGAGGTATTGACAATAACTTTTATCCTCGTCCGAGAGTCTTTGTACTTGGCGTAAATCTTACATTCTAACTTTTATTAAGAATACGACATGAAAAATAATAAAATAAAGTCATTAATTGTTCTCTTTACCGCATTGATGTTTACTGCATGCGTTAAAGATCTGGATGTTACTCCGAAAGATCCAAATATCATTACTTCTCTTACAGTTTATAGTACGCCTCTTGCTTATAAAGAGGGACTGGCAAAACTGTATGCCACATTTGCTGTCAGCGGGCAACAAGGTCCTGCCGGGCAACCTGATATCGCAGGTATTGATGAGGGTTTTGGAAACTACCTTCGCCAATACTGGAATGCCCAGGAATTAACTACCGACGAAGCTGTTATGGCATGGAATGATGCTTCAATCAAAGACTTCCACTGGCAGACTTGGGCTCCGAATGATGTATTCATTGCTGCCGTCTATTCCAGAATCATGTATACAGTGGCACTAAGCAACGAGTACATCCGTGCAACAACTGGTAATACCGATGCAGACATTATGAAATATCATGCTGAAGCAAGATTCATTCGCGCATTGGCTTATTCACATGCCATTGATTTGTTTGGAAATCCACCATTTGTTACTGAAGCTGATGCTCCGGGAGCTTTTTTCCCGAAACAAACGACACGCATTGAATTGTTTACATACCTCGAAACAGAGTTAAAGGCAATTGAGAGTCAATTAGGTGCTCCAAGATTCGAATATGGGAGAGCCGATCAGGCTGCTGCATGGATGCTTTTGGCTAAGTTATATTTGAATGCAAAAGTTTATACCGGAACCGAGCATTATGCTGACTGTGTTACTTATTGTAAGAAAGTATTGGGTTCTTCGTACGCTTTATCTCCAAAATACGCGAATAATTTCACTGCTGATAATAATCTAAGCCCCGAAATTATTCTTCCTATTACTTCTGACGGTTTGCATACACAAACCTATGGAGGAATGACTTATCTTATTCATGCCGAAATCGGTGGAAGTATGTCACCTGCACAGTTTGGTGTTGGTGGTGGATGGGGTGGTATCCGTACCACAAAAGCCTTTGTCAACAAGTTTACTGATAACAGCGGGAAAACAGATCAACGTGCAATGTTTTGGACTGCAGGACAGAATCTCGAAATTGTTGATATTGGTCAGTTTACTGATGGATGGGCCATTACAAAATATTCTAATCTTACTTCTACAGGTGCTGCTGCCCCTCATGCTCATCCTGATTTTGTTGATACAGACTATCCTTTATTCCGTCTTGCGGATGTAAACCTTATGTATGCTGAAGGTGTTCTTAGAGGCGCTACTACTGGTGATGCCGCTACGGCTTTAGGTTATGTTAATGCTTTACGTCAGAGGGCATATGGTGGTAGTACTGCCGGAAACATTACTGCCAATCAACTGACATTGGATTTTATTCTAGATGAACGCTCACGTGAACTTTACTGGGAAGGACAGCGCAGAACTGACCTTGTCCGGTTTGGCAAATTTACGGGTGGCACCTATTTATGGCCATGGAAAGGTAAAGTTGCAGCTGGAGCCTCAACTGAAAGTTTCCGTGATCTGTTCCCTATTCCTTCAAACGATTTAGGAGCGAATCCAACTTTAAAACAAAATGCTGGTTATTAATCTTTTAAACTTTCAAAAAATGAATAAAAAGATATTTATATATTTGACTTTCATTGGGTTGATCGGACTTTTGTTTTCTTGTGAGAAGGAAGGAACAAAAGCAGTTTTGTCAGACAGCCCAATTGTACCTACAATTACGACAATTCCAAGCCTGACTCTAAAAAGAGCCAATGGATTAAATGTACTCGAATTTGTTGGTACACCTCTAGATGGAGGTTTCCAGGCTTCTGCAACCTATTACCTTGAAGCTTGTGCAAAAGGAAATAAGTTTGTGGATGTACTTTCAATTTTAAGTGATGTGCAGGATAAATCGATGAAAATTTCAGTAAGTGATCTCGACGCACTATTACTTAAAAAGTTTCCTGCTGACCAGCTTTCTTCTGTTGATTTTCGGATCAGGTCTGTGTTATCTTTAAGCAGTGGTACTGGTTCATTTGAATATAGTTCTGCAGTCAAGACTGTTGATGTTACCCCTTATGGACCACCTACCTTGGCTATGACTGTTGCAGGAACATTGCAGGGAATTACTTCTCCTGGTGACAATAAGATTTATGCTGGGTGGATTTATACCGATGGTACCGCTTTTCAATTCACAAATAATGACGATGGTAAAAAATACGGTGGCGTACTTGCGGCCGATGCTTTAACCTCTACGTTGGCTGAGAATGGTCCTGCTATTGCCCTTGGTGCTGGAGGCTACAACCTCAAAGCCGATATTAATGCTGGAGTTTTGAAAATGACAATCGCGGATGTTACAATTGGTATTATTGGTGATGCAACCAATGGTGTTGGAGGAGTGGCGGACGGTTGGTCCAGAGATATAAAAATGATTTGGAATTTTACCGATCGTACCTGGAACATTTCTATTACTCTTGGTGCCGGAGGCCTTAAATTCCGTACTCATAATAGTTGGGCTGCCGTAAATGTTGCCTTCAATCCTTCAGGACATAGTTTGAACAATTTGTATCAAAATGATGGTAAAACAGATAGCCAAAATATTGATAATATTGCTCCTGGTAAGTATAATGTAAAGCTGTATTTGGAAACAAATCCAATGAAGGTTGTTTTTACTCCAGCTAATTAAATCTTTTAAATTATTTTCTCATGAAAAGAAAAACGATAAATAGAATATTGGCTATCCTTGTTATTGCGACAATCTTAATTGGTGCATGTACAAAGGAAAAATCGGATGTAAGATTAGCTCCAACACTTGCCACTACCCAGGTATTGAATATTAAATCTGATTCTGCAACCGTTGTGGGTTTTGTTGTTGCCGAAGGAGATGGATATTCAGAAAAAGGTGTTTGTTTTAATACAGCAACATCACCTACCATCGCTAATAATAAAGTAGCATATACAGGACAAACAACATCAGCCGCTTTTAAAGTAAAATTGGGTGGTCTTGCATATGCTACCAAATACTTCGCACGTGCTTATGCAACAAATGCTGTTGGGACAATTTATGGCGAAGAGTATACTTTCACTACTTTGCCAGTCGTTCCTACGGTTACAACAGCTGCGATTACTGCAATTACTGGTAATGCAGCTACAGGTGGTGGTAATGTTACAGTTATTGGAGGAGCCGAAGTTACCACCCGTGGTGTATGCTATGGTGTTACACACAATCCGACAATTGCTGACGGTAAGACAGCTAATGATAAAGGAGCGGGTGCTTTTGTTAGTGCACTGACTCTTTTGAAAGGAAACACTGTTTACTACGTTCGGGCTTATGCTACCAACAGTGCTGGAACAGGATACGGTCCAGAAGTAACTTTCACCACATTGGTTGATATGCCGGTTGTAACAACGACAGCTGTTACTGTTATTACTAAAGTTTCGGCAATATCTGGAGGTGAAGTTACCTACAACGGTGGTGGTACTATTTCTGCAAGAGGACTTGCCTTGAGCACAAGTGCTAACCCTACCATTGCCGGAACTGTCATTGCAGGTGGTACGGGGACGGGTGTTTTTGTAAGCAATCTTACAGGTCTAACAAAATTCACCACATATCATGTCCGCGCTTATGCAACAAACAGTGTAGGTACTGCTTATGGTGCTGATCTGACCTTCACTACATTGTCCGATTTGCGTACTTGGAATGTTCCAGGTGATTATGTTGCAGCAAGTTATCCCGGCTCTACATTGGCTGATTGGTCGCCGGACAAATCACCACAAGTGAAAAGTACAGTAACTTCTCCCGATAATCTTGAAGGTTACGTTTACATGAAAAATGCATCGAATGGTTGGAAGTTTGCAACGCAGCTTAACTGGGATGGCCCGAATTATGGTGATGGTGGAACTGGAAAATTGGATGCCAATGGAGGTAATTTCAGTTCTCCTGCTGGTTACTACAAAATAAATGTAAACGCATCTATTGACCCAATGACTTATACCGCTGTGGCTACTTCATGGGGAGTTATCGGTGATGCTTCACCTAATGCCTGGAATGATGAAACTGCAATCACTTATAATCCGACTTCACGGACATGGAATGGTGGAATGCATATGACTGCCGGTTCATTTAAATTCAGAGCAAATCATTCTTGGGACTATAATTACGGTAGTGATTTAGCTAATGGAATTTTAAGCGCAGGTGGCGGGAACATTCCTTTAACTTTAGCTGGTGACTATTCGTTTACTTTGGACTTAAGCCATCCAAATGCATATACTTATAGTGCAAATACCTGGGGTTTAATAGGTGATGCTACTCCAGATAGCTGGAATTCTGACCAGAACTTGACTTGGGATGCAACTAATAAGGTATTTACAGTTACTCTAAATTTAACTGTTGGCGCTATCAAATTCAGGGCAAACGACGGCTGGGATGTTAATTATGGTGGTAATCTTGGCGCACTTACAGCTGGCGGTGATAACATTGCAGTTGCTGTTGCTGGTAATTATACCATTACGTTCGATCCATGGGCTCTTAAAGCAACTGTTACTAAAAACTAATTTGAAAGCAAAGGCTTATTTGCTGTTTTCAGCAGATAAGCCTTTTTTTAAAGATTGAAACAATCTGTCAGTTAAATTGTTAATTGAGAGGTTAATGAAAAACTGCAGATGGCAGGGTCAGGCGAAATCCGGATCCTGCTTTCTGCTATTCATTTTTGAATTAAACCTTTTATTCCAATCACCATGTTACATCGAATTAACCTTCTTTTCTTGCTAACAGCTCTTTATCAGCTGAGCTTCGGGCAAGTTACCTCCAATCCCGCATTACCAATCGAAAACCTGCCTGTAACTATCACCTTTGATGCCACTCAGGGAACCGCCGGATTAAAGGATTTTGCGGGTGATGTTTATGCACATACGGGTGTTATTACTAATTTAAGTACTTCAGCATCTGATTGGAAATATGTAATTGCTACGTGGACAACAAATATTCCTAAGGCAAAAATGACGCGGGTTTCCCCAAATATTTATACACTCGAAATTACACCCGATATCCGGAGTTTTTATAGTATACCTGCCGGAGAAACAATTAAACAGATGGCCTTTGTTTTCAGAAGTGCCGATCAGTCCTTGGAAGGAAAGGCAACAGGAGGAAAGGATATTCTGATGGATGTTTTTAGTTCCGGATTGAATGTTTCGATCACGAAACCTTTAGGAGTTACTGTCGTGCCTTTAAATACACCATTGCAATTTTCAGCGTCTGCCACAACGTCATCCGATATTCGCTTGTTGCAGAATAATACACAAATTCAAGCCGTTACAGGGAGTCTGCTTGATCATACATTTTTCTTTTCGCAACCTGGTGATTACTGGTTAAAGATCACGGCTACCAGTGGCACTAACGCTGTAGCCGATTCTGTTTTTGTTTCTGTTCTTGCCAGCCAGGTTTCTCAGCCACTTCCAATTGGAGCAAAAAAAGGTATTAGCTATGTTGATCAGCAAACGGCCCGACTGGTTTTGTGGGCACCCTTTAAATCGTATGTTCATGTATTGGGAGAATTTGATAACTGGTTACCTTCTTCAGCGTATCAAATGAAGAAAGATGGCGACTATTTCTGGCTCGATATACCAAACCTTACATCCGGGAAAGAGTATCCTTTCCAGTATCTTATTGATGGTCAGTTGAAAATAGCTGATCCTTATACTGAAAAAATTAGTGATCCCGATAATGATAAATACATTACCAACACCACCTACCCCGGACTGATAGCATATCCTGTTGGTAAAACGGATGGGATTACGAGTGTTTTGCAAACCAATCAACAGGCCTATGCATGGCAAAATACCAGTTATAAAGCACCAGGTGCTGATACAATGGTAGTTTATGAATGTCATGTCCGCGACTTCGATGAACGGCATTCTTATGCTGGCGTGATCGATCACCTCGATTATTTAAAAGAATTGGGGGTTAATGTTTTGGAATTGATGCCTGTAAATGAGTTTGAAGGAAACTCGAGTTGGGGTTACAATCCATCATTTTATTTTGCTCCCGATAAATATTATGGCCCTAAGAATGATTTAAAACGATTGGTTGATGAATGTCATAAACGTGGTATTGCCACGGTAATGGATCTTGTTCTAAACCATTCGTATGGTCAGAGTCCTTTTGTTCAGATGTATTTTGATGGTGCGAAACCGACTGTTCAGAACCCTTGGTACAATGTTCAAAGCAATTTTACAAATCCCGACGCTCAGTGGGGATACGACTTCAACCATGATAGTCCCGCAACTCGCGAACTTGTTGACAGTATTGGATCTTTCTGGATGAGTCAGTATAAAATTGATGGGTTTAGGTTCGATTTCACAAAAGGCTTTTCGAATAATATTAAAGATTCCTCTGATCCATGGGGAAGCAAATACGATGGTCAGCGTGTTTATAATCTTGAAAGAATGGCTCATCAGATATGGACACGTAAACCCGAAGCCATCGTAATTTTCGAACATCTTGCCGACAATTCGGAAGAAACAGTGCTAGCAAATTTTGAAAAAGGAATTCTGTTGTGGGGAAATATGAACTATAATGCTACACAAGCGGCAATGGGTTACAATGACAACGGCACTTCTGATCTCGGTTGGGCATCGTATCATAATCGCGGATGGAGCAAATCCTCGGTAATGGCATATATGGAAAGCCACGATGAGGAACGTATGGTATATAAATGTATCACCTATGGTAATGCCGCTGGTTCTTATAATATTAAAGATTTAACTACTGCATTAAACAGGGCTGCCTTGACAGCAGCGCTTTTTATCCCAATACCCGGACCTAAAATGATCTGGCAATTTGGCGAATTAGGTTACGATATCTCTATTGAAACTAATGGACGAACAGGTGAAAAGCCGATTCATTGGGAGTACAAGAGTCTTGCTGACCGCGCTTTACTTTTTCAGGTCTTTGCAAAACTGTCTTACTTGAAAAAGAAGTACCCGATTTTTTCAACTGCCGATTTTACACAATCATTGGCTGGCGAAATCAAATGGATTAAGCTGAATTTGAATGGTGAAAATGTATTGATCGTGGGCAATTTCGGATTGGCAACTACAAATGCGACATTAGAGTTTCAGAAAACAGGTACCTGGTATGACTATTTTGGTAAGAAATCGATCAATGTGGCTGCAACTTCTCAATCGATGCTGCTTGAGGCAGGTGAATATCGGCTTTATTCAACCCAAAATTTCGGAGATCCGTTGTTTACAGGGATTCAGGATGGTTATATCAATCCAAAGGATTTGATTATTTACCCGAATCCGACAACCAATTATATCAATATAACTTCCGTCGATCAGATAAACAGCATTTCAATCTTTAACATTGCTGGACTCAAAATGAAAGAATTTCAATTGTCGAATATTCAGGGTGTAGAAAATCAATTGAACATTGGTGATCTTTGTTCGGGTATCTATTTTCTACAGGCTACAAACTCAGATGGGCAGATTGTTGTAAGGAAAATTATTAAAAGGCCGTAAAAAGTCAACAAACAATTATAAAAATAATTGTCAGGTTTATATATCGCATTCCATCATGCATTTGCAGGATGAAATGCGATATTTGTTTAGACACTATAAATTAAGATTTCTTCAATCCACTTTCTATAGCGCAAAATACTGATCTTGTGAATAAAGCATCCGAATGTCGGAGGCAAAATAAAGATAAATGCCTTGAATTTCCCCGATTCCGGATGGTAGCGTGATAGCAGCTGTTTGTTGCTTCCGTACAATTCCAGTCGCAATAGGAGCGGTAAATTTTCCTTCATGGGCAATTACCATTGTCATTTCATCGTTGGATAGCGCAAGGCCAATATCCGAATCATCCTGCCAGGTTACCTCGATATTATTGGGATCACCTACTATTCGAATGGCTTTCAACTTGTGAGGAAGTGGAAGTTTTCCAGATGAAAAATGAAGCCATTCCGGATCAATCTCCAAACCATCGGCACTAAAGGCGGGAAGATTCGTTTTGAGAAACAAGTTATATCCCGACATTTGTTCGGCAGCAAGGTTCCATATTTGCCGGATAGGTAAAGGTGTGACTTGCCTCCAGAACGCTGCCAGTTTACTTACTTTTTTCCTGTAATTTAACTGTCCGTCGCTCCATGAATTTTTATCCCTTTCTTTAGGAGCAGTCCTGGCATACGATTTCCCGTTCAGTTTATAAAATACAACAGGTCCTATCATTCCCGATATAGAACCATCCGCACCACTTTTTACTTTAGCCATAATCTTCTTTTTTTTAATTATACCATCTTTTTACCTTCGCAATACCATCGCTATATTTTAAGATAGCTTTGAATAATGTAAAGGTAAGGATTCTGTAATAAATATTACAGAAAAATTACACAAAGATTACAGAAACATTACAGGAAGCATGGATTTGGTATAGATAAGGTATCGTAAATACAAGAATTTATTATTTTTAAAAACCCCTTTTAGTATTTGAAAATGCAACAGTTTCATCTTATTTTTAAATAGATATTCATAATTTATAGAAAACCATCAATTTAGGTTTCGCCGAATATTTTCAGGCAAAAAAAATGAATCTTTTAAGATTCGCAGGGATTATGTGCATTTTATTTGGATGTTAATAAATTGTTTTTTTAAGCTATATAGATTAGCCATGATGAGAATATTTATTCGGGTTTGTGACTCAATTATCATGGCTATTTCACATCTTTTTATAACCTTATTTTTCCGGGCTTATCCCAGTAATGATTCTGCCATGAATGATTTATTTTCAGTCCAAAGAATCATTTCTCGTAGATATTGCTGTAAGTATTAATTGAATTCGACAAGATATTTGTTAGTTTTGGTATTACTTTATAGGTGATAGAAGCAGAAACAAAATATGATGACAGTACAAATTAGTAAATGGCTAAATAAAATATATCCTCAGAATTATATTATAAGAAAACCAACTGTCGGATCACTGATAATCATCGCATTCAGCTTCCTGTTCCTTACTATTTACAAACCACTTCAAACACATGAATCACGATTCTTTAACTATGGGTTAACGATGGCTATTTATTGCTGTGCAATGTCGGTTTCTGTAATTGTCATATCCAGTCTTTTAAAACGGATCAACTATTTTTTAAATCCGGAGAAATGGACGATCTTAAAGGAGATAATATCTGTTGTACTTATCCTGTTTGGAATTGGCATTGCAATTTATTTTACGGGTTTTCTGGTTGAAATACCTTCACAAAGATGGAATCTGCCTACCTTTTTTGATTCATGTAAATCTGCATTCCTGATTGCAATCATCCCATTTGCATTTTTTAGCGTAATCAATTACCGCTACCTGTTTGTTACAGATATTGAACAAAGTTTCAAACCACAGACGCAATCCTCTTCAACCGAACGGATGGAAGAATTGCTTCAGATAAGTTCTCAGCTAAAAAAAGAAGAGCTGAGTTTTTATCCTGGTCAGTTTATTTATGCAGAATCGGAGGGTAACTATGTTGTTTTCTACCTGAATGTTGATAATAAAATTAAAAAGGAAGTTATCCGCAATTCCATAAGTAATATAGCGCATCAACTATCGTCCATTCAGTTTATAATGCGAACACACAGGGCTTTTATTGTGAATGTAAAGAAGGTCAGTTCTCAAAATGGAAATACATTGGGTTATCATTTGAAACTATCCGGAACCGATGCCGATGTTCCTGTTTCTCGACAAAATACGCGTGACTTCAATCGGCTCTTAAAGCAATATCAATAATCCGTTTATACCAAAAACTTACCATTTATACCATTTCTCATTTGAACATCCAGTGATGTTTTCAGCCGGTAACAAATCGCAGCTATAAATCCCATTATGTTGTAATACAGCTCTGCAATGTTTCAATTTGTAGTCTTAAAATTTACAAATTGTGATATGAAGAATTTTATAATATTTGCCGGGCAACGAATTGCATGCATTAAAATGATGATTTTAATAATATTGATGGGTAGTTTTTCTGTGATTAATGCTCTGGAAAAACAGGCTGTTACAGGAAAACTGATTGAAACTAAAAGCAATCAGGTTATTCCTTTTGCCAGTGTTTCATTATCAAGAGACTCCGATGCTGCACTGGTTTATGGTGCATCAAGCGATGAAAAAGGGATATTTAAAATAAGCTCTGTGAAGAAAGGCCATTACACGCTTTCAGTATCTTTTGTAGGTTATAAAACGGTATCAAAAGACCTCGATATTATAAGTGAAGGCGATATAGATGTCGGAACGATCTTTTTGAATGAAGCTGTTATTGATATTAAGGAAACTGTAATTGTAGGCGAACGGCCAAAAGCCAAATCGGAAAGGGACAAGACTACTGTAAGCCTTCGGTAAACCCCGTATTTTAAATTGTCGTTTTGAGTTTTAAGTTTGGCACTCATTTTAAAGAGAAGCGATGTTAAAAGAGAGACAATTTCTATCTATTTATGAAGGGTTTCTGGAATCA
>Ga0209697_10001845_pt1 | contig 31728 bp, 21 predicted proteins | sample AliMusrvi5mmetaG_FD_184115 | JGI IMG/M metagenome (GOLD analysis project Ga0209697, IMG submission 184115) | Freshwater lake bacterial and archeal communities from Alinen Mustajarvi, Finland, to study Microbial Dark Matter (Phase II) - Alinen... | ecosystem: Environmental > Aquatic > Freshwater... | reverse complement strand
GGCCGCGCCCCGGTGGGGTGCCTTCCGCTTCGGCCTACGGCCTTCGCTCCAGGCACCCCACCGGCTCACATACCAAGGGGGTCAATATTCGTGTCGTTGGGTGGGTCAACTTTCGTGTCGCTTGACACCATGGGGGAGATGCTCGGCAACATTGCCCACCAGTGGCGGCAGCCCCTCAGCACCCTTTCCATGATGCTGAGCAACCTCCAGGATGCCCGCCATTTCAACCAGCTGACCGATGAGTATCTCGAGAAATCGGTGCGGGATGGGGGCAAGCTCATTCGTAAAATGTCCTCGACCATCAGCGACTTCACGGACTTCCTCCGACCTACCAAGAACCCGATCCGGTTCTCCCTCCGGGTCCAAGCGGAGGAGGCCATCCGCCTGCTGAAGCCGAATGTTGCATCCCATGGCCTGCGGGTGGAAGTCGATGGGAGCAAGAAGATTAAGTCCATGGGCTATCCCAATGAGTTCTCGCACGTCCTGCTCAACCTGCTGTCCAATTCGCGGGACGAGATCCGGGCCTCGGGCAGGGCTGAAGGCTCTGTGCACATCCGAATCGCAACCGAAGGCGGGCGGGCCACCCTGTGCTATGAGGACGATGCTGGCGGCATCCGCATGGACCCCATCGAGCGGATCTTCGAACCCTACGTGACCGACAAGCCCTCAGGGGCCGGGCTGGGTCTCTACATGAGTCGCATGATCCTCGAGCAGAGCCTGCGCGGCAGCATAGTGGTCAGGAACCTACCGGGCGGTGCACAATTTCTGATCTCCCTTCCTCAAGCCGAGGTCGACCATGAAAGCCGTTGATCTCGATCAGACCTACCTCGCAGGCTTGACCGTGCTGTACGTGGAGGATGATCTTGCCCTCCAGGGCGTCACCGCCGAGTTCCTGCGCCGTTGGGTGGGCAGGCTCGTGCTAGCTGAGAATGGTGAGAGCGGGCTGGCGACCTTCCATGCCGAGCACCCCCAGATCGTCATCTCTGATATCGAGATGCCAGGCATGAATGGTCTGGATATGGTCGAGGCGATCAAAGCCGAACAGGCAGGGCTGCCCATCATCATCAGTACCGCCTTTGAGAAGCCGGACTATTTCCTGCGCTCCATCGCCCTGGGGGTGGACCGCTATGTGGTGAAACCCTTCCAGTCCAAGCCCCTAAAGGCGGCGCTCCTGCACTGCGCCCACCAGCTGCGGGCCGAGAAGGAATTGCAGCGGCACCTCCGGGTCGAGCGGGACCTGCTTCTGGCTCGGCACCATGAGTCCATGTGCATCCTCGCCCAGGGCATGGCCCACGACTACAACAACCTGCTGCAGGCGATCCTGGCCAGCATCGAGACCACGCTCCTGAAAGTCCAGCCCGACAGTCCGGCCAACATCACCTTGGGCATGGCCAAGCGCTTCACCAGCCTGGCGCAGGACCTTGGGAAGCAACTCCTCATCCTCGGCGAGCATGACGCAGGGAGACCGGACCGGGTGGGTGGCCTCAGCCCCTTGGTGAATGAGGTACTCCACGCGCAGCTCGGCCACACGGAAATCGGCTGGGCGAACCGCATCTCGCCGGATCTGCCCAGCGTGTGCTACAACCACGAGCGCCTGGGGATGGCCCTGGGGATTCTGGTCGACAATGCCCGGGAGGCGACGCCTGAGCGCGGGACCCTGGTGGTCGCAGCCGAGGTCCGGACCGTGCTTCCCGGGGATGAATCCTCGCCCCTGGGACCAGGGACCTACCTGTGCCTGAGCCTTCAGGATTCGGGCCGTGGCATTCCGCCGGAAACTTTGCCCCGGATCTTCGACCCCTATTTCTCCACCAAGGATGTTGGGCCCAGGAAGGGCCAGGGCCTGAGCCTGGCCCTGTGTCGCGCCATCCTCCTGGCCCATGGCGGCAATGTCACCGTCGAGTCCCGGGTTGGCGTGGGCAGCACCTTCCACGTGTTCCTGCCGATACCATCAAACCAGGCATAAAGCAGAGGCTAGGTCAGGAGGCCTTCCATGGATTACACAACCTTCGGCAGGACGGGATTGAAGGTGTCCCGGGTCGCCTTCGGGGCAGGACCCATCGGCTATCTGGGCTCTGATCAGGAGCAGGCCGGAAAGCTCCTCAACCTGCTGCTGGACCAGGGCGTCAATGTCATCGATACGGCTGCGGCGTATATGGGCTCCGAAGATCTCATCGGCAAGGCCGTAGGCCACCGCCGGAACGACTTTGTGCTGGTCTCCAAGTGCGGTCGGAAGGTGGATGGCGTGGCTGGCGAGGACTGGTCGGCCCGGTTGGTGACGGAGACTGTGGATCGTTCCCTTCGGCGCCTGGGGACAGATCACCTGGATGTGATGCTCCTCCACTCCTGCGACCTGGCGGTGCTGAAGCGCGGGGAGGCCCTTGGGGCCCTGCTCCGGGCCAAGGAGGCCGGGAAGATCCGGTTTGCTGGCTATTCGGGCGACAACGAAGCCGCCACCTTCGCGGTGGCCCAACCGGGCGTGGACGTGCTCATGTGTTCGGCCAACCTGTGCGACCAGGCGAACCTGGATGGTGCCCTGGCAGTAGCGGAGGCAGCCGGAACCGGGGTCATCGTGAAACGCTCCGTGGCCAACGCCGCTTGGAAGCCTCTGGACGCCCAGATGGGCATCTACCGGGACTACGTGAAGCCGTACGCGGATCGCTTCACGGCGATGGGTCTGGACCCGAAGGCGCTTGGCTTCTCTGGAACCGAGGCCTGGATGGAGATCGCTCTGCGTTTCACCCTGGCCATGAGGGGGGTTCAGGTCGTGTCGATTGGCACCACGAATCCCATCAATGCGGAAGCCAACTTGCGGCTCCTGGAGAAGGGCCCCCTGGGTGAGGACGCGGTCAATGCCATCCGGCAGGCTTTCCAGCGGGCCCTGGCAGCCCAGGGGACCTTGTGGCCTGGACTCACCTGAAGGCCTGGCCTGAGGGGACGGCCACGATCTCCGATCCTCTGAGTTGACTTTTGGCTCCGGGTTTACCATAGGTCCCTCCCCTTACGTACCCCAGCTTTCGGAGGTTCCCCGATGGACGCCAGCGTCTCCTTCCTCCTCAACGGCAAGTCTGTCACCGTCCAGAGCCCCCGGGACCGGATGCTGGTCTGGGTCCTACGCGATGAACTGGGGCTCACGGGCACCAAAGTGGGCTGCGAGGCCGGGCTCTGCGGGGCCTGCACGGTGCTCGTGGACTCCGAGGCCGTGCCCTCCTGTTCCACGTCGCTGGGCGACGTGGCCGGCAAGGCGGTGCTCACCATCGAGGGCCTGGCCGTGGACGGAAAACTGGACCCCGTTCAGAAGGCCTTCCAGGACCACCACGCCTTTCAGTGCGGCTACTGCACCTCCGGGATGATCATGGCCGCCTGGGCCTTCCTGAAGAAGAAGCCCAGGGCCACCCGGGCCGAGATCGTCGAGGCCATGGAGGGGAACATCTGCCGCTGCGGGGCCCACGTGAGGATCCTCGACGCGGTCGAATCGGTAGGCAAGGCCACGGGAGGTGTGCGATGAGAAGGCGAACCTTCCTCGAGGCCGCCACGGGCGTGCTCACCTTCTTCTTCATCACCCCCGCCGGCGCAGCACCCATCGAGCCGACCCGACCTAGCAACTACCCCGAGGATTTCAACGCCTTCCTGAAGATCTCCGCTGATGGTCGCGTGGGCTGCTTCGTGGGGAAGACCGAGCTGGGACAGGGCGCCATGACGGTGCTGGCCATGCTCGTCGCCGAGGAGCTGGAACTGGATCCGGCCCAGGTGGACATGCTCCTGGGCGACACGGACCTCTGCCCCTGGGACTTGCCCACCGGCGGCTCCCTCACCATGTGGCATACGGCCCCCGTCCTCCGGGGCGCCGCCGCAGAAGCCCGCGCGGTGCTGCTGGGCATGGCGTCCAAGGCCCTGGGCGCCCCGGTCGCGGACCTGGCCCTGAAGGACGGCGCCATCTGGGTGAAGGCGGCTCCCAAGCGCCGCACCAGCTTCGGCGAGCTTGTGAAGGGCCGGAAGATGGAGCGGCACCTGGGCAAGGTCAAGCCCAAGCCCCTCTCCGAATGCACCGTGATCGGACGGCGCATCCCCCGCAGGGACGCCCTCGCCAAGATCACCGGCGCCGCCAAGTACGCCGGGGACCTGCGCCTCCCTGGAACGCTCCACGCCTGCATCCTGCGAGCCCCGGCCCACGGCCTGACCCTGACCACCGCGGACACGACTGCCGCCGAAGGGGTTCCTGGCGTCCGCATCGTGCGGGACGGCACCCTCCTGGCCGTGCTCCACCCCCAGCCTGACACCGCCCGAAAAGCCCTGGCCCTCGTGAAAGGCACGTTCGAGGGGACCGAACTTGACGTGGACGATGTGCGCATCTACCAGTACCTCGTGGACAAGGCGGCAACCGGGCAGCGCGTGATGATCGCCCGCGGTGATGTGGCCGCCGGTGAGAAGCGGGCCGCCACCGTGGTGGAAGGGGAATACCGCAACGCCTACGAAAGCCACGCCACCCTCGAGCCCCACACCTCCGTCGCCAAGTGGGAGGAGGGCCGCATGACGGTGTGGGCCTCCACCCAGTCCCCCTTCGTCTTCCGCGATGCCGTGGCCGGGGCCCTCAAGCTGGGTCAGGACAAGGTCCGCATCATCGCCCAGTTCGTGGGGGGCGGGTTCGGCGGCAAGCTCGTGGGCCCCGGGGCCATCGAGGCCGCCCGCATCGCCCGTCAGGTTCCCGGCGTGCCCATCCAGGTGGCCTGGAACCGCGAGGAGGACCTCTTCCTGGACGGCTACCGGCCAGCCGCCGTGGTGAAGATCCGCTCCGGCCTGGACGCTGGGCGCGGCGCCATCACCTTCTGGGACAACACTGCAGCCGGCGTTTCCCAGGGTGAGGCCGAGTTCGCCTACGAGATGCAGACGAACAAGTACCAGGCTCCGGCCGTCCCGGACCTCCACCCCCTCAAGGTCGGCGCCTGGCGGGCCCCCAACGCCCACACCAACGCGTTCGCCCGGGAATGCCAGCTGGATGCGCTGGCGGCCAAGGCCGGCCTGGATCCCGTGACCCTGCGCCGCCGCCTCGCCACCGACGCCCGCCTCCTGCGCCTCCTGGACCTTGCGGTGGGGACCTTCGGCTGGGAACCCGCCGCCGGGCCCACGGGCCGTGGCATCGGACTGGCCTGCGGCGCCTGGCGCCAGGCCATGGTGGTGGCCGTGGCCCAGGTCGCCGTGGACAAGGCCACCGGAATGGTCCGGGTGGAGCGCTTCCTCGAGGCCGTGGACGTGGGCCTCGTGGTGAACCCCGACGGGGCCCGCCAGCAGGTTGAGGGCGCCATCACCATGTGCATCGGGCAGGCCCTCAGCGAGGAGATCCACTTCAAGGGCGGCCGCATCCTCGACAAGAACTTCGACACTTACCTCCTGCCCCGCTTCTCCGCCATCCCCCGCATCCAGGTCGTCTTCGCAGACAACTCCACCATGGCCACCCAGGGCATCGGCGAACCCCCCGTCGTGCCGGTGGCCGCGGCCCTGGCCAACGCCGTCTTCGATGCCACCGGCGCGCGGGTGACCCACGTGCCCTTCACCCCCGAACGGGTTCTCGAAGCCCTGAAGCGCGTGCCTGCGAAGTAGCCTGCTCCTGCAGCTCCAGCTCTAGTTTGTAGCGCCGTCTTGCTGGGACAGCCTGGTGGTCCGGGTGATTCATGTCCCCCAGTACGGGGTTAGGACATGAACCCCCTGCGTGCCCGGTGATCTTGTTAGCCCCACATCCCGCGAGGGGCCGGAGAGAAAATACTCTGGGTCCCCGGTTACGATATCCGGATAACTCCAAACGAAGGCCTCCCAAGCAGCTAGTCGGTTTCTCTTCACGTCTCGGCCCTTCACGGTGGTTTCCTTCATGCCCTCCGAGCCGGTCCCCATGGATTCCCGCCGCGCGGAATACGCCACGCGGTTCAACCGGGTTGTGGACCACATCCAGGCTCATCTCGCCGAACCCATGGACCTGGAGACCCTCGCTGGAGTGGCGTGCTTCTCTCCCTATCACTTCCACCGCCTCTTCCACGGGTGGATGGGGGAGACCATCCGGGACTTCGTGTTCCGCCTGCGGGTAGAACGGGCTGCGGCCCAACTGCTGTACAACCCCTCCAAGACCATCACCGAGATCGCTCTCGACTGCGGCTTTTCCTCGTCCGCCACCTTTGCCCGGGGATTCCGGGCTTTCCACGGCATCTCCGCCACCGAGTTTCGCAAGAATCGCAACACGCATCGCAAGAATGGCAAAGCGGACCCCTCGCTCGGAGTCCCATGCTCAGGGGGACTTCCTGAGCGGGCCTTTAACATGACCTTGAACGTCCAAGTGATGCAGCTGGAGCCCATGCATGTGGCCTACCTCCGCCACGTAGGGCCCTTCCAGGAGGACGCGGCCCTCTTTGAGCGACTGCTGGGCCGCATCCGCGCCTGGGCCGGGCTCCGGGGCCTGTTGGGGCCTGAGGCAAGGTTGCTGAGCGTCAGCCATGACGACCCGGAGATCACCGAGGCCCGCAAACTGCGACTGGACGTCGCCATCACCGTGCCCGAAGGCACGGGGGTGGGCGGGGAGATTGTCTGCCGGAAGCTGGAGGGCGGCCCCTATGCGGTGGCCAGGGTGCGCCTCCTGCCCAGCCAGTTCATGGAAGCCTGGGACACCCTCATGGGCGGGTGGTTGCCGGGCAGCGGGTACCAACCCGATGACCGCCCCCGCTTCGAGATCTACCTGGACAACCCCCTCACCGATGCCCAAGGCCGGCTGAACGTGGAGCTCTGCCTTGCCGTGAGGCCGCTCTGGTGCTGAGCGCCCGTGGAATCTCCAAGCGCTACGGGGCGCTGCTGGCCAACGACGGCATCGACCTCTCCCTGAACGGCGGCGAGGTGCACGCCCTCTTGGGTGAGAACGGCGCCGGCAAGAGCACCCTGTCGAAGATCCTCTACGGTTACACCCGCCCGGATGCCGGGGAGATCCTTGTGGGCGGCAAGGCCGCGCGCCTGCGCTCGCCCCGGGAGGCCCGGGCCCTGGGCATTGGCATGGTGTTCCAGAACTTCATGCTCATCCCCGCCCTCACGGTGCAGGAGAACATCGCCCTCTTCCTCACGGACCTGCCGGCGATCCTGGACCAGGAAGCTGTCGCCAGGCGGATTCGGGCCTACGGGGCGCGGTTCGGGCTCCAGGTGGATCCCCATGCTCCGGTGCGCCAGCTGTCCGTGGGCGATCGGCAGAAGGTGGAGATCCTCAAGCTGCTGTTGGCCGAGGCCCGCATCCTGATTTTCGACGAGCCCACCAAGGTGCTCGCGCCTCACGAAATCGAAGGGCTGTTCCAGGTGTTCGCGGCCCTGAAGGCCGAAGGCTACGCGATCCTGTTCATCACGCACAAGCTCCGGGAAGTCATTGCCTGTGCCGACCGCATCACGGTGCTTCGCCAGGGCCGTGTGGCCGGCGGGTTCGGCCCCGGCGAGGCGCAGGTGGAGACCCTGGTGAAGATGATGTTCGGCGAGCGGGGTGGGGAGGAGCCCACCGCCGAGACCCCGGTGCCTGCGGGCACTCGGCCCCTCCTGGAGCTCCGTGGGGCCTCGGCCCAGGGCGTGGGCAGTGAGACCACCCTGCAGGGGCTGAACCTGACCCTCCACGAAGGGGAGGTGCTCGGCGTGGCTGGTGTGTCCGGCAGTGGCCAGAAGGAGCTGGGTGACCTGATCCTCGGCCTGCGGCCCCTGTCCGGTGGCAGCCGCTGGTTCCGTGGCGAGGATGCCTCCTCCTGGTCCATCGCCCGCCTGCGGGAACGGGGCGTGGCCTTTGTGCCCGAGGATCCTCTGGCCATGGCCGCTGTCTCGGGCATGTCCGTGCGGGAAAACCTCTCGCTGGGCACCGGCTCCCGCTACCACAAGGGCCTGTCCCTGGACTGGCGGGCCCTGGAGGCGACCATGGGTGCCTCCTTCGCGGCCCTGGCCTTCCCTGTGCCACCGCTGGATCCACCCATCACGGCCCTGTCCGGAGGCAACCTCCAGCGGGTGGTCCTCGCCCGGGAGCTGGCCCATGGCCCCAGCCTCATCATCGCCCTGTACCCCACCCGCGGCCTGGACGCGCGCTCGGCGGCGTCCGTGCGGGAGCTGCTGCGGCGGGCCCGGGACGGAGGGGCCGGGGTGCTCCTGATCTCTGAGGACCTGGAGGAGCTGGCGGACATGTCGGATCGGCTCCTGGTGCTGTTCCAGGGCGCCCTGGTGGGCGAGTTCCCCCGGGGCTCCTGGCGGCCCGAGGCGGTGGGCCACCTCATGACGGGTTCCGGGGAGGTGGCTGGTGTCTGAGCTGGCCCTTCGCCCGTTCCTGCGCCAGGCCCTGCGCCACGCGCTGGTGGCGGTGGCCGCCCTGGCCATGTTCGCGGCCATCCTGCTGGTGGCCGGGAAGGATCCCCTGAGGGCCGCGGCTGACACCTGCCGGTCCATGACCACCGTGTACGGGTTCTCCGAGCTCCTGGTGCGTATGACCCCGCTGCTCCTCACCGCCGTGGCGGTGGCCCTGCCGAGCCGCCTGGGCCTCATCAACGTGGGGGGCGAGGGGCAGCTCTACATGGGGGCCTGGCTGGCCACCGCCGGGGCGCTGTGGTTTCCGGCGGCTCCCCGCTGGGTACTGCTGCCGCTGGTGGCGGCCATGGGCTTCCTGGGCGGGGCCCTCTGGGCCGCCATTCCGGGAGTCCTGCGCGCGATGAAGTTGGTGAACGAGACCATCGCCACCCTGCTGCTCAACTACGTGGCCCCGCTCATCGTCAGCTATTCCATTTTCGGACCGTGGAAGGCGCCGGGCAGCTCGGCCTACCCCGAATCCCCGGCCTACCCGGACGCAGCGCTGCTACCGGCCTTCTTCGACACCCGGGTGCACGGAGGCCTCCTCCTCGCCCTGGCCGCCCTGCTGGCCTACTGGATCCTGGTGGACAAGACCCGCTGGGGCCTCCAGATGCGGGCCATCGGCGGCAACGCCGAGGCTGCCCAGCGCCTGGGCATTCCCGTGGCGGTGTTCCTCGTCGCAGGCCTGGCCCTGGGCGGTGGCATGGCGGGCCTGGCGGGCATGGGCGAGGCCATGGGGGTTCACGGGCGCCTGCGGCAGGGGTTGTCCCCGGGCTTCGGCTTCACCGGCTTTCTCATCGCCTGGCTGGCCGGGGGCAGGCCCCTGGGAATCCTCTTCATGGCCTTCCTCTTCGCCATCATCACCGCTGCCGGGGATACGCTGCAGATCACCCAGGGGCTGCCGTTCTCCGTGGTGAACATCCTGCTGGCCATGATCCTGTTCATCGTGCTGGCGCGCCGGCCAGGAGGCGCCCGATGACCACCCCCTTGGTCCTGGGCGTCCTCGCCGGCGCAGTGCTATCGGGCACGTCCCTGCTGTACGCCACCCTGGGAGAGACCCTGGCGGAGCGTTCAGGCATCGTCAACTTGGGCCTGGAGGGCGTCCTGCTCATGGGCGCCTCCGTGGGCTTCGCGGTCACTGCCGTCACCGGGAATCCCTGGCTCGGGTTGGCCGCTGCGGCGCTGACCGGTGGCCTCGCCAATGGGCTCTTCGGCTGGCTGGTGGTGACCCGCAAGGCCAATCAGCTGGCCAGCGGCCTGGCCATGATGTTCTTTGGTTTTGGCGTGAGTGCCCTGGTGGGCGCGCCGCATGTGGGCGCGGTCATCACTGGATTGCCCAAATGGCGGCCAGCCTGGTTGGGGGCGCTGCCCTGGGTGAGCGCCTCGACGCTCTTCAACTACGACCTGCTCACGTGGCTGGCCCTGCCAGTGGCTCTACTGGTGTGGTGGCTGCTGTTCAAGACCCGGTGGGGCCTGGGCGTGCGGGCGGTTGGGGAAAGCCCGGCCGCCGCCTTCGCCTCGGGGCGGAACCCGGCCCTGCTGCAGTTCCAGGCCCTGGGCCTGGGCGGAATGCTGGGGGGGGTGGCCGGGGCGCACCTGTCCCTGTCCCTGACCCTCACTTGGGCCGAGTACATGACTGCGGGCCGCGGGTTCATCGCCATCGCCCTGGTGATCTTCTCCAAGTGGAACCCGTTGCGGGCGGTGGTCGGCGCGCTCCTGTTCGGCGGGGCGGAAGCGCTGCAGCTGCAGCTCCAGGCCCGGGGCTCCCTGATTTCCCCGTTCATCTTGGAGATGATGCCCTACCTCCTTACGCTGCTCGTCCTGCTGGCCTGGGGCGGCTCCCGTCGCCTGGCGGCTCCCGCTGGCCTGGGCAGGACCTTCTTCGGTTCGGACTGATCTTTTCCTGGAGGCACGCCATGAAGAAACACAGTTTCGTCGCCCTGCTCCTGGCCCTCGCCTGCTTTGCCGGCCGGGCGGAACAACCCAAGCTGGTGATCGGCGCGGTGTACGTGGGCAGCGTCAATGACTACGGCTACAACCGCTCCTTCCACGATGCCCTGGCCCAGGTGGCTCGGGATCTGCCTGGCGTCAAGATCCTGGAGGCGGAGAACGTGCCCGAGAGCGCCACGGTCGAGGGGATCATGGAGGGCATGATCCAGCAGGGCGCCAAGCTCATCTTTCCCACCAGCTTTGGCTACGCTGCTTCAGCCCGGAAGATGGCCAAGCGCCACAAGGACGTGGCCTTCGAGTACGCGGGCGACGGCGACGCCTCCCGGAATTTCGGGGTGTTCTTCGGGTCCACCCAGATCGCCTGGTACCCCATGGGCGTGGCGGCGGGTCGCATGACGAAGACCAACAAGCTGGGCTTCGTGATGGGCATGCCCATCGGCTACGCCCTGGGCAATGTGAACGCTTTCCAGATGGGCGCCAGGTCCGTGAACAAGAACGTGCAGACGATCGTCGTGGTGACGGGCGGCTGGGCCGACAAGGCCAAGGAGGCCGGGGCCGCCAACGCCCTCATCGACCAGGGCTGCGACGTGGTGGGCATGCATGTGGATTCCCCCGCCACCATAATCCAGACGGTGGAGGCCCGCGGGTGCAAGTCCATCGGCTTCCAGTCCACGGAGGCCCGTGCCTTGGCACCCAAGGGTTGGATCACCGGGCTGGGCTTCACGTGGGCACCCTTCTTCACGCAGGTCGCCAAGGATGTCATGGCCGGCAAGTTCCGCGGGGAGGCTGTGTACCAGGGGCTGGGCGGCATGGTGGCCATCGCCCCCTTCGGGCCCTCGGTGTCAGCGGATGTCCAGAAGCAGGTGAATGACGCGGCCCAGAAGATCATCAAGGGCTTCAATCCCTTCACCGGTCCCATCAAGGACAACCGGGGCAGTGTGGTGCTGCCTCCCGGGGCGAGCATCGGCAATGACCAGATGGGCGGCTTCGACTGGTACGCCGAAGGCATCATCGGAAAGGTCAAGTGAGCCATGTCCCTCAAGCAACGCATCCAAGTCGCAAATGAAGAAGCCTTCCGGCGCATGGTGGCCGCCGATCCCGTCCTGGTGGACGTGGCCCCCGCCGCCATGGTGATCCCCGGCATGCGGGACCGCCTGATCCTGCACTCCGGCCCCCCGGTCACCTGGGAGCGCATGTGCGGCGCCCAGCGGGGTGCGGCCATTGGCATGTGTCTCTTTGAAGGCTGGGCCAGGGATGCCGCCGAAGCCGAAGCCATGCTGGCCCGCGGGGAGATCGACCTGGAGCCCAACCACCACCACGCCACCGTGGGCCCCATGGCCGGGACCATCACCGCCAACATGTGGGTGTGGGTGGTGGAGAACAAGGCCTTCGGCAACCGCGCCTACTGCCGACAGGTGGAGAGCTTCCAGCAGTTCGGGGACCATTCCGAGAACGCCCTGGCCGGCCTGCGGTCCTGGCGCGATCTGTGGGGGCCAGCCCTGGGTCAGGCCGTGCGCTCCATGGGCGGCATTCCTCTGAAGCCCCTGATCGCCCGGGCCCTGCAGATGGGCGACGAGATGCACAACCGCGTGGTCGCCAGTTCGAGCCTCTTCGCCAACGCCGTGGCCCCGGTGCTAGCGGCCAGTGGGCTGCCTCCCGCGCAGATCCAGTCCGCGCTGTACTACACGGGTAATCACCCCTTCCTGTTCCTGGGGCTGTCCATGGCGGCCGCCAAGGCGACCATGGACCCGGTGCGCGGCATTGAGGCGAGTACCGTGGTGACGGCCATGGCCCGTAACGGCACGGAGTTCGGCATCCAGGTGAGCGGGCTGGAGGGAGAATGGTTCACGGCCCCGTCCCCCCACGTCCTTGGCCTGCTCCTGCCTGGGTGGAAGGAGGAGGACGCCGGCCTCGACATGGGTGATTCCGCCATTACCGAGACCGCCGGTCTCGGCGGCTTCGCGCTGGGGGGAGCGCCGGGCATCCTGGCCTTCACGGGCGGCACCTCTGCCCAGGCCCTGGCCTACAGCCGTGACATGCGGGCCATTTCCGTAGGGTTGAGCCCCCACTACCTCATGCCCGCCCTGGACTTCGAGGGCACGGCCATGGGCATCGACATCCGCAAAGTGGTGCAGGCCAACCTGGTGCCCGTCATCGACACCGCCATCGCCCACCGGGAGATGGGCCACGGCATCATCGGCGGCGGCCTCGTGAGGCCTCCCCTGGAGTGCTTCACTAAGGCCCTCACACGTTTCTCGGAGATGTATTCCGTTCGAGAGGATGCCTGATTGATCAAGAAGACCGCGACCCTCAGGAACCGCTACCTGGATTCCGTGTTCCTCATGCAGGTGGCGAGGCGCATGGCCGCCAGTCCCGGTATCCACGACGCGTCCGCCCTCCTGGGCACCGACGCCAACAAGGCCGTGCTGGTGGGCATGGGCTACGGGGCCCTGGATGTGGGCCCCAATGACCTGGTGGTGGCCCTGGAGGGTGAGCCGCTCGCCGTGGAGGCCGTGGCCGCGGACCTGGAGGCGTGGCTGGCCCCAGGCGTCCCGGGGGCCACGCCCGCGCCCCGCACCCTGGAGGAGGCCTTGCGGTCGCGGGCCGCCGACATCGCGGTGATCTCCGTGCCGGGCGCCCACGCAGCCAGAGAAGCCCGAGCCGCGCTGGCGGCGGGACTTCATGTGTTCCTCTTCTCCAGCAATGTCTCCCTGGAGGATGAGGTCTCCCTCAAGCTGGAAGCCCGGGACCGGGACCTCATCGTCATGGGCCCCGACTGCGGTACCGCCTATCTGGCAGGGGCAGGCCTGGGCTTCACCAACGCCGTGCGTCGAGGCCCGATTGGTCTGGTGGGCTCCACCGGCACGGGCATGCAGGAGTTCGCCTGTCTTGTGCACCGGGCGGGTTCCGGGATCTCCCACGGCATCGGCACTGGCGGTCGAGATCTCTGCGATGCCGTGGCCGGCGCCTCCACCCTGGCGGGCATCGACGCCCTGGAGGCGGACCCCGCCACCCAGATCATCGTCGTGCTGTCCAAGCCGCCCGGAGCCGCCGCCACCGCGAAGCTGGCTGAGCGCCTGCAGAGCAGCACGAAGCCCGTGATGCAGTGCCTGCTGGGGGGGAAGGACACCCTGGATGGCGCCGTGATCCGGACCCTTCGGGAAGTGGGCGTGGAGGTGCCGACGTTTCTGCGCCCTGGGGTCAGCCCTCGCGTTACCGGCCTGCGTCCAGAGCAGCGGCACGTGCGAGGTCTCTTCGCGGGAGGCACTTTGTGCTACCAGGCCCAGGCCATCTTTGGTCAGGCGGGGCTGACCGTGCACTCCAACGCGCCTCTGCACGGCATGCCGGCCCTGGAGGATCCCGAGCAGAGTGTGGGTAACACCTTCCTCGACATGGGTGCCGAGTCCTTCGTTGAAGGGCGGCCCCATCCCATGATCGATGGCTCTCAGCGAAGACGCAGGCTGGAGCGGGAGTTGGGGGACCCCTCCGTGGCCGTGGTGCTCCTGGATTTCATCCTGGGGACGCTGTCCTCGGCGGATCCCGTGGGGGAAGTGCTGGACATCCTCCCCAAAGGGCTCTGCGTGGCAGCTTCGGTGTGCGGTACCGAAGGGGATGCGCAAGGCCTGGAGCGCCAGGTGCGCGCACTGGAAGGGGCCGGCGTGCGCGTCTTTCCCACCGCCGCCCAGGCAGCGTACTTCTGCCGCGATGTGGCGCTGACCCTGCGGGAGGGCTCATGAATACCGCTCTGGTGGACCTGCTGCAAGGTCGGCCGGTCTTCGTCAACGTCGGCGTGCGGGCTTTTGGTGAAAGTCTCCAAGCGGCGGGCTTCGAGGTGGTGCAGGTGGACTGGACTCCGCCCGCAGGGGGCGACTCCCGGCTGGCGGCGCTCCTGGAAGATCTCCTTTGAAAGACTCCGCCGTGCGCTGGGCCCTTGCCATGGGTCCGGGGGCCGAGCTTGAGCTCGCCCGGCCAGACGCCGAATTCAGCGTGCACAGCGCCTTCCCCGGGACCGTGAACCTCCAGCGCCGGGGCAGCCCACTGCTGGTGGCCTTCGGTGGGCCCGATAGCTGGCTTCTTCCCCATGCGGTGGCCCTGGACCGCCCGCTGGGGCTGTTGGCGCCGGGAAGCCCCGTTTACAGGGATGGGGAACGGATCACGCTGGAGGGCATCACTGTCGACTTGACCACGGCCTGCCGTCAGCCCCTTCGGGAACTGCCCCGAGTGCATGGCCTCCCGGCCAGCCTGGGCCACTGTGCCGCCCGACTTCGGGAGCTCCAGCTCGCCGGTGGTCATGATCTGAGGTGGGGCCAGCCGGTGGACGGAGATCCGCCCCTGAGCCCCATGGGCCTGCGCCTCGGGACGGCCGTGAGAGTCTTCCTCGAACGGCCCGAGGCCGTGCACGGCCTGGTGGGCCTGGGGGTGGGACTGACCCCTTCCGGGGACGATTTCCTCTGCGGTTTCCTGGCGGCCCTGCGGTGCCGGGGCCAGGTTCTGGGTATGGACCTGGAAGCGGGGCTATGGGCCACGGGGGACATCAGTGCCTCCCTGCTCCGCTGGGCGAGCCTGGGCTACTGGCCGGAACCCCTCGTAGACCTGGCTGTGGCACTGGTCGGGGAGGACGCGTCCGAGGCGGTGCTAGCCCTCGAGGCTCTGTGCGCCCTGGGGCACACCTCAGGAGCAGACATGGCCACGGGTTTCCTCTCGGGCCTCCAAGGGTGAACCCAGGCGTGGGATTCCAGGACCAGTTGTCAGGAAGAGGTCACTTTGGCTGAGCTGATCCGCAGCTCGTACCAGAAAACATGCAGTTCGGGTTCGGCACACCCTCATTCACGCTCCGACCGGGCTTCCTATTGGCTGGGGCAGCATATTGGTCGTGTCACTCCAGGAGGATGTGACCGCACCAGGTGGCAAGGGATTTCTTCGGCGATGATAAAACAAGGGAGCCCATCATGACCCGACTTGCCTGCGCACTTGTCATGTTGGCCACCCTTTCTATTGGGAACCTCCTGCTGGCCCAGGAACGCCCGGGACCGCCACCGCGGGGGGAACAGCCACCACCGCGCCCCCGGGAACGCGGGAATCGCTATTCGATCGAACAGGCGACGTCCGATCGCGCGCAACTGCACACCATCGCCTTCGATGGCTTGGCCTTCCTGACCGGGGACTTCGCCGGTGACACCTTCCTGCCGCCCGGGAAGGTCTCCGACTACTTCGGATTCCAGTACATGCGGGACATCGATGCGAAGGAAGGTGGCCACAACACGTCGTTCCTGACCAGGATCGCCCACAACATGCTGGCCGTCCTGAACCAGGACCAGAAGGCCCAGCTTCTCGCCCTTGGCCAAGCCCAGGAACGGGATGTCCGCACCTTCGCGGAGAAGCGTCTGCCCATGATCAAGGCGTTCCGGCGGAACCTGGAGGGCGACCTCCCGGCCGGCTCCCGGGGACTGAACAAGGGGGCCGTAGTGAAGGCATCCGCCGACCTGTATGAGCTGGACGGCCTCATCGCCTACCAGCGCGCGAAGGTCATGGCCGCCGTGCTCCGAAGCCTGGATGAGCGCCAGAAAGCGGCCCTGTCCCGGTTGAAGTTCGGGGATTCCAGGACCTGGCCCGACGTGGGTGAACAATTGGACAAGCGCAGCATGTCCCACGACGTAAACGTGGCCGTCATGACCTACGCCAGCGAGATGTTCGCCTGGTATGCGGGTTCGCTGGAGGCGGACACCTACTTCTGCCCTGAACGCCATGGGATGTATTTCGGTGGCTTCGGCATGAAGACCGCCCCGGCCATGGGCAAGCAGGACTATTCCATCAGCACGACCCTGACGGGTGACAGCGGGGAAGGTTTCCTGTCGGTTCTGAACCCCACCCAGCAGCGACGCATCACGGATCTGGTGGATCTGCAGCGGCAGGACCTGGCGGAGATCGTCCAGGTCCGGAGGGCCATCGCGATGGAACTGCGGCGATTCCTGAACGGGGAAACCGCCGACAAGGCCAAGGTGCTGGCCCTGTCCAAGCGCTATGGGGAGCTGGACGGGGAGATGTCCTATCTCTACGCCACGGCTTTCTCGGATGTGGGAAGAACCCTGACCACCGGCCAGAAGGACCAGCTTGCCCGGATGCGCCACGACAACCCTTCGGATCCCAAGGGACCCTTCATCTATTCCTCCCCGGTCCGCATGCCGAAGATAGAGAATACGGACCTTCTGTTCGGGGTCGGCACGGGGGGACGTTCGTGACGGATTCGAGGGCAGAAACACCCTCCCGGAATGGGGCATCGCCGTAGGTGCGACTCGGAATGCCTGGCCGCCATTCAGATGGCAAATTCTGCAGTTCATGTTGTGAATCTGGCCCGCTGAAGCACGCGCTGGTAACCCCACATCCAACCTTCATATTTGGTGAAGTTTGATCCGGGGGATTCGTCCCTTTACACAAGTGCCATTCCTCGCGGCTGTCGGAATAATCACGGGGATTGTCCCCCTTCCTGACCTTCGAATTCGGAAGCACCAGGATCTCATCCACGCCTTCAACCCATTCGTCATTCATCAAGCACCCATTCGGAGGACCTATGCGATTGGATCGTCTCACCCTGATGGTCGGGGCATTGCTGGTCATCCTTGCCTCCCTGGGGTGTGGTGGCGGGGGCTCCAGCAGTTCCCAACCCGTGGTGACAGCCCCGGTGGCAGCCTTCACGTTTGCCCCATCGTCCCCCGTGACCAGCCAGACAGTGACCTTCACCGATGTCTCCACCAATACGCCCACGGCCTGGTCCTGGACCTTCGGGGACGGTGGCACCAGCACTGCCCAGAGTCCGTCCCATGCCTTTGCCACGGCGGGCACCTTCACGGTTAGCCTCACGGCAACCAATTCGGGCGGGTCCAGCACCGCAAGCCACACCGTCACCGTGAGCCAAGCCGCATCGGCACCCGTGGCCGCCTTCAGTTTCTCTCCAGCCACCCCCGCTGTGGGTCAGACGGTCACCTTCACGGACGCATCGACCAACACCCCCACGGCCTGGTCCTGGACCTTCGGTGACGGTGGCACCAGCACCGCCAAGAACCCGACCCATGCCTACGCGACATCGGGGACCTTCACCGTGACCCTGACTGCGACCAATGCCGTTGGATCCAACGCTGTCAGCAAGAGCGTCACCGTGTCCCAGGCCGTCCTGGCACCCGTGGCTTCGTTCACTTCCACCCCCAGCACCCCAGCCATCGGCCAGACCGTCACCTTCACGGACACCTCGACCAATACGCCCACGGCCTGGTCCTGGACCTTCGGGGACGGTGGCACCAGCACGCAGCAGAACCCGACCCATGCCTTCGCAACCTCGGGGGCCTTCACGGTCACCCTGACCGCCACCAATGCGGTCGGTTCAAACGCCGTAAGCAAGAGCATCACCGTCTCTCAGTCCGCCCTCACACCCGTGTCAGCCTTCACCTTCTCCCCCGGGGCACCCACCCCCAGCCAGACGGTGAGCTTCACGGATGTTTCCACCAACAGCCCCACGTCCTGGAGCTGGGCCTTTGGTGACGGCGCCACAAGCACCCAGCAGAACCCGACCCATGCCTACACCTCGGTGGGCACCTATTCCGTGACCCTGACGGCGACCAACAGCGCTGGGTCGGGCTCATCCACCCGCAGCATCACGGTCAGCGCTTCGGGATCCTCCCTGGCCGCCCACTTCTCAACCCTGGTGAGTGGCCAGTCCGTCCTCTTCACGGACACCTCCACGGGCAACCCCACTTTCTGGGCCTGGGACTTCGGCGATGGCCAGACCAGTTCCGTCCAGCTTCCGACCCATGTCTACGCCACGGCGGGCACCTACACGGTCACGCTCAAGGTCAGCAACAACAGCGGCACCAACACGGTCAGCGCATCCGTGACAGTGGCCCCTGCGGCACCCCAGGCCGGGTTCAACGCCCTGAGGCTCACGACCGCCAACACCCTGGTCTTCACGGATGCGTCCACGGGCAGCCCCACTTCCTGGTCCTGGGATTTCGGGGACGGCCTCAAGAGCCAGGAACAGAATCCCAGCCATGCCTTCGGCACGGCGGGCGCCTACACGGTGACCTTCACGGCCAGCAATGCATCGGGATCCACACAGACGAGCCGGACCTACTGGATCAGCCCTCTGTCGAACTCCCTGGAGGTCCGTCTGCCCGCCAGCGTGTATTGGATGGGTGACCACGGTGGCGAAGGCGGCAATGATCCGGCCCATCCCACGGACGAGCAGCCCCTACATCCGGTGGGCATCAGTTCCATGTTCGTGGCGACCACCCCCACCACTGGCCAGCAGTATTGCGACTACCTGAACAGTGCCTTGGCCCAGGGGCTCATCGAGGAGCGCAGCAACGTGGTCTACGCCAAGGGCGGCACCGCCATCTATGCCTACCTCTACGGCTACGCCTACCAGACCGGGAAAGCCTCGGTGGCCTACAGCATCGGCTTCGACGGGACCAGCACCTTCACCATCAAGGACAGCCGGGCTCAGCATCCGGTGGTGGGCATCACCCTCCTGGGCGCCGAAGGCTACTGCAACTGGCTGAGCGTCCAGGCGGGCCTGACGGCCTGTTACGACCTCTCCACGCTGGTCTGCGACTTCACGAAGAGTGGCTACCGCCTGCCCACGGAGGCGGAATGGGAATTCGCCGCACGTGGCGGTGCCTCGCCCTATGCCAATTACCCCTGGGGTGATGACGAAGACACCCACCGGGCCAACTGGCCGAGCTCCGGGAACCCATACCAGCTCACGGATCCAGCCACCTATCCCTGGACCACGCCCGTGGGCTTCTACAACGGGACCCTTCGGCAGAAGACCGATTTCAACTGGCCCGGGACCGCCACCACATACCAGACGCGCAACGGGGCCAACGCCTTCGGCCTTTTCGATGTCTCGGGCAATGTCTGGCAACTGCACTACGACTGGTATGCCGCCAACACCTACCAGACCTACTTCGCCGCCAATCCGCTGGAGTCGAACCCCACCCAGGATCCCATCGGCCCCGCTACGGGTCAGGCCATGACGGACGGCAAGCCCTACCGAGGCATGCGTGGGGGGAACTGGTACAACGGCCTCACCACCACCACGGGCGTGGTGACGGGCCATGGCCGCGTATCCAATCGCTGCCCGGCAGCGGACGAGTTCTTCGCCGTTCCAGTAGCCGCCTACAGCAGCAACGTGGGCTTCCGCGTCGTGCGGGCCAACCGCTCCGGTTCGGGACCTGCCGGAGCCGCGGACTTCACAGCTTCCCCCACCACCATCGTGGCCGGAGGCGTGGTGGCCTTCACGGACGCGTCCACGAACCTGCCCGTCTCCTGGACCTGGGACTTCGGCGATGGCAAGGGAACGAGCTTTGTGCAGAACCCCAAGTATGTCTACGCCACCGCCGGGACCTACACGGTCAGCCTCACGGCCACCAGTGGTGTCTCCGTGACGGCCAGCAAGACGGTGACGGCCAACAGCCCCGCATCCGTAATGGCGGCTTCCTTCACCTACGCCCTGAGTGGCCAGGTCGCCACCTTCACGAGCACGTCCACTGGAAGCCCCACCGCGTATGCGTGGACCTACGGGGATGGTGGCACCGGAACCGGGACTGCCCCTTCCCATACCTATGCGGCGGACGGCATCTGCACGGCCACCCTCACGGTGACCGGGGCCACCGGCACCAGCAGCTTCAGCCAGAGCGTGATCATCAACACCACCGTCGCCAAGCGGACCGTGGGCCTGATGGTGAACAACAGCAAGGCCATGGACGGCTACACCTTGTTCGCCCCCAAGCAGAACAAGATGAACTACCTCATCAACAACGAAGGCAAGATCGTCAAGCAGTGGAACAGCGCCTATTCGCCAGGCCAGAGCGTCTACCTCCTGGAGAACGGCCACCTCCTGCACACCTGCATGATCAGCGCGACGGCCATGAATACGGGAGGCGGCGAGGGCGGCCGGGTCGAGGAATTCGACTGGGACGGCAAGCTGATCTGGTCCTACGACCTGAACACGACCACCCAGCTCCAACACCATGACGTCAAGATGCTCCCGAACGGCAATGTCCTGATGCTGGTGGTGGAGAAGAAGACCTACGCCGAATGCGTGGCCGCTGGCTTCGACATGACCAAGTTCCAGCCCGACGTCGCGACTCAGCAGATGCTGCTCCCCGAGTGCCTCATCGAGATCAAGCCCGACTACGTGAAGGGCAGCGGCGGCACGGTCGTGTGGGAATGGCATACCTGGGATCACCTGATCCAGGACTTCGACAGCAGCAAGTCCAACTTCGGCGTGGTCGCCAACCATCCGGAACTGATGGACTGCATTGGCGGCCCCCTCTTCTGGAACCACGGCAACGGCATCGACTACAACCCCGGTTTCGACCAAATCGCCATGAGCATGCGGAATTTCAGTGAGCTCTGGATCATTGACCACAGCACGACCAGCGCCGAGGCCGCCAGCCACAGTGGTGGGAAACGGGGCAAGGGCGGGGACCTGCTCTATCGCTGGGGCAATCCGGCGCTGTACGGCGTCCCGAAGGCCACGGCCTCAGAGAAATACTGGCAACAGCACGACACGGAATGGATCAAGTCCGATTGCCCCGGAGCTGGCAACATCACCTGCTTCGACAACGGCCTCAACCGATCACTGACGAATGCCTCATCCGTCGAGGAATTCAAGCCGGCCGTGAATGCCAACGGGGACTACACGGCACCGACGGCCCCCGGCAGCCCCTATCTGCCCGCGGACTACACCTGGTCCTACTGGGGAGACACCACCTTCCCCATGTATTCGGAGGACATCTCCGGCGCCCAGCGGCTTCCCAACGGCAACACGATCATCTGCTCGGGAGGCACGGGGGACCTGCGTGAGGTGACCTACCTGGGTGAGGTTGTCTGGAAGTACATCTGCCCTGTCCAGGCCACCGGCCTGATCACCCAGGGCACGGCACCCACGGTCGACCCCACCCATACGAGCGAGACCTTGAACGCCGTGTTCCGGATCTACAAGTACCCCGCCAGCTACGGCGCCTTCACGGGACGGCCCCTGACCGTGGGCGACTACATCGTCAAGTAGGGGAAGGGCATTCGTTCTTTCGAGCAGGAGTTGTCATGCGTGTCATTCGTCTCATCCCGATGGTCGGTGCCTTGTTGGTCGTCCTTGCCTCCATGGGATGCGGCGGCGGTGGCTCCAGCAGCTCCCAGCCGGTGGTGACGGCCCCGGTGACAGCTTTCACGTTCGCCCCAGGGTCCCCGGTGACAAGCCAGACGGTGACCTTCACGGATGCTTCCTCCAACACCCCCACAGCATGGGCCTGGACCTTCGGGGATGGCGGCACCAGCAGCGCACAGAACCCGTCCCATGCCTTTGCCACGGCGGGCACCTTCACGGTCAGCCTCACGGCAACCAATTCGGGCGGGTCCAACACCGCAAGCCACACCGTCACCGTGAGCCCTGCGGTCGTGGCACCTTCGGCCGCCTTCAGCTTTGCGCCTGCCACACCCGTGGTCGGCCAGACGGTGACCTTCACCGATGCCTCCACCAACACGCCCACGGCATGGGCCTGGACCTTCGGGGATGGCGGCACCAGCACATCGAAGAACCCCACCCATGCCTTCGCAGCAGCGGGAACCTTCACCGTCTCGCTGACGGCGACCAATGCAGGCGGATCCAACACGGTCAGCAAAAGCGTGATCGTGTCCCAGGCCGTGCTCGCACCTGTGGCTGCCTTCACCTCCACACCCAGCGCCCCAGCCGTCAGTCAGACGGTGACCTTCACGGACGCCTCGACCAACTCGCCAACCGCTTGGTCCTGGACCTTTGGGGATGGTGGCACCAGCAGCCAGCAGAACCCCACCCATGCCTTTGCGGTCTCGGGGACCTTCACGGTCACCCTGACCGCCACCAACGCGGCGGGTTCCAATGCCGTGAGCAACAGTGTCACCGCTTCCCAGGCCGTTCTTGCGCCCGTGGCCTCCTTCACCTTTTCGCCGGCCGCGCCCATCACAACCCAGACCGTGACCTTCACGGATGGCTCTGCCAACACGCCCACGTCTTGGTCCTGGACCTTCGGCGACGGGTCGACCAGCACACAGCAGAACCCCACGCATGCCTATGCGACCTCGGGAGCCTTCACGGTCACCCTGACCGCCACCAATGCGAATGGGTCCAACAGCGTGACCAGGAATCTGGTGGTGACCACAGCGTCCTCGACCAGTCATGCCGCCCTGGAGCGGCCGACGGAACTGCAGTACTGGGATGCCACCAAGGCAGAGGATGGCTACACGTTCTTCGGGGCTGGTGGAAAGACCTACCTGATCGACATGGAGGGCAAGGTGGTCCACACCTGGCCCATTGGCACCAATCCGCACCTTCAGGCCAACGGCAACGTGGTGGATGCCGCGACCAATGACCCCAGCGGCTTCGCCAGCTTCAAGGAGGTGGACTGGAACGGACTTACGGTCTGGTCCTACGTCGAATCCCGCACCACCTACCATCCTCACCACGATTTCACGCGGATCTACAACCCGAAGCTCAAGGCGTACACGACCCTGATCATCGCCAACAAGGACCTGACCTACGCCCAACTGGTGGAGGCCGGAGCGGACCCCGCCAAGGCACCTTCCACCGGTGCCCAGATGGACGCCATCGTGGAGGTCGATGCCAGTGGCAAGGTCGTGTGGGAATGGTGCTTCTTCGACCACCTGGTGCAGGACTTCGCGTCCACCAAGTCGAACTATGTGGGCAGCGGCAAGGCCATCGCGGATTACCCGGGCAGGCTGAACATCAACCTCGCCGGGCACAACCTGAAGGCCGACTGGCTCCACTGCAATTCCCTGGACTACAACCAATCGCTCGACCAGATCGTCGTGAACTCCGTGCAGGGCGAGTTCTACGTGATCGACCACGGGAACACCTTCATCTCGGGGGATCCTACCGGCAGCGTCACCCTCGCGGCCACCAGCGTGGGCGACTTCCTCTACCGCTTCGGCGATCCGGCCCGCTATGACCAGGGGACCAAGCCGTCCGTCCTGAAGGACTGGACCCTATCCACCGCCGGCACCAAGCAGATGGGAGGTGCCCATGACATCCAGTGGATCGGGGATGGCCTGACCGGTGCCGGACACTTCCTCATCTTCAGCAATGCCCAGTATCTCTCCGAACATGCCGCCCAGTCCTATGTGCTGGAGATCAATCCCTACCTGGACGCCACCGGTACCGACACCGGCAAATATGTGAACCCGCCGGATGCCGGATACAACACGCTCACCCGCCCGGCGGTGACGGACAACACCCCCAGGCAGGTCTCCAAGCAGGTCGTCGGGAACTTCTATTCGCTGAACAGCCAAACCCTCTTCAGCACCATCGGCTGCAGCGCCCAGCGTCTTCCCAACGGGAACACCCTGATCTGCGCGGATACGGAAGGGCACCTCATGGAGGTCACCCCGGCGGGTGAAACCGTCTGGGAATACATCGTCCCGATCTCTGGCCCCAAGATCTACACGGTGCTCGGGGATCGCCTGCCGATGGTGAACTCGATCTTCCGGGCATACCGCTACAAGGCGACCCACCCGGACCTGGTTGGGCGAACACTGACACCCGGGGCCACCATCGCCGGGCGCACCAGCGCCGACAACCCTTATGCCGGCACCACTGGCTACCAGGCCCTGCAGCGTTCCACCGGCACGCAGTACTGGGATTCGACCACCGCCTACAACGGGTACACCTTCCTGGACGCTTCCGGAACCTCCTACCTGATCGACATGGATGGTCGCGTGGCCCATACCTGGCCCACCGGAACGGATCCGCGCCTCCTGGCCAACGGGAACGTGCTGGACTGGACCACCAATGCCAGCGGCCAGACGGGCCTGAAGGAGTTCGACTGGAACGGAAACGCGGTCTGGCAATACTACGAGGCCCGAACGGCCTACCATCCCCACGGCGCCTTCAGCCGCATCTTCGATTCGAAGCTGAACGCCTACGCCACGCTCTACCTAGCGAACAAGGACTTGACCTCGGCCCAGTGTCTGGCCGCAGGTTGCGATCCGGCCGATGCCCCCTTCGATGGCGCCCAGGTTGACACCATCGTGGAAGTGGACATGAGTGGCAACATCATATGGGAATGGTCCTTCTGGGATCACGCCATCCAGAGCGTCGATCCCAGCAAGGCGAACTATTTCGCGGGCGGCAAGACAATCGCGGACTACCCCGGGAAGATCAACCTCAATCTGCCTGGGCGCCCCCTGCGCAGCAACTGGCTCGACTGCAACTCGATCGACTTCAATCAGACCCTGGACCAGATCGTGGTCAATTCCCGACAGGGTGAGCTCTACATCATCGATCACGGCAACACCTTCACCGCCGGCAACCCCACGGCCAGCATCGCCTTGGCGACCACCAGTGCAGGCGACTTCCTTTACCGATTCGGTGACCCGGCCCGCTACAGCCAGGGCAGTGCCCCCTCGGTGGGCCTCAACTGGGAGACCGCCTCCTCCGGCAACAAGCAGATCGGTGGCAGCGGTGATGTGACCTGGATCGCCAGCGGCCTCAGCGGCGCCGGGAACCTGCTGCTCTTCAACAACAACCAGTATCTCTACCAGCGCACGCCGCAGTCCTACGTGTTCGAGATCAACCCCCACCTGAATTCGGCGGGCGTCGCGGGCACCGCCTACATCGACCCGCCGGGAGCCGGGTACACGACCTGGACCTTCGACAAGGACACCATGAAAGCCAACCAGCTCCTGTCAAAGCAAGTGACATGGAAGTACGGATCGGTGGGCAATCTGACCCTTTTCAGCCAGTTCGGTTCCAGCGCCCAGCGACTCCCGAACGGCAACACGCTGATCTGCGCCACCACCACCGGCTACCTCTTGGAAGTCACCGCCGCCGGAGATGTGGTCTGGGAATACATCAATCCGATCACCTCAAGTGGCACCAAAACCGCGCTGGGAGACCGGGTGCCGATGACCAACGCCGTCAGCAGGGCGAGGCGATATGCCTACAGCGATTCAGCATTCAGCGGGCATTGATGCCCCCACCCACTCACAAGGAGGACGCATGTCCAGGACCGCCGCACTGCTGCTGATCATGGCCATGGCTGGCCCCGCCTTTGCCGACGGTAACCACGACGGGGGGAACAACCCAGCTAAACAGGCTGACCGGTAGGCCATCGAGGCCGACAAGGCCAAGATCCAGGCGCTGAAGGCCAAGATTGAAGACCGATAACAAAACCGCCAGGCAGGCTGACAAGGCGCAGATCCAGGCCCTCAAAGCAGACATCAACGCCAAGAAGGCCGACGCGAAGGCCCATAAATAGCTTTCCTGTACAGATCGCGCATCGGATCCTGGACCCGAAGACGCCATCCACTGACAATCCCAACTCCTTCAGACCAGCCCCGCTCCACGGCGAGGCTGGTCATCTAGCTTGAAGTGGACCCCTCATGCGCCTGAAGTCAAACGCCATAATCGTCCTCGCAGTCGCCATCTCCCTGTCTCAGGTCACTTGCGGTAGCGGCGGCGGCAGTTCTCCCTCAACCGGCGGGTCCACAACCCCGGCTCCAACATCTGCCTTTACTTTCACGCCAAGCGCACCCACGACTGGCCAGACCATTTCATTCACGGACGCCTCCAACGGTAGCCCCACAGCCTGGTCCTGGACCTTCGGTGACGGTTCCTCCGCGAACAGCACCCAGAACCCCACCCATGCTTATTCGACCGCTGGTACCTTCACGGTGGGCCTGACGGCCACCAATGCGGGTGGGTCAAGCGCCGTGAGCCATACCGTAACAGTGGTGGCCGCCTCCACTGCTCCCGTTGCCGGCTTCAGCTTCAGTCCCACGTCACCCAGCACGGGTCAGACCGTGTCCTTCACCGATGCCTCCACCCTAAGCCCCACGGCCTGGTCCTGGAACTTCGGGGACGGTTCTTCCGTGAGCACGGCGCAGAACCCCACCCATGCCTTCAGCACAGCAGGCGCCTTCACGGTCACGCTGACGGCGACCAACGCGGCTGGGTCGAACTCAATGAGTCATGCACTCACGGTGGCGACCGTGGCACCGCCCACCCAGGCCTTCCAGGGCAACATCGTGCTGGGCGCACCCACGGACACGTCCGTGAAGGTCAGTCTCTTCAGCGCGAGCCAGAGCGGCAGCATCGTGCTCCAGTACGGCACTTCGTCCGGGGTCTACGACAAGCAGACTCCCGCCGCCACCCTGGTGGCAGGAACTCCCTTGAGCATCTCGGTGGATGGCCTCACTGCGAATACCCGCTACTTCTATCGCCTGGGGTTCCAATCCACGGACGGCAGCGCCTCGGCCCCCACGCAGGAATTCGTGTTTCACACGGCCCGACCGGCGGGTGCGACCTTCAGCTTCACCATCCAGGCCGATTCCCATCTGGACGAGAACTCGACACTGAGTCAGTACCAGCGGACCTTGGGCAATGTGCTGACCGACTCCCCGGATTTTCACGTGGACCTGGGCGATACGTTCATGTGCGAAAAGCATTCGGCGTCCCTGACGGCGGTGGTCCAGATGGCCCCGGATGCGGCCACGGTGAATGCCCGCTATGTCTATGAGCGCACCAATTTCGGACTGGCCACCTCCTCCATGCCTCTTTTCCTTTGCAATGGCAACCATGAGGGAGAGGCGGGCTGGCTCAACGATGGCACGGCCCAGAACATTGCCATCTGGACCACCCAGGCGCGCCAGAACTATTACGTGAACCCGCTCCCCAACAGCTTCTACAGCGGCGATACCACGGACGAGCCCTTCGTGGGCAAGCGAGCCTCCTGGTATGCCTGGACCTGGGGCGATGCGCAATTCATAATGCTGGATCCCTTCTGGAACACCAAGGTCCAGGCGTCCAAGGATCCCTGGGGCATGACCCTGGGTGATCGGCAGTACCAATGGCTTCAGCAGACATTGTCAACGAGCTCGGCCAAGTTCAAGTTCGTCTTCATCCACAACCTCGTGGGTGGGCTGGATGGCCAGATGCGGGGCGGTGTCGAAGCCGCGCCCTTCTACGAGTGGGGCGGACAGAACTCAGATGGCAGCAACGGTTTCACCCAGCAGCGTCCCGCCTATGCCCTGCCCATCCACGCCCTGCTGGTGAAGTACGGCGTGACGGCGGTCTTCCATGGCCACGACCACCTCTACGCCAAGCAGGTCCTGGACGGGATCATCTATCAGGAAGTTCCTCAGCCCAGTGCCACCAACAATGCCAGCGGCCAGAGCCTGGCGACCACCTACCACTACAACTCCGGGACCATCCTCAGCAGCTCTGGCCACTTGCGAGTGACCGTGAGCCCCACCTCCGTGACGTCGCAGTATGTGCGTTCCTGGCTTCCCACCAGTGAGACCGCCACGCAGAAGAACGGTTCCGTGGATGACAGCTGGACCGTGGGTCTTCCGGGCAGCCCAGGCCCCGCCTTTACCTTTAACCCGACCGCGCCCCAAGTTGGTCAGGCGGTTCAGTTCACGGACGCCTCTTCGGGTGCGCCTACGTCCTGGTCCTGGGCCTTTGGGGACGGGGTCACCAGCACTGCGCAGAATCCCACCCACGCCTACGCGGCCTCGGGCGCCTACACGGTGACGCTCACCGTCGCCAACAGCACAGGTTCCACCACCACGACCCGCACTATGACCGTGGCCTCGGCTGGCACCGTGCCTGGGACCGCCTTCAACTTCACGCCCTCGGCTCCAGTGCAGGGCTCGGCAGTCACCTTCACAGACACGTCCACCGGGGCGCCCACCGCCTGGGCCTGGACCTTCGGGGATGGCGGCACCAGCAGCACACAGAACCCAACCCACACCTACGCCGCCGCCGGGACGTTCACCGTGAGCCTCAAGGCCACCAACGCCTCCGGTAGTACCTCCAAGAGCCAGTCCATCACCGTGGCTGCCTCGGGTGGCGGCACTTCCTTCAGTGGCAACGTCGTGCTGGGCGCTCCGACCCCTTCCGCCATCAAAGCCAACCTCTTCTCACCGGATCAAGGGGGACCGGTCTCCATCGCCTACGGCAAGGCGTCCGGCATCTACGATCAGCAGACCGCCACCGCCAACCTGCCGCCCGCCACACCCCTGGAATTGACGTTGGATGGGCTGGCTGCGGACACTCAGTACTACTACCGCCTCACCTATCAGGGGAGCCCGGGGGCTGAAGCCACTTTCCATACACCGCGACCGGCGGGCAGCTCCTTCACCTTCTGCCTGCAGGGGGATTCGCACCCCGAGCGCGTCAACACCCAGTTCAACGCCAGCCTCTACACACGGACGTTGCAGACCGCCGCTGCGGACAAGCCCGATTTCTATCTCACCATTGGCGATGACTTCAGCGTCGACCAACTCGACCCCACCACCATCACCGCCGCTCAGGTGACCGGGCGCTACACCCTTCAGCGGTCCTACCTGGGTCTCATCGGCCGCTCCGCGCCTGTCTTCCTCGTGAATGGCAACCATGAGCAGGCGGCCCGCTACCTCCTGGATGGCACTCCGAACAACGTCGCGGTATGGGCGCAAAATGCCCGGAACGCCCACTATTCCCAGCCGACCACCGACGGGTTCTACACCGGCAACACCGAGGTGGTGCCCTTCATCGGGCTGCTCCGAAACCACTACGCCTGGACATGGGGCGATGCCCTTTTCGTCACCATCGATCCCTATTGGGGTTCATCCATCTGCGTGGATGATCCCTTTTACGGTGGGCCGAAGCGCAGCAACCTCTGGGACATCACCCATGGGGACGAGCAGTATCAATGGCTCAAGACCACCCTGGAACAGAGCAAGGCCAAGTTCAAGTTCCTCTTCGCCCACCACGTGCTTGGTACGGGTCGGGGTGGCACGGAACTGGCGGAGCAGTATGAATGGGGTGGCAACAACGCCAACGGCACCTGGGGCTTCACCACCAATCGCCCCGCCTGGGCTTCGCCGCTCCACCAGTTGATGGTGGCCAATCACGTGACCATCTTCTTCCAGGGGCATGATCACATCTGGGTCCACCAGCAGTTGGACGGCGTCACCTACCAGACCCTGTCGGAACCGGCTGATCCGAACTACTCCCTCTTCAACGCTGACGCCTACCTGACCGGGGACAAGTTCCCCAACACCGGCTATACGCGGGTCATGGTGAGCCCCACCGGGGTCAAGGTGGACTATGTCCTCACCTACCTTCCGGCTGATGAGGGGGCTGGGAAGACGAACGGGTCGGTCGCCTTCAGCTACACCATCCCGTCGCCATGATGGCCCTTCCTCACGCCTCACGCATGCACCCATGGACACACCATGAAGACCGTTGAGATCGTTCAAGGCATCACCCAGCGCTTCCGCCGCCCCACCACCTGGGGCATTATCCTCGGTTTCGGACTCCTCTGGGTGCCGGCGAGGTTGGTGGCCGGGGTGTCCTTGCACCGCATGGGCGCGTGGGAATTCCTTCTGCCCGCCCTGATTCTGGCCTTGCATCTGGCCCTGTCCCCCATTCCCTGGCAGTGGACCGGGGACACGCAGCCCAAAGCTGCCGTGAGGCGTGGCTTCCTGCAGGCGGTCCCCTGGAACGCCGCATGGGTTCTGCTGTTGCTCTGGGCCGTCAGCGACGTCGTGCAGCCCGCCAAACCCCTGCCGAATGCCCAGTTCACGGCCCCTCGTCTACCTCGACAGGACAACCCACCCCCCAGGGAGGACCGACCTGATCGCCGTCCACCCGAAGGCCGTCCACAGGACGACCAGTGGGCCATGGAGGATGAGCGTCCACCGCGCGATCTGCGACCAGCGGACGGTCGGCCAGCCCAGCCCCCACCCGGTCCCAGACCGGAATGGGTGATGCTGTTCCTCAACCTGCCCTTCGCCCTGGTGCTGGGACTGTTCCTGTCCGAGAAGGAACGGGTGGAACGGGCGGAAGGTGACCTGCTGGATCGGGAGCGGCAGGCCAGGGCCAGTGCGCTCCAGTCCCAGATGCATCCCCACGTGCTGTTCAACGTGCTGAGCGGCCTCACAGAGCTGGTCCATGAGGATCCGGACGCGGCCGAGGAAGCCTTGCTTGGGCTGACGGAACTCATGCGGATGCTGATGAAACACGGCTCGGCCCTGAGCCTTCCGCTGGGCGAGGAACGGGCCCTGCTGGAACGTTACCTGGACATCGAATCCATCCGGCTGGGCGCTCGGCTTGAGCTGCAGGGCACCTGGGAAGAGGGGGTGGACCAAATCCCCGTCCCGCCCCTGCTGTTCCAGCCATTGGTGGAAAATGCTGTGAAGCACGGGATCTCTCCCAACCCGAAGGGCGGCATCGTGAAGGTGGATGCGCTCCGGACGGCTACCGGGCTGCTGCTGCGGGTTGCGAACACCGGCATGCCCTTGGACAAGAACGCCACGACCGGCACGGGTCTTGGCCACCTTCGGGAGCGGCTGGCCTTGCTCCCAAAGCCAAGGCCTACGCTGGATCTCCGTCAGGAGGGTGAGTGGACCGTGGCGGAACTGCGCCTGGAAGTTCACCATTAGGGACATGAGCCAGCCCCTGCGGATCGCCTTGGCCGATGACGAGCCCCTGAACCTCAAGCGGCTCTCTCGGCTTCTGGAAGACTGCGGCTGCGCGGTAGTGGCCACCTTCGGGAATGGGCTCGAGGTGGAGGAATGGATGGCCACCGGTCCAGAAGTGGATGCGCTGTTTCTCGACATTCGAATGCCGGGGCTGGATGGCCTGAGCTTGCGTGCCTCCTTGAACCCGAAGCTACCCGTCGTCTTTGTGACGGCGCACCCGGAACACGCCGTGGACGCGTTCAGCCTGGATGCTGTGGACTACCTGCTGAAGCCCGTGACCACGGAACGGCTCGTCAAATCCCTTGCCAAGGTCCGTCGCACCCTTGGTGCCGAGGAAACCCCGACCGAAGGGAAGAAGGGCAAGGGGGATCGCTACCCCGTCCAGGTAGACGGGGGATTGCTGTTCCTTCCGCTGTCGAAGACCACGCACTTCCTGGCGGAAGATCAGGCCGTCTGGGCCTTCGCTGGCGAGCGCTTCCGTACCAAGTGGCGAAGCCTAGGGGAAGTCGAGGCCTTCTTCCCAGATGCTGGCCTCCTGCGCATTCATCGCCACCTGCTGATCCGGCCCCAAGCCGTGCTGGGGATCCGGTCCACGGGTGGCGGCGCCCGCGTCATGGTTCGCATGCATGGCGGCATCGAACTGGAGGCCAGTCGTGGAGCCACGCCTTCCCTCAAGCGGCGCCTGGGGCTGGCCATGGACAAGGACTGACATCGAAATGTCGAATCTGATTATCGGCGAGCCTCAGCCTAAAGAACAGATGCCTCTGCTCGGGCAACTCCGAGGTCTTTAACCCTTTAGGCATAAGTGGACAGGATGTGTCGCATCCATGACGCGATGTTTTGGCGTGGAGGTGTGCCATGCCGAGATATGACATCCAGTTCCAGAAGGGCCTTTCCCTGCGGGAGTTCATGGCCCGATACGGGAGCGAA
>Ga0209697_10001835_pt1 | contig 31840 bp, 22 predicted proteins | sample AliMusrvi5mmetaG_FD_184115 | JGI IMG/M metagenome (GOLD analysis project Ga0209697, IMG submission 184115) | Freshwater lake bacterial and archeal communities from Alinen Mustajarvi, Finland, to study Microbial Dark Matter (Phase II) - Alinen... | ecosystem: Environmental > Aquatic > Freshwater... | reverse complement strand
GGCGGCGACTCGCACGCTCAAGACCGACAACCCGCACGACAACGCGCCGGTGCATTTCGTGATTTTCAACCTCGGCTCGCCGGTCAGCAAGCTGGCGCTGAAACTGCCGGGCAACGTGACCGTGCCGCTGGAAGGCGCGGAGCTCAAGGGCGAAGAAATCATCCGCTACACCGGCGGCGAGGAGGCGGTGATCTACGGGCGCAACTGGAACAAACTGCGTGCGGTGAAGGTCGATGCCAAACTCCTGAAGCTGGCGAAAGGCCCGGCCGAGATCGCTGTCGATTGGGCGGGCGATGATAAAGTCAAGCTCACCACGGAAATCCGGCTGGTCGGCCCGGCCCGGCAGCTCACACCGCAGAAATAACCGGGACGGTTGCGCAGGCCCCGGCACGCGTGCCACGGCCTTCAGCCACGCACCATCCCTGACTCAGTCACCCGCCTTGTCGCCCCGTTAGCAAACGCAGAAACTCACACCATCCGCGCATGTTAGCATTCTGTTAGTCCGATCAGTCCGCAGTTGGCATGCGGATTGAACGGACACTCGGTATTCTCCGGGCAGCAGTACCGGCAATTGTCATGACCATGAACTGGAAACAACTGACTGTCGCATGGATGTTAGCACTCGGCAGTGTCAATGCACAACCGTTCTTGCCGTTGTGCATCGATACGCACAACGCCAACCTCCGCAACGCCGGCGTGATGTTCAACCTCGCTGCGTGGCACATGCTCTCCACCCCCGCCGCCAAGCCCGTCTTCACACAAGCCGGCAAGCAATTTCAGTTCGATACCGGTGCCTTGCGCGGCACGCTTCACACCGAGGGGAAGTCACTCGGCTTGACCGACCTGACAGACACGGCGTCGGGCACCGCAATCTCGCGTTTCATGGGACTGTTTTCCCATTACCGGTTGCTCGATGCGGACACCCGCTATGGCGATGCGGCATGGGATTGGCCCGGCACCGCGCGCTTGCTGCCGGATGGCGCGGTCGAGGTGGCATGGACTGCGGACGCCACGCATCCGTTCGACATGAAGGCAGTCTATCAGTGGGCGCGCCCGAACGCACTCGATCTCACCACCACCGTGACCGCCCGCGGGAACCTGCGCCGGTTTGAGGTTTTTCTGGCATCCTATTTCGAGGGTTTTCCGCAGGTCTTCGGTTATGGCAAGACGGGATGGGTCGAGGCCACCAAGGACATGGGCGATTGGCTGGCCTTTCCGCGCGACGAAGCCGCGGCGGCAATGATCACGGATGGCCGTTGGCAGCGCCCCCCACACCCGGTCACTTTCAAACCCGTCACCACCTATGCCGGGGCCCTGGGCATGCGCTGCGATGCCAAGTCCGGTCTAACCGCATTGATCATGGCCCCACCGAAGGATTGTTTTGCGGTGATGATGCCGTATGGCGAGGATGACCATCGTTCGCTCTATCTTTCGCTGTTTGGACGCGACTTCAAGGACGGTGAATCCGCCACCGCCCGTTCACGCCTGGTTATCTGCCGCAATCTCACCGCCCCGCAGGCCATCGGGATATATCATGATTATCTCAAGGAAATCCAACCATGAATCAACTAACAAATCTATCCCGCCGGAAATTCCTGGCCAGCACGCTGGCCGCCACCGCCGCCGGCAGCGCGATCAGCACCCTGACGAGCCGGGCGGAAGACGCAAAACCCATCGCACGTGAACGGAAAATCAAAATCGGCTTGATCGGCTGCGGTGGTCGAGGCAACTGGCTCATGCCCTACTTCATGCAGCACGGCGGATTCGAACTGCATGCCGTGGCGGATTATTTCCAGCCGGTGGCAGACCAGTGCGGTGATCAATTCGGCGTGGACAAGACGCGCAGGTTCCCGGGCTTGTCCGGCTACCAGCGGCTCATCGAGAGCGGGGTCGAGGCGGTGCTCATCGAGGATGTGCCGTATTTCTATCCGGCACAGGCCAAGGCCGCGGTGGATGCCGGCAAACATGTGTATATGGCCAAGCCGGTTGCCGTGGATGTGCCGGGCACGCTGCTCATCGGCGAAACCGCCAAACTCGCAACCCGAAAAAACCTCTGCTTCCTCGTCGACTATCAACTCCCAACCGACACCGCTTGCATCGAAGTGGCCAACCGGATCCGTGCCGGCGGGCTGGGACCCATGGGACACCTCGCGTCGTTCGGCATGGCATGGCACGCGTGGCCGGACCCACCCCGCGGGCCGACTATCGAAAGCCGGTTGCGCGATGAGATCTGGCTGGCGGACACGGCGCTGGGCGGCGACACGATTGTGTCATACGACATCCATATCATTGACGGCATCATCTTTGCACTGGGCAAGCCTCCGGTGGCGGCGATCGGCCGCGCACGCACCTTCCGGCCCGATCCGCATGGGGATCGCACTGACGTCGCATCGGTGATTTACGAGTGTGCCGACGGTGCGATTTGGACGCATGTGACACAGGCATTGGATAACAACTTCGATGTGACAACTTTGTCAGTGGGTTTCTTCGGGATGAAAGCGACCGCCCATCTCCAATACGGCGGCAAGGTTTATGTGCGGGGTGGCGACCAGGCCTACTCGGGCCAGGTGGGAAGTGTGTTCAATGAAGGCGCGGAACGCAATATCGCCTCGTTCTATCGGAATATCACCGGCGGACATTTCGCCAATGAGAACGTGCAACGCGCCGTGGACGGCCATCTGACCGCCATCCTCGGCCGCGAGGCCGCCGCCCGCAATACCCGGCTGACGATGGCGGAACTGCTCAAGGAGAACACCAAGCTCGAGGCGGATCTAACAGGTCTGAAGGCTTGAACCCCCAACCTCAATCCCGGGACTGTTGAGGAATTCCATGCTGACCGCCGGATGCGCTGCCGTCATTCCAACGGCCGTGACTGCGGCAGGACCCGATAGCCACCGGCCAGGAGGGCGCTGCGGCAATGGATATACAGGCAAGAGTTATGTGATTCAGTCGTCCGCTAGTCTGCAAGGCTTCCGAGACACCGCCGATCCACCCATCGCCGGGACCGGCGGGGTCCTCACCAAAGCGCTGCCCATCGGGGCGCTCACCGGCAGTTTTTACCGCATTCGGGTGCTTCCTTGAACTGCGCCCATCCTGGCCCCCCCTTTTTTTCCCGTCCTCCGGTCCGCCCACCGGCGTTTTCATCAACCTTCACCGCAAGCGAAATTTTCTGCTTGCTTGGTTCACTCCAGTATGCAATGAAACTCCAACCTTGAGGAACCGGATGCGTTCATGGCGCGCGCCCGGATCCTTGGGGGACGTCGTCCGGCCATTGGATCGGGCGGTCCTATCCCGGAAAAGCAGTTGCGCGAAGATTCAACCACAGGAACCCAGACCAATGAACCCCAACCCGAAAAACCATTTCCTGACGATCGTCCTCCTCGCGGGGACCCTGGGCCTGCTGGACGCCGCCATGGCCGGACCACGCGTGTCCGTGGCGGAGACCGTGCGGGCGGCGTTCGCCGCCCCTGATCTAGCGAGGCAGGCAATCATCCAGATTCCAGAGCAGGAGGCCCGCTTTGTGCGGATCGTCATCCACAGCGCCGACGGGGCCGTCGGACTCGACGAATTGGAAGTCTTCGGTCCCAAGGGCGATGAAAACCTCGCCTTGGCCACCCGCGGTGCGGTTGCCCACGCGTCCTCCGTGATCGCCGGACATGCGATTCATGCCATCGCGCACTTGAACGACGGCCTGTACGGCAACGACCATAGTTGGATCGCGGCCACCCCCGGCGAGGAATGGGCGGAGATCGAACTGCCGAAAGCCACGCGGGTCGCACGGGTCGGGTTTACCCGCGACCGCACCGGCACCTTCACCGACCGCCAAGCGCGCGACGTCGAAGTCCGCCTCTCGCTGGACGGTTTAACCTGGCAGACGGCGGCGCGGCAGTCCCAAGCGGCGAGCCTAACAGCGCGGCCGGCGGAGCGTCTCACCTTGCCCGCATCCGCGTTGCCCGAGCCGACCTGGCAGGGCGTCGTCAACTATGCCTTCCTCCGCGAACGCGATACGTGGAGCCGGCTCGATGCCCAGGATTTCCTCTCGCCGCTCCTCCATGACCGGCCGGTCGAACCCGGCGGAACGCCCTACTGGGGCCGCCTCGTCCGGCTCGCCCCGGTCGCGCGGGTGCTCACCCAGTTAGATGAAATGGCCGTCCGCCTCAGCGCCCAAGGGCTCGACACCACAGCGGAGCGCGCCGAATCCGCCGCGTTGCACAGTCGCCTTGCCGCCGCGCCCGGACCTGCGGAAATGGACGCGCTCTATCTCGCCGCGCGCCATGCCAAACGTCGCTTGTTTTTCCGTGATCCGCGACTCGCGCCGGTGGCACAGGTGTTGTTTGCCAAACGCCATCCGTTCGAGTCGTCGCACAATTACAGCGAACACATGGATTCGCTGTTCGTGCCCGGCGGTGGCGTGTGTGTGCTGCATGTCCCGCACGATGCTGATGGCCGCCTGGATCCGGCACGGGCCGAGGTGGAAACGCTGTTTGACGGCAGTGCCGGCATCGTGCGCGACCCGGTCGCCACCGACGACGCACGCACCCTCTATTTCGCCTATCGCCCGGACCAACCGGAAATTTCCGGCTGGCATTCGTATTGGCATCTCATGGCGATGGATGCCGACGGCGGCAACCCGCGGCAACTCACGACCGGACCGTTCCATGATTTCGACCCGGTCCCGCTACCCGACGGTGGCCTGGGCTTCATGTCCACGCGCTGCAAATCGCGCTTTGTCTGCTGGGAACCGCAGGCATATGTGCTCTATCGGATGCAACCCGACGGCACCAACCTGCGCCGCCTGTCCTTTGCCAACGTGAGCGAGTGGAACCCCACCGTGATGCGCGACGGCCGGATCTTATGGACCCGGTCGGAATACCAGGACAAGGGTGCCGACTTCGGCCACACGCTGTGGTCGATCCGCCCTGATGGCACCCATCCCGAACTGGTTTTCGGCAACGACACGCCCTACGGCTACGGCAATGGCCGCGAGGTGCCGGACAGCAACGAGATCGTTTGCACCCTCATGTCGCACGGCGACCACCAGGGTCCGATCGCGCTGATAGACCGCTCGCGCAGTCCGTATGACACCGAGGCGATCACCAACATCACGCCGGACACCTGCCCGCAATACCAGATGGGCCGCTCGCACCAAGAGACCTTCCGCGATCCCGAGCCAATCTCGCACGATCACTTTCTGGTCAGCCACAGCCCCGGCCCGCGCTCGCACTGGGGGATCTATATCATCGACCGTTTCGGCAACCGCGAACTGCTCTATCTGGACCCGGCGATCAGCAGCAAGCGCCCGTCGCTGCTGCGCCAGCGCCCATGTCCGCCGGTGCTACCGGAAACGTCAGACCCGGAACTCGCGCGGCAGGGACTCGGCCAGTTCACCGTCCAGGATGTCTATCAAGGACTGGGCCCCGGCATCGCCCGCGGCCAGGTGAAATACCTGCAAGTCTCCAAGGAAGTGGCTCCGCTGCTCGAGCAGTTGACCTGCGGCGAGTTCCGCAGCACGCACCCGTCGTTCCAGGATTTCTATGCGACGCCCGTCCACCATGTGGCCGGCCCGCCACACAGTTACACCACCCGCACCGCCAATGCCCTGCAACCGCATTCGTTCCGGGCCGGCACCGCCGCTCCGGGAAACGACGGCATCCTGACCATCACCGAACAAGCCGGCTGGCCGAGCTATGCCGCCAAGACCGTGCTCGGCACCGTTCCCATCGCCGCCGATGGCGCGGCGAATTTCACCGCTCCGGCCGGCGCGGTGTTGTACTTCCATCTGCTAGATAAAGACTTCAACGAATTGCAGCGGATGCGCAGCGTGGTCCAGCTACAGCCCGGCGAACGCCGCGGCTGCATCGGCTGTCACGACGACCGTCGCCAGGCGCCAACCCCCGCCTTGTCGCTGACACCGCCGCCCGTGGTGCCGCTCGAGCCACCGCCGTGGGGCGCGGTCCCCTTCGATTACCAGCGCGTCGTGCAACCGGTGCTCGATGCCAAATGCCTGGGCTGCCACCACGACGGCACCCTGGCCGGCCGCACCGACCTGCGCGGCCAGCTCGACGCCCAGCGCGTGCCCGCCTCCTACCGGGCGCTGATCTCCGGCGGCTGGGTCCACTACTTCGATTGGACCTACGGGTCGCGCCATTTCAAGGCCGAACCGCTCAGCTTCGGCACGCTGCAAAGCCGCATGTTCGAAGTGCTCGCACGCAAGTCGCACCAAGAAGTCACCCTCGCCCCCGCCGAACTGCGCGCACTCAAGGCCTGGATCGACCTCAATTGCCCGCTCTGGCCCGATTACCGCTTCCGTCCGGATCGCCCGGCCACGCTCGCCGGACCCTGACCCACTGCTTGCCGCGCTGCAAGCCCCGCTTGCGTCTCTCAGGCTAGCAGGTAAATGTTGTTCTGGTTCTCGACGGGCACCCGTGGGTCATTTCAGCCGAAAATGGAAGTTGAAATCCAAGATTCGTTCTTGAAACCACAGATTTCACGGATTTCACGGATTTCACGGATTTTCTGGTATGGATTTCCGCACCATTTGTAACTTCGGAGAAGTTGCAAATGGAACCAATTTCAATCTGTGAAATCCGTGTAATCTGTGGTTAATCTAACCGATGTTTCGAATCAAACTTAGGAGTTCGGGTTTCATGCTTGCTGTTTGATGACCGGCAACGACATGGCCGCGAAATCCCTTATCGGTGAGAAGAATTCCCGCTATTTGTTATCTGTCACGGCTTCAAGAGTCACGGCGGCGCTGTCGAAGCGGTGGGTGAAGGTCAGGGGCACTCCCTTCGCCATCCATTCGCCACCGGATTGGACCTGTTTGGCGGACGGCTCCAAGCGCGGCGTGTCGTCGCCGGGCGGCAGATTGATTTCCGCCACGCGGTAGTTGCGCGCCGGGTCAAGGCCGGCAACCGGGCTGGAGAGCGTCGCAGGCTGTTTTAGGTCACCCGTCTGGTAGGCCAATATCAGGGTTCGGTTCCGGTCTGCCGACACATAATTCACTGAGGGAGTTGACGAATTGAACGGACTCTGATGGCGGTATTGGTCGCCGAACTGGACCATCTCACGGATGCTCTTATAGGCGGCAATGCCGACCTTGGCCGCCGCCAGATAATTCGCCTCGGCTTTGCGTGGATCGACCTCCATGCCGAGTTGTCCCAGCATGGCGACATCGAAACGGTATTTGGGCGAAAACCCATTGCCGCCGGCATGCGTGACATGGCAGGTGATGGCCATCGGCGGCAAGCAGGTGGAGAAATTCCAGATCGCCCCCAGGCGATACTCGGGCTGGGTGTTGTCGCTAGGCCAGAAGGTGTGGCTGTATTTCATGATGCCCAGATCCGCGCGGGCACCGCCGGAGGCACAGGCCTGGAAATCCACCTGCGGATAGGTGCTGACGAGCTTCTGCAGCACGCCGTAGAGTCCAGCCATGTAGCGGTTGAGCATTTCGCCCTGTCGATCAGGTCCGAGGAACGGCGAATACGGGTTGTTGATGCTGGAGTTGGCATCCCATTTGACAAAGCGGATTCCGGGATTGGCGGAGAGGATGTCGGCCACGGCATGATAGGCGAAATCCTGCACATCAGGATTGGCCATATCGAGCACCGCCTGGTAGCGCCGGAGCACGAGTTCGCGCCCGGGAACCCTCATCACCCACTCCGGGTGCTTGGTGAAAAGTTCGCTGCGCGGGTTGACCATTTCCGGCTCGAACCAGATGCCGAAGGCAATGTTGTTATCCTTGCCGGCCTTGATCAGCGGTTCGAGCCCGTTAGGAAACCGCTGCTTGTTGACCTGCCAGTCGCCAAGCCCGCCCGAGTCGTTAGAACGTGCGTTGCCGTCATTGCCGAACCACCCGTCGTCCATGACATAGAGTTCGATGCCGAGTTCGGCGCTCATCTTCATCATTTCCACGACCGACTTCTCCGAGACGTTCATGCCGCAGCCTTCCCAGGAATTGTTATCCACGAGGCGCGGGCGGTTGCCGTCGCGGATGCCGTAACGGCGGACCCAGCGGTGGAAACTGCGGCTTGCGGATCCTTTGCCGGCCGCACTGTAGGAATAAACCAGGGCCGGCGAAGTGATCGATTTGCCGGGATCGACGGGCACCGGGCGCGGTTGGTTCACGCCACAGGAGACTTCCACGCCGCCGGACTCGTGGACCTCGAAGGCGAACCGGGCGCTGCCCGTCCACGCCAGTGCAGCGACGAGGCACGGCACGTGATTCTCCTCTTCGGCGAACCCACCGAATCCGAGCGTGAAGAAAGGTTCCGGTCCCGAAATATGGCGGTTGCCCTGGCGGGTTTCCAGAATGCGGATACCCCTGGCAAGCTGTTCGCGCACCGGTCGTCCGGCCTCGCTGCCCTCGCGGCAATCAAACCACTCCAGATGGGTGTTGTCGGCCGTCTGGAAGAACGCGGAATCCAACCGCTGCACGAGGACGGTCTTGTCCATATTGTTAGACAACGACGTCCACTGTTCGATGATGCTCTCGTCCTGATAGGCGCGGACATGCAGCTCGACGCGAAGAGGGCTGGTGCGATCGCGCATGACCACGGTGGCGTGTTCGACGCCGGGGGATTCCTTGGTGATCGAATGGGAGTCGTAAACCAGTTCGGGGAAATTGTCGCCGTTGGGCAACGTGACGGAAACCGGGCCGCCATACCGTTGATCGCGAACGCCCTCGGAAATGATGGTTCTCACGGGAAAGACCTGCCCGTGGACCGGGACTTCCTTGCCCTCCGCATTCTTCATCGCGCACACCAGTGAACCGTCCTTGGCCACCGCGTAATCCATACTGAATGTTTTCGTGGCCAGGCTGAAGTTGACGCCGTCGGGTTCGGCGCAGCAAGCCGGCAATGCCGACGCGAGAAGCAACAATGCGGCTCCCAGTGGAATGACAGGGCGCGCGAATGGGTGCATGGTCGTTCGTATTCCTTTGCGAAGTGGAATCCGTTCGGGCAGGGCGCTGAGCTTGGCTTTCATGTGTTGTAAGTATTGTATCAATGGGCGATTTCGTTCCTTGTCACATCCCCCTTCACATCTAACAATTGAACGCTGGCAACCGTTTTGAAAGCATCATGGTCGGCGAACGTCCAGACGACCTTCTTGTCCGGCGTGATCTCGATGAGGTGCGGGGCTTTGCCGAAATTCCCGTGGCCGAGCCAGTTGGAAACCACGGTGTTGCCGTTAGGCAGGCGCTGCAGGCCGGTCATGAAATACAACTGGATGCCCGGCAACTCGGCGTCCTTGATCTCCCACACCGTCTTGCCTGCCGGGTCCGCCTCAAACACCCGATGGCCGCCGGAGCCATCGCCACATGCGATGAGCGTGTTGCCGGTGGCAAGGCGGATCGCGCTGTGCGGACCGCCCGCGGCTGGAATCTCACGCACCACCTTGCCCTGTGCATCATACTCGCGCACCACCTGGTCGGCGTAATGGGCGACAAGATAACCGCCATCGGCCAGACGGCGGGCATTGCGCATGTAGAGGTGGCCGCCGTCCTTGCCCTCGGCCAGCAACTTGATCTCCTTGACGATTTTGCCGCCCGGATCGACATCGAGCAGGCGCCCGGCGTTGCACTCGCCGATGAATGTGTTGCCGTTGGCGAGGCGCTGGCAGGCATAGATCTCACTCGTGGATTGATAGTCGAACACGACCTGCTTGTCGCGCGTGACCTCCTTCACGCCATGACCGGTGGTGAAGAGCAAATTGCCGCTGGGCAACATCCACACATCGTTGCAGTCCTTGGCCGGGTACTCCCACTCGACCTTGCCGTCGGCCGCGACGATGCACACTTTCCCCTGGCTGTAGTCCGCGCAAGCGAACCGGTGGCCCCCGGCATGGGCGAACGCCGCCCCACACACGAGGGCAATCAATGTGATGTTAGTTTTCATGGTGAATCGATACAGATGATGCGGAAGCCGACATGATAGACCTGCTGCCACGGCCGATACCCGAGACGGCTTGACGAGGTCGCCTGCGCCGGGCGCTCCGACCACGACCCGCCGCGCACGGCCTTGCGATCCGGTGCGAAGTCGCCGCTCGTCCATTCCCACACATTGCCACACATGTCGCGCAGACCCCACGCATTGGGCGCGAACGAGCCGATAGGCGCGGCAATGCGGAAATTGTCGTTGACCGAATCGACGTCCCCGACAAAACGGCCACCTTCGGGCCGGAACAGCGGCCGCAACTCGCCGCTGGGTCTGACCGGAGAAAGCACCGCGATCTGATTGTTGAACCCGTTGGGTGGCAGGTCCGAATTTCCCTCCCAATTTTGCGGCAGGCCGAGCTTATTGGCATCGCGCTGGACCAGCAGCAGTCGCTCGAAATCCAACAGCGGATTGGCCAGCAGCGCGTCGCTGCGGAGTTGCTGCAGCGCGGTGGTCACTTCCGGGTTCACGCCCGCCGCCACCCGCCGCTCCACGTCCGCGAGGCGTGCCGCAAACGCCGCGCCCTGCGCATATCGCGCCCCGAAAGTTTTTGTCAGATCGTCAATCGCCAGGCGCAGGCTCGTGATTTGCTCGGGCACCTCCGCAGCCCCGGCGTGGCCGGAAAAATACAGAGCGGCCGCGCAGGCCAGGAGTTGGAATGAGGCTTTCAGGGGAAAACAGTTTCAGACCGGCGTTTACGGAAGAAGCGCGGTTACCTAGCGAGGCTTCGCCTCAGACCCAAGACGCAAGACTTGAAGACACAAGACAAGAAAATTTGACCTAACGACAGCATCTTTGGCTCTTCAAGGACTCTAGGGTTTCGTTTCGGCAACGCCCCCCCAGACAGGCTCGGTTGCGGAATCGGAATACTGCCTTGTGTAAAGTCCGCTGATGTAACCGGTTGCGCCGGCGTCCTGCCCGATATGGAAATACGCGGGCGCGGCATAGGCCGAGTAATACGGAATATCATTCGCAATGGTCAATCCGTTGATTTTCAGATCGTAGCCGCCGGTCTTCTGGAAAATCTGGAACCGATAGTATGTCGAATTGTCATAGGACCTGGCAACGGTCGCGGTCGTTCCGTGATAATATTTGATTTTCCCGTCACTATCGAACCACACTCCGGCAAGGATTCCGTTAGTTTTATCTTTGTCAATACGGAACGCCTCGAACTTCTTGTTGGTCTGTTCCGCCCTGGCATGGAATTCGAAGACATTTTCCGCGGCCAGAGGGCCGGTGGCCTTTCTGATTCCCAGGTGCCTGCCGGGCTCGGTTTTCACGATGACGCAATTCTCCGATATGGGCGAAGGTTGATCCGACAATTTGCGGAAGACCGTGCCGAGAACGGCCGTATTGTTTTCACCGAATCCATTGTCAAAAGTCCACCCTTCGGCCTCAAGGTCATCAAAAACGGCGGTCGTTATGGTGCGGTCCAGCATGCGGGCCAACGGTTGGTCCCAGGTGCAGGCGGAAAGCCATGGAACATTGGTTGCGCTCTGGTCCGGTTGCGATTCGTACCAGAGAAATGTTTTGCCCTTGAATTCCTTGATCGAAGGGTCGGCAACCTGCGCGATGCCTGTTGGGTGGTAATACCTGCGCAACAGCCATGCCGCGCGCGTCCAGTTCTTGAGGTCGGTGGACGTATAGCAGACGGCCGATGTCGGGACGCCCCCGCCACCCTCTCCGGCATGGCCAAACATGTAATAAACAGACCCTGATTTGACGACATCCGGCCCTCCTACCATGCCGATGCCGCTCATGACCGGTTCCCCCCCGTTGTGTTTGGTGAGGTTGTCAAGGGCAGGCCCGTAGGCATAGCTTGTGACCCAGTTTCCGGCAGGCCCCAGCCATTCATAGAGCATGTGCCATAGCGCACCCTCTCTCCAGAAACACATATTGCCCGGGTTGCCCGCTGCGGTGAATGCGCTTCTATTTTTTATGGTCCACGTGCCGTTATCGCCGGACTTTGACGTGAGGTATCGGTAGAAATGGTTTTGGCCGGTTTGCACGACAATCGTCATCATATGATAAAGCCCGTCGCTGTCCTTATAGACAAATGGCTGCATCTCGAGCGGCCCGAGCCCGGTGGCCGCCCCCATGTCTTTCCACGTCAGGCCGTCGGCAGACTCGGAATATCGTGTGACGCCTTGATCCCAGTAATCGCCGGCTCCTCCTTTAAGTGAACCACGCCACCACATCCTGATTTTTCCGCCGTCAACCAGCGTGGTATTCTCCACTCCCCACTGGTCGCAAAGCCATCCGTTGCGTTTTGCACCCTGCCTCACCCAGCCGTAAAAACAGATATTTTCGAGCGCGGCGTCGCTGCTTTCCGTCGTGCGTCCGGTTGCCGCATAATCCAGGACTATGCGTTCGGTTTGTCCGGCTTCCGGCAGGTCAAGTTTCAGGATGAAGTCCGCATAGTTGGCCGTTTGACAAATCATCCGGCGGTGGACGATCGGCGTGGTCCGGTCGGCTTTAAAGAACCGCACCCCGAAAAAATCGTCATCAATGTCGTTGCCGAGATAGAGATGCTGGATGGCATCGTTGCCACCCGCCAGGCTGTCGGTCCCCATCCCCTTGTGCAGCCGGAGAAACTCCATCTGGTAATTGGTCTTTGCTCCCTTGGAGATAAGGGCAAGCGTCTTAACCGCCGAAAATGCCGGGTGCGCACCCAACACCAACGACATCAGAACCGTGACGATGGCAGGGCTGGTCGCTTTACTGGAGATATTCATGGAGGGATGGAGGTGGTTGTAAGTTGTGAGTTATATGCTGGAGGTCATGGGAGATTGGTTCGACGCCGGGAGGGATAATTCCGGCATTGCAGCGGCTTACCAGTTGTCGGTGCGGAAGGGGGATGCCGGGAGTCCCTCGCGGTTGTAGAGGTTGGCTCCGGCGGGATTCTTCTGATAGGCATAACGCACCGCGACGGGGTCCTTCACCTCGGGGGAACTTACGGAAACGGTGTTGCCCTCGATCACGGCATCGGCCCAGACCCATTTCTTGTCGGCGCCCGCGATGGCGAAGCGCTTGAGATTTTCGCCCTTGTCCTCAACGGCCGGGCTGCGGCCCTCCTTCTTGCCCACCATCAGGCCCGTGCCCAGGTAATCGAAGTCCAGGCGTGCCCTGCCGCCATCGATTTTGAGCGTCTTGAAGATCGGCCCTGAAACGACCTGTTGTTTTTGGCCGTAGTCGCGCCCGAGCGCCCAGAAGGCGAGGCGCGTCCCCACGTCGTATTTGTTTTGCGGGTGGATGTTGTAGATCTGGTCGAGCGGCAAGGTGTCGATGATGACCGCCATGCCGGTGTTAGGGATGGTGAGCGATTTGAATTGGGCCTCGCGGAGTTTGGTGAAGCCATTGCCGCCGGCGGGATCCTCGGTCACCTCCTGGAAAGCTGCGAGTTGGACGAAATAGAATGGGAAATCCCCCTGGCCCCACTTTTTGCGCCAGCCGCCGACGAGGGCGCGCATCTTGTGGTAATAACTCTCACCCTCAGCACCGTTTTGCTCGCCCTGATACCACAGCGCACCCTTGATCGGAAAACGCACGATCGGCGCGATCATGGCATTGTACATTCCGCTCCACTCGCCGGCAGGCGTGATTTCGGGCACCATGGTGATGCCCTCGGGCGCGATCCACGGCTCGATGAGCGATCCGCTCCAATTGTCATCCACGATGCCGATGGGGACCCCGGTTTTCTGGAGGATTTCGCGGGCGAAATAGAAACCCACGGCGGTGAAGCCGCCGGCCGTTTCGGGCGTGCAGACTTGCCACGGGGTTTCGGTCGGCGCGTCGGACCCCGGTTGTCCTCCCTGCACCTTTTGGAACTTGATACGGCGGATCTTGGGCAAATCCGCGGCTTTGATGTCGTCCCCGGCACCCAGGCACTCCCTGAGGCCCATCTCCATGTTGGATTGGCCCGAGCAAACCCAGATGTCACCGACCAGGATGTTTCTCACAGTCAGGGTGTTCTTCCCCTTAACCGTTAGTTCCAGGTTCTCGCCCGTCTTGATGGCCGGCAATTCGAGCGACCACTGGCCTTGCGCATCCGGCTTGGCCTTGGCGGATTGGTCGCCCAAGGTCACGTTCACCGCTTCGTCGGCCTCCGCCCAGCCCCAGACGCGCACCGGCAAGTCCCGTTGCAGCATCATGTTGTCGGTGAAAATCTTCGGCAGGCGCACATCCGCCGCGGCGGGCAGCGCAGTCATTATCGCGGAAGCGAACAGGACCCGATGGATCTTGTGGCGGCGGTTGGTGGATGGATTTGCTTTCATGATCCGTTGGAACAGGGCTTGGAATCCGGTCGGATGCCGGAGCGTGCCTTCTACGACGGTGGGCCTCCGGATCTTTCGCCGCGCGTGAAACCAATCTGGCAAGTCCACCCGTCGATTGTGCCGAGCAGAGCCAGCTTGACAGCCTTTGGATTTCGGCCTTCAATCCCCTCCGGAGACGTTGTTCCTCCCGTTTTCCCAGGGGAGGCGGGGGAGCCCCGCCGTCCTGGAGCGAACTCCCACCCTCTATCCAACAACAACAGGAATACAGCAACAATGAAATCAACACCATCATTGCGCGCGCTTGGGGTTGTATGCGCGATTCTGGCGCAATGCCTGTCGGCTGCCGAGGTTGCCCCGAAGACCAAAGTGATCCATCTGGTGGTCGTCGCCGGGCAATCGAACTGCGCTGGGTATGACACCCATGCGGAAGACCTTGTTCCTTCCCCGATAGACCAGTCGATACTCTTCATGTTCGACGTCGGAAGAGACCCCGAGTACGACAACGGTTTCCATAATGCCAGTTCTTACGGGCATTGGACCACGCTGCGGACTCAACCCAACGGTGTCCCACTCTTCAATGATGGGACGATTTCCGGCTACGCGTTTCGCACTGCAACGGGAGGGTTTGGTCCCGAGATCGGCATCGCCAGGTCGCTTTACGAACATGGAATCACCAATCTCGCGGTGTTCAAGTTCGCCTTCGGTTCCACCGGGTTCAAGCAGAAGAACTGGAATCCCGGCGATAGTCTGAACAAGGCTTTCATGACGCGCTATGATCAGGCGGTCGCGCAACTGCAGGAGCGTGGTTACACGGTACGCGTGCAGGCGGTCTTCTGGCATCAGGGAGAAAACGATTCAGGAAACCCCGAATACCCGGACCAGTTTCTGGCGTTTGTTCGAGATGTTAGAAAAACCTGGGGTGCCGCGGAACTGCCTTTCATTACCGCCGTATCAACACCCGATTACTGGGTCTGGAAAGGCGAGGTGACAGACAAGGAGCGCAAGGAACGGAACCAGGGAGTCGGGGCGGTTCATGCGGCAATCGCCAAGCTGGACAAGGATATTCACTATGTTGATGACCGCGGCTGCGAACGTTCCGTGCTTTGTGGTCATTACAGCTCACAGGGCACTCTGGAGATCGGCGCCCGGATGGCGGCGATGTACTTGGAAAAGTATGGGGCCGCTGACGCGGATCACAAGGCGAACAAGGGGGCCGACGGTGCGGGACCCCCGCCGGGCGGTTCACCTGCCGGTCAACCCTGATGTTCATGCGCCGTTTGCCCATGGGCATTGCAACCAAGATGGGAACGTATGATCCATGCGAATGTGAATGCCCCAGGCGGCGGGAATAAGGCGGCGTACAATCTGCTGTATGTCTGGATGATCTCCCTGGTGGCGGCGATGGGCGGGCTGCTCTTCGGCTACGACTGGGTGGTTATCGGTGGTGCCAAGCCGTTCTTCGAAAAGTTCTTCAATCTCACCAGCGAGGCCCAGATCGGCTGGGCTAACAGTTGCGCCCTGCTCGGGTGCCTGCTAGGTTCGCTGGTCTCTGGCGCGTTGAGCGACCGTTTCGGGCGCAAGAAATTGCTGCTAGTTTCCGCCTTTCTGTTCGCGGTGTCCTCGGTATTGACGGGCTGGGCTGGGTCGTTTAGCGCGTTTGTCGCCTGGCGCATTGTGGGCGGCGTGGCCATCGGCATGGCGTCCAACCTTTCCCCCATGTATATCGCCGAGGTGGCGCCTGCGCACCTGCGGGGCAGGCTGGTGGCCATCAACCAGTTGACGATCGTGTTCGGTATCCTGGGGGCGCAGATCGTCAACATGCTGATCGCGGAGAAGGTGCCGGACGGGGCGACGACGGAGATGATCCGCCAGTCGTGGAACGGACAGTTCGGCTGGCGCTGGATGTTCACGGCGGTGACCGCGCCTTCCCTGCTGTTCTTTGTCGGCGCGCTGCTGGTGCCCGAGAGCCCGCGCTGGCTGGTCAAGAATGGCAAACCGGAATTGGCGCGCCGGATCCTGGCGAAGATCGGCGGCCAGATCTATGCCGACGACGAGGTGGCGGACATCCAGGACACCATCGCCAGCGAAGAAGTGCGTCAGGTGCGGTTCAGCGATTTGATGGTGCCCAAGATGCGCAAGGTCCTGCTAGTGGGCGTCGCGTTGGCGGTGCTGCAGCAGTGGAGCGGGATCAATGTGCTGTTCAACTACGCCGAGGAGATCTATCGGTCCGCCGGCTACGGCGTCAATGATATCATGTTCAACATTGTCATCACCGGGGCGATCAACCTGGTGTTCACGCTGCTGGCCATCGGCCTGGTCGACCGTTGCGGGCGGCGTCCGCTGATGCTGGTCGGATGCGCCGGCATCGGGCTCTCGCATCTAATGATCGGTGCCGCCTACATCCTGCAACTCAAAGGGCTGGCAGTCCTGATCTTCACCCTGTGCTCACTGGGATGCTACGGCATGTCGCTGGCGCCGATTACGTGGGTGCTGATCGCGGAAATTTTCCCGAATCGGATTCGCGGTGCGGCCATCTCGGTGGCGGTGTCGGCGTTGTGGATCGCCTGTTTTATCCTGACGTATACCTTCCCGATCCTCAACGGGGCCTTGGGCACGGCAACAACCTTCTGGCTCTATGCGGCGATCTGCTTCGCAGGCTTTGTCTTCGTGTTCTTCAAGGTGCCCGAGACCAAGGGCAAGTCACTGGAAGAGATCGAGCGCGGGTTGACGGATTGATTGGCAACGGGGAAAACTAACATGACTTCAAGGGAACGGATTCTAACCACCCGTGCGCACCGCGAACCGGACCGGCGGGTGGTCGATTCCGCCAACCGTGCGTTGAAGGCTCCGATTACACGTTGTTCGATGGCGGACTTGATCATCGCCATTTCCTCCATGGGAAATGGCGGTCGTAGTGGCGTCTCATCCGCCGGGCAGGGTCCGTTACTTGCTATTGGCGATCGTGCCGGTCTTAGCGGTTGTTCACCGTGGTGGTGGCTTTGAAGTCGCGGAAGCTGCAAACCGGGCGTTCGCTTCCTTTGATCAGAGCGGCCTCCAGTTGATAGTCGCCGGCGGCGGGGATCTTCAGGGTGAAATCCAGTTTGGTCGCGCCCAACGGCGCCACCTTGCACGGTTGCGTCTTCTCGAGCACGGTCTTGCCGTCGCGTGTGATCCGCAGTCGCACCGAACCTTCCCAAGGTTGATGCAAGTCGTTGATGACGGAGATCGGGAACGCTTGATCGTCGCCGATCTTGTACGCCGGCTCGTAGGCGTCAATCATAATCCCGACCGGGGCAAAGGCGTCGCGCACGTAAGTGTAGAAATCGGGATCCCACGTGAGCTTCTCGATGTCGGCCCAGTGGTCACTGGTCTGCCCGTCACTGCGGGAGTAGCCCAGCCCGCAGAATTCCATGACCGCCGCGACCTCGCGTCCATGCCGCCAGAACTCAGTCTCGGCGGCTAACAACCTGGCATAGGTGCGCAGGAGTTGCTTGTTAGAGAAGCCGGGACACATGGCGCCGTACAATTCCCGGGTCAACGTGGTGGGGCTGCCGTCCCGGTTCAGCCACAGCCAGCCGTACTCATTGAGAATCACCGGATTTTTGTCCTTGTTGCCCTTGGGCGCCTTGGGCACCCGGCCGAGGTAAGCAAGGCGGAACAGGGAATCCTTGTAGTGATACTCGTGGGCCTCAAACGTGTCGCCGTGCCGGTCGGCTGCCTGCCAGCCGTTGTCCCAGGGTCGGTCGGAGAAATCCAGTTTGCGGACTTTGTGCAGCGCCTGCAGGGTGTTGGTGGCCGGGGTCTCGTTGTTAGAATCCCAGATCACGACGCAGGGATGATTCCACCGTTCCTGGAGCCACTCGGTGTACTCCAAGACGAGGTCCTCGGTGGTGAATTCGGTGCCGTCCGGGAACATCTTCCAGATCGGGTACTCGTCTTGGACGAGGAATCCCATTTCGTCGGCGAGTTGATACCACTTCTCCGGCGGCTGGCAGATGGAGAACCGGAACGAATTCCAGTGCACATCCTTGAAGGCCGCGTACAGCATTTTGATCCAGGCCTCGTGCCAAGGCTTGTTAGCGCGTTGCGGATCCTCGAAGAACCGGAAGAGCGTGAGGTTCGTGCCACGCATGAAATATGTCTTGCCGTTGAGCAGGGCGTAATGGGTTGCAGGGTCAAAGCTGAAGGTGCGCATGCCGAACTTGGTCGTGAGGGCGTCGGCCTCGCCGCGCACTTCAAGCTCGTAGAGGAAGGGATCTTCCGGCGACCACGGATGGCAGCCGTCCACTTTCAACGTCGCGACACCGGTGCGTTCGGGATCGTTGCCGGCCTTGACCACGCAATCGTTTTCACCAACGACTTTCTTGGTAACAACTTCGCGAACGGTTAGGTGCACCCGGGTGTTCTTGGTGCCGGCACCGCCGCGCAGGTAGGTGTGAACGGTCACGACCTTGCTGGCGATATCGGGCACCGCCTGCACCCGCAGGATGTGCGGCGCGCCGCTGAGAATCAGTTCGACGGAGTCGTAGATGCCGGGGATGTATTGTTTCTTCTCATCGTCATAGCCCGACTGAATCGGCTTGGGAGTGGCCGCCGGTGAGCCACCGACGCGAATGAGCAATTCGTTCTCGCCGACCTTCAGGGCCGGTGCGGCGTCGAACAGGCCCGGAGTAAAGTTGAACACATGCTCGCCGATGACTTTGCCGTTGAGGGTGACCTGAGTTCCAAACATCGCCCGGTAAACCTTGAGCACCGCCGTGCCGGGCAGCGGGCCGTTCACGGTGAACTTCTTGTGATACCAGAACGCTTGCGCATCACCGACGCCCGGTATGGCCAAGTCCTTCAGGCCGGGTACTGGAACCTTGTGCGTGAACTGCGCCGGCGCACCGCCCATGCCACCCGGTTCGAGGTCCCACTCGCCGTCCAGAGAGATCACTTTGCGTAGTTCACCTTGGCCGATGGCCGGCAGGGCCGCCAGTTCTTTGGCATCCACAGTGGTCGGCAGTACGACCTTGGGGGGTGCCTCCGCGGTGGGTGTCTTGGTGCCGTCAGGCGATGTTCCTTGTTTCACGACGGGGGCGACCTTGTCGATCGTTGTGCCGAAGAATTCCAGTTGTCCCAGCGAAAATCCCGGCGGATTGGCCGGATCGGATATGTCCATCGTGTTGCCGTTAAAGGCCGCCGTGCTCATGAAACGGAACCATGTGTAGGGTATGGCCGGAAGGACAAAGTCGGCCTTCTTGATAGTCTTATCCTTCAGTTTGGCCATGAGTTTTTTCAAATCCCCTGGCGCAACCACCTTCGCCATCTGGTCCGACGTGAACGCCGTGTAGAGCAACGTTTCATTGCGGGGGTAGACCCGGAATGGACTGTCGTCCCGGCTGGTGGCGTTGCAACGGTAAATGTCCGTCCAGTCGCCGTCCTTGCCGGTGTTGGAGCCTTGGATGGCCCAAACCTTGGGGTCGCGATCGGGCTTGTCGGCGCTGGTGGATATCGTGAAATGCGTAAGCCGATAGGGGTGCGCCAACTGGACAGCGATGTGATACGGAGCCGCCTCCGTCGGACCGCCGTAGCCGCCGTCGTGGTAGGACACATACCACTTCTTGTTATCCGGATCGTTCAGGAAGACCGACACTGCCGGCGTGCCCACCCAACTCTGATACGGGTGCTTCTGATGCGGGGGCTCGCCGGGTTTATTGTTAGCAGGCCAGCAGGTCATATTCACCCACGTCGCGTTCTTGGGAATCATTTCCGCTTGCGGCTTGCCTTGTCCCGGGTCCATCGACAATTCGACGGAATCCGTCGGATCCGTCAGATCGCCTCCGAGCAGGCTCGTGTTGCCCGCGCCCAGAGTTTCCATCGCCGGGGCCGACTGCAAGGCCAGCGCCCACATGGAAACCGACAGGCTCAGATTCAGTAATAATGGGGGTTGTTTCATTTTATTGGTTTTTGATGTTAGGAATTTGCTTTTCGGGTGATGGCCGTTGCAAGAGCCGGTGGCCGGACCGGAGGGGGGGAGGGGGGTGTTAGGATCTCGGAATCATCGGAGGTATTGGATATTCGGAATTATTCATGCCCCCCAAACTCGTAAACCGACAGATCCAGCCCCCAGGTCACGCTGCCGTGGTACAGGTGCTTGGTCGTGTCGGTTAGTTTCCACCGCGCGGGGTCGGGTGGCAGCAGTGGAAATGTCGGATAGAGGCCGAACAGGTCGGGTCCGGCGGCACCCAGGTTGTCGACGATGAGGATATCGCCGGGTTTGGCCTTGGCATAGGCGAGACGCTCGTAGTGCGCGCGGACCTGGCGGGGCGAAGCGACCGGGAAGGTGAACCAGCAAATCTCATGGGTGCGGTCGTGCGTGGCGGCAGGCCACATCAAATGCGGGATGAAAACCGCGCGGTTGGCGGGAATCCTGTCTAACACCGAGGATATTTCCGCGTTGATATCGGGGCACCCCGCACGGACGAACTGCAGCACGCGGAATGGGAGAATTGTCGCATGAACCAGCACGAGGATTCCTAACACGGCGGCGGAAAGCCAACGGAGCATCGACCGGAATCCGCAATTCGTGCCGCCGGGATCCGGGTGGCGTGCGGAAGCCGGGCCATGGACGATCCGGGCTGCAAGCACGCAGACCATAATCACAACAAACGGCGTGCCGAATGCGAGATAGTGGAAATTCTCGCAGCGGGTCACGGTATGAATGGTGATCACCGCGATCAGGAGCGCCGGGGCGAGAAAACGCAATGCCGGAGAGAGCGGCAGTTGGCTGGCGTTTCTTGCGGAATTCCAGCCCGCCATGAGCAGGCCCGCTGCGGCCAGGCCGGCTAGCCACAACATCCATCCGCCACCGAGCCGGTAGTTGCCAAGGCCGTCCCACACCGAGTTCCAGTCATGATAGAACGACTTTTGTATCGCGAGGTTGGCGGTGAACTGCCGCAACGCATCAGGCTGGATGACAAACCATGCGATCACCGCGAGGCAGCCGAGAGCGAAGGCGCCCGCGCGCAGCACGCAATCCCCGCCGTGCCGCCGGCCGTGCGACAGGCAATCAAAGCCGAGAATGATTCCGCCCAGCACCAGCGCGTAGGGATGCAGGGTCGGGCACAGGAAGAACAACAGGCAGGTGGCCACGCGCCAGCCCGCGCCGCGATTGCCGCATCCCGTCACACAATGCGCCAATAATGCCACCACCACCGCCACCGCGATCGGCTCGAACCGGTTGCCGGCACACGCCACCACCAACAGCCGGTCGGACAGTAACAAAACCAGCGCGGCCGCGGCAGGCCAGACCCTTGCCGTGGTTTTCCAAACCACCCAGGCCGCCGTGACCGCGGCCAACAACTGAAAAACCGATAGAAGTGCGACATCCGCAGTGCGGCTGTATGGCAGCACGAAAAAAACCATTCCCTTCAGCCACATCGCGCCCGGCCAATGGTGGCCCCACGACGAGCCGTAACCGTCGAAATTGTCGAGAAAGGGAATGCCCAGATCGAATGGATGTTTGGCCGCCGCGAATGGCAGCGAATAGAGAATGCCATCACCGCTGGGAATGTTGAAGCGTGCCGCCAGTTGGCAAACCACGATCAGCCAGATTGCGGCAAGCGCGGCACCGATACCAATGGCAGCTTTGGGGGGCATGGCAGAAGAAAAGCAGAAAGCAGAATGCAGAAATGGGAAGAAGAGGAAACGTGCGGCTGATATTTCAGCTTTCAACTTTCCTTCCGATACCCGCCCCGGCAGACGTCGAACAACTGCCGCAGCACGGCAAGCTGTCCGCCGATCCCTTGGATCTTGGTGGGCGTCTTGCCGGCGGGCGGATAGCTCCGGGATACCGGAATCTCCTTCACCCGGAAACCCCGTCGCGCCGCCTCGATGGCCAGATAGTAGTGCAGTTGATAGCGGTCGAAACAGGCGCGGAACAGGTCGATCGCCGGATCCAGCAACAAGCGCCGGCTGTATGCGCGGAAACCGTTGGTGGTGTCCGTATAGTGGAATCCCGAGGCCAGAGAAACGAGTGGCGCGTGCAGCAATCTGACGGCCAGATGGCGCGACAGGGGGGTGTTCTCATGGTGGCCGCCGGCCATGTAGCGCGATCCCTGCACGTGATCCCAACCGTCCTCCAGTGCCGCCACAAACCGTGGCAGCGCCTCCAGTCCGTCCTTGCCGTTGCCGTCAATGACGATGACTCCCTCGTAATCCTCCGCCATGCAATAATCAAAGGCCATGCGCATCTGCGCGCTGAGCTTGCCCGGCCCGGTCTTGACCAACAGCGCCCGCCCCTCCACCTCCCGCATCAGTGCCTCATCCAACGAGCCGTCCGTGCTGCCGCCGTCGGCGACTATCAGATCCACCGAACCGCCATAGGCTTGCATCTCCCGCAATTGCTGCCGGACCTTCTCGCCCTCGTTGATCACAAACACACATGCCGCCCAGCGCCGCTGCCGCAGCATGCGCCAATCCACCCGATAGGCCGGGACGCGAACATTGTCACCACGAGAAGACATGAGAAAAAAGCGGAAAACAAAAGGCAGCAAGCAGGAATGAGAAGAATGGGAAAGCCGACAGCAGGATTTCGGCTTTCCGTTTTCAAACTTCGGCTTTTCCAGTCACTCCACGGATTCCCTGACGATACTGGAATGCACGGTGTCTTCCAGCAGCACCGAGCTGTTGATTTCCTGGGCAATGAAATAGAGCGGTCGGCTGCGGACTTCGCCGAGGATGGTGCCGACGTATTCGCTGAGCACGGCAAGTATCAGGCAGACGAAGAAAAACATGCCGCTGAACTGCAGGGAAAGCGTCGTCCAGCCTGCCGCCACGCTCGGCTTGAGCAGGAAAATGGTCACAACATAGCCGGCATAGAGGAGATTGAGGAAGGCGCCTAACAGGCCGGCGGCGGTGACCACGCGCAACGGGTGGCGGGAATTGGCGGCGAGCAGGTCGATGGCCGTGATGACTTCGGTCCGCCATGGGGTGAGGCGCGGCCCGCCGGCCCGGAGCCGGATCGTGTAGGGGAAGAACTCATGCTGATAGCCGAGCGTGAGCGTGAGCACACGCAGATAGCGGCTTTGCTCGCGCACCTGCAGCAGGGCGTTGACCGCCTGGCGGCTCATGACCCGCAGGTCGCCCACGCCGCGCTTGATATCGACGCCCAGATGCTTGCGGCAATAACGGCGGAACACGTCGCCGAACCATTCCCGCGCGAACGGGCGGCCTAACGGATTTTCCGCCAATCCGTGGACGATCCCGCCGTTGGTGCGGCAATGGTCAATCATCTGCGGAATGACCGCGACGGGATCCGTCCGGGGGTCGAGCGTGACAACGAAATCTCCGATGGCGGATTCGATGCCGGCGGACAGCGCCACATCCCTGCCAAACGGCCTGGAAAGCTTCAAATACCGGACGCGCTGGATCTTCTTGAGCAGATCCTGCACAACCGCCGCCGTGCTATCGCTCGAACCATCATCGACCAGCACGATCTCAAAGAACCGGAAGGCGGTGCCGATGGTTTGATCGATTTCGGCGACGAGTTCCTCAAGCAACCGGGCATCCCGTTCCAACGGTACAACGATGCTGACGACGGTGTTAGGGTCCATGGGGGATGACAGGGAAATGTTCAATTCTGAATGTTGAATTTTGAATGAAGTAGGTGCGGTGCGCGGTTCAATTGCTGGCACACCCGCATGATCTTCAACGCAAAAGCATATGACTTGTCGACTATTACATTTTCTTCTTTCATTCAAAATTCAAAATTCAGCAGCGCGTCCACCTCGTCTTCGACATCGAAGATATTGTCGATTTTACCGCCCATGACGTGGATCACGGCGGGCAGGACCGGGTCGCGGTGGAAGAGGATCGGCCGGCCATCGTCGATCTCACTGAGCGGCAAGAGGGTCTTGACGGTCCACAGCGAGTCACGCTGGATGGCACCGCGCAGGGCGGGGACATAGCGCGAGGCGTCGGCCACCATCAACCCGAAGCGGCTCTGTTTGGCGAAGGAGTCGAATATCTGATAGGGATTCGAGGCACCGGTCTGCTCGTTTTCAAACCAATGGGCATGCGGGGTGTAGCGGACATGGCTGAGGGTGGTAAGACCCAGCGAGGGAAACGGCATGAACGAGAAAAACGGGCCGCACATCATGGTGACCGAGAGGCCGTCAAGCTCCTTGGGCAACTCGATCAGGGCCATTTCGGTCAGTTCGTGCTTCAGCGGGATGAGCGGCAAACCAGAGGCGGAGGTGAGACGGTTCAGGCCGGCATAGGTGGCATTGAAAACCAGCCCGCATTCGATTTCCGCGCCGTCTGATAGGCGGGCGATGGCCCCGCAAGGATGAGGTGCGGCGGTTTGGACCAGGGTGTTGAGCCGCACTTCGATTCCCGCCGCATCCAGTTCCGCACGGAGGTTGTCGCGGAGTATCGAGAAATCAAAGGCACATTCCTGAGCGATCCAAATCCGCTCGGTCAGCGCCTGATTGAAGAGGCGCCGGATGGTGGCCGGCGCTTCCGTGAGCGGAGCGCCAACCCGTTTCATGAAGACCTCGAACTGGTTGGCGGTGACTTTGGAGAAGATGCGTCCAACCGCATAGATCTTGGTGAATTGATCGACGATCGCATCGCGGTATTGCCGGCGGAACCTCGCATAGTTCTGGCGGGACCGATAGGCGGTCATCAGACTGCGCGGGTAGTGATATCCGCCATGGACCCGCGCCTGATTGACCCTCGATGCCTGGGTCAGCAGTTCGCCCGTCTCTTCCACCACCACCGGCTGCCAGCCTCTGCGGTGCAGCATCAGCGCGATGGAACAACCGAAGAAACCACCACCCGCGATGACCACGCTACGAGACATGGAAGAAAAGCTGAAAGCTGAAAGCGGAAAGCGGAAAGCGGGAAGTTGAAGTGATGGATCGGATGAAGCGCGAGGCTCTTTCAGCTTTCTGCTTTCAGATTTCCGCTTTCCCCATAGATCTCTCTGACCGCTTCGATCGCCTGGCTAACAGCTTGCAGGCCATCCGGTTGGGCGCGCATTTCGATGGCGATGCTGCCGGCATAGGCGATTTCACGAAGGGCTCGGGCGATGCGGGCATGCACCGGATCCGGCGCGGCGAAGCTCGCCAGATCCGGTTGGCTGGCATGCACATGGCGCAACAGGCCGGCGGCATCACGCAGCACCGGCTCGAAGGATTCCCCGCTCAAAGCCAGCCCCCCGGCATCGACGTGCAAGGCGCAACCCGGGGAGTCTGCAGCTTGCACCAATTCGGCGGCCTGTTCGAGCCGGGTGCAGAAATCGGCGCCGTAGGCTTCCGGATTCGCCTCGATGACCAGACAGGAGCCCGCTTGGGCGCAGGCATCGCCCACTTCACGGAAAAACGCCGCGGCCTGGCGGATGGCCGAAGGGTGGCTGAGGTCCCCGCGAAGACGGTTCTTGGGTGAACCGAAAACCATGGGTCCGGCACCCGCCCAACCGGCCACGCGGCCGATGGCGATCAGCACGGATTTCATCCGCTGGCGGGATTCAGCGGTGCCGAACAATTCCAGCCCCTCGGTGCCGAATAGGAGGGCTTGAAACGAACCGATCCGGAACCCCCGGTCATGATACCAGGCGGCACGCTCGCGCACTGCGGACTCCGTGGCCCGCAGCGGATCGCCGAACGCCCGCCGCGGTGCGAGTTCGATCTCGCCAAGCCCGAGTTGCCCCAGCAAGACCAGCGAATCCGCTTCCTGCTCGGCAGGCCAGGCAATGTGGGAAAATGATAGACGCATGGTGGGCATCGGGTAGGGCGGATCCGGCTCGGTCCGCCCACTTGTCCGCCCGCATGGGCGGCACGAAAACGCGGCACATGGCCCGCACGGAAGCTGCTTCGCCCTCAGGGGCAGTTAGGGCGCGGCGCGGCCGCCACGCCCTACCGGTTATCCAGCCAGTCCGCCAGATCCTCTAACACCAGTTGCTTTGAATAAAGATAACCGTTCGCGCCGCCCCAAGCCGCGGCGTGTGTCGAGCGCATGTCATAGGAGGCGGGCGCGGGACCGGCGGCACCGAGATCCGCCCCCGGGAAAAACCGGTCACGGATCTCGCCGGTGCCCAACGGTTCGCAACTCAGGTTGAGCAAGCCAAGACCCAAACTCCATGCCCGGTCGATGTCTGCCGTCAGGTGACGCAGATCGTAATACTGGAACACTCCGCCGGGATGGATCTTGTGGAGATCGTTCCCATGAAGCATGTCGAAGATGACGTTCTTTTTCAGTCCCGGCCCGAACAGCCCGGGCAGGCGCAACACCAATACCGCGGGAAACCATTCCCGGATCCGCTCTTCGATCTCCAACCGGTGCAGGCCATAGGCATGATGGCCCTGCCGGTCGATCACCGAATCCTCATCCACGCCCCGGGGAACCGGATAGACATCAATGGTGGATATCAGGGTGAAGCGCCCCGCCTTGACTTCCGCGAGCGGCGCCAACAAGCGCCCGATGCCAGCCCGGTCCTCTGCGGGATGCAGGTTCGCCCACCATTTCATCGCCTGCACGCCCGCACAAACGACGTGCTCGAAGGTCCGGCCGCGGATGCTGTCGATGTCGGTGGAGCGGTAAATCCTATCGTAGGCTCGCTGGGCCAGCAGATTGCCGCCCACAAAACCCGAGTGACCGATCAGCGCGGTGGACATGGTATTTGTTGTTAGGGATTGGGGGTTGTCCGGGCCTGCCATGATGCCATCTCTCACACTCAAGATGACAGTTTGGCCGCTGAAACGGAGGGGCTGGCGGCCAGGGGTCGGGGGCTAGGGAAGAATGAGCCACACTTTGCCAGCCCCTGACCCGCTCGTTGTCCAGAACGGCTCATCATTTCCTGCAAGCGGCCTGACACGCTTGCGGGCGCAGCACGCCCGCGGCTTCCAAGCTGCCGCCCATGGTTGCCGCCTGGAGGCAGGCGGAACCATTGGTGGAAACTCCGGGCGAATGGGATGCCACCTTGGAAAGGCGCATGGGTGGAAAATAGGGAAGGCGGCTGTTAGTTCAAGAAAAAATGAACAAACAGGCGTGAAAAACGACGGTGGGAAAAGATTGCCAGGCCGGGGGTGGGGTTGTTAGGTTCATTTCAGCTTCCAGATGCAGCGGTAGTTGAAGCGGCGGTTGGGGGCGCTGTCGCCGCTGGTGCAAAGGGAGATCGGATCCTGCAGATCGGCGGGGTTGTCGCACCATTTGAAGTCGAAGGCGAATGTCTCGCCGGTCAGCTTCAGCAGCTCGCGCGGGATGGCCAGCTCCAGCATCTTGCCGGCATAGCGGTAATCAAGCTGTGCCACCTCGGTCCAGGTGCCGGCGGGGGTGTAGCGCTGGATCGTCGTGGTCTTGTCGTCCGCCACCCGCTGGTTGACCAGATAATCGTAGCCGTACCAGCCGGTATCGGGATTCTGGTCGGCATCGATCAGCAGGAGCATCCAGTTGCTGCCGGTGTGCGGAGTCAGCGCCTCACGCGTCTCCACCTGGAAATAGATATTCTTGCGGTCGACCGCAATCTTGCTGGAGATGATGTCGTTGCGGCCTGAGTCATTCCGGTAATGGAGGCCGCCATAACCTTTGTTGTCGCGGTGGCAGGTATCGCCGATGGTATCGCGGTAGTCGACCGCGATTTCGGTCCAGTCGGCAAACTTGCCATCGATTTCGATCGAGTGCTGTCCGCGCAGTTCCGGGATGGGGCGGACGCCTTTATAGCGCCGGATATTCCGGGCCATCTGCATGTAGTAATTGTCGGTGTAGCCGCCCTTCATCGGCTGGATGCAGCGGTTGAACTCGGCATTGTACTGATCGACGAAGAAGTACGGGCTGGCCCGGCGCATGAAGGGAAAGGTGGCCCCATCCTTGGGTTGGTATTTGCCGGCGGTCCATTCGTTCCAGTCATTGAGATAGAGAAACTGCGGATCGCTCTTGAGCGCTTCGTCCCAGCGCTGCTGGAAGTAGATGCCATAGCCTTCGGGATGCTCAACCACCTTGCCCAGCCACGGCACATAAGTTGGTTCCGGCAGATCGTACTGGTTCAAGGCCGGTTCGCCTTTCTCGCGGGTCCAGGATTTGCCGACCAGGCTCGAAGGATGCTGCGCGGGGGTGACCGCCGCCTCCTCCTTCTTGCCATTGTGCGTCGAGACCAGCTCGTCCGGGTTCATCGCCCGGACCCGCGCATCGTCGAGATCCAAGCCAAAGCTCCAGTTGTCCTCGGTGCCGACAAAGCGTTTGCCCGCCCATTCCCGGTAGCCCCACCACATGCTGCGCAGCGTGAAAAAGGCCTTCACTTCCCGGGTATAGTCCTTGTAGAACTCCTCGGCATAATCGGGATTGTTGTAATGCGGATGCTTTGGATCGGTCTTGGCGGCGGCCTCATAATGCGGATTCGGGTTCTTCACACCGTGGCCATTGGCATCGACCGCGGGCATCCCGTTGTAGAGCAGCAGCGGCTTGCCATCCCAATCGAACCAGAGCTCCTTGTACTTGTTTGCTTGATAGATCTTCTCATACAAGTCCTGCACCACCGCGATCACCGGGCCATTGAACGCCCAGAAGCAGAATTTCGGCACCTGGCTGCCTTCGGCCTTCATCTTCCGCATCACCGCGAAGATGGTTTCCCACTCGTCCCAGTAACAGACCGCGTTGGTGACATCCATCACCAGAACGTCGACGCCGGCATCTGCCAGCATCGACATGTCCTTGCGGATGACATACTCGTCCTTGCTGAGAAAATAGCCATCCTCCGGTTCAGCCCAATGGTACGAGGGCTCTTTCCACAGTGGATGCTTGGCATCCAGGCGGGCCTTGGGATCGGCGGCCAGCACCCGGCTCACATCCCCGGCATACGGATATGCGATGAGTTTGGCGAGCGCATCGCGATGCCAGGTCACATAGAAAATGCCGACCACGCGGCGCTGATCCTGCTTGACCGGACCGGCCTCGGCAATCAGCGGCATCGTGCGGCCAAGCGCATCCCGCCCCACCCAGGTGTCGGCCAACAGGTCGCGGGTGGCCGGCGGTTCGCCGGCCGATGCCAGCAAGCCCAGGCTCAATACTGCGGAGATCAGGCTGCGGAACTTCATGCGTCGCCTTTCGTCCGGTTGGAACTTGGGGAAAAGTCTGAATGACCGCCATCGGGAACCAGGCATGAGAGTACTGGGAGCACGGGTGCCGTGGTGTTGGCGGGGATTCGACTTTCGACAAGAAGTGATTGTGTGCCTTCGCATTTTGATCAGTCCGTTTCTCAAGTTAAACACTTCTATTCAGCATCGTTGACCACCACGTTCGCGCAACGGTCCAACCGGACCGGCTGCCGCGAGCCGGCGAAGTGATTTCCGGCGATGAGCCCGCCATCAACGCCAGACAGCGCAATCACGGTCGGATTGGGGTGGTTGAAAGTGTTGCCGGTGATGGTGAGGTTACGGAAGGTCGGGGTCCGGCCGGGCTGATAGGCATGCGCGTAAACCGTGATGGCAGCGCCGCCGGGCTGCGGATTGAGGTCGGTGAAGACGTTGTTCTCGATGCGGATGCCGCGCGGCACGCCACCTTCGACGTAGGGCAGGACGCTGTTCAACTCGATGGCGCTGCCGAAGCGCGCGAAGCGACAATTCCTGATCGTCCCTGGACCGGACTGGATCAGCAAGCGTTGATAGTTGTCGTGCCAGTCACTGTTCTGGATGAGCCAACCCGCGCACTCGTGGTCCGGCCATTCGGCGAGGGCGTTGGCGAACCTCCCGGCGGGTTGATCGAGCGTCACGGTGTCGCCGTCAATCGCCGCCACCTTCGCCTGCCCCAGTTCGTCGCCGGTTTCGCGGGCGAGGAAGATCACCGCATCGCCGGCCCTCAGGCCATGCGGCAGGGCCCGGCGGGTTTCAGCGTTCATTCCAAACCTCACCCGGTTGGTTTCCGATACCGACGCCACGGGTGACCAATAGCCGTGAAAATTGGCAGTGTCGTCGGTCGTGTGGGTGATGGTGACGTGATCGACGGTCGTGCCGTGGCGGGTGGCATTGAACATGAACCCTTCCCCGCCCTGCCACTGGCTGGTACCCGGGCGCGGACCGAAATAGCAATCCCGCCAAACATGCCCACCGTCGCCGTCGCGCTCCGCACCCCATGCCTTGGCGGCGTACACCCGGATGCCGTCCATCGTCAGTTTGCCGGAACGGACGATCTCGACCGCCGAGGTGACGGCATAAATGCAAGACAGCCCGTCTCCGACACGAAGCAGCCCGGTGGTCTGGACGGTCTCCAGCAATTTCGGGTCCTGCATCGTCACCCAGCAGCGCCCATCGGCGGTGGGGGCGGAGATCTGCCGGTATTTCAAATGAACGCCGCCTTGTTGGAGGGCGTAAAGCGGCGCGCAAAAGGTGCCATCGGCTTTGAACGGAATGACCCGCTGTTCGAGCTTGTCACTGAATTTCTCCGGCACGGTGATGCCGGGAGAGAGTTGCAGTTCAATGCGGTTGCCGGCAACATCGAGTTGCGTGATGCGGCCTTCGACATGACCGCGGGTAGCCCGGTCAATCGTCGCGCCTTTGAAGATCAGATTGCGGCAATCCTTGAATCCCACGCAGAAATGGCAGGTCGGTGCCTGATCGTCGGGCAGGTCGAACCAAAACGTCGCACCTGTGGCGTCGATGGTGAACGGATGCGAGTCGTCGCGTTGAAGAGCGCTGAATTCGAGCGGGTAGATCACCCCATCCCGCCCCCATCGTTCCATGCCGAACCGGTAATCACCCGGGGCGATGCGGACGGAATTGGTCCCGGCGCGAAACGCGGCGAGGACTTGTGGCAGAATGCGTGCGCCGGCCTCGCGCTGGGCTTCTCGCTGCGGCGCGATGAACTGCGGTCCGGCCGGACGGCTGAAGCTGAATGACTCGGCGGCAGGCAGCACCGCAGGCAACACGAACAACAGGGCGACTAAAGGGAGGTGGACGACAGGAACCATGGCAGCCGATAGATCGGGAGTGTGGGAATGAAAACCGGATTGGGCGGGAACATCCCGATGCAGGCCGAATCATACGTGGTCGTGGCACTCCGTTGTTTCACTCGGCGTTCATTTGACGCATGTTCAGCCATCGCCATGGCGTAGTGGCAGACTGAGGGTCAGCGACTGATTCGAGGTCAAAACGGCCATTCGGCGACAGATTCCGGACAATCCGGGCAGATTTCTCAAATTTCCGCGATTTTGTCCTAGAACTGTTCTAAAGAACATCTAATATTCCAAGCATGACCCCTCCATCAGACATTCCGTCGGACGGGCAGCCAGTCGCCCCAGCCCGCCAGCGTTTCCTCCAGCGCCTCGTCGCGCTGGCCATCAAGCCTACCACCCACGAGTATTACGTCCAATGGGCCGAGGCCTGGACAATTCGCACTGTGCAGGACCTCATGGGCCACGCCAGTGTGGAAACGACGATGATCTACCTCCACGTCATGCAACGCCCCGGCGCGGGTGGACCGAGCCCGCTCGACCTCGCCTGATTTCCCAACCCCACCAAATTCCCCGATTTCTGCTTGGCAAGGCCGCTGCGGAGTGCTAATTCTAGTTTGCGTTCAAGATGAGACGTTTAATCCAAGGCCAATTGGTGATTGACTGGATTAGGGCCGGTTGTTTTGACAGTTTCTTCAAACCCGATT
>Ga0209697_10001834_pt1 | contig 31841 bp, 30 predicted proteins | sample AliMusrvi5mmetaG_FD_184115 | JGI IMG/M metagenome (GOLD analysis project Ga0209697, IMG submission 184115) | Freshwater lake bacterial and archeal communities from Alinen Mustajarvi, Finland, to study Microbial Dark Matter (Phase II) - Alinen... | ecosystem: Environmental > Aquatic > Freshwater... | reverse complement strand
GCTGGAGCACCATCGCGAAGAGAAGGCCCTCATCCTTTCCCTGCAAAGGCAGGTCATGGACCTCAAGGACCAGCTCCAAGGCGAGCACGAGCGCTTCGGGAAACTCGAGGCGCGGATGCCGCGCCTGGAGGAACTCGAGGCCTCCCAGCGCAAGTACGAGGACCGCATCCAGGGCTTGGAGGCCACCGTTCAGGGACGCGACCGCGCCGCCGCGGAACTGCGCATCCAGCTCGAAAAAACCAAGAACGAGCTGGAGAACGCCAAGCGCAACCTCGGCGAGACCGCCAACGACCTCTCCATCCGCAATCGTCTGGTGGAGAAGCTCAACCACGACCTCACCGAGAAGGAAGTCAGTCTGACCAAGGCGTTAAGCCTCCTGCGCCGGCTCGATGAGGACCTCGACACCATCCATCCGGACGCGCTCAGCGAACACCGCGAGCAGATCCAGGCTCTCGCCGGCGGGAAGATGGAACCTCAGGCCGCCCTCCCCGCGACGCAGGACCCGACCGTCGAGGCGGGGGCAGCGGCGAAGGCCGCCGTGGAGCCTGCGTCCGCCCTCGTGCGCGCCGCCTACACCACGGATGAACCGCCCAAGCTCCCGGAAGTGATAGTGCCGCCGCCGCCCGACCAGCCCGCCGCGCACAACGCGCTGGTGGACTTCTTAAGGAAAGTCATCAACAAGCCCGAAGTCTAGTCTTTCGCGACGCTGTGCGTCTGCGAAACCGGCCGGCCCCCATACGAGGGGGGCCGGCCGGTCCGTCGGGGGTGGCCTCCCTTTATAATTAGCACTCCGACAAAGTGATTGACAACTTTGAACCCCGCTTGCTAAAATAGCAGTGCAGGACGCCGAGTGCTAGTTATGACACTCGCAGATTAACAGACGGACATCCGGAGGTAACGCAAAATGGCCGACGCAACACTGACCAAAGTGAAGATCCAACCCCTCGGCGACCGCGTGCTGGTCAAGCCGGTCGAATCGAAAGAAGTCAAACGGGGTGGAATCATCATCCCCGACACCGCCAAGGAAAAGCCCCAAGAAGGCGAAGTGGTCGCGGTGGGCAAGGGCAAGATGACCGAGGACGGCAAGATCCTGCCCATGGACGTCAAGCCGGGCGACCGCATCCTCTACGGCAAGTACTCGGGCAACGAGATCAAGATCGACGATATCGAGCACCTGATCATGCATCAGGACGACATCCTCGGCATCCTCAAGTAATTATCCTTATATAGGAACGAAGAGAGGTAAACATCAACATGGCTAAGCAGATTGCATACGGAGACGAGGCGCGCAGGCACCTCAAAAGCGGCGTGGAGAAGTTGGCCAACGCCACCAAGATCACCCTCGGCCCCCGGGGCCGCACCGTGGTCCTGGAGAAGAAGTTCGGCTCCCCGTCCGTCATGGACGACGGCGTGACCATCGCCAAGGACATCGAGCTGGAGAACCCCTTCGAGAACATGGGCGCCCAGCTGGCCCGCGAGGTCGCCTCGAAGACCAACGACGTGGCCGGCGACGGGACCACCACGGCCATCTGCCTGACCCAATCCCTGCTGGCCGAGGGCATCAAGAACATCACGGCCGGCGCCAACCCCAAAGCCATCGAGCGGGGCATGCACAAGGCCCTCGAGATCGTGATCAAGGAACTCAAGAAGAACACCAAGCCGGTCAAGACCAAGGAAGAGAAGGCCCAAGTGGCCACCATCTCTTCCAACGACCGGGTCATCGGCGACCTCATCGCCCAGGCCATGGAGAAGGTCGGGCACGAAGGCGTCATCACGGTCGAGGAAGGCAAGTCCGCCGAGACCACCCTCGAGGTCGTGGAAGGCATGCAGTTCGACCGGGGCTACATCTCGCCCTACTTCATCACCGACTCCGAGCGCATGGAGACGGTCCTGGAGAACCCCGCCATCCTCATCACGGATAAGAAGGTCTCCTCCATGCAGGACCTGCTGCCCATCCTGGAGAAGGTCGTGCAGTCCGGCAAGTCCTTCATAGTCCTGGCCGAGGACGTCGATGGCGAAGCCCTGGCGACCCTCGTGGTCAACAAGCTGCGCGGGACCATCAAGGCCGCGGCCGTCAAGGCCCCCGGCTTCGGCGACCGGCGCAAGGAGATGCTGCAGGACATCGCGGTCCTCACCGGCGGCCAGGTCGTCAGCGAGGAGCTCGGCCATAAGCTCGAGAAGGTGACCGTGGACATGCTCGGCTCCGCCAAGCGCGTGGTCATCGATAAGGAGAACACCACCATCGTCAACGGCGATGGCGACAAGGTCGAGATCAAGAAGCGCGCCGAGTCCATCCGCAAGCAGATCGAGGAGACCACCTCTGACTACGACAAGGAGAAGCTGCAGGAGCGGCTGGCCAAGCTCTCCGGCGGCGTGGCGGTCATCAACGTCGGGGCGGCCACCGAGACCGAGATGAAGGCCAAGAAGGCCAAGGTCGAAGACGCCTCCAACGCGACCCGCGCGGGCGTGGAAGAGGGCATGATCGCGGGCGGCGGCGTGGCGCTGCTGCGCGCGGCCGCAGCCCTGGACAAGTTCGAAGGCGACGATGTGGATGAGACCACGGGCGGCAAGATCGTGGCCCGGGCGCTGCAATCCCCGATCCGTCAGATCGCGGAGAACTCCGGCCTGGAGCCCTCCGTGGTGGTCCAGAAGGTCGTCACCTCCGCCAGCAACGTGGGCCTCAACGCCGACACCGGCGAATACGTGGACCTCTTCAAGGCCGGCATCGTCGACCCCCTCAAGGTCACGCGCACGGCCCTGGAGAACGCGGTGTCTTTGGTCGGGACCATCCTGACCACGGACGTCCTGGTCGCGGACATCCCGGAAAAGAAGGAAGCCATGCCGGGCGGCCCCCACGGCCACGGCGGAGACATGTACTAAGCCGCACCGGGCCGGCGCCGCAAGCCGGCCCTGCGTCTGCGCCCCCGGTCCGAAAGGACCGGGGGCGCCTCTTTTCCGCCCTCTCTCACCTGATCGCTTTTTCTGGGCGATTTTGTGGTATAATATATTTCTTCTTGATCCTTGACAACTTAACCAAAATACGCTATTGCATCCGCGCTGCGGCGCAACGGGCCGGCCGAGACCCCGACCGAGTCGGGCTTGTGGTCGTGACCAAATACGCGACACCGCAGCAGATCCGCGAGGTCATCGCCTCCGGCCTGGTCTCCGAGATCGGCGAGAGCCGGGTCCAGACCGCCGAGGCGAAGCGCTCCGAACTGGGAGAGCTCGCGGGACAGGTCCAGTGGCGACTCATCGGCCATCTGCAGACCAACAAGGCCCGCAAGGCCGCGCAGGTCTTCGACGCCGTGGATTCGGTGGACAGCCTGCATGTGGCGCAGGCCCTGGAGAAGGCCTTGGCCCCGGTGGGGAAGACCCTGCCGGTGCTGGTCCAAGTCAAACTGACCGAGCGCGAGACCCAGGGCGGGGTCGATCCGGAAGCCTTGGAGGGCCTGCTGCAAGGACTCCAGACGTATCCGCATCTGGAGGTCCGCGGCCTGATGACCATCGCGCCGCAGGCCAGCTCTCCAGAAGACGTCCGACCGCATTTCCGGCGCATGCGCGGATGGTTCGACAGATTTTTCGCAAGCCGGCCCGCAGCGCAACTGTCCATGGGAATGAGCAGCGACTACGAGGTTGCCGTGGAGGAAGGCGCGACGATGGTCCGGTGTGGTTCGGTCGTTTTCGGTGAATAATAGGCCACTACAGGGGGAGGGTACTGCATGATCGTCAAAGTCCGTGTCATCCCAAACGCAGAAGACAACGAGGTCGTCAGCCGCATCGGTAGCGTTCTTCGGGTGAAGGTCACGGCCCCGGCCATCGACGAGAAGGCAAACGCGACGCTGAAGAATTACCTGGCTGAGTTCTTTGAAGTCCCGTCCCGGCGGGTCAACATCCTGCGCGGCGCCAACGGCCGCGAGAAGACCGTCGAGATCGTGGGCCGGACCGAAGAGCAGCTCAAACGGGTGATGGAATCCATCCCCTGAGCGCGTAAGCGCTCAGGCACTGACGGCCTTAGGAATGACGTTGCCGTCATGTGCGTAGCATAAGCACCGCCAAGACACCCGCGCGCATGGGGCGGCAAGCCCCTTGCCGCGGGTGTCTCCGTTTTTGCTATAAAGAAAATATCATGAAGCCGTTCCCAGTGAAAGACCCCATCGCGCACATCTCTTGGAAAGGCGACCGCCTGCTGGTCCTCGATCAGCGGCTCCTGCCCCGCCGGATCAAGTTCATGACCTGCCGCACGGCAGAGGATGTCGCCCTGGCGATCCGCTCCATGGTCCTGCGCGGGGCGCCCCTGATCGGGGTGGCCGCGGCCTATGGGATGGGCTTGGCCGCGCGCCGTGGCCGCCCAGCGCTCGAGCGCGCGGGGCGGCGGCTGCGCCGCGCCCGCCCGACCGCGGTCAACCTCATGCACGCAGTCGACGCCATGCTGGCCGCCGCCGAGGGCGTCTGCGAGCGCCGCCTGGCCCCCGCCCTGGCGGAGGCGGCCGTCGCCTTCCACCGCGAGGACATCGCGGGCAACCAGCGCATGGCCGTTCTGGGAGCCTCTCTGCTCAAAAAGGGCTCCCGTCTCATGACCCACTGCAACGCCGGGGCGCTCGCGACCGCCGGCCTGGGAACGGCGGTCGGAGTCATCCGCTATGCGCACCACTTGGGCAAAGTCTCCCACGTCTATCCCTGCGAGACCCGGCCCTACCTCCAGGGCAGCCGTCTGACCCTGTGGGAACTCATGCAGTCGCGCGTGCCGGCCACGCTCATCACCGACAGCATGGCCGCGCACGTTATGAAGACCTGCGCCATCGACGCCGTGGTCGTAGGCGCGGACCGCATCGCGGCCAACGCGGACGTATGCAACAAGATCGGGACCTACGGCCTGGCCATCCTGGCCCGGCATCACGGCATCCCGTTCTACGTCGTGGCGCCCACCACCACCGTGGACCTCGCCACGCCGGACGGCTCGCGCATCCCCATCGAAGAAAGGGACGCCGCCGAAGTCCTCAAGATCTTCGGCCGCCCCATCGCCCCCCGGGGAGCCCGGGCCCGCCATTTCGCTTTCGACGTGTCCCCGCACGAGCTGGTCACCGCCATCGTCACGGAGCGGGGCATCGTGAGCCCGGCCAACGGGCGCAACCTCAAAAGAGTGGTAGGATAATCCCATGCCAGATGCATCCCAATTCCGGGTCCTCTTCGTGACCGCGCCCGACGCCAAGCTGGCCGAGACCATCGCGGGCGGCTTGGTCGAGCGCAAGCTCGCGGCTTGCGTCAACATCATCCCGGGCGTGACCTCCATATATCGCTGGGAGGAGAAGATCCACCGGGACCCGGAAGTCCTGCTGGTCATCAAGACCCGTGCCGGCGCTCTCAAGGAGGTGACTCAGTTCATCAAGGAGAAACACCCGGCCAAGGTCCCGGAGATCATCAGCCTCCCCATCACCGAAGGCAGCCCCTCCTACCTCGAATGGCTCGGAGCCAATACGATATTCACCCGCGCGGAAGACATCCAGCTCCCCTATTAGGCTACGCTTGAAGGACGCCCCGCTCATCCTCGCCTCCGCTTCCCCGCGCCGCCGCGTCCTGCTGCGCCGGCTGCGCCTGCCCTTCCGCATCCTCCCCAGCCGCGTCAGCGAGGTCAGCCGTGAAAAGGTCCCCAAGCGCCTGGTGGTCCAGTTGGCCTTGCGCAAAGCCCGAGATGTGGCGCGCCGTCATCCGCAAGCCATCGTCCTGGGCGCGGACACCCTCGTGGTCTGCCAAGGCCGGATCCTAGGCAAACCCCGGAATCTGGCTCACTCGCGGCGCATCCTGAAGATCCTCAACGGCCGTTGGCAGCAAGTCTATACGGGCGTGGCGGTGGTCTGGGAGGGAGGCAAGAGGTCCGTGTCGCGAGCGGTCGAAAGCCGAGTCCTGGCCCGACGGCTCTCCGAGGCCGAGCTGACGCGCCTGGCGGGCAAGCACCCGGACAAGGCCGGCGCCTACGCAGTCCAGGACCGGGATGACCCGTTCATCTCGCGCATCGAGGGCGATTACGGCAACGTGGTAGGGCTGCCTCTGGACGCCACCCGAAAACTGCTGGAGAAAGCCGGCGCGCGCCCCTACTGGCCTTCGACCAAAGGCAGGCTGAAATAAAACCGGGCGCCGCGGGGAAAGGCATCCTCGACCCCGATCGTGCCGCCGTGTCGCTGGATCGCCTTGAGGCAGAGGGCCAACCCCAGACCGACATTGCCCACATGCCGCTTCATGTCCTTCTGGAAGAACTTCTTGAAGATCTCCGGCCGCGCCTCCGGCGGGATGCCAGGGCCCCCGTCCGAAATCTCCACCCGCCCCTGGCCGGCTCGGATCCGCAAGGCGATGGAGATCGAGCCCTGGGCCGGGGTATGCTCGACGGCGTTGTGCACCAGGTTGTCGAGCACCCGGCGCAGGAGGGCGGCGTCGCCCAGGACCACGGCTTTGGCCCCGACCGGGATGTCGACGACGAGCTTCTGTTTACGGTCCGCCGTGATCAGGCCGAAATCCTTCCCGGCGGCGGCGGCCATGGCCGCCAGGTCCACAGGCTGCTGCTCGCGCAGACCCTCGACCTCCTCCATGCGCGCCAGCTGCAGGACGTCATCGACCATGCGGCGCAGCCGCTCGGTGGACATGTCCAGCAGTTCGATCGTGCGCTTGCAGCCCGCCCCCGCCTTGGAATCCGCGAGCTGCTCCCGCAGCAGAGTGACGCCGGAGACCACCACGGTCAGCGGGGTCTTGAGGTCGTGCACGAGCATCGCCGAGAGCTCGCGCTTCTCCAACTCCAACTCGCGCCGACGCCGCGTCTCGTCTTTGAGGATGCCCCCGAGGCGGTTGAAGGCGGCCACCAGACGGGCCACCTCGTCGCCCGCGTCGTCCACGCGCAGGGGCCGGAACCGCTCCGGGTCCTTGGGCAAGGCCTCGAAGCGGGGCACCAGCCGTTCGATGCGCCATCCGAACCACGCGCCCATGAGCCAAGCCATGACGGTGACTCCCAACAGGGCCGTCACGCCCCACTGCACGGCCTGCGCTCCGATGGCGGCCAGGCGATTCTCCAGATCGGCGGTATGGAACCCCAACAGGACCGTGCCCGGCCCGCGGGCCCCCAGGGGCACCCCCATCTGCACGTCGTAGGTCCCGTCCGGGACCAGGCGGATGGGGACCCCGGGATGCGGTTGGCGGGCCAGCCAGCGGGGGTCGTCGACTCGACGCAGCAGGGTCCGGCCCCGGCGGTCGCGCACCTCGACGGCCGCGATGCCGGCCTGCCGGATCATGGCCGCGAGGTTGGCGTCGAGCTCATGGTAGCGGCCGGCCCGTGCCTGCGCGCCGACCAACGCCCCCACGGCCGCCAGCGTGTCGGCCGCCATGCTCTCGGCCCGGGAATAGGCCTCCCGGCGGATGACGCGGACATGGTAGGTCAGCAGTCCGGCCGCGATGGCCAGACCGAACAACGAGAAGACCAGAGCGAGACGAACGCTCAACCGCATGACGCTGTTTCAAGTTTACTTCTTTTTTCCTATACTCTGCATGTGGACGCCCCTTCCGGGGAAGGAAAACGCCTGCCCTCCAGGGACGGCGCTTCCCAGCGCGCCGCCCCTTCCGGGAGAGGAGGGCCCCCGCCCTTCAGCGCCGCGTCCTGGGAGATGCTCCCCGCTCGACTCTGGTTCATCCTGCGGACGTTGGCCGTGCGCGGGCGGTTCCTGACGGGCAAGGCCAGCTTCGTCCGGACCCATGTGCGCCAGACCTCCAGCGCCTCGGCCGAAGTCTACGACCGCCGCGGCCAGCCCCTGGGGCCCCGAAGGCTCGCTCAATACACGCTGGAGACCGACCCGCCCCGCACGGGGATGCAAGGCTGGAGCCTCTTCGCGGGACAGGCCGGACCGACCGCCCGGCCCGCGCCGCAACGGGAGCCCCTCGTGAGACTCGCCTGCGGATTCTGCGGCCATCTCTTCTTCATCGAGATCCCGCCGCCGAAGGCTTCCGGAGAGGACTCGCCTCCGGGACCAGCCTCCTACAGCACGACGTGGTTTTCCTTCATGGCTCGTCCCTATCAAGGGAATCCCTCGCTGGATTGTCCGCATTGCGAACAATCCAGCGCCCCGGGTGTCCGATTCGTGACCGGACTGCGATGAGCGAGCTCCTCCTGCGGGGCATGAACCTGGCCGCCCTGGCCGCAGCGCTGTGCTATCCCCATGCGGCGACGGTGAGTCTTTCCGTGCCCCTCTGCGCCATGGGGGCGTGGCTCGCGCTTTCCATCGCCTCCTTCGCGCTCGGTTGGCAGCGCCTCCCGCTCTGGGGCCGGCCCGTCCGCACGCTGGCGCTGGCGGGCGATATCGCCCTTTGCTACTGGGCCATCAACTGGGCCGCTCTCTGGGGCACGGAGCTCTTCCTCTTCGCCATACTGCCGGCGGCCCTGCTGGGGCTCTCCGACGGGCCTGTCGTCGGCGCGGCCATGGGAGCCAGCGCGGCGCTCCTGGAGGCTCTCTACGCCCAGAGCAGCCTTTGGGCCCCGTCTCTGGTCCTGCGCAGCGCCGCCCTGGTGTTCCTGCCCCTGGCGGTCGCCCTGCAGGCCCAGGACCTGCGCGCCGCTGCGAGGCGCCAGGCCCGAGAGACCGTCAACTTCCTGCGCTCCGGGCAAATATCGGAATTCCTGTCCCTGGTCCTCTATCAGTTGCGCGAATACCTGATCTCAGTCACGGCCGTGGCCGAGTCACTCGTCCTGAGCGTCCCCAAGGATCAGCCCGCCCTTGCAGAGCGGGCGGCGCGGCTCAAGCGCCTGGTCTCCGAACTCAACGGGAAGGCGGGACGGCTCTTGGGCGACAAGTCCGACCTCATCACGGGCCGGACCACCGGCGAGAACTCATCCTTCGACCTCAACAGCCTCGTCGCCGAGACCATCGCGGAGGCGCGCGCGACCTTCGCCACCGGTCCCATCAAGGTGCGCCTCACCCCCGCCCCGCAGCCAGCCTCGATCCGGGGCGACCGCCGGAGCCTGCGCCTGGTCCTGCTGTCCGTCCTCCAGAACGCCCTGGAGTCCTGCAGCGCCCATGACGGAGGGACGATTTCGGTGCTGCTGCGCCGGACCGAAGGCCGCTTCCATCTGATGGTAAGCGACGATGGGGGAGGGCTGCGCGGCCTGAATCCTCAACAGGTCTTCGAACCGATCTACAGCGCCCGGCCCGGCAGTCCCGGCTTGGGCTTGGGGCTGCCCATGTCGCGCCGGCTGATCGAACGGGCCGGCGGAAGTCTCGATATCCGCAGCCGTCAGGGCCTGACCACCGCACTCATCACCCTACCGGAGGACCGGAACCTTCCGGTGGTGCGCATCGAGGAGTCCACGTGGGCGGGCCGCCGGGCCGGAGTCTGAGGGGAAGGGACCATGGACGAGAGCCGCTCGGACCCGAGCCAGACTGCGACGCCAGAGCCCTACGGTCTGGGCCGCATGCTCGAAGACACGGCCTGCGCCCTGTTCCGGGCCGGCGACGTCTTCGACGAACTCTCCGGGAGGCCGGCTCCGTCCTACGCGGTCATGATCCCGAATCTTCTGGTCTTCTGCGCGGCCGTCTGCGTCGAGAATCTCCTGCACGCCTCCATCGCCGCGCCGGAGCTGCTGCATGCCTCGCCGGCCGCGATGACCATCGCGGCCGCGGCCGGCCTGATCCTCGCCGTGCCCTTGAGCTTCGTGGCGGCGGGAGTGCTCCATGCGTTCATGCTGCTCTCGGGAGGAGAGGGGGATTTCCGACGCAGCTATCAAGCGTCCTCCATGTTCTCCATCCTCATCGCGCTGCAGGCCCTGCTGAATTGGTTCGACTGGGTCTGGGCGCTGCCGGCGCTGCTGGCGGCCTATCTGGGAGCCGCCGCCGCTCGGACCCTGCATCGCGCGCCGGCCCTGCGCGCCGGCGCCGTGTTCTGCCTGGTGGCAGCCTTCTGCATCGCCGGGCAATGGTGGCTGCGCGACCAACTCTCCCGCTGGTCCCAGACCGCGCGAGCGATACAGACCGCAGCCACGACCGTCCAAGACCTCAGCCATCAGCTCCAGCAACTCCAGCAGATGTCCATGCCGGCGGAGCCGGGGGGCAGCGGGGCTGGCCGCGGCATGCCGGAGGCGCCAGGCCTGAGGACGGGGGCGGGACTGGCGGCGCTGCAGAACTCGCCCACGCCCACGGGGTTATCCAGCCTGGAACTGCTCTCCCCGCCCCAGGGCGGCAATCAGCCGGTCAGTCCGGCGGCCCAGGTCCAGGCCCAGGCTCAAGCCCAGGTTCAATCGGTCCAGGAGGCCACAACGAATCTGCTGGGCCCCATCATGGCCATGCTGAAGAGCCCGGCCATGACCAGGGGCATGTCGCCGGAGCAGGTCAAGCAGATGGGCACCGCCACCGACATGCTGGCCCAGATGCAGAAGAGCATGGCGAGCGGCAAGAAAACCACGCCCGAAGAGCAGGCGGCCATGATCACACAGTTCCAGAGCACCATAATGCAGTTCATGGCGCAGATACCGTCGCCGATGTCGCGCCAAGGCCTCCCGGATCCGGGCCAGAAGACCGCCAAGCCTGGCCGGACCTCTCTTGGGCACAAACACGGCGCCGGCAGCCCTCCGAAGAGCGACACGGATAACCCTGCGCAGGCGCCTGCGCCTCTGGGGTCTCCGGAGAAGACTTCCGAGTGAGTATGGCCTCCCTGAAAGCCCACTGCGTGACGAAGGTCATCCATTTCTGCTACGGCCACCGATTGCTGGAGCACCGCGGCAAGTGCCGCCACTTGCACGGCCACAACGGCGTCCTGGAGGTCACTCTGCGGCGAAGGCTCGACCGGATGGGGATGGTCATGGACTTCGAGAGGATCAAGTCCGCCGTGGCGGACTGGGTCAAGTCCACCCTGGACCACAAGATGCTGCTGAACTCCCGCGATCCGTTGGTCCGGGCCCTGCGCGCGCTGGGCGAACCCGTGGTGACGCTCAAGGGCAATCCCACGGCCGAGAACATCGCGCGCCTGGTCTATGCCCGGGCCCGCGCCCGCAAGCTCCCGGTCGTGAGCGTACGGCTCTGGGAGACCCGGGACTCATCCGCCCAATACCCGGGCGAGTGACCGGTCCCACCGCCGACCTTCAACTCTCGAGCCACCCTCTCTTGGCGGTCTCCGCGTAGAACGCCGCGCCCGGCTTGGGATGGCGCTGGCGGTCGAAGAGACCGAAGCGATGACGGAAGCTGCCCCATTCGTAGTTGTCCAGGAGGGTCCAGTGCAGGTAGCCGCGCAGATCCGCGCCCTGCGCCGCGGCTTCGGCCAGGCTCTTCAAGTGCTCGAGCAGGAAGCTCCGGCGGTCCGCGCCGCATTCATCGGCGATACCGTTCTCGGTGATCCAGAGGGGCTTACCATACTCCTTCCAGAACTTCAGCGCCACGGCCCCCAGCCCTTCCGGGACGATCTCCCAGCCGGTGCCGCCGCGCGGACCGCCGTCGCGCCGCCCGCCAAGCAGACGGAACACGGGACGCGTCAGGGAGGCCTCGACCTCGGCGTAGCCCGGCAGCGCCGCGGCGGGCAGGCCCGGCAGGCCGCTGCGCGCGACGAAGACGCGCGTGTAATAGTTGATGCCCAGGAAGTCCAGGCAGCCCTTAGTGCCCTCCAGGAAATCGCGGTGCATGAAGCGGTCCCAGCGCTCCACGGCCGCCTCGTCGCCGGGGCGGGCCGGCTCCAAGGCGCTGACATGGTGGGCCACTCCGACCCGGGCGGCAGGCTGAAGGCGATGGATGAGCCGATAGCAGTCGTTGTGGGCCTGGATGAAGTTGCGCAGCAGGACCGGAAGGAACTCCCGTTCGGGCCGCCAGGCCCGCCGCAATCCCGGGGGAAAGCGCCCCAGGCCGTAAGCGAGGAGCATGAACACCATGGGCTCATTGAACACGACCCAGTCCGAGACCGCCTCGCCCAGGGCGTCGACGGCCCTCTCGACGAAACGCAGGAATCGCTCAGGCACACCGTCTTCGAGCCAGCCGCGCGGATGGAGCCCCAGCAGCCAGGCCGGCTCGGAGAAGTGGTGCAAGGTGACGATGGGCCGTATGCCGTGGCCGGCCAAGCTGCGGGCCCATTCCCCGTAACGGGCCAGGGCCGTCTCGTCGAAGCGGCCCGGCTCGGGCTGGATGCGGGACCATTCCAGGGAGAAGCGATAGGCGGTGAGATTGAGCTCGCGCAGGAGGCGGAGGTCCTCGGCGAAGAGCTCCCAAGAGCGCGTCGCCTCGCCAGAGCGCTCCCAACCCCGGCGGGCCTCCCAATCGCAGAAGGCCGAACCGAGGTTCCCGCCCTCGTTCTGGTAGGAGGAGGTGGAGACCCCCCAGAGGAATCCCTTCGGAAATGTGGGTCTTCTCCTTCCTGAGTGGGTAAAAATAGCGTAGGAAGCGGGCCGCTCTCGACGGGGAAATGGCTTTCCTGATGCTCAAGAAATCTGGCACGATTGCAGGATGCAAAAACAGCGGCGCCTGTGGGACGCCTATCGCTTCCCTGGCTTCCGTCCTCTCCCGACCGTGGCGGGCCTCTTCGGTGATCCCAAAGCCCGGGTCATCCGCCTCCAGCGGCAGGGAAAAAAACGGTTTGCGGTACCTGCGGACGCGTCCATCACGTCTGGTACGACCGGAAGATTCGGCAAGTGCGCGACCTGCCCTGCGGGGAGATGCGAATCTACCTGGAAGTGGAGATCCGGCGCGTCTACTGCAAGAGCTGTGGCAAGGTGAAGCAGGAAAATCTGGCCTGGCTGGCAGACAACCCGTTCGTCACCAAGCGCTTCGCCTTCTTCGTGGGACGACGCTGCCGGGCCATGACGATCAAGGATGTGGCGGAGGAAACGCGGCTGGACTGGAAGACGATCAAAGCCCTCGATGCTCAGTATATGCGCGAGCAGCTGCGGCGAGCGGGCAAGCCGGCGCCGAAGGTCATCGGGGTCGACGAGATATCGATCCGAAAGGGACACACGTACCGGATCGTGGTCAGCGACCTGGAGCGGCGGCGGCCGATCTGGTTCGGAGGCAAGGATCGCTCGGAAGAGAGCATGGACGAGTTCTACAAGTGGCTGGGCCCGACGAAGAGCAAGCGAATACGCCTGGCGGTGATGGATATGTGGAGGGCGTTTCGAAACTCGACGCTCAAACCGGAACACGCGCCACAGGCTGCCATCCTGTTCGACAAGTTTCACGTGATGCGTCATTTGGGCAAGGCCTTGGACCAGGTGCGCAAGACCGAATACTATCGCCTGACGGGCAAGGACCGACGGTTCATCAAGGGCCAGAAGTACACGCTATTGTCGCATCAAGAGAATCTGACGACGGATGGCCGCCGGAGTCTGAGGCTTTTGCTCAAGGCAAACAGGCGGCTGAGCACGGCTTACATCCTCAAGGAGGAGTTCGGGAAGCTCTGGGATTACGAGCGGGAAGGCTGGGCTCGACGCTTCTTCGAGAACTGGCGGGAATCGCTCAAGTGGCAGCGCCTCAAGCCCTACGAAAAGTTCGCCGAGATGATCGACCAGCATTGGAATGGCATCGCGGCTTACTGCAAGCCGGAGAACAAGGTCGCTTTGGGGTTCGTCGAGGGGCTGAACAACAAGATTCGCGTTATCCAGCGTCGCAGCTACGGCCTACGCGACGAGGAGTACCTGCGCCTCAAGGTCCTCACCTGCATGCTTGATCCGATATGATTTCAGGCGAAAATCACCCACTCGCTTTGGAGAAGACCCGGAAATGTTATAATGGCCACGCTTTCTCCGTCTGAGAAACGCCGGACGGACCCAATTATGGCTTATTCCAAAAAGGTTGTCATCATCGGTTCCGGACCCTCCGCCTACACTGCGGCCATCTACTCGGCCCGTGCGAATCTGGAACCCTTGGTCTTCGGAGGCGTGGCCTTGGGCGGCCAACTCATGATCACATCGGATGTGGAGAACTATCCAGGCTTCGCGGAACCGGTCGCAGGCCCCGAGCTCATGGAGCAGATGCGCAAACAATGCGAACGATTGGGAGTCCTGCTCATCCCGGAGTACGTCTCCAAAGTGGACTTGAGCCGTCCGCCGTTCCATGTGGAGACCACCGAGGGGACCAGCGCCTCGGCCCAAGCGCTCATCATCGCCACGGGAGCCAAAGCCAGGCTGCTGGGGCTCGAGTCTGAGTCCAGGCTCATGGGCCACGGGGTCTCCGCCTGCGCGACCTGCGACGGATTCTTCTTCAAGGGCAAGGAGATCGTTGTGGTGGGCGGGGGGGATACCGCGGTCGAGGAAGCGACGTTCTTGACCAGGTTCGCCACCAAGGTGACCTTGGTCCACCGCCGCGACGCCCTGCGCGCCTCGGCCGTCATGACGGCGCGGGCGAAACGCAATCCGAAGATCGCCTATATCTGGGACTCGGTCGTGACCGAGATCCTGGGCCAGGATTCGGTCACGGGCGTGAAGCTCCATAACGTGAAGACCAACGCGGTCAGCGATTTCGCCTGCCAAGGCCTGTTCGTAGCCATCGGACATACCCCCACCACGGACTTCCTGGCCGGACAGGTCAAAACCGACAAGGACGGATACATCGCGACCGACGGCCGGACGCGCACGTCGGTGGAGGGCGTGTTCGCAGCAGGAGACGTGATGGACACCCGCTACAAGCAGGCGATTACAGCCGCCGGCACGGGATGCATGGCAGCCTTGGAAGCCGAGCGCTACCTGGCGCACCATGATTGACGTCGCACGCAAGTCCCTGCCGCCCTGGCTGAAGGTCTCCGTTGCCTCCGGAGAGACGGTCTCACGCATCCGTAAGACCTGCGCCGAACGCGGCCTCCATACGGTCTGCGCCAGCGCCCGCTGTCCCAACCTCGGGGAGTGCTGGAGCGCGGGCACCGCGACCTTCCTGATCCTGGGCGGACATTGCACGCGCGGCTGCCGGTTCTGCTCCGTACCGTCAGCGGCCCGACCTCCAGCCCCGCAACCGACGGAACCGGAACAGCTTTCCAAGACTGTCGCCGAACTGGGTCTGCGCTACGTCGTGCTGACCACGGTCTGCCGGGACGATCTGCCGGATCAGGGCGCAGGCCACATTGCCGCCTGCATCAAGGCGGTCAAGGACCTAGTCCCGGAGATCCGGGTCGAGATCCTCCTGCAGGACTTCGCGGCAGAAGCAGCCGCTCTGCGCACGGTGCTGGCCGCGAAGCCAGACGTCATCGGCCACAATCTGGAGACCGTGGAGCGCCTCACGCCGGCGGTGCGCGATGCGCGCTGCAGCTACCGCCTCAGCTTGCAGACCCTATCCGCCTTGCGCCAGCGGTCGTCTGAGACGCCTCTCAAGTCCTCGCTCATGCTGGGCCTGGGCGAGACCGATACCGAGGTCCTGGCCGCTCTGCGCGACCTCCGGAGCGCCGGAGTGGACCTAGTCACCATCGGTCAGTACCTCCGGCCCACGAGCGCGGGCCGGCATCTGCCGGTCGCCCGCTACGTGACGCCGGAGGAGTTCGCGGTCTGGGCGGCGCGCGCCAAGGAGCTAGGCTTCAAGCACGTTTCCTGCGGCCCGTTCGTGCGCAGCTCCTATCACGCGGCCGAGGCTTTCATGGGGTCAGGTCTTGACATTTGACATTGCGGAGAAATTTTCCCATATGTCAAATGTCAAGACCTGACCCCCACAATTAGGAGATTGTCCATGGCTATCGACACAGAGGTGCTTGTCATCGGCGCCGGACCGGGCGGCTATGTCGCCGCCCTGAAGCTCGGCAAGCTCGGTAAAAAGACTTTACTCGTGGAGAAGGACCGGCTGGGCGGAGTGTGCCTCAACAGCGGCTGCATCCCGTCCAAGGCCATGATCCACATCGCGGGCCAGGTGCACAAGCTGCGCAAGGCCAAGGCCCAGGGTCTGGAGGCCCCGGACCTGAGGCTGACCTGGTCCAAGGTGGTGGACTGGAAAGACCTCATGGTGCAGGGCTTGAACCGGGGCATCGCCGCGCTGGAGAAGGGCAACCACGTCACGGTGATGGTCGGTACGGCCAAGCTCACGGCCGCACACGAGGCGGAGGTGACGACGCCGACGGGCAAGGACACGGTCTCCTTCCGACAGGCTATCGTGGTGACGGGCTCGCGCCCGATCTCCATCCCGGGTTTCGATTTCGATGGAATCAATGTCCTGAGCTCGACCGAGGCTTTGGCTTTGCGCGAGGTCCCAGGACGGCTCCTGGTCATCGGCGGAGGCATCATCGGGCTGGAGTTGGGCACGGTCTTCGCCAAGCTGGGCTCGCAGGTGACGGTCGTGGAGTTCTTGCCCCAGGTCCTGACGGGCGTGGAGGCCGACCTGGCCGCGCCGGTGGCGCGGGGCCTGCAGAGGATGGGAGTCACGGTATGGACGAGTTCCAAGGCCAAGGGCTTCAAGCCCTCGGCGGGCGGGCTGGAGGTCTCGGTCGAGACGGGCGAAGGCGACAAGGTCGTGGAGACGGATAAGATCCTCGTGTGTGTAGGACGGGCGGTCAACAGCAGGGACCTGGGCCTGGAGACTTTAGGGATCGCCTTCGACTCCAAGGGCCACATCCTGGTCAACGAGCACTATCAGACCAAGCAGCCTCATATCTACGCGGTGGGGGATGTGATTGGCCCGCCGTATCTGGCTCACAAGGCGTCCCGCGAAGGGGTGCTGGCGGCTCTTCATGTCGCGGGAAAGCCTGTAGAGCCACGCGGCGCCATCCCGGCGGCCATCTTCACGGATCCGGAGATCGCGGCCGTGGGGGAGACGGAGGCCGAGGCGCGGGCCCGCGGGGCTGAGGTGATCACAGGGCGCTTCCCGTTCGCGGCGCTGGGGAAAGCCCAGGCGATGCGCGAGACCGAGGGTTTCGTGAAGATCGTGGCGGACAAGTCCTCGCACAAGGTGCTGGGCGGGGCGATCGTGGGGCCGGAAGCCGCGGACCTGATCGGCGAGCTGTGTCTGGCGGTGAAAGTGGGGGCGACGCTGGAGGACCTGGGCTCGACCGTGCATCCGCACCCGACTTTGAGCGAGGCGATCTCAGAGGCCGCCGAGGCCTGCCTGGGCCAGGCCTTGCATATTCTGACTCCGAGCCGGGTGTAGGATGCTGGTCCGTCACCTTGGGCTGAAGCCGTATTCAGAGGTGATGGCCCTGCAGTTCACGCTCCTACGACGACGGGCGTTAGGAGAGACGCCGGATACGCTCCTGTTGGCGCAACATCCTTCGATCTACACGCGGGGAGTCGCATGCCGGCAGAGACCCGCCCACAAGCTGCCTTTTCCTCTGCGGACGGTGGACCGGGAGGGGGGGCTTTTCTATCACGGTCCAGGCCAACTGGCGGGCTATCCGGTCTTCGACCTCCGCGAGCGTGGCCTGACCCTTCCAGGCTATCGAAGATCCCTTGAAGGCGTGCTCATGGAGGCGCTCCTCGGCCTGGGAGTGAAGACGGTGCGCCGCAAGGGGTCGGTGGGGCTGTGGGCAAAGGGTCAAAGGCTGGTCTTTATCGGAGTCGCGGCGCGGAAGAGGATCTGCTGTCATGGCTTCGCGCTGAACATCAACTGCGATCTGGTGCCGTTCCAATGCATCACGCCGCACTCGGCGCCGGGATGGACGTCTCTGGCCGAGCTTCTGGGCCAGCCTCAGGATGAGACCGCCGTGGCCAAGGCGGTGGCTGAGGCCTTTTTGCGGTATTTTTGAGAGCCAAGAACGCCCAGGACGGTCTTCCGCGACACCGCCGCACCATCCCGTGAAAGCCTCACCCCTTTTCCATTTCAAAAAGTGGCCTCACACATGATATTATAGGCGCACGCACCTCTCGGGAACCGGGGGGAAGCGGCTGGATTGAACAGCCTCTAAGGAGAAACCGAATGCAAAAGCCCACTTTAAAAACCAAATGCCCCAACTTCTCTTCAGGCCCCTGCGCCAAACGGCCAGGCTGGACCGTCGACGCCTTGAAGAACGCTCTGGTCGGCCGCTCCCACCGCTCCAAGGAAGGCAAAGCCCGTCTCAACGAAGTCTCGGAAAGGATGAAACGAGTCCTCGGCCTGCCCGCCGATTACCGCATCGGCGTGGTCGCCGGCTCCGACACCGGGGCCATCGAGCTCGCCATGTGGACCCTGCTCGGACCCAAGCCCGTGGACATCTTCGGCTGGGAGTCCTTCGGCAAGGGCTGGATCACCGACGTGGTCAAGTACCTCAAGCTCCCCAACGTCCGCGAGTTCAAGGCCGACTACGGCAAGATCCCCGACCTGACCAAAGCCGACCCCAAGCACGACATCATCTTCACCTCCAACGGCACGACCTCCGGCGTCAAGGTCCCCAACCTCGACTGGATCTCCAAGGACCGCGAAGGCCTCACCATCTGCGACGCCACCTCCGGCATCTTCGCCATGGAGCTCGACTTCACCAAGCTCGACGTCGTCACCTTCTCCTGGCAGAAGGTCCTCGGCGGCGAGGCCGCCCACGGCGTGATCATCCTCTCTCCCCGCGCCGTCAAGCGCATGGAGGAGAACGAGCCCAAAGTCGCTTGGCCGCTGCCCAAGATCTTCCGCCTGAACGCGGAAGGCAAGCTCAAGCCCGGCGAGCTGGAGTACAACACGGTCAACACCCCCTCCATGCTCTGCGTGGAAGACGCCATCGACGCCCTCAAGTGGGCCGAGTCCATCGGCGGCTGCAAGGCGCTGGTGGCCCGCTCCAACGCCAACCTCGCCGCCCTGGAGCGTTGGGCCGAGAAAGCCGGCTGGGTCGCCTTCCTAGCCGAGACCAAGGCCATCCGCTCCAACACCTCCGTCTGCCTCAAGATCACCGCGGATTGGTTCACCAAGCTCCCCGACGATGAGAAGACCAAGGCCGCCAAGAAGATCACTTCCATGCTGGACAAGGAGGGGGTCGCCTACGACATCAACTCCTACGGCAAGGCCCCTGCGGGCATCCGCATCTGGTGCGGCGCGACCGTGGAAGCCTCCGATGTCGAAGCCCTCACCCACTGGCTGGATTGGGCTTATGAAGCCGTCTCACAGGAATACGCCAAGGAGATATTGAAATGATGAAAGTCCTCATCGCCGACAAAGCCGACGCCATCTGCGAGAAAGTCCTGAAAGAACGGGGCCTCGAGCCCGTCGTCAAGACCGGCATGAAGCCCGAGCAACTCAAAGCCTGCATAGGCGAGTACGAGGCCATCATCGTGCGCTCGGCCACCACCCTCACCGCGGACCTCGTCAACGCCGCATCCAAGCTCAAAGCCGTGGCCCGGGCCGGCAGCGGCGTGGACAACATCGACGTGCCGGCCTGCACCGCCAAGCGCGTGGTCGTCATGAACACGCCCTTCGGCAACACCGTCTCCACCGGCGAGCACGCCGTGGCCATGATGATGGCCCTGGCCCGCCACATCCCCCAGGCCAACGCCTCCACCCACGCCGGCAAATGGGAGAAGAAGAAGTTCGAAGGCGTCGAACTCACCGGCAAGACCCTCGGCGTCATAGGCTGCGGCAACATCGGCGCCGTGGTCGCCGACCGGGCCATGGGCCTCAAGATGAAAGTCCTGGTCTACGACCCGGTCATGACCACGGAGCGGGCCCGCGAGCTGGGAGTCCAGATGGTCAGCCTCGACGAGCTCTACCAGAAATCCGACTTCATCACCTACCACGTGGTCATGCGGGACACCACCAAGGGCATGCTGAACAAGGACGCCATCGCCAAGATGAAGAAGGGCGTGCGCCTCATCAACTGCGCGCGCGGCGGCATCATGGTCGAGGCCGACGTGAAGGAGGCCCTCCAGAGCGGCCAGGTCGCGGGCTTCGCCTGCGACGTCTACGCCAAGGAACCGGCCACCGAAAGCATCTTCTTCGGAATGGAGAATGTGGTCGCCACGCCGCACATCGCGGCGTCCACCAAGGACGCCCAGATCACCGTGGCGCGGCAGGCCGCCGAGCAGATCGCGGACTTCCTGCTCACGGGGAAGATGACTCACGCCGTCAACGGCAAAGACCTGTAACGACGGCCGACCCGGGCCGGACCCAGCCGTCGGGTCCGGCCCGATCTCCCCAAAGAGGTGAACGCTATGGCCATGTTCTTCGATGACATCGGGCTGCAGGTGCCGACCGTACTTCTTCCCGCGCCCACGGTGGACCTCAAGAAATGGGCGGTGGTCGCCTGCGACCAGTACACCTCGGAACCCGCGTATTGGGAGCGGGTCCGCAAGTTCGCGGGGTCAGCCCCCTCCACGCTCAACATCATACTGCCCGAGATATGCCTGGAGTCTCCGCGCTTGGCGCACCTGATCTCGGGCATCAACAAGACCATGCGCCGATACGTGGCCGAGGGAGTCCTGCGGGAGCAGCGGCCGGGGCTCGTGCTCGTAGACCGAAGGACCGTCCATGCCAAGTCCCGCAAAGGGATGATCGTGGCTCTGGACCTGGAGAAGTACGACTTCAGGAAGGGCTCGCAGACCCTCATCCGTGCCACAGAAGGGACGATCCTCGAGCGCATCCCGCCTCGCGTGAAGATCCGTAAGAACGCCTCGCTGGAACTGCCCCATATCATGGTCCTCATCGACGACCCCAAGAGGACCGTGATCGAGCCCCTTTTCAAGAAGCGGCCGTCCAAGCTCTACGATACGGACCTCATGCAGGGAGCGGGGCATGTCACGGGCTATCTCATAGACGACGCAGCGGCGATCGACCGCGTGCACAAGAACCTCGCCCGGCTCGCGGACCGCGGCCGATTCGCGAAGAAGTACGGCGCCCCGGGCCGGGGCGTCCTCCTCTACGCCATGGGCGACGGGAACCACAGCCTCGCGACGGCCAAGACCATCTGGGAGACCTTGAAGTCCCGCGCCAAGGACAAGAAGGCCGTCATGCGCCATCCGGCGCGCTTCGCGCTCGTGGAACTCGTCAACGTCCATGATGCCGGGCTCGAGTTCGAGCCGATCCACCGCGTGGTCTTCAACACGGATACGGCCGCGATGCTCAAAGCGATGGGATCTTTCTTCGGACGACGCTTCTCCGTGCGCACTGTGAAGGGCCGGAAGAACGCCCTCCAAGCGGCCCGGAGCTGCAAGGGTCCATGCCACTGCATCCCTTTCTCGGCCTCGAAGACGTTCGGCGTCATCAGCATAGCTCAGCCGAAGCTGACCCTGGAAGTCGCCACCCTGCAGTCCTTCCTGGACCAATACCTGGCGTCGCACAAGCGGGCCAAAATAGACTACATCCACGGCGACGAAGTCGTCGAGTCGCTCTCGGCCAAGCCCGGCGCCATCGGCTTCTATCTGCCGCCGATGGACAAGAGCGATCTATTCAAGACCGTCATCCTCGACGGCGCTCTGCCGCGCAAGACATTCTCGATGGGAGAGGCCAGCGAGAAGAGGTTCTACCTGGAGTGCCGGAAGATCACCTAGACACCGAATGAAATCTCTCCAGCGCCTCATCCCCTACCTCGAAGAACACCGGGTCCGGTTCCTGCAGGTCTGCCTGGTCATGGTGGCCGTGGCGGCCTTGAACGGCGCCACGGTCTGGGTCCTTAAGCCCGGCATCAACTCCATCTTCGAACGCAAAGATGCCAGCCTGCTCGTGGCCGTGGTGCTGGCCATCCCCGTCATCTTCTTCCTCAAGCTCATCCTGGTCTACATCCAGACCTACCTCATCAACTACATCGGCCAGCGCATCGCCCAGCGCCTGCGCGTGGAGCTCTTCACGCACCTGCACACCCTGTCCCTGGACTTCTTCTGGAGGTCCAAGAGCGGGGAGCTCCTCTCGCGCCTGACCAACGACCTCAACAACCTCCAGCAGGGGCTGCAGTTCGTGCCCCTCTTCCTCGTGCGCGACACGCTCACCGTCATCTTCCTGCTCATCGTCATGTTCGTCATCAACTGGCAGTTCGCCCTCATCGCCATCCTCGCCATCCCCATGGCCGGCGGGGTCCTGGCCGTCCTGGGCAAGAAGCTGCGCTCGTCGAGCCGCATAGGCCAGGAAGTCATGGGAGAGATCTACCACCGCTTCCAGGAGAGCCTGCAGGGCATGCTCGTGGTCAAGGCCTTCAACTACGAAGCCGAAGCCACGGCCAAGTTCAAGGCCGAGAGCGACGCTTTCTTCGGCCAGATGATGCGCTACTTCCGCGCCACGGCCCTCTCCGGCCCGCTCATGGAGTTCCTGGGCAGCATCATCATGGCCGCCATCGTGTACAAGGCCGGCACCGAGATCTTCCAGACGCGCATGACGCCCGGGGACTTCTTCACCTTCCTGGGCGCCTTCTTCATGGCCTACGCGCCCATCAAGAACCTCTCCCAGACCAACGCCCAGGTCCAGCTGGCCTTGGCCGGCGCGGACCGCATCTTCGCCATCCTCGAAGAAAAGCCCACGGTCAAGGAACGCGCCAACGCGTTCAGCTTCGCCGGCCTGCGCGAGAGCGTGGTGTTCGAGGACGTCTCCTTCCGCTACCCGGGCCGCGAGAACTGGGCCCTGCGCCATATCAACCTCACGGTCAAGGCCGGCGAGGTCGTAGCCCTGGCCGGGCCCAGCGGCTCGGGCAAGACCACCTTGGTCCATCTGCTCCTACGGCTCTTCGACCCGGTCGAGGGCCGCATCCTCGTCGACGGCAAGGACCTGCGCGACTACTCCTCCTCGTCGCTGCGGGCGCACCTGGGACTGGTCACGCAGGACACCATCCTCTTCAACGACACTTTGGGCGCCAACGTAGGCGTGGGCCGGCCGGGAGCCTCCTCCGACGATATCCGCGCCGCCCTAAAGGTCGCAGACGCCTCCGAATTCGTCGCCAACCTGCCCAACGGCCTCGACACACCCCTGGGTGACCGCGGCTTGCGCCTCTCCGGAGGCCAGCGCCAGCGCATCGCCATCGCGCGGGCCGTGCTCAAGAACCCGTCTTTGCTCCTGTTGGACGAGGCCACCTCCAACCTCGACACCGGCAGCGAGCGCAGCGTCCAGCAGGCCCTTGAGCGCCTCTACCCCGGACGCAGCGTGCTCATCATCGCCCACCGCCTGACCACCTTGCAAAACGCTCACCGCATCGTGGTCCTGCACCACGGCGAAGTCGCGGAAGCCGGGCCCCATGCCGAGCTCCTGGCCAAGGGCGGCATCTACGCCACCCTCTACCAGTATCAGCAGCTCGAGCCGGTCGAAGGCTAACATGGGGTCAGATCTTGACATTTGACTCTTGAGGGTCTACCCCATTTGTCAAATGTCAAGACCTGACCCCCAGAGCTTTCTTAAAAGCATCGAGAAGAGAGGGCGCACGGCCGTGGCCTGGCTGATAGGCTCGGTCTGCCCGCCCCGCCGCACCACGCCGGACGCCCTGCGCCGCGGTCTGGAAAGAGGGGACATCAAGAAGATACTCTTGGTGCGGCCCTACCAGGGCCTGGGCGACCTCCTCTGCACCACTCCCGTCATATCCAACCTCAAGGCCGCGTTCCCCGGCGTGTCCATCCAATTCCTGGCCAACACCTTCAACCAGGCGGCGCTCCAGGGCAATCCCGGGCTCGACAAGGTCTGGGCCTGGGACGAACGCACCGTTTCGCATCCCACGGCCTGGTGGAAGATGCGCTCCTGCCTGCGCCAAGAGAAGTTCGACTTGGCTTTGGTCCTTTCCGGCAACGCCCTCTCCTTGACCTCCATCCTCCTGGCCAAGCTCTCGGGGGCTTGCTTCGTCGCGGGCTATGACACCCGCGCCTACGGCCGCGACTGGAGCCGCTGGCTCTACAGCTGCGAGTTCCCGTATCGCGCTCCGGTCAAGGAGATCGACAAGTTCCTCGGGCTGCTGGAGGGCCTGGGCCTGGCCTGCCCGAGCCGCGAACCCGTCTACCGGGTCCTCCCTGAGAACGCCCGGCTCATCGACGGACGTCTCGCGGCGCTGTTCCCGGGCAGCCGGCGACCGATCGTCGGGGTGTTCATCGGCGGCAAGACCGACAGGCCGGAGCGCATCTGGCCGCCCGCCAACTACGCGCAGACGGCGCGCCTGGTGCTGGCGCACAAGCCCTGCGACCTCATCGTCATCGCGCCGCCCAAGCCCAAGAGCCAGAGCCACCGCCGGGACTCGACCTTCTGGCTCGACGAGGACGTCCATCTCTCCGGGTTCAAGGAGGCTTTCGGCGCCGATGTGCCCGTGTTCCAGGAGGCGGACCTGGGCCGCGTGGCGGCCCTGCTGGCGCGGCTGAGGCTCTTCATCTGCCCGGATGGGGGGATGATGCATGTGGCCGCGGCTTTGAAGGTGCCCGCGCTCACGCTGTTCTTCGGGACCGACCCCGAGATATGGAATCCCCCTGTGCCCACGGCCCACTTCCTGCGCAGCCCTGGGGCCGACCCTAAGAGTCTGGAGCCTTCCGACGTGGCCGCAGCCGCGGGCCGCATCCTCGATGAGAACTGAGCAGCGCCGCGCCGCCTATCCATTCGCCGCCGTGATCCTGGACATGGACGGCGTCATGGTGGACAGCGAGCACCAATGGATGCTCTTGGAGATGCCGTTCCTCCGGGGCCTCGTGGGCCGCTGGGGGGTGGCCGACCACCGCAAGGTCGTGGGGCTCGGCGTCGTAGACCTCTACTATCACCTGGTCAGGGAGTACGGCCTGCGCCTTGGGAAAGCCGACTTCCTGGAGCGCTGCGACCGCATCGCCCGCGAGGTCTACCGACGCAAGGTCAGCCTGGCTCCGGGACTACGGCGTTTCATCGGAGACCTGCGTTGCCGCAGGGTGCCGCTGGGACTGGCCTCATCCTCTCCCCAGGAATGGGTCGACATGGTCCTGCGGCGTTTCCGCCTCAGGCCGGCGTTCCGCGTGGTCGTGACCGGCGACGACGCGCCCGGACGGACCAAGCCGGCCCCGGACCTCTACCTGCTCGCCGCCCGCCGCCTCAAGGTCCGTCCCGCGGACTGCCTGGCGGTCGAAGACTCCTCCTTCGGCGTGCGCGCCGCCAAGGACGCGGGCATGACCTGCGCGGGGCTGCGCAGCGGGCACAACGACGAGCAGGACCTCGGCGAGGCCGACTGGGATGCCCAGGGGTTCGCGGCGCTGGCCTACCGCAGGCTGACTTCGCGACTCAAGGCCGCCTGCGCCTTGACGAAGGCGCCCCAGTCCGCCAGCAGGGACTGAACCTGGAGCTGCGGCAAAGCCGGCTTGAACACGCGCACGCCCTTGCCCTGGCGCAGGCGACCGGCCCAGGGCGCCCCCGCGGCCTCCGCGGCTAAAGACGCCGCGCCCAAAGCCGTCACCTCGGCCTCGTCGCAGCGCTCGATCTCGGCTCCCAGCAGGTCGGCCTGGAACTGCAGCAGGTAGCTCACCCGGGAGAGGCCGCCCGAGGCCTTCACGGTCCGGGGGTTGAGTCCGGCCTGGCGCAAGGCGGCGACGATGTCGGCGATCTCGAAAGCGATGCCCTCGGCCACGCCCCGCACCAGGTCCGCGGCCCGGGTCTGGCTGGTCATGCCGAAGAAGACGGTCTTGGTGATGTAGTCCCAGCGCGGGGCGCCCAGGCCGCCGATGGCCGGCAGGACCAGGACCCGGTTCTTAGAGGCGCGGCAGAGGCGGTCGATCTGCGTGTGGCTCTTGAGCAAACCCAGGTTCTGACGCAGCCAGTCGAAGGAAGCCCCGGCCGCGTGCACCGTGCCTTCCTGCAGGAAGATCGCGGGGCGGTCCCGCAGCTTCCAGGCGACCGAGGTCAGCAGTCCCGGCACCCGGTGCTGGGTCTCGCCCGTGTTGTAGAGGAAAAACGCGCCGGTGCCGTAGTTGGCCACGGCCGAGCCCTCGGCCATGCCGCCGAGCCCTATGGCCGCGGCCTGCTGGTCGCCCAGGCAGGCGAGTATGGGGATCTTGCGTCCGCCGCGGTGGAAAGAGCCCCAATCCCCGGCGGAGGAGAACACGTTGGGCAGCACCGCGCGGGGCACGCCGAAAAGGGCGAGCATCTCCGGGTCCCAATCCAATGTCCTCAGGTTGAACAGCATCATGCGCTGCGCCAGGGTAGGGTCGGCCGCGAAGACCTCGCCGCGCGTCAGACGCCAGACCAGGAAGGTCGCCACCGGGGCGGACAGCAGGCGGCCCTCCTCCGCGAGCCGCCGCACCGCGGGGTCGTTGTCGAGGAACCACTTGATCTTGGGCGCCGAGTAGTAGGGGGTAAGGTAGAGCCCGGTGCGCACATGCGCGTCGGCTTGCCGTGCCTGCAGAGGCGCCACCACGGATGCGCCGCGGCCGTCCTGCCAGCTCGGCACGCGGCAAGCGGGCTGGCCGGTCTTGCGGTCCCAGAACACGACGGTCGAACGCTGGGAGGCCACCGCGACGCCCAGGACCTCCGCGGCGCGGGGCAGCCGGTCCAGCACGGCGTCGAGGGCTCGCTCCTGGGTGCGCGCGATCTCGAGCGCGTCGTGCTCGGCCCAGCCGGCCTTGGGATAGAAGGTCCGCACGGGGAACTGGGCGCGGGCCACGACCTTGCCCCGCGCGTCAATGGCCAGAGCCCGGGAGGCGGAACTGCCCTGGTCCAGGGCGATGACCACGGCCCCGGCGCGTATGGAAGGGCGCAGGGACCGTGCGACGGCGTTTCCCTTACGCACGGCGGTTCACAGCGGGGTCACCTTGAGGTCGGAGGGCTCCACGGTGGAGCCCAAGGCGCGCATAGCGGCGCGCAGGTCCGCGTCGGTGCCGGAGTCGGCCAAAAGCTTCTGGATGAGCGGGCCGGACGGGGCCAGGACCTGCTCATAGAGCCCGCCATCCTTGAGCAGGCGGATGACCTTCTTCTTGTTGCTCTCGGGGAACTCGACCTTCCCGACGCCGCTGCGCTGTATCTCATAGCGCGCGCCGAAAGCCCGGACGTAGCCCTTGCTGCGCAGGATGGCGAGTATGGCGGTCTTCACCTCCGCGGCCTCGCGCTCGCTCTCGGCCAAGCGGGCCAGGATGTCGCCGTAGCGGTCGATGAGGGCCGCGAGATCGCCGTCGGGGACGGGCGCGGCGGCGACAGCCGGCTGCTTGGTGAAAATGGGACAGAAAGCCTTATAATCGCACCAGCGGCAGGAGTTCTCCGAGGGCTTCGGGTCGAAGCGGTCCGCCACGATGGCAGCCGCGGTGTCTACGATCTTGCGCCGCAATCCGCCCACCTGGGCCTCGGACCGGCGGCCCACCGAATGCGGCTTGAGCGACGGGAGGTGGTAGAAGGTCAGACGGCCGACCTCTTCGCCGAGCTGGGATTCGCAGCCCAACTGGTACATGGTCAGCTGGGCGTCGGTCTCGATGCGGTCCACGGCCAGCTTCTTTCCGGTCTTGTAGTCCAGGATGGCGAGTCGGCCGTCTTCCAGCTTGTCGATGCGGTCAACGAACCCGACGACCGGCACGCCGTCCACCATGATCTGAAAATCGTACTCGACATGAAGAGGGAGCTGGAACTCGCGGGCGTGCTCTTCGTGGTAGCGGGTCAGGATGTCCTTGCCCTGCTGGAAGTACTCGGCCTCCTGGGCCTGGTCCCGGTAGCCCACCGAGACCCAGTTCTCCTTGAGGCTCTGGAGCAGCTCCTCCCGGGAAGGGGCGGGCAGGGCCTTCCCCCCGTAGAAGAACTCCAGGGCCTTGTGCATGCTCTGGCCGAAGGAGAAGAAATGCTTGGGCTTTTCCGGGATCTTATCCACGTACTTGAGCTTGTACTTGAGCGGACACTCCGCGTACATCGAGATGGAGGAATGAGAGAGCGGGCGGGGCAGGTCCATTGGAGATATTCTACCAAACGGGCCGCTACGGCGTCCGATAGCGGAGGAGTTCCGTGTTGGGACTCTCCACGCCCGGCGCGCCGACCGTGGTCTTGACTCGGCCCACACCCGGCGCGAAGTAGTCGAATTTCCACGACCGCGGGAACCTCGGGTCCGTCTCCCGGACCTTGATGCAGCCGGAAAAGGCGCCGCCCACCGTCTTCACCTGGAGCCCATCGGCTTCGATGCGGCAGCTCAGGGCCTGCGGGCCGAGGCCGCTCTTCCACGCGGTCCCGGCGGCGAACGGATAGCGCAGGAGCATGCGCTCCTGACCACCGGCCAGCTCCCAGACCGCCCAGTCCTTCTTCACGTAATCCTTGGTTATGACGCTGACGCGCTTCTGGCCCGCGAAAAGGACGCTGGTCTGCGCCGCCTTGCCGCCCGCTGCGGCGTAGACCTGCACCTCCAGGCGCATGTTGCGGCCGCCGCTGGCCGTGTCGCCATAGACCCAGGACCGGCCGTTCTCCAAGGGGAAGTAATCGGGGCAATTGAGCAGTTCGGCCTTGGCCTCGAGGGGACAGGAAGACCGGCTGCGAGAGTCGCGAGCCGCCGCCTCGAAATGGCGCATGGCTGGCACGTACCGGCCGAAACGGCGGGCGTAGAGGCGTCCGAGGCGCAGATGAGCCTCGCAGGAGCGCGGATCGGCGGGCCGCCTGTCCAGGAAGCGCTCCAACGCCGTCGCGGCCGTGCCGTAGCGCCCGGTCTCGTCACAGAAGCGGCCGCCGTAGAAATCGCAGGTATCCCGCAGGATCCCGAACAGGATCGCCAAGACCCAAAAACCGATCCCCGCCGCCAGAAGACGAGCCCAAAAGCGCGCCGATAGCCGAGCGAAAGCTGGCATCGGAGACACGCTATCAAATTGCGCGCCCGCGCGTCAGCATCGGGACCAACCGCTGCCGCGCTAACCCAGCAGACCGTGCTCGCGGAAGCTGAAGCATGCGGCCCCGGCCACGATGATATGGTCGAGGAGCGCAATGCCCAAGATCTCCCCGGCCCGGCAAAGGCGCCGGGTGGTGTCCCGGTCGTCAGGCGAGGGCGAGCAGTCGCCGGAGGGATGGTTGTGCACGACGATGACCGCGGCGGCCGAATGGGCCACGGCCGGCGAGAAGACCTCGCGGGGGTGCACCAGGCTCGCCGAAAGGGTGCCGATGGAGACCGTCTCCTGGTACAGGAGCTGGCTGCGGGCGTTGAGGTAGAAGGCCAAGAGATGCTCCTTGCGGCCGAGGCGGACCTCTTCCGGGACGGTCTCCAGGACCCGGCCGGGGCTGTCGAGCGTCGGCCGATGGTCCGGCCGGCCGGAGAAGCGCCGGGCCAGTTCGAACGAGGCCACCAGGGCCGCGGCGCGGGTCTCGCCTACGCCTTTGACCTGGCGCAGGGCGACAAAGCCCGCTTCCGGCAAGCCATCCGGGAACTCGACGAGCAAAGACGAGGACAGGTCCATGACGCTGCGGCCGGCATAGCCCGTGCGCAGGACCAAGGCCAGGAGCTCCTGGTCGCTGAGGGCCTCGGGGCCGGACCGGGCCAGCTTCTCGCGCGGCCTTTCCACCGGATGCAGGTCGCGCAGGAGCACCCCCGGCCGAGGCGAGGAGACGTAGGAGGCCGGTCGGGGCTCGCTCATCGCACCGATTCGGCCATGCGCTTGAGCGTCTCCTCGGACACGGAGCCGACCAGGACGAAGCGCCAGCCTCCCGAATTCCAGGACAGCACGTTGCCCTCCGCCGCCCGAGTCCCATAGCCGCGTCCAACGCTCAGCTTGACGCGCCGGCTCAGACGGGCGCCCAGGCTGAGGCGGACCCGAGGCGGACATTGGAAGAGCGAGATGACCTCGATCCCGTCGGAGAAGCGGTAGTGCACGACATTGCGCCGGCCCTTGGCCATGACGTCGAGACTCTCGAAGACGTAGCCGGAGGGCAGCCAGGCCGGCAGGCGGGGTTCGATCCCCGCGGCCTTGGCTTCGTCCAAAGCCAGGTAATCCGGTTCGGCGCGCTTGACCACCGTGCTGCCGGCCGGGGGGGAGAAGCGGAACAGCGTCCGGTCCTGGGGCGCCCCGAGCTGGAGCCGCGTGAAGCCCATGGCGTCGGCGGGAGAACCGTCCGACCGGAAGGCCTCCGTCCGCAAGAGCAGAGAGCTCTTCCGATCGACCCACAGCCGACGAGCCAGAGCGCCATCGGAGCGCGCGCGCAGCGTGAGCAGCCAAGTCGAGCGGCCCGTCACCTGGTCGCCGGTGGCGATGGCGACGTCGTAGTTCCCGCTGAGGCGGTCGAACTCCTCCTCCGGGCCGAAGCGCTTGAAAAGCGGGTCGGAGGGCTCGCCCTGCCAGACCTTGCGCCGCGCCGGGTCGTAGATCCATTCGGTCCGGCCGTCCTCCACGACGAGCTGGAGCGTCTCTCCGGCGGGCCCCAGGATCTCGCGGCGATAGAGGTCCGGGGGGCTGAAACGGACCGCCAAGCGTCGGGACACGGCCTGCCCCGGGGCGCCCTCCCGGCGCTCGACCGTCAGTTCGGCCGTGTAAGGCTCATGCGGAGGCTCCAGGCTCGCGCGCAGGACGGTCAGGGCGTCCGGAAACGAGGCGGCACGAGCCGCTGGAACGGACCAAAAGGCCAGACCAGACAACAGCAGCCATTTAGCCATGACGGACCTCTCCTTGGGACAAGCGCAGGCCCAGGCCGGTGAAGATCGCATCACGGTCGGCGGCCGGCATGGTGAGCTCGTAGCGGCTGTGCGCTTCCAGGACCTCGTCCAAAGAGAGTTCCTCGGTCCCGGCCGAGAGGCGGCCGAAGACCAGGACCGCGGCCGCGGCGGCGAAGGCCGAGGCGAAGCCGACCCCGGCCGCCAGGCGCCAAGAAAAGCGCCATGCAGCGGCGCGCAAGGGCGCGCCGTCCTTTCCGAGCCGACGTTCTCCGCTCTCGGAAAGGGCCCGGGCCTGCCTCATGAGCTCGGCGCGCAGGTCCGCCGGGATGGCGGGCCGGGGCACGCCGCGCACGACGGCTTTGAGGGTGCGCACCCAGCGCAGTTCCCGGGCGCAAGCCGGGCAGCCCTGGAGGTGGGCTTCGAGCCGGGACGCCTCCGCGGGCGACAGCCGCCCCGCGGCGTAGGATTCGAGAGACTCCCGCATCCGTTCACATTCCATGGGATTGCACCTCTGGGTCCGACTTGAGGATCGCACTCTTGAGCGCGGCGCGGGCCCGGCTGAGCCGGGAGCGCACCGTGCCCAAGGGGCAGTCGAGGGCCTCGGCGATCTGCCCGTAGCCGAGTCCCTCCACGTCGAAAAGGGTCAGGATCGCCTTGTGTTCGCTCGTGAGGCGGTCCAGCGCTCGGCGCACGTCGGCCAATTCGCCCTCCCGCGCGAGCCGCTCCAGGACCGCCTCCTCGTTCGGATCAGCGAGGCTCTCCGCCAGGGTGGCGCCATCCTCCGCCTCCGGCCTCAAGGTGGCGTCCAGACGGACGGCGCACCGGTGCTCATAGCGCTTGACGCTGTCTACGTAGATGTTCCTGAGGATGGTCAGGAACCAGGACTCCAGCGGCTGAGATGGGTCGTAGCGGTCCCAGCTCCGGAAGACGCGGAAGAACGCCTCCTGCACCAACTCCTTGGCCTCTTCGCTGTTGCCGCAAAGCCCATAAGCGAACTGGTAGCCCCGTTCCGAATGCTCCTCTACGAGCCGCTCCATCTGCTCCTGGTCCCGCTTAGGGCTCATACTATACATACGAGTTGGGGCCGAAAAAGTTCCATCCGGCCCCGTCTCCCCGACGATTGTAACAATTCGTTAACAGCCCTGAAATCGGTCTGTAACAGACCCGGCACATACTGATAGCGTGAACGCCAAGACCCCAGCCGTTGCGCCGTGGGAAGACCTGGTGATCCGCCAGCCCGAACAACCGGCCCCCATCCCGGAGCCGGCGCCCGTGAAGGCGCCCGAGCAGATCCAGGCCTCCTACCTCACCCATGAGCTGCGCGCCCCGGTCACGGCCATCCGGCTGGGCCTGGAGATCCTCCAGGAGCAGGTGACGGGCAAACTGGAAGGCGACGAGAAGCAGATGCTGTCCTTGGCGATCAAGAACACCGCGCGCCTCGAAGGGCTCATCAACGACATCATGGATTACTCGAAGATCGTGGCGGGGAAGATGACCGTCACCCGGGAGCCCTGCGAGGCGCGCGCCCTCATCAACGA
>Ga0209697_10001830_pt1 | contig 31878 bp, 33 predicted proteins | sample AliMusrvi5mmetaG_FD_184115 | JGI IMG/M metagenome (GOLD analysis project Ga0209697, IMG submission 184115) | Freshwater lake bacterial and archeal communities from Alinen Mustajarvi, Finland, to study Microbial Dark Matter (Phase II) - Alinen... | ecosystem: Environmental > Aquatic > Freshwater... | reverse complement strand
ATTCAATGGACCCGGCAGAGCCCTTGGCCGTGGAGATGGTGTCGCCCTTGAAAACAGGGCTGCCCTGGTGCAGCCCGTGGGTCCCTTCGGGACCGCTGGCTGTCATCTGGCCCTGAACGGCTTTGGCGATGCCGATTTCCTGAGTCATTGAGAGCTCTCCTCTCTTGAATGCCGCATGTCCCTGTGGGCGCTCAAGGTGACATTGCTGACAAACTACCTGAGTGCAACTATATAACGCAATTACGCCGTGCGCAAGGGAACGTCAAGAGGCCCTGTGAACAGGGATTGTCGCGGATTTTAGGGCTTCGGCTCCGGCCCGCGGGGTGCGGCGCTTCCGGGTGCGGCGCTTCCTGGTGCGCGCCTCGTCATGTCCCGGATTATTTGGCCGATTTTTTCGGCTTGGCCTTCAGCTTGGCCTTGGCGACCGCAGGTTTGGCATGTCTGGCTGCGTCCGCATGTTTTTTGGATGTGTTCGATTTTTTACCGCGCGCGGCCTTTCTTGCGGCGTGCCTGGCGGCCTTGCCCTTGCGCACGGAGCGGGCCTCGTACAGCGGCTCCTTGCCGATGCCGAGAAAGCCGGGGTGCACGCCCAGCTCGCCCGAGGCCTGGTCCCAGGATTTGCCTTCCTTGCGCAGACCCTCCACCTGGGCCGGGCTGATGCCCGCCACATGGGCCAGGGCCTCGGTGCGGGCGCGCTCCAGGCGTTCATCCGAGGCGGCCAGGGCCTCGGCGGTTTGCCGGGCGGCTTCGCGGTTGCTGCTCTTGTGGAGCCTCCAGGATTCCTCGCGCAGCCGCGTGTTCTCCTCCAGCGCGGCGTCCATGTTCTGGAGCACCGGGTCGTCGCTCACGGCCAGGGCCGGGGCGGGCGGGGTGAGGGTGGAGCAGGCCAGGAGGCCTGCGAGAAGAAGGGCTGCAAACCTGGAGCGTGTGGTCATATGTTCTCTCCGCATGGGCCGTGAGGGATTATCCTGTGGACAGGGGGTCACTCTGCGCCCGGCGTGCTCTGGGCTTGCGCCCCGGCCGCATCGGCCGCCTCGGCCACCTCGGGAGACTTCCGCCAGGCCAGGGCGCAGGCCAGGGCCAGCGCGCCCGCCGTGGCCGGGGTGTGGAGCGCCGGGGTCAGGGCCGCCAGCACCAAGGTGGCGAGCAGCAGCCCGAACCCGAACCGCTTGCGGCCATGCACGGCGATGGCCAGCAGTCCGGCCAGGACCAGGGCCGGTGCGGCCGCGCCCCAGCCGGCCAGAAGCCGGAGCAGGGACGAGGGGATGTTGAAGGCCGACACGGGCAGTCCGCCCACGTCCGGGTCCCAGTCCAGGCCGCCCAGGTCGGGCATGGCCAGGGCCATGGGCTCGCCCAGGGGCAGGCCCTGCAGCCAGGCGCGAGGCTCCTGCCGGAAGGCTTCCATGACCGCAGTGAGGTGCCAGGACAGGCTCAGTTCCTCCCCGCCGCCGCCCGCGCCGCCCGCCAGGGGCAGGGTCATGGACATCCAGATGCCCAGGGCGCAGGCGCAGAACAGGGTGAGGCGCTCCTGCATGGGGCCGCGCTCCAGGAACAGGACGAGAAGGGCCGCCACGGCCAGGCCAGGGCGCGAGAAGGTGGCGAAGAGCCCGGCCAGGATGAGCCAGCGGGCCAGGCTGGGGCGGCGCGTGGCCGGAGCAGTGGGCGAGGCCGGGGCTGCGGGCTGAATTTCGGGTCCGTCCAGGGTGGCCGCAAGGGCGAGGCAGAGCAGAACGGCCAAGGTGTCGGACGCGGGTTGGCCGCCGCCCAGAAGATAGCCCCCGCCCATGACCACCTGCCGGGCCATGATGGCCGTGAGCAGGAAGTCCAGCACAAGAAATGCGCCCAAAAGGCCGCCCAGGCGGGCCAGGTCCGTGCGCCGCGCCGGGCCGAAGCTCCAGGTCCAGGCCACGGCGAACAGGACCAGGGCCGGGAGGCGCAGCTCGTCCAGCAGCGGGGCCAGGGGCTGGGCCAGGTGCAGAGCCGGGCCGTACAGGCGCAGGCCCAGGGCCACGCCGCCCGCCATGAGGCCGACCAGGAGTGCGCTGGTCCAGGCGGGTTTGGCCTGGCGCTTGCGGGCCAAAAGGTCGCGCCCGAGGCAGACCGCCAGGGCCAGCCCGGCCAGGGCCAGCCACAGGCCCAGGCCCTGGGGGCCGAAGTACAAAGAGATCTCGGGCCGTCCGGCCAGCCGCCCGGCCAGCACGGCCAGGGGCATCAGCAGATAGACTGCGGCAAGGGGCAGCCGGGCCAGAACCTGGTTGGCGGTGGGCATCAGCGATGTCCCCTGCGGCAGGTTGCGGGCCGGGCCTTCTGGCTGGCCTTTTCACTGGCCTGGGGGCGGATCTGGCTGGGCGTGGCGTTGGGCATGGCGTGGCTCCGGGGAAGTGTCCCCAGCCGGGAGCATAGCGCGTCCGGGGCGCGGGGTAAAGCCCAGGCCCGCCCGGAGCCGGTTCCGGCCCCTGCGCCTACAATTCCACCTGCGCGCCCAGCTCCACCACGCGGCCCGGCGGAATGCCGAAGAAGGTCGTGGCGTTCCACGCGTTGCGCGACATGAACGCGAACAGGCTCTTGCGCCAGCCCGCGATCCTGGCCGTGCCGCCCGTGAGCAGCGTCTCGCGGCCCAGGTAGAAGCTGGTGCTCTCCATCTCGATGGCCAGGCCGTGGGCCCGGGCCAGGCGCATGATCTCCGGCACGTTCGGGGTCTGCATGAAGCCGTAGTGCGCGATGATGCGGAAGAACCCGTGGCCCAGGCTGGTCACCTGGAGCCGGGAGCTCTCCGGCACAAAGGGCGTCTCGTCGGAGGTGACGGAGAGCAGGATGATCAGCTCGTGCAGCATCCTGTTGTGCTTGTAGTGGTGCAGAAGCGTGATCGGCGTGCCCGTGGCCGAAACGGACATGAACACCGCCGTGCCCGGGGTGCGCATGGGCCGGTCCGAGGCCACCAGGCTTTCCAGGAACAGGTTGATGGGCAGGCCCATGGCCGCATACTTCTTGCCCAGGGCCTGCTTGCCGTCGCGCCAGGTGACGATGGCCAGCATGATCACCCCGGCCACGGTCAGGGTGAACCAGCCGCCGTCCAGGATCTTCAGCAGGTTGGCGGAGAGGTAGGTCACGTCGAAGGCCAGAAACAGGGCGATGAGCGGGATGGTTTTCCAGTACGGCCAGCGCCACAGGGTGTGCACCACGTAGAAGTAGATGATTGAGGTGATGCCCATGGTGGCCGTGACCGCGATGCCGTAGGCCCCGGCCAGGTTGGTGGAGCTCTTGAAGGCCAGCACCAGGCCCAGGCAGGCCACCATCATGGCGTTGTTCACGCCCGGCAGGTAGATCTGGCCCTTGGTCTCGGCCGAGGTGTTCACGATGTGCATGCGCGGGCAGTAGCCCAGCTGCATGGCCTGCTGGGTCAGGGAGTACACGCCGGAGATCATGGCCTGGGAGGCGATGACCGTGGCCATGGTCGCCAGGGCCACCATGGGGTAGAGCATGACGTGCGGCACCAGGGCGTAGAAGGGGTTGAAGGCCTTTTCCGGGTGCTCCAGCAAGAGCGCGCCTTGGCCGAAGTAGTTCAAAAGCAGCGAGGGCAGCACCATGACGTACCAGGACAGGCGGATGGGCCGGGAGCCGAAGTGCCCCATGTCGGCGTAGAGGGCCTCGCCGCCGGTGATGCACAGCACCACCGAGCCCAGCACCACCATGCCGTGCATGTGATTGACGTAAAAGAAGCGGTAGGCGTGGATGGGGTTCACGGCGGCCAGGATGTCCGGGCGGTTGATGATGGCGAAAACCCCCAGGGCGGCGATGACCGAGAACCAGGCGACCATGAGCGGGCCGAAGACCTTGCCGATGCGCTCTGTGCCGTGCTTCTGCATGCGGAACAGGATGATCAGGATCAGGCAGGTGCCGGGCAGGATGAAAGGCCCGGCCTGGTCCGTGGCCACGTCCAGGCCCTCCATGGCCGAGAGCACGGAGATGGCCGGGGTGATGATGCCGTCGCCGTACAAAAGCGCCGCGCCGAAGATGGCCAGGGTGACCAGGATGATGTAGCCGCGCCCGCTCTTGTCCTTGGTTCCGGCCTTGACCAGGGCCAGAAGCGCGAAGATGCCGCCCTCGCCTCTGTTGTCTGCGCGCATGATGAACATGACGTACTTGAGGCTGACCACCACCAGAAGCGACCAGAGGATGAGCGAGAGCACGCCCAGGATGTTGCCCGGCAGAAGCGCGACGGCGTGCTGCCCGTGGAAGCATTCGCGCACGGCGTAGAGCGGGCTGGTGCCGATGTCGCCGTAGACCACGCCGAGCGCCGCCAGGGCCAGGGCCAGGTTGCGGCCGGAGTCTGTCTCGCCGTGGCCGCCGTGGCCGCCAGAGTTCTCCTGGCCGGACTGGGGCGCGGGCTCGTCGGCGGCTTTGGGGGCCGCCTTGGGGCTAATCTGGGCCGGGAGTTCCTGCGCCGGATTGACCTGGGTCGGATTGCCCTGCGACGGATGGCCATTGGCGTCGGCGCTGGCCGCCTGCGAAAAGCCCTGGGGCGTTGTCCCGGGGGCGGGCCACGGCCCAGGCGGCAGCCCGAACCGGGACGCGCGCAGTGCGTCCAGCCAGAGGGAAATGGTGTGCCAGGGCCGCATGGCGGCAAGGGAAGCGGCAGGCATGAATCGACCTCCGGAAAATGTGGATGCGGGGGTTGGCCCCGTGAACCGGAGGTCTTCCCCTTCGACGCCTGCGAGGTTAGCTGACGGGCTCGGACCGAAGAGTGTCCTACGCCGGGTGTCCGGCGATGCGCCCCAAGGGAATGGGTCCCCCGCTCCCGGGGGCGGGCCCCGGCATTCGGCAAGGGGTCTTGTATGCAGCCCGACCGGGGGGTGTCAAGGGCGGCCGGGCCGACTGGCCCCGGAAGGCCTGCGGAGGGGCCGCCGACCCGGCTAGCGCGTGGCCCGGGTGTCCATGCGCCCGCGCAGGAACTCCTCCAGCACCCGCAGGGACTCGACGCAGGCGGACAGGACCTTGGTCTTGCGCTCCAGGGACAGCGTCAGCGAGCGGACGTTGGTGTTCTGGCGCGAGAGGCCCAGCACCTCGGCCGTGATCTTTCCGTGGCGCTCAAAGGCCGCCAGGGCCGCCGCCCGCTCCGGCCCCGCAGGCAGCGCCGCCAGGGCCGAGCGGGAGGAGCGCGATGCCCGGGCCATGTCCTGCTCCAGGGCGTCCATGCGCTTTTCGGTCTTTTCCATGATGTGCGGCGCGTGCAGGGACTGGATGCGCAGGGTCTCGGCCAGGGCCCGCTGCGCGTGCGCGTTGTCCGCCAGGGGGGCCAGGGCGCGCTCCATGTCCGCCAGGGCCGCCTGCGCCGGGCCAAAGGACAGGGCCAGGGCCTTCAGGTTGGTGTTCTGCACCGCCAGGGTCAGCACCTCCTGGTCCACCTTGCGGTACTCGTCGAAGGCGGCGGCGAAGTCGCGCGTCAGCGCCTCCTCCTCCTGGTCGCCGCCCAGCTTCCTGAACTGCGCCAGCCCGGCGTCCACCCGGCCCACCGCAGCCACGGCCGCAGTGGCGAAGTCCTTGGAGGCTTCGTCCGTTTCGGCCAGCACGGCGCTTTTCTCGGACTGTGCAGCGGCGTACAGGTCCGCGCGCATGTGGGCCACCAGGTCGGCCTTGCGCGCGATGCGCGCGTGCCGCGCCTCCAAGTCGTTTCGCGGTCCGTAGACCAGCAGCGCGGCGGTCAGCGCGGCGGCCAGCGCGGCCAGGACCAGGCCCAGGGTGAGCGCTGTGCGCGCATTCGGCCCCATCGTCGTGCGTCCTGGCTCCATGGCTGTTCCTTTCGGCTTGTGCGTTTGAGGGCGCAGGGCAGGCCAGAGCCCGTCGTGGCTCAGGGCCTGCCCGGCGCCGGGGATGAGCCGCGGCGCCCAGGGTGGAGGAAGGTGCGCGGCGTTCCTTCGCTGGTTACAGGCGGATGGGCATGATGACGAAGGCCACCCCCTGGCGGTAGAGCTGGCGCTGCACCGCGAAGACAATGTGGTTGTGCAGCAGGCGGGTGAAGAAGGTGTCGTCGGGGAACACCAGCTGCCCGCCGAAGAAGATGGCTTTGGGGAAGCGCCGCCGGAGCTCCGGGGTCAGCTTGACCACCTCCTCCACCACGTCCACGCCCACGGAGCTGACGCCCTCGGCGTAGAGCCCCCGGCTGCGCACGAAGTTCACGTAGCGGTCCAGGTCGTGCTGGATATGCGTCTTGAGCGCCTCCATCTCCTCGGCCCCCTTGAACACGCCCGCATCGACCATGCCCACCTGCACGAAGATGATGTTCTTGAACTCGCCGCTGAACATGCGGTGGATGCCGAGCAGGGTGTGCATGCCCAGCCCGTTGTAGCCGTTGACCAGGATCACGGCGGTCTTTGCCGTGGGCTCGCAGGCCTCGCTCTGGCACAGGGCCAGCTCGCGGGTCAGGGGCGTGGTGTCGGCCTCGGCCACGGGGATCAGGGCGTCGAGCTTCTTCAGCATGACCCAGGTGGCGTCGTAGTGTCTGCGGATGACCACGGCCAGCGCGGCCACTGCGCCGGTGACGAGCAGGGTGGCCCAGCCGCCCTCGAAGAACTTGACGGCCGTGACCGTGACCAGGATGAAGCTGCACAGGACCAGCCCCAAGCCGTTTAGGGCCAGGCCCTTCTTGCGGTGCGGCTCGCCCTTTTCGGTGCCCAGCCAGTGGCGCACCATGCCCAGCTGCGAGAGCACGAAGGTGATGAACACGTTGATGGAATAGAGCACGATCAAGAGATCCACCGAGCCGCGGGTGAGCAGCATGAGCACCAGGGCGGCCCCGCCCATGAGCAGGATGCCCTTCTGGGTCACCAGCCGGTCCGAGAGCATGGCGAAGCGCGTGGGAAACCAGCGGTCCAGGGCCATGTTCGCCAGAACCCGGGGGCCGTCGAGAAAGCCCGTCTGCGCGGCCACGAAAAGAATGGCCGCCTCAGAGATCAGGGTGATGAGCACAAAGGCCTGGCCCGGCGCGCCCCAGTTGTGGGCGATGGTCTCAAAGAGCACGGCGTTGAGCGTCTTGCCCTTCATCTCGGCCACGTCGAAGAGGATGTACGTGAGGATGAGGCCCATGACCGTCACCGAGAGCGATACGGCCATGTAGGTCATGGTGCGCTTGCCGGTCTGGACCTTGGGCTCGCGCAAGATGGCCAGGCCGTTGCTCACGGCCTCCAGGCCGGTGTACGTTCCTGCGCCCATGCTGTAGGCCCGCAGAATCAAGAGGAACATGCCCAGCAGGCCGAGCTGGCTGTGGGCTGCGCTCACGTCGGCGCTGGTGCGTGCGATGACCGCAGGCAGGTTGCCCAGGTGGCTGCCCAGGCCGTAGACGATGGCGAAGGCGTGGCTGAGGACGAAGACCAGGAAGATGGGCACCAGGGTGGTGACGGATTCCTTGACCCCGCGCAGGTTGAGCACAATGAGCAGCAGCACGCCGAAGACCGCCGTGGTGAGCTTGAACGGTTCCCAGGCCGGGGGCAGGAAGCTGAACAGGGCGTCGGCGCCGCTGGCCACGGAGAGCGTGATGGTCAGCGCGTAGTCGACGATGAGCGCGCAGCCGGAGATCATGCCCATGGTGGGGTTCAAGAGTTTGCTGGCCACCACGTAGCCGCCGCCGCCGGACGGGAACAGCTCGATGATCTGCGAATAACTCGCGCTGATGACGAAGATGGTCATGACTGCGGCCAGGCCCACGAACAGCGCCAGGAAGGTGTGCTCGCCCAGGGCCAGGTACGCCTCGGCCGGGCCGTAGCAGGACGAGGACAGGCCGTCGGAGCCCAGGCCCACCCAGGCGAAGAAGGCCACCAGCGAGAGGTTGTGGAAGATGGACTTGTCGCCCAGATTCAGGGACTTGCCGATGAACAGGTTTTTGGCCTTGCGGCCAAAGGAGGGTTTCTGCTGCATTTCGCGGTCCCCTTAGGCGCGGCGGCGCGCGCGCAAGGGGCGACGCTGCCGGGAACACTGCCGGGAACGCAACAGGGCCAGGGGCCGCAAAACGGCCAGGGAAACGGCGGGCATGAAAACACCTCCGGTACAAGTGGATGCGGGGGATGGCCCCGTTGTACCGGAGGTCTTCCCCTTCGACGCCTGCGAGGTTAGCTGACGGGCTCGGACCGAAGAGTGTCCTACGCCATTGTTGGCGATGCGCCCCGTGGGGAGTGGGTCCCCCGCTCCCGGAACACGCTTCCGGGATTCGGCAACGCCACGTTTACGCCCGGTGTAAAGAAGTTGTCAAGCGCGGGCGGGTTGCCAAGGGGGGCGAAAGAGGTGATAGTGCTTGATGCAGGGGCGGGCAATGTTTGCCCGCGCAGCCACAGCCGCTGCGCAAGGCACGTGATTTGCATTGAATCGGCAGTGGAGGAGCGCTCCCGGCCCGGCCAACAGCCTTCCGGAGGCCGTCGTGTTTGGAACGCAGGAACTGTGCTCATTGCCGTCACCGGCCTGGTTCTGTTCAACTGGCGCAAGCCGCCCGACATGGGCAGCAGCTTTGCCAAGGCCCTGACCAATTTCAAGCGCAGCCTGCACGGGCCTGAAGAGATTGACGCAAGCGGGAAGAAGAAGGACTCCGGCGAGACCCCGCCAAAGCCCTGACGCCTGAAGGCGCGCCTGCGGGCGCGCGCCGGGCCGCCGCATGAGGGGAAAATATGTTCGCGATCATAGGCCTTGTCGTCGTTCTGGGTTCCGTCATCGGCGGGTACCTCATGGAGGGCGGCAATCTGCACGTCATCTGGCAGCCCGTGGAACTGCTGATCATCGGCGGGTCCGGGTTGGGAACCCTGCTTATCGGCTCGACCATGAAGACCAACATGACCATCGGCAAGCTGCTGGTCACCATTTTCACGGGCAAGCCCAAGGACAAGAAGGACTACCTGGACATCCTCCTGGTGCTCTTCGACCTCCTGTCCCTGGCCCGGCGCGAGGGCGTCATCGCCCTGGAGGCCCACGTGAACAAGCCTGACAGCAGCACCATCTTCACCAACCGGCCCACGGTGCTGAAAAACCACCACGTGCTCGACTTCATCTGCGACAACTTCAAGGCTTACACCGCAGCCAGCATGGAGCCCCACGAGTTCGAGGCGCTCATGGACACGGACATCGACTCTCACCATGAGGACTCCATCCAGGCCCCCACCAACCTGAACCGCGTGGCCGACGCCTTTCCGGCCCTGGGCATCGTGGCTGCGGTCATGGGCGTGGTGCTGACCATGGGCAAGCTCTCCGAGCCGCCCGAGGTCCTGGGCCACTCCATCGGCGCGGCGCTGGTGGGCACCTTTCTGGGCGTGCTCCTGTCCTACGGCGTGTTCGGCCCCTTGGCGGCCATCATGGGCACCCTGGTCCAGGAGACCAGCACCCAGCTCCAGGTGGTCAAGGCGGCCATGAACGCCTTCGCCATGGGCTGGCCCCCGGCCATGTCGCTGGAGTCCGCGCGCAGGGCCATTCCCGCCCACGACCGACCGGGCTTCGACGAGCTGGAGGGCATCCTGCGCGAGAGCAAGAAGAGCGGCAAGGCGTAAGCCTGGCGTTTGGACTGGAGCGGGGAGTGAAGGACCGTGGCTGAAAACAAGTCCATCATCATCAAGAAAATCAAGAAGGGCCACTCCGCCGCGCATGGCGGGGCCTGGAAGGTGGCCTACGCCGACTTCATGACCGCCATGATGGCCTTCTTCCTGCTCATGTGGCTTTTGTCCATGGTCGTGCCCGAGAAGCGCGCGGGCGTGGAGCAGTACTTCAAGGAATTCAGCTTGTTCGACAAACAGAACGCGCTCGACGTGCGCCAGGGCGGGGCCATGATTCCGGACAAGGACAAGCCGCCCGTGCCCCAGCGCGACGAGCTCACCGGAGCCGCCACAGACGGCAAGCTGGCCATACAGCCCCTGCAGATCCAGGAAAAAATCCGCGCCGTGGTGAACATCAACCTGCCCGAGGTCAAGGACCAGGTCTACGTGGACGTCACCGAGGCCGGGGTGCGCATCCAGCTGGTGTACGACGAGAAGAACCCCATGTTCGCCAAGGGCAGCCCGGAGCTCACAGCCAGCGGCCGCAAGGCCCTGCAGATCATCGGCGAGCAGCTGAGGCCCCTGCCCAACAAGATTGTGGTGGAGGGCCACACCGACTCCGTCAATTATTCCGGCGGCAAGTACACCAACTGGGAGCTTTCCACCCAGCGCGCCAGCTCGGCCCGGGTGGCCCTGGAGCAGGGCGGCATGGCCGAGGACCGCCTGGCCCGCGTGTCCGGCTACGCCTCCACCCAGCCCCTGTTCCCGGACGACCCCGCAGACCCGCGCAACCGGCGCATCAGCATTCTGGTCATGAACTACGTTGCGCCCGAGAGCGGCGGGCTGGAGGAGTCCCTGGGGGCCGAGGGCAAGGCCAAGCCCAAGCAGCCCACCATCGCCGAGGAGCTCAACGCCACCATCGAGCATATGCTTTCCGCGGAGGACCGCGCCGCCGCCTCCGCAGCGGCGGGCGGCAAGACCGCCAACAAGCCCGGCGCGCCCAAGGGAGGCCGCTAGACATGAGCGAAGCCGAGCCCCTGAAGCTCCCGGACATGCTGGGCCGCCTGAAGCAGGGGGCCAAGGTCTTCGTCATCCTGCACAAGGACACCCTGCGCGAGCGCATCGACGTGCGCGCCTCCGAGGTGCTGGGGCTGGAGGACGACGTGCTCTTCCTGGCCCAGACCAGGCAGCCCGTGGACCGCGGGCAGATCGGAATGAGCTTTGAGGTGGCGATGCTGCTGGATGCCGACCGCGCCCTGCGGCCCGTGGGCTACGTGGCCCGGCTGCTGGACATCCGCGCGGACTACCCCGGCCCGGACCATGTCCAGGTGTCGGCCCTGGCCGTGTCCGCGCCGGGCGCAGGGGATTTTTTCGAGACGAGCCTGCGCATGCACTACCGCGTGGCCGTGGACGAGGATATGGGCGTGCTCATCCGCCTGGAGGGGCCCGAGGCCGTGGCCGAGTCCGCAGGGCTTGAGGCCCTCGAAGGGCCGGAAGGCCTGGGGCAAGGGCCGGAAGAAACGCAACGGGCGGCGGAAGCGGAGACAGCGGGAACAGCGGAAAAATCGGATACATCCGAGCAACCGGAATGCCCGGTCAACCCGGCCGTCCCGGATGTTTTTGATGCTGCGGAATTGCTGGACTTTTCCGCCGGTGGCGCGCGGGTGCGCCTGCCCGGCAGCGCGCAGGCGGAGGTGGGGCAGCGCCTGCCCTTCAAGCTCATCTTTCTGGGCTCCGGCTATGCCGACGGCATCGGCGTGGTGCGCAGCGCCGAGCGCGAGCCGGACGGCAGCGGCCTGCTCCTGGGCCTGTTCTTCACCAACATGGACATCCGCGACATCCGCTACCTGGAGCGCATGGTGGCGCGCATCGTCTCCGTCAGCCGCCAGCGCGAGCGCGACGCAGAATACTCCTGACCCCCCGGCCCCGACCGGGCGCCGCCCCTTGTTCCCTCTCGCGACAGCCCCTCCCGGTCCGCCGGGCAGGTGGTTTGCCGCGCCAGCCGCGCCAGTCCCTGGCCACGCCCGGCAATGTCGCAACGGCCCGCGTCCGTTTTCCGTGGCGCACCCCGCCAAAGACCCTGCCCACAGGCGGCCCTGCAGGCCCTTCCCCGGCGCTCAGGCCTGGAATGCGGTCGGCTTTGCGCCTTGCAACGCGCCGGGCCGACACATGCGAAAGCCGGGAAGCCCTGCCCTCCAGGGGCCAAGCCGCTCTGGGGTCCGCAAGCAGCGGGAATTCCGCAGGGCAGGGCGCGACCTTGCGCTTGCAATTTTGTCGCGCTGGGGACAGAATGCATCATCGAAAATCAGCCCAGCATAGGCAGCGGAAATGCCAACGGGGAAAAGCGGAGGCTCAAGGGCGACCTGGCGCTCCAGGCCGCTGCGTCTGTGGATTGGTCAGTCACCTCTTCAACCAAAGGAGTTCGTATGGTCAAGCGTGGATTGCTCTTTGCCGTTCCGGTCCTGGTCCTGTTGATTGGCTACGGCCTGTCGGCTGCGGCGGACGCCCCCAGCGCGTTCAACTCCTGCAAGGCCTGCCACGCCGTCGTTGCGGGGAAGAACATGATCGGGCCCAGCCTCTTCGGCGTGGTCGGGCGCAAGGCGGGCGCGGTCGAAGGGTACAGGTACTCCGCCGCGATGATGAAGGTCGGCACCTTGGATCCCGCGACCCTCACCAAGTTCCTCGCCGACCCCAAGGCGACGGTCCCTGGCAACAAGATGGCCTTCCCCGGCGTCAAGAAGCCTGAGGATGTGAAGGCCGTCGTCGACTACCTCGGCACCTTGAAGTAGTGTCTCTAAACTGACGCAAAGCCATTCAAAACGAGCGGCTCCTGCGGCAACGCGGGGGCCGCCGCCGTTTTCCGGGGGAGGGCCGCTGCCGTTATCTGGGGGAGGTAGGCTGCGGCCCTTTGTCTGTCTCTGGCCGGGAATGCTTTGGGGAGGGGCTTGCGGCGCGGCAGGCTGCGCGCAGGGCATTCCCCGGCGGCCTGGATCGCTGGGAGCGCCCCGGAGCGTTTGCCCCCCTGCCTGCGGCGCGGCGGCTCTCCACCCGGCCCGCGCCCGCTTCCCTGTCGCACTGGAGGGGTGAGGGCCACGCGGCGGCGCACCCCGGAGCAGGCTCACAAGGTGGACGCTGGGGCGTTTTCTCCGACCTAGCCCAGGACCATGTCGCGCAGGATGAGGATGCCGGTGAAGAGCTGGTACAGCGCCAGCAGCACAAGCAGGGCGTTGAACGCGCCGTGGGCCAGGGGCAGGGCCGTGCGCTTGGCCTTGACCCGGTCCATGGCCAGGCCGGAGGCCAGGCCGAAGGCGATGAGCGGCAACATGGCCAGGCCCACCTTATAGTGCGCGCCGGTGATGAACACGGTCTGCCAGCCCCACCACGCCGCGCCCAGCCCGATGGCGAAGTCGAGCGCCCAGACGCAGAGCACGATCTTGCCCAGCAGCACGTGCCGCTTCCAGGCGAAGACCACGCCCTTTTTGCCCAGGTGGGCGAAGGAGAAACGCACCCAGCCCAGGGCCAGGACGTACAGCGAGAGGGCCAGGGCCAGGGTCTGCAGGACGGGATGGATCCACATGATCATGGGGGGCTCCTTGGGGATGGGGGGTCAGGCCGCGCCGCGCAGGGCGTCGGCGGTCAGCAGCGCCAGCAGCAGCGCCAGGGAGGCGTTGACCAGGGCGAAGCCCAGGCGTTCGCACGTCACAAGGGGCCAGGCCGCGCCCACAAGGGCCAGGGCCAGGCCCGTCACCAGCCATTTGGTCAGTTCGGTCCCCACCAGCCCGAAGGCGGGCAGGAGCAGCATCAGCGCGCCGTAGCAGACGATCCACAGGGCCAGGGCCCCGTGCGCGCCTGCCCGGCCAACCCCGTGGTGCGGGGTCAGAAAGCCGGCGGCCTCGTAGTCGGCCCGGTTCAGCCGGGCGAACAGCCAGAAGTGCGGCACCTGCCAGGCGTAGAACACCGCCGCCAGCAGCAGCGCGCGCGGGGCCAAGGGCGGCCCACCGGCGGCCACGCAGCCGAGCACGGGCGGCAGCGCGCCAGCCAGCCCGCCCACGAGCATGGCCAGGGACGTGCGCTTCTTCAGCGGCGTGTACAGGCCGTTGTACACGGCGACGGTGAGCGGGACCAGGGCCGAGGCGGCCCACCCGCCCGGCGTGGCGGCCAGAAGCGCCGCAGAGCAGGCCAGGCAGAACAGCCCGGCGGCCAGGGCCGGGCCCACGCCCAGACGTCCGGCGGGCAGGGGCCGGAATTTCGTGCGCTGCATGGCCGCGTCCTCGCGCCGCTCCTGCACCTGGTTCAGGGTCGAGCAGCCGCAGGACAACAGCAGGGCCCCGGCTGCGGCCCAGGCAAGCCCGCTGCCCAGGCCGCGCGCCAGTCCGCCCTGTGCGGCGGCGTGCGTCACGTACCCGGCGCAGGTTCCGGCTGCGGCCAAAAGGCCGATGCGCGGCCGGAACAACGCTGCCAGATCGCGGGCGGCCAGATCGTGGAGAGCGGAAACGGCGGCGGAAACGGCGCGTCTCACTGGTGCGCCCCGGCTGCCGCGTCGTGTCCCGCGCCGTGCTCCATTCCGTGGTCCATGCCGGGCTCCTTTCCGGACTTGATTCCAGGTGCGGACCCCAGGGACTTCAGGAACAGGACCAGCTTCCGGCGCTCGGCCCCGGTCAGGTCCGGGTAGGCGGGCATGGTCGAGGCCCTGCCCAGGCGCGCGGCGGGGTCCTGCAAGAGCGCCTGCACAAAGGCCTGGTCCACCGGGGCCTTGTCCTTGGCCGTGCTCGGTCTGCCGTAGAGGCCCTTGAAGCTCGGGCCCACGATCTGGCCGCCGTCGGTGGAGTGGCAGCCCAGGCAGCCCTGGGCCTCGGCCAGGGCGCGGCCCTGCTCCTGCGTGGCGGCGGCCTCGACCGTTGCCGCAGCCTGGCCGGACGCGTCGCCGTTTTTCAAAAAGCCAACGATCTTGGCCAGCTCCTCGGGCGTCATCTGGTCGGCGTAGCTCGGCATCACCGGCTCAAAGCCCTTCACCCGCCAGGGGCGCTGCTCCATGATGACGGCCTTGAGCCCGGCCTCGTCGAGCTTCAGGCGCTTTTCCCCGCCCTTGGCCCCGGGCACCACGAACACGCCCATGCGCCCGTACACGCCCTTGAGCGTGGGCCCCACGGACTCGGTTCCGTCCAGGCTGTGGCAGCCCAGGCAGCCCTTGGCGTCCAGGAGCGCCTTGCCCGCGTGCCCGCCAGCCGTCGGCTTCTCGGCCAGGAAGCGGTCGTAGTCGGCTTGGCTCACGGCCTTGATGGCCGAGAGCATCTTGGCGTGGCCCACGCCGCAGTAGACCGAGCAGAAGATGACGTACTCGCCCGCCTTGTCGGCCCGGAACCAGCCGTGGCTGGTCATGCCCGGCACGGTGTCGATCTTGAGGCGGAAGGCCGGGGCGAAGAACCCGTGGATCACGTCCTTGCTCGTCAGCGAAAGCTTGACCGGCATGCCCATGGGCACAACCAGGGTGCCGCTGTGGCGTCCGTCCGGGTACTCGAAGTCCCAGGCCCACATGCGGGCCAGGACCTTGATCTCCAGGGCGTCGGCGGGGGCGTCGCGCAGGGCGCGGTAGCTGTGCCAGCCGGACCAGAACATGCCCAGCACCAGCAGCGTGGGCAGCACGATCCAGATGACCTCGGCCCAGAGGTTGTTCGAAAAGTCCGCCGGGACAGGGTTATTCTTGCGGCTGTAGCGGATGACGAAATAGACCATGGCTGCGGTGATGAGCACAAGCAGCGCGGCCGAGATGCCGAAGATCAACAGGAAGGTGTTGTCCACCGCCGCCACGACGTTGACGAGATTGCCGGGGTGGGCGGTGGCCACTACCTGGCCGCCTGCGGCCACGGCTTGGCCGGCTGTAGAGATGACTGCTGCGCTCATGTCGTCGCTCCTAGTACCTGTAGCCTACGTCCACGAAGGTGAGCCCGATGGCGATGGCTAGGATGACGAAGGCCGTGAGCGCCATGCCCTTGATGAGCCGGTTTTCGTACTTCAGGTGCATGAAGAAGAAGATCACCAGCCCGGCCTTGGCGCTGGCGATGCCCATGGCCGCCACCACGTTCAGGAAGCCCAGATCGATCCTGGTGGCGGTGATGGTGGTGGCCGTCAGAGCCATGAGCCCGAGCCAGATGCCGAGGAGCAGCCTGTAGCTCAAGGGGCCGTGTTGCGCTTCGTGCGCGCCGTGCTTGTCTGTCATGCCTGTCGAGGTCGTCATGTGGGCCCCCTAGGAGATGAGGTAAAACAGGGGAAAGAGGAAGATCCACACAATATCCACGATGTGCCAGTACAGCCCGGCGTTTTCCAGCAGCACAAAGTCCGCTGCCGTGACCTTGCCGCGCTTGATGAGCAGCATGACCCAGACCAGCAGGCTGGCGCCGATGACCACGTGGATGCCGTGCAGGCCGGTCATGGCGAAGTACAGCCCGTAGAACACGCTTTGGCCGTGGGGCAGCGCGGCCATGTGCTCCGAGCCGGGGATGAGCCCGTGGTGGAACTTGGCCGCCCATTCGATGGTCTTGTTGATCATGAACGCGCCCGCGCAGGCCACGGTGAAGGACAGAAGCCACAGGCAGCGGATGATTTCTCCGCGCCGCAGCGCCGTGATGCTCATGGCCACCGTGAGGCTGGAGGTGATGAGCACCACGGTGTTGAGCCCGCCGATGAACACATCGAGCGTTTGCCCACCGGCGTGGAAGGCCTGGGGGAAGCGCATGCGGTAGCTGGCGTAGAGCAGGAACAACCCGCCGAAAAGCAGGATTTCCGTGAACAGGAACAGCCACATGCCCATCTTGGCGGCGTGGTAGTCCTTGGGGTGGGGCGCGTGGGCCTGGGTCGCGTTGTGTTCAGCCGTCGGGCCTGTCTTGGTCATTGGGCCAAGTGCGTCCATCTGGCCGGAATTATCCATCTGGCCGGAATTATCCATCAGGATTGATCCCCTTGTAATCATAGGGCTCGGGCGCTTCCGGATCATGGTGGAAGGCCTCGTGGGGGAGCGGCGTGGGCAGGGTCCATTCCAGCGTCGCGCCGCCCCAGGGGTTTTGCGTGGCCCTGGGGCCAAAGCGGCAGCCCCGGTACAGGTTCCAGAACATCAGCCCCAGCCCCACGGCCAACAGCCACGAGCCCCAGGTGGAGAGCATCTGCAGGGGGGCGTACTGCGGCAGGTAGTCGTAGTAGCGCCTGGGCATGCCCTGCAGGCCCATGATGAACATCGGGAAATAGAGCACGTTCATGCCGAGCAGGATGAGCCAGAAGGCCCAGGCCGCGCGGCCGTGGTCGTACATGCGGCCAAAGACCTTGGGGAACCAGTAGTGCATGGCCGCGAACATCCCTAAGCCCGTGCCGCCGAAGATGACGTAGTGGAAGTGCGCCACCACGAAGTAGGTGTCGTGCACGTGGATGTCGGTTCCTGCCGCGCCCAGCACCAGGCCGGTCAACCCGCCGATGGAGAACATGAAGATGAACCCCAGCGAGAAGAGCAGGGGCGGGTCCAGGCTGATGGAGCCCTTGTACAGCGTGGACAGCCAGTTGAAGACCTTGATGGCCGAGGGGATGGCCACCACGAAGGTGAGAAACGAGAAGACCAGCACGGCGGTGTCGCTCATGCCGCTGGTGAACATGTGGTGCGCCCAGACCAGCGACCCGGCAAAGGCGATGGCGAGAGAGGAGAAGGCGATCATGTTGTAGCCGAAGATGGGCTTTCTCGCAAAGACCGGAATGATCTCCGAGATGACGCCCATGGCCGGCAGGATCATGATGTACACCGCCGGGTGCGAGTAGATCCAGAACAGGTGCTGGTAGAGCAGCGGATCTCCGCCGAGGCCGGGGTCGAACAGGCCCAGGTGCAGCACGCGTTCGGCGAAAATCAGCAGTGCGGTGATGCCCAGGATGGGCGTGGCCAGCACCTGTATCCAGCCCGTGGCGTAAAGCGACCAGACGAACAGCGGCAGCTTCTTCCAGGTCATGCCCGGGGTGCGCAGGCGGTGCACCGTGGTGATGAAGTTCAGCCCCGTGAGGATGCTGGAGAAGCCCAGGATGAACACGGCGATGACCGCCAGGCTGACGTTGGTGGTGGTGCGCTCGCTGAAGGGCACGTAAAAGGTCCAGCCCGTGTCCGGCGCGCCTGCGCCGGTGAAGATGCTGGTGATGGCCAGCGTCATGCCGAGCACGTACAGCCACCAGGAAAAATTGTTCAGGCGCGGGAAGCTCACGTCGTTGGCCCCGATCTGCAGCGGCAGGAAGATGTTGCCGAAGCTGGCCGGAATGCTCGGGATGACGACCATGAAGACCATGATCACCCCGTGCAGGGTGAACATGGCGTTGTACTGCTGCGGGGTTAATAGGGTGCTGCCCGGCGTCATCAGCTTGAGCCGCAGGATGAGCCCGAGCACCAGGGCCACGGTGAACATGAGCCCGATGAGGCCCAGGTACAACAGCCCGATGCGCTTGTGGTCGGTGGAGAAGATCCAGGAGGCCAGGCCCGAGCCTTTGCCGCCCGTTGCGCCGGGATTCTGGGGGCCGAAAAAGGGCTGGCTCGCGCCGCTGGCGGCGGTGCTGGGGGTCTGGTCCGGGTGGCCTGTCTGGTCTGTCTGGTCTGTCTGGTCTGTCTGGTCCATGTGCTCTCCTGTCGCATGAATGGGCGGGCGGCGGGCGGCTGGTGGATGACGGCGGTCAGGCCTTGGGCTGCGGGCCTTTCGGGGGCCTTGCGCGCTTCTTGCCGCCAAAGGCCAAAAACAGCCCGAACAGCCCCAGGGCCGCGAGCACGCCCGCGCCCGTGACCTTCATGATGTTGAAGACGTACCTGCGGCCTTGCGGGTCGTAGGTGTAGCACATGGCCACGGCGCGCGTCACCGAGAGCCCGGTCTTGCCCCCGGCGGCCTCGGTGGCGGCCATGGCCAGGTCAAAGGGCAGGGGCCGGATGCCGTAGAGGTAGCGCGTGATCTTGCCCGAGGGCGAGAGCGCCACGAGGACCACGGTGTGCACGAAGTCGTCGCCCTTGCGCTGGAAGCCGAAGCCGATGGAGTCCATGAGGCGGCGGATGTTCTGCTCGTCGCCGGTGAGAAAGCGCCAAGCCTGCGGGGGGAAGCCCGCTGATCCTGTCGACTGCGCGGCCAGGGTCGCGGCGTTCAGGAAGTCGCCCTTGCGCTTGGCGGCGGTGGCCGGGGTGTCGTGGTCGTTGAAGGACACGGCGAGGATCTGGTAATCCACGCCGGGCTTTAGTCCCACCTGGGGCAAGGCGGTGGCCAGGCTTCCCAGCAGCACATTGCACTCGTTGGGGCAGGAAAAATACACCGGCGCAAGCAGCGTGGGCATGGTCACCAGGTCGCGCAGGCGCAGCTTCGCGCCGTCTTCGCCCGCGAAGACCGCGTCCAGGTCCGCCTGCTGGCTCAGGCGTTCTGAAACGCCCACCAGTGGCGCGCCCACCTGTGCCGCCCCCGCCGGGCCAGCCAGGGAGGCTGCGGTTCCGGCGGGGGCGGCAACGGTGTCATCGTGGTTGTGCGCGTTGTCCGTAACGTTGTTCGTGGCGTCGCCCGTAGTGTTGACCATGTGCGCCAGCCCTGCCGCAGGTGAAAGCAGCAGGGCGGCGGCCAGGGCGAGGCCGAGCGCCGTGGTTCGGGCGGAAGCGTATCGCAGCATGGTCCTACAGCGTGCTGATGTATGCGGCCAGGGCCTTGATTTCGGCGTCGGAGAGGCGGGAGGCCTGGGCCTCCATCATGCCCTTCTTTGCGCCTCCGAAGGTCTTGGCCTTGTACCCGGCCAGGGCCTTGGCGATGGTGTCCGCCGATAGGCCCTTGAGGGCCTTGTTGCCCAGGGCGGTCGTGGCGCCGTCGGTTCCGTGGCAGCCCGCGCATTTGGTGAACAGGGCCTTGCCGTCAGGCGCGTCGGCGGCGAGGGCCGCAGCGGCGAGTATGACGGCCAGGGCGAAGGCCAGGGCGAGCTTCTTCACGAGTTCCTCCTCAAATGGGCGGTTCCGGGCGGCGTGTGGTGGTTCAAGCCGCCCCCGCCAGGGGGGCGGCTACGTAGAGATATGGCGCGATTCCCCGGCGGTTTCCAGGGGAATGTGCGCTCCCGCTGGGTCTAGGGCGTTACAGCTTGGCGACAAAGACCGCCAGGGCCTTGATGTCGGCGTCGGACAGGTCGGCGGCGGACTTCTCCATGGTGGCCTTCTTGGTTCCGCCGTAGGTCTTGGCCTTGTAGCCCTTCATCTTCGTGGTGAAGGCGTCGGCGGAGAGGCCCTTGACGGGCTTGCTCAGGATGGTCTTGCTGCCGTCCTTGCCGTGGCAGCTGGCGCATTTGGCGTTGAACAGGGTCTGGGCGGCGTCTGCGGGGCTGGCTGCGGGGTCGGCGGCCAGGGCCAGGGAGAACAGGGCCAGGGACAGGGCCAGGATGAGGGGCAGGGTCAGTTTCATGGGGTGCCTCCGTTGAATATGATGTAAACGTTGCGACGAAAGAAGAGGCGGCTAGGCCGAGAGCTTGTGGGCGATGCCCGCCAAGTGCCTGGCCTGGTAGCGCACGCCGTCCAGGTCGCGCTGGCTCGGCATGCGCGAGCCGTCGTGTCCGACGATGGTGCTGGCCCCGTAGGGCGAGCCGCCCACGATCTCGTCCACGCCCATCTGGCCTTGGAAGGAGTAGGGCAGGCCCACCACGATCATGCCCTGGTGCAACAAGGTGGGGATGAAGGTGAGGATGGTGGACTCCTGGCCGCCGTGCTGGGTGCCGGAGCTTGCGAACACGCCTCCGGGCTTGCCCACCAGCGCGCCCTTCATCCACAGGCCGCCGGTGGAATCCAAGAACTGGCGCATCTGGCCGCACATGTTGCCGAAGCGCGTGGGCGTGCCAAAGAGGATGGCGTCGGCTTCGGCCAGCACGTCCGGGGTGGCCAGGGCGACCCCGGCCATGGATTTGGCCGCGTCCAGCGCGCCCATCTTGCCGAGCACGTCGTCGGTCAGGGTCTCGGGCACGCGGTAGAGGGCCGCGTCTGTTCCCGGCACCTCGCGCGCGGCCTCTGCCGCGGCCTGGGCCATGGTGTGGATGTGTCCATACATGGAGTAGAAGACGATGGCGAATTTCATGCGTTCCTCCTGATGTGCTCAGGGCGGTTTGTTCAACTGGGGATGATTCCTGATTATGTAGTAGGAGCATTGCCCGGATTTGTCCAGTGCGAAGGCAGGAAAGGTGGTGCGTTGAAGCCGCTCCCGTGACCACCCGTCGTGCGCGTGGCGGCGGCGTTCTTCTCCGCCGGGTTCCTCCGCCTTTTGGGCCGCGCCTGCGCTCTGCTGCTGCGGCGCGCGCAAAGCGTGTCGCCGGGCGTGGCGAAGCCGGGGCGCTCGTTTCGTGTGCGCCCAACCCAAAAGCATTTTGCGCAGGATCGTGTGGCGGGGTTGACAATATGGACACATCGCCATATTGCTATATCACAACAGCAGCGCCAGCGGGCTGCGCCAGCTTTGGCGAGCCCGGCCAGCCTTGCGCGAGGGGCGCGTGCTGTGCGGGCGCGAACGGCTGCAGGGAGGGACCATGCGCGAACTGGTGAATGTCATGAAGGCCTTGTCCGACCCGGGCCGGGTCAAGGTGCTCAAGATGCTGGAGGCGCGCGAGGGGTGCGCCTGCGAGATGTGCGCCTGCGAGATAATCGGGCTGCTGGGCCTGGCCCAGCCCACGGTGTCCAGGCACCTCAAGGTGCTGGTCGACGCCGGGCTCATCCAGGGCCGCAAGGTTGGCTCCTGGGTGCACTACCGCCTGGCCGCAGGCCCGGATTCCGCTTCCGGTCTGGATTCCGCTTCCCGCCGGGCCTCGCCCTATGTCCGGGCCATGCTGGCGGCCCTGCCCGCCTGGCTGGAGGACGACCCCGAGATCAAGACCCTGCGCCGGGCCATGCGCCGGGCCATGCGTCGGGCAGCGCTCCCGGGCGCGGACGGCTCCCCGCCGCCACGGCCCGCCGGCGCGCCGGACTGTTGCGGCCCTGCCGCCGCCAATCCCTGAGCCACCCACCCGCCCAAAGGAGTCAGATCATGGAAAAAACCCGCGTCCTGTTCGTCTGCGGCCAGAACTCCGCCCGCAGCCAGATGGCCGAGGCCCTGCTTGACCACCTCGCGCCCGGCCTGTACGAGGCCCACAGCGCCGGAATAGAACCAGCGCCCATGAACCCGCTTGCCGTGGCCGTCATGGCCGAGCGCGGCATCGACATCTCGCGCAAGCGCACCAAGCTCGTGGCCGAGGCCGTGGCCGAACTGGCCGCCCGCGGCCAGAGCTTCGACGTGGTCATCACCGTGTGCACCAAGGCCGCCGGGCTGTGCCCCTTTGTGCCCGGCGTGCAGGTGACGGAGCGCTGGAGCTTCGACGACCCCGGCGCCATCCTGGCCGAGGGGACGGCCTCGCAGGAGGAGAAGCTGGCCCAGGTGCGCGCCGTGCGCGACGAGATCGAGAAGGCGGTCCTGGCCTGGATTGACGCACGAAAGAACGACGCCAGCACGAACACCAAGGAGAGCGCATGAAGCCGCAGAAGCCGTTGCAGCCCATCGACCTGGGGGGCGGGTGCGCCTGCCAGCGGAAGGGCTCGGGCCAGGACCCGAAACCGGACCGGCCCCTGACCATCCGCGAACAGCGCAAGCTCGCCCTGGCCGCCAGGCGCGAGGCCCGCGCCCAGATCCAGGCCGAGGCCCTGGCCCCGCCCAGCAGCCTGCCGGGCAAGCTCGGCCTCACCACCGCAGCGCTCATCATCTGGGCGAACCTCTACTACCACCTGCCGGGCATGGCCCGGTACGTCACCTTCCGCATGTTCAGCCTGGAGCCGGGCTCGCGCCTGGCCAGCAGCGTGGAGTTCTTCCTGTACGACACGCCCAAGGTGCTCATGCTGCTCGCCCTGGTGGTCTTTGGCGTGGGCATCGTGCGCAGCTTCTTCACCCCGGAGCGCACCCGGCGCGTGCTGGCGGGCAAAAGCGAGTTCCTGGGCAACGTGCTGGCCGCGCTTTTGGGCACTGTCACCCCGTTCTGCTCCTGCTCGGCCGTGCCGTTGTTCATCGGCTTCCTCGGGGCCGGGGTGCCGCTGGGCGTGACCTTCTCCTCTCTCATCTCCGCGCCCATGGTCAACGAGATCGCCGTGGTGCTGCTGTATGGCCTGCTGGGCTGGAAGGTGGCGGCCATCTATATGGGCACCGGCCTTGTGGTGGCCATGGTGGCGGGTTTTGTCATCGGCAAGCTGAACATGGAGCGCCACGTGGAGGACTGGGTGCTGGAGATGCGCACGACGACTGCCGATGGGGGCGACGAGGCGGACGTTCCGGAACTCACCTGGGCAGGCAGGCTGGACGCCGGGGCCGTTGCCGTGCGCGACATCGTGGGCAAGGTCTGGCCCTGGGTGCTGGCGGGCATCGCCGTGGGCGCGGGCATCCACGGCTACGTGCCGGAGGGCTTCCTGGCCGCCATCATGGGCAAGGACGCCTGGTGGAGCGTGCCCGTGGCCGTGCTCATCGGCATCCCCATGTATTCCAACGCCGCAGGCATCGTGCCCGTGGTCCAGGCCCTGCTGGAAAAGGGCGCGGCGCTCGGCACCGTTCTGGCCTTCATGATGAGCGTCATCGCGCTTTCCCTGCCGGAAATGGTCATCCTGCGCAAGGTGCTCAAGCTGCGGCTGATTTTCGTTTTCGTGGGCGTGGTGGGCGTGGGCATCCTGCTCGTGGGCTTCTTGTTCAACGCGATTTTGTAGGCGGGGCGCGCATGGCTGGCAAAACCATGGACATTCTGTGGCAGCGCGTGACCGTGGGCGCGCAGACCTGCGAGCGCTGCGGCGACACCGGCCAGAGCGTGCGCCGGGCGGCGGGGGTCCTGCGCGCCGAGCTGGCCGCGCTGGGCATTGCGGTCGTGTTGACTGAAAAGGCGCTGCCGCCCTTTGCCGTGGCGGAGTCCAACCGGGTGTTCTTCAACGGCGAGAGCCTGGAGGGACTGCTTGGCGCGCAGGTGGGCATGAACCACTGCCAGTCCTGCTGCGAGCTGCTGGGGTCCCAGACGGACTGCCGCACTCTTGTAATGGATGGCCGCGAGTTTGAGGCCCTGCCCGAGGAGCTGCTGCTGCGCGCCGGGCGCAGGGCTGCGGAGAAGCTGAAATAGGTCACTGCGGCCCCGGGAGCGGGGCAACGCAAAGGAGAGACGCACATGGCGGACACGGCACGGACATTCGGCAAGGGCGAGCTCATCACGGCGGTGGTCATCGCCTTGGCTGCGGGCTTTTTCGCGGGCACGGTGGTCATGGAGCTGCGGCAGCCCGCCGGGCCCAGGGTCCAGGCCGAGGCCGGGCCCGCCGCCGTGGATGGGGCTGTGGGTGGGGTCGGGGCCGTGGACGGGGCCGCCGCTCCCGTGTCCAAGGAGGACGAGGCGCGCATCACCGAACTGGAGATCGCCATGGCCACCAAGGCCGGGGACCAGGCCGGGTGGGTGGAGCTGGGCAACGCCTACTTCGACACGCACCAGGCCGGAAAGGCCATCGTGGCCTACGAGAAGGCCCTGGCCCTGGGCAAGGCCAGCCCGGACGTCTGGACCGACATGGGCATCATGCAGCGCCAGGCGGGCCAGCCGGACAAGGCCCTGCACAGCTTCGACGCCGCCCTGGCGCTCAATCCGCGCCACGAGCACGCGCTGTACAACAGGGGCGTGGTGCTGCTGCACGACACCGGCGACAAGGCCGGGGCCACGGCGGCCTGGGAGAAGCTGCTGGAGGTAAACCCGGCGGCCAAGACCCCGGACGGCCGCCTGGTCAAGGACATCGTGGCCGAGCTCAAGCGCGGCTAGCTGGACCACCCTGTTGCGCGGAGGTGCACACCATGAAAATTGAAGTTCTGGGGCCGGGCTGCCCCAAGTGTCACGAGACGGAGAAGCTGGTGCGCGAGGCCTTGGCCGAGGCCGGGCCGGATGTCCGGGACAACGCGGAAGTCGTCAAGGTTTCGGACTTCCAGGAAATGGCCAAGCTGGGCGTGTTCGCCACGCCCGCCGTGGTCATGGACGGCGTGGTCAAGTGCTCGGGCAAGGTGCCCGCGAAAAAGGACGTGCTGGCGTGGCTGGGCAAATGACGCGCCGCCCGCTGCTGACAAGAATTCTGGCCCTGGCCCTGGTGCTGGCCCTGGCCCTTTGCGCTGCGGCCCTGGCCGCGCCGGGAATGCTGCCCGCGCCGAAGGCCGCGCCCGCCGTGGCCGTGCCGGGCATGGTCACGGTGGTGGACCTGGGGTCCAAGACCTGCATCCCCTGCCGGATGATGATCCCGGTGCTGGCCGAGGTGGAGCAGGAGTACAAGGGCCGCGCCGCCGTGGTCTTCATCGATGTGGTCAAGTACAGCGAGCTGGCCACGCGGCTGGGCGTCCGCGCCATTCCGACCCAGATCTTCTACGACAAGAAGGGCCGCGAGGTGGCCCGGCACGAGGGCTTCATGGACAAAAAGACCCTGGCCGAAAAGCTGAACACAATGCTGGAGAAATAGCGGGACGCCATGCTCGACCAGTTCCTGCTGACCGTCAACGCCTGGATGTCCGGGGCTTCAACGGCCGCAGCTCCCCTGTCCGGAGCTTCAATGTCCGGGGGGATTGGCGCGGCTTCCGGGCTCTTTGCCCTGGCCCTTGCGGGCAGCTTTTTGTGGGGGCTGGTCAGCGTGCTGTTCAGCCCCTGCCACCTGGCGAGCATCCCGCTCATGGTCGCCTACGTGGCCGGGCAGGGCAGGCTGGTGCAGGGGCGCGAGGCCGTGCGCTACGCCCTGGCCTTCACCATCGGCCTGTTCGTGACCATCGCCCTGGTGGGCCTGGCCTGTTCGCTTCTGGGCCGCCTGCTCGGCGATGTCGGGCCCTGGTGGACCCTGGCCGTGGGCGCGGCGCTCCTCTGGCTGGGCCTGGACATGCTCGGGCTGGACGTGCTCGGCCTGGGCATGCTCAGACTGATCAAGGCCAAGCTGCCTGGGCCGCTGTCCGGCGGGCTGCTGGCCCGCTTCACGCTGCGCGGGCTGCCGGGCGCGCTGGCCCTGGGCCTGGGCTACGGGCTCTTGTCCGGCACCTGCACCTTCGGCTTTCTGGCCCCGCTGTTGGCCATGGTCAGCGTGCAGGGGCAGGCGCTGCCGGGCGCGCTGCTGATTCTCTCTTTTGCCCTGGGCCACTGCCTGCCCATCGTGCTGGCGGGCAGCTCCGCAGCCCTGGCCCGGCGCACCCTGGAGCGCCTGTCCGGGGGCGGGCTGTGGGTGCGCCGCGTTGCGGGCGCGCTTGTGGGCCTGCTTGGCGCGTATTTCGTCGTCCGGCCATTTCTGGAAACGTAAAGGAGGCGACCATGTCCGAGTCCGTGACCCGCAAGCTTTCCTTCCTCGACCGCTGGCTGACCCTGTGGATCTTCGCGGCCATGTTCGCGGGCATCGGCGCGGGGTTCGTGTTCCCCGGCCTGAAGCAAGCCCTGGGCGGCATGCGCAGCGGCACAACGAACCTGCCCATCGCCTGCGGCCTGATCCTGATGATGTACCCGCCCCTGGCCAAGGTGCGCTACGAGCTCATGGGCCAGGTCTTCCGCAACGTGCGCGTGCTGGCGCTGTCCCTGGTGCAGAACTGGGTCATCGGGCCGATCCTGATGTTCGGCCTGGCCGTGACCTTCCTGTCCGGCCAGCATGCCTACATGACCGGCCTGATCCTGATCGGCCTGGCGCGCTGCATCGCCATGGTCATCGTCTGGAACGACCTGGCCGGGGGCGACCGCGAGTACTGCGCCGGGCTGGTGGCCTTCAACTCCGTGTTCCAGGTGCTCTTCTTCCCGGTCTACGCCTGGCTGTTTTTGACTGTTTTGCCCGGCTGGCTGGGCCTTGAAGGGGCCGTTGTCGACATCAGCATGGGCCAGATCGCCGAGAGCGTGTTCATCTACCTGGGCATTCCCTTCCTGGCGGGGTTGGCCAGCCGCGTCATCGGGCTCAAGCTCAAGGGCCGGGAATGGTACGACACGGTGTTCGCGCCCAGGATCGGCCCCATCACGCTCATCGCGCTGCTGTTCACCATCCTGGTCATGTTCTCGCTCAAGGGCGAGGTCATGGTGGCCCTGCCCTTTGACGTGCTGCGCGTGGCCGCGCCCATGCTCGTGTACTTCCTGGTCATGTTCCTGGGGTCCTTCTGGCTGTCCAAGAAGGCCGGGGCCAGCTACGCCCAGTCGGCCACCTTGAGCTTCACCGCCGCGTCGAACAACTTCGAGCTGGCCATTGCCGTGGCTGTGGCCGTGTTCGGGCTGGATTCCGGCCAGGCCTTCGCCGCGGTCATCGGGCCGCTGGTGGAGGTGCCGGTGCTCATCGGGCTGGTGAACGTGGCGCTGTGGCTCAAGCCGCGCTGGTTCCCCGGCGACCCCGGCTCCATCGCCAGCGTGTGCCACGTGGACTGCCAGCCGTAGGGGCTGGCGTCCGCCAGGGGCGCTGCCCCTGCACTTGAGCCAGGGGGCGCTGCCCCTGCACCCCGGTCAAGAGGAGAAATGTGACACCTTCTGGAACCGGACGCTGTCTCTTGAACGCCATCCAAGCACTGTCGCATGAACATGCTGGAATAGCAGGCATATTTGTTTTCTGCGCTGCAAAACGAGCGACATTTTCGAGAGTATTCGGGCAGATTTATAGAGCCAAGTGCTTAGGAAACGCTCCATGGCTGTGGTGTGTGTTCGGCTGTTATTTTGAACTTGTACTTGGGCCAATCTCATACCCAAAGGCGACAGCGCCTCCATCCCCTTGCTTATTCTCATCCAGCACCAGAGTGGACCGGAGGTATTCCACCCGCACTTTCTCTGGTGAGACGCTCACGCGCACCCGGCCAGAGTTGGGCAGCAAATCGCCCGTGCGGTAGGCATCCCGGAAGTAAAGCGCGCCAGAGGGATCAGCCGGTTCCGGCAGGGTCTGATACACGACGCCGTCAAGTTGCTGGCTCGCGAAGACGTGGTCGTGTCCCTGGAAGAAGATCGTCACGCCGTTTTTCGCCATGAGCTGGTGAATGGGCAACGCCCACCCCGGTCGCTTCTGGGCGAACTCATCTACGCCCTTCTTGTTCTTGCCGCCCCATTCGAACAAGTCTGCCTGTTCGATTCCTCCTCTGCCAGACCCGAGAACGTGGTGGGTGAACACGAACTTGAACCTGGCCTTGCTGGACTCGAGCGTCCTCTTGAGCCATTGATACTGTTCGCTCCCCAAGGTCACATTCCATTTGTCGCGGGTCTTCTCGCCCCCGCCGTACACGTTGTCTACCGCCTTGAGGGAGTGCCAGTAGGGATCGATGACAACAAACAAGGCATCACCCCAGGTCCAGGCATAGTAGTCACGCAATAGGCCGATATGCGGCACAGGAGTCTTGTCCCCGGTGTAAAAGCCGTCCGGGGCGGGTTGCGGGAAGAACGCGTTGCGGGCCGTCTGCGCCCAGACCGCCACATTGTCCGGTGTGCCGTCGAGATTGCAGGCCGCGGCCTGCTCGTGGTTGCCGTTGACAAGAAACAATGGCGTGGACTGCCCGACCAACGCCAGAAAGGGGCGCTGGAGCGTGTAGCGCCCGGCAACGGTCTGCGCGTTGACCGTGGAAAGCGTGTCCACGCTGAAGTCGTCGCCCATGGTCAGGTAGAAATCAGGACGGTCAGCCGCGGCGGCCCTCAGGGTCTTGGCGTACAGCGCAGGGTCGAACTGGTGGCCGCGTTCGGGGTGCGAGTCGCCCTGAAGCTCAAAGACAAATGGGCTGCCAGGGGGGCGCTGCGTGTGGAAAGAGTGCTCCGTTCCCTCGGCGAAGGTGGCGCCGCCCGGCTTGCGGTGCCGCAGCCTGTAGTGCCAGCGGGTGCCGGGCGAGAGCCTGTCCATTTGCAGCTCCACCGGCACGAACGGCGCGAGAGCTGCGACGGCCGTCTTGAGCGTGTATCTCCCTGGCGCGTTTCCGTATTCGCAATAGGCCTCGCCCCCCTCGATGGAGAGCACGTTGGCCGTCACGGCCGTGGCCGTTGGACGCCCCAGCACGACAGACAGTCGTGCCAACTCCGCCACATCTGCAGGCAGGACCATGTCGGACCCGTCGCGTCCATTTCGCCCACGCTTCTCCTGCCGCTTCTCGCGGCGTTTCTCTTCGCCATCGAACCGGCGCTCCCTGCGCGGCGGCCTTTCGTCGTCCTGGCCCAGGCCCTGTACCGGCTGCATCAGGCCAACCACAAGGAGTGCCGCCAGAAAGGATAGACCGCGAAAGACAACACCCGTCCGCAACTGCAGCAACGTTTGCGCCATGCTTCCTGCCCTCATTTGCCAGCGGCATTGATTGTGTACGAATGGGCTGAAGAACCGTTCTCCTGGCCGGGACGCGACTCGCCGGGCAGGCTGGCCCGGAGGAAGTCCACCACGGCCTTGCCCGGCGAAACAGAAACACGCAAATGGCCCGAGCCTCCAATGATTACGCCCGAACGGTAACCGTATTCCTCCGCCTGGCGCGGCTGCCCAGAACGCGGGAAGCCGGGCTGGGGCACCTCCTGGTACACGATGCCGTCCAACTCCTGCCTGGCGTAGAGGTGGTCGTGCCCGTGGAACACGGCGCTGACTCTGTGGCGCACCAGAAGCTGGTGGATGGGCGCGTCCCAGCCCGGACGATGCGCCTTGAAGCCCTCGCTGCCATCGGCGTTCTTGCCGCCCCACTCGCCAAAGGGAGCGGCCTCAACACCGCCTCGCCCCTGTCTGTCCCTGCCCCCAACGAGTTGGTGGATGAACACGAACTTCAGCCGGGCGTGGCTGCCCTCCAGGGTCCGCTTGAGCCACTGGTACTGGGCCTCGCCCAGGGAACTGTCCCAGATGTTTTCGCTCTTTCTGCCGCTGGCGTGCCAGTAGGGGTTGAGCACCACGAACAAGGCGTCGCCCCACTGCCAAGCATAGTAGTCTTGGAGCTGCCCGGCCAGGGGATCGCGCACGGTGTTGCCGGAATAGAACGCGTCAGGCGCCGGATTGGGGAAAAGGCGCTTGCGCATCTGGTTGGACCACACGGCCAGACTGTCTGCCCCGCCGCGCAGGAGCTTGGCCTCCTCGCCGTCGTGGTTGCCCAGCGCCAAGAACAGGGGTGCGGAACGGCACAGCTGGCCGAGGTAGTAGCGCTGAGCAAGGTATTGCCTGGCCGCGCCCTCCCGGCTCTCGTGCTTGCCCGTCATGAAGGTGTCGCCGAGGTCAATGTGGAAGTCCGGCGCGTCGGCCAGAGCGTTGGCCAAGGCGCGTTGGTAGAGCGTCGTATCGGTGTTCTGGTCCAGGTGGGAATCCGCCGTGAGGGTGAAGGAGAACGAAGAACCGGGCGACCGCTGGGTGTGGAACCTGCCCTCGGCGAGCGGCTTCTGTGTGGCCGCATCCACTAGCGAGAAGGCATAGCGGGTGTTCGGGCGCAGGCCCGGCAGGGTGAGCTCCCGTGGTTGGCCTGGCTGCAGTGCTACGGTCTCGGTCTTCGAGCGGCCCGTATCCCCTTGGATGCCGTAGGTTACAAGGACGCGGGCCTGGGAGGCCGAGAGGACGCTCAAGACGATGGAGGAATTGGTCGGTCTGCCCAGGATCACGTCCACCTGGTGCGCCGGGACGTCGGGAACGGGCTGGCGCGGACCGCCGGCGCGTTCTTGCTGGTGGTTGCCCGGCCCTCTGCGCCCGTCCTCTCGTCCCTGGGCGAAGGCCCAGCCGGAGCAGAGCGCTAAGGCCAGGCACAACACAGTGCAGAGCCGCCAAAGGGAATATGTCATGACTCGTCCTCCATGCCCCACTGCCCCGGGCGGGCTAGCGGCCCACCCCGAAAAGAGCGTCCGTGCCTTCAATCTGTGGCATGCCGATAGGCTGTGAATACAGGAACGGGCCCTTGGGGTCCGCCGGGTTGGACGCGCGCAGCCGTGCGAGGGTCGACTTCTGCTGGGCCGAAAGGCTCTGGCCCACCTTGGCGAAAGCCGTGGCGTAAAGATACGAGAGCGTCCCGTCCAACTCGCCGTAGCGGCGCGAGAGGGACAGCACCTTGGCCTTGTCCGTCGTCTCGCCCCGCATGAAGCGCCGCAGTTCCGTGGAGATGGCCCGGCGTACCGAGACGATTTCCCGCAAATCCTTGCGCTGCAGGTCCGGCAGATCGGTGATGTGCTTGCGCTGTGCTGGGGTCAGGGCGGCCAGGAAGGCCTCGCCGGAATCGCCCGTGAGCGACGTGCTGATGGAATAGTCCTTCTTGCCCATGGCCGGGGCGGTCTTCATGCCGAAGCCGCCGAAGTACATGCCGTGGCGTTCCGGGCAGAAGTAGACGTCAGCTTCGACGCTGCCGCCCTGCCAGGAGAACATCTCGCTGGCGTAGGTCATCACCGCCACGTTGACGTCATGTGGCATGCTCCGCTTGTCCAGCGGCTCAGGCACGTTCGGCCAGGAGCGGGAGTCCCCGAACTTCAGCCGCGCCAGGGCGGCCCTCTGCTGGGCCGAAAGCCCGTGCAGGATGCCGCCCATGACCTTGGCGCGCTGGTAGGCCAGCAGGCCGTCCAGTTCGTACAGGTCCGCAGAGCGCTTCAGCACCGCAGCCTTGGACAGGCCATTGCTCCCGGCGGGAAGCCTGCCCTCGAGGTTGCGGCGGAAGGCCTGGATGAGCGGGAAGCGCAGTTCGGCGAAGCGGCGGATGTCGTTCACCTGCTCCCTGGCCAGGGCCATGAGCTGCGCCTTCTGACTGTCGGTCAGGATGTGCAGCATGTTGTGGGCGATGCGCGTGAGGAACGAGGTGTTGTGTCCGCCACCTGCGGCGTCGATGTCGCGCATGTATTGGAAGCCGAAGTAGTCCGACACCTTGCCCGGAGGTAGGAAGGTGTCTGCGCCGAAGTCACCAGTGAGGAAGGCCAGGCCGTCGAAGGCGATGGTGTTGAGCTGGGCCTTGTCCGACATGGCCTGCTCCAGGGAATAACGCCCGCCGCCGCCCTCCTGTCTGCCCTGGCCGCCCTGGGGCCGCCTGTCCTGGCTGGAGGATTGTTGCTGCGGACGGTCATCCTGGGGACCGCCCTGTCCTTGGCCCCTGGGCTGGCTGGGCCGGGCCGCAAGCCCCTGTGGCGAATCAATGCAGATGGCGGACACCACGCCCTCTGGCGTGGAGTGCTTCACAACGTCCCCGGCCTTCCTGCCCCGGCAGTCATCCAGGGCCTGGGGCGGCACGCCGCGTTCAGGCTGCGTCTGTCCGTGGATGGGCTGCGCGGATATGATGAGCAAGGTCGAGCCGAGAAGCAGGGCAAGGCGGTTGGCTGTCATAGATACCTCCTTTGCGACATACAGTTCTGATCCTACAGGAATGCCGGGGAAGGTCCAAGCCCTCCCTCGGCATCCCGCACGTTGCGTCTACCGGCCTGGCCGCCTGCCGCCTCCGCCTCCGCCTCCACC
>Ga0209697_10001829_pt1 | contig 31887 bp, 25 predicted proteins | sample AliMusrvi5mmetaG_FD_184115 | JGI IMG/M metagenome (GOLD analysis project Ga0209697, IMG submission 184115) | Freshwater lake bacterial and archeal communities from Alinen Mustajarvi, Finland, to study Microbial Dark Matter (Phase II) - Alinen... | ecosystem: Environmental > Aquatic > Freshwater... | reverse complement strand
GGGGCGCCAAGGAATCCCTGTACAAATTGTACGGGAAACCCGAGGTTGAATTTGCCCGGGATATCAGGCTCGATTCATTTGAATATGATCCGAAGGATAAAGGGGAGTGTTCAGCCCGGATGACAACCCCTGAAGGAACCAGGAATTATCCGATCTATTATGAAAAGATTGAAGATTATATGCTGGTTTATACAATGGAAGGCAGTAGGCAATAGGCAACAGGCAATAGGGACGAGGTTACGGGAGAAGATCATAATTGATACGATTTGGAACACATGGTAAAAGACATATATTGGGAGATCAAAAACCGGGTGCTGGTTCTGGATGGTGCAATGGGCACCATGGTCCAGCGGTATTCACTGGATGAAGCGGGATACCGCGGGGAACGATTCCGGGACACGGAATTCCTGCTGAAAGGAAACCATGATCTTCTTTCCCTGACCCAGCCGGCCGTGATATCCGAAATCCATGAACTCTACCTTGTTGCCGGTGCCGATATCATTGAAACCAACACGTTCAATTCGACCCGGATCTCCATGGCCGATTACCACATGGAGGAGATGGTCCCAGAGATGAACCTGGCATCTGCAAGGATTGCCGTTGCGGCTGCTGAGAAATACTCCCGGCTTACACCTGGAAAACCACGGTTTGTTGCCGGAGCTATCGGTCCAACAAATAAGACTGCATCCATGTCACCCGATGTGAATGACCCGGGTTACCGTGCCGTTTCCTTCGATGATCTTTACAATGCCTATAAAGAACAGGCCGTAAACCTGCTCGAGGGCGGCGTGGACCTGCTCCTGGTCGAGACGATCTTTGACACGCTCAATGCAAAAGCAGCAGTGATGGCCATTCTTGATACCTTCAGGGAAAGAAACTGCGCAGTCCCACTCATGATTTCCGTGACCATTGCCGATGCAAGCGGACGAACATTATCCGGACAAACACTGGAAGCATTCCTGTTTTCATTGTCCCTGCCCGGTCTTTTCTCAATCGGGCTCAACTGCGCGATGGGCGCAAAAGATCTTCGCCCCTATCTTGAAGAACTTTCAGAAAAGGCTCCTTATTACACGAGTGTTTATCCCAATGCGGGCCTGCCAAATCAGTTCGGTCAGTACGATGAGTCACCGGAAGAGATGGCAGCCATTATCCATGACTTTCTCGATAATCAATTCGTAAACATCATCGGTGGTTGCTGCGGTACAACGCCTGACCACATCCGCCAGTTTGCTTTACTGGCCGCCAATGCAGTTCCAAGAGCCGTTCCCGTTGCTGTCCATGAGCTGCACCTGAGTGGTCTTGAACCCCTGACAATCTTCAAGGGAAGCAATTTCATAAACATCGGTGAGCGGACCAATGTGAGCGGCTCCCGGCAATTCGCCAGGCTCATCAGGGAAGAGAAATACGAGGAAGCACTCGTCGTCGCGAGGCAACAGGTAGAGAATGGGGCGCAGGTGATCGATGTGAATGTGGATGATGCCATGATCGACGGAGAAAAAGTGATGACACGCTTCCTGCACATGGTTGCTTCTGACCCCGATATTGCCAGGGTTCCGATCATGGTCGATTCTTCCAAATGGAGCGTCATTGAAGCCGGACTAAAATGCATCCAGGGAAAAGCCATCGTCAATTCCATCAGCCTGAAAGAAGGCGAAACTGCTTTCAGGGAAAGGGCAGGGCGCATTGGCAACTACGGCGCTGCCGCGGTAATCATGGCCTTTGACGAAGAGGGACAGGCCAGCACCTATGAACGCAGAATTGCCATCTGCAAAAGAGCCTATGACATCCTCGTTAAGGAAGTCAACTTTCGTCCCGAAGACATTATTTTTGATCCCAACATCCTGGCGGTTGCCACGGGCATGGAAGAACACAACAACTATGCTGTGGATTTTCTCAAGGCTACCCGCTGGATCAGGCAGAATCTTCCATTCGCAAAAGTGAGCGGCGGCATCAGCAACCTTTCATTCTCCTTCCGGGGAAATGATATCATCCGCGAAGCCATGCATTCCGTCTTCCTGTATCATGCAATTCAGGCAGGCATGGATATGGGTATCGTAAACGCAGGTATGCTGCAGGTATACGACGAGATCCCGCCCGACCTGCTGAAGCTGGTTGAAGACGTGATCCTGAACCGCCGGAAAGATGCTACAGAACGCCTGATCCTCTATGCTGAAACATTGGGAAAGAAAGACAAGTCCGGAACAACGGGCGAGGAATGGAGAACACGGCCCGTTGAAGAACGGTTGAAGCATGCACTTATCAGAGGGATCACTGATTTTATCACGGAAGATGTGGAAGAAGCGCGGAGAAACAGTGACAAGGCCTTCCTTGTGATTGAAGGACCGCTGATGTCGGCCATGAACGAAGTGGGTGATCTCTTTGGAGCCGGAAAAATGTTCCTTCCGCAGGTCGTGAAGAGTGCGCGGGTCATGAAAAAAGCCGTGGCTGTTCTGTTACCTTATATAGAAGCCGAAACAAAATCAGGTTCTTCAACGAGCAGTTCTGCCGGGAAAATCTTATTGGCAACGGTTAAGGGCGATGTTCATGACATCGGGAAAAACATCGTTGGCGTGATCCTTGCCTGCAACAACTATGAGGTCGTCGACCTTGGTGTCATGGTCCCTTCCGAAAAGATCCTCCAGGCTGCACGGGAGATCAAGGCAGATGTCATCGGGTTGAGCGGACTGATTACTCCATCGCTGGAAGAAATGGTACATGTTGCCCGCGAGATGAAACGGCTGGGATTTACCATTCCCCTGCTGATTGGTGGTGCAACAACATCAGAAATTCATACCGCTGTAAAAGTCGATCCGCAGTATGACTTCCCTGTTGTTCATGTCAGGGATGCTTCAAAAAGCGCCGGTGTGCTTGCAAACCTGCTGAGCGAAGATAAAAATGAGGCGTATGGACAGAAGGTAAAGAGCCATTACCAGGCCCTGCGAAAACAGTACGAAGCCAGTAAGACGGATACAAAATACATTTCTCTGAATGAAGCCAGGGATAACAAGCTTCGCCTTGAATGGGATCCCGGAACCATAGTAAGGCCGGCATTCACAGGGAACATGTATTTTGATGACTTCCCGTTAAGCGAGCTTATTGATTATATTGACTGGACCTTCTTTTTTCATGCATGGAAACTGAACGGGAAATACCCTTCCATCTTTGAAGATCCCGTAAAAGGAGAGGAAGCCCGGAAGTTGTTTGATGATGCACAAAAGATGCTGCAGGAAATCGTATCAAAAAAAATGGTCACAGCAAAAGGGGCCATCGGGTTTTATCCCTGCAGTTCCGCCGGGGATGACATTGAAGTTTACCGTGATGATCAAAGGAAGGAACTGTTGATGACCTTCCATTTTCTCCGTAACCAGCAAAAGAAGGAAACCGGTGAGCCCAATCTTTGCCTTGCAGACTTTGTTGTTCCAAAAGATCAGCGAATGACCGATTATATAGGTCTGTTTGCCGTTACCGCCGGGCTGGGTCTCGAAAAGTGGGTAGATTATTACACAAAAGAAAATGATGATTACTCCTCGATCCTGTTGAAGATCCTTACGGATCGACTGGCCGAAGCCTTTGCAGAAAGAATGCACCAGCTTGTCAGGAAAGAATTCTGGGGCTATGCCAAAGATGAGACCCTTGACACATGCGGACTCCTGAAAGAAGAATACATCGGTATCAGGCCTGCGCCTGGTTACCCGGCATGCCCGGATCATTCAGAGAAACGGATCCTCTTTGACCTCCTGGAAGTTGAGAAACATGCTGAGATCCTCCTGACCGAAAATTATGCAATGTATCCCGCTGCTTCCGTGAGCGGGTTCTACTTTGCAAATCCCGGATCCCGCTATTTCGCGCTTGGAAAAGTTGCGAAAGATCAGATCCTGGATTATGCCAACCGGAAAAGTTGTAGTTTTGAAGAGGCCGAACTGCTCCTGAATTCAAACCTGAATTATTGATTATGAAAATTATCGATCACATACAAAACGCGAAGAAAACGCTTTTCTCATTTGAATTGCTGCCACCATTGAAGGGACATAATATCAATGGCATCTACCGCACCATAGACCCTTTGCTGGAATTCAATCCTTCGTTCATCAACATCACGTATCACCAGGAAGAGGTCGTCTATAAAAAACATAAAAGCGGTTTGCTTGAAAAGAAAATTGTCAGGAAACGTCCGGGAACAGTTGCTATTTCAGCCGCGATCAAATATAAATATCCGTCGGTTGATGTGGTTCCCCACCTGATCTGCGGCGGATTCTCAAGAGAAGACACCGAATATGCACTGATAGATTTCCACTTCCTTGGGATCAATAATGTCCTTGTCCTGCGCGGTGATCCGCCGAAGGGTCAGCGTGTTTTTGTCCCGGAAAAAGACGGGCACCAGTATGCTTCAGACCTTGTGGGACAGATCATGGACATGAACCGCGGCAGGTACCTTGATGATGAGATGGAGAACAGTGCAGCCACAGACTTTTGTGTCGGTGTGGCCGGTTATCCTGAAAAACATCTTGAGTCTCCGAATGTCACCAGTGACCTGAAGTTCCTGAAACAGAAAATTGATGCCGGTGCCGAATACATCGTCACACAGATGTTCTATGATAACCAGAAATTTTTTGCCTTTGTAAATAACTGTCGCGAAGCAGGGATCACGGTTCCGATCATCCCCGGGTTAAAACCGATCACAACACTGAAAGATATCAGTATACTTCCGCAGGTTTTCAACATTGATATTCCTGAGGATCTTGTCAGGGAGCTCAGTAAATGTAAGTCCAACGAGGATGCTTTCCAGGTTGGTGTTGAATGGTCGACACTACAATCAAAAGAATTGATAGATTTTGGAGTTCCGGTTCTGCATTACTTTACGATCGGCATTTCTGAAAATATACGACAGATTGTTTCTGCTGTTTTTTAATAGTCGAAAGTTAAAAGTCGAAAGTCGAAAGATATGAGTTCCGCCTCGTGAAATTCAGGTTTAGAAAATGAATTACTTCGTGCTTTAGCACGAGGATTGACAGCGAAGTTTCAACAGGGCTTCAGCACGGGGTAGACAAACAAAAAATCCAGGGCTTTAGCCCAAAAAGAACAAAAAATGAAGCACACCTCCCCCCTTTATATGCGATTCAGCGACGGAAAGAAGAAGTTTGTTCCGCTTGTTGATCCCGATCAGTTCACCCCGGCCGGAATAAAAAAAGTTGCAACCTTCTCGGAGAAGGCCGGTGCCGCTTTTATTTTTTTTGGTGGAAGCCTGATTACCAAGGACAGGAATTCTGAATACATAAAAATATTGAAGGAGAATTGTTCAGTTCCCATCATTCTTTTTCCGGGAAATCAATACCAGATCATGGATGATGCTGATGGCATCCTCCTGCTTTCCCTTATCTCCGGCCGCAATGCCGAGATGCTGATCGGGAATCACGTGATTGCCGCACCTGTGCTGAAAGCAAGCGGTCTTGATATCCTGCCGACTGGTTATATCCTGATTGATGGCGGCAAGCCTACTGCCGTGTCATATATGAGTAACTCCACTCCGATTCCCCACGACAAAGATGAAATTGCCGTATGTACAGCGATGGCCGGTGAGATGCTGGGACTGAAGCTGATTTATGTTGACTGCGGAAGCGGTGCGATGAATCCTGTCTCTGCTTCTATGATCCGGAAGATCCGTGATTCAATCTCGGTTCCGCTGATCATCGGTGGCGGCATAAGAACTCCAAAACAGGCAGAGATCGCATGGAATTCAGGAGCGGATGTTGTTGTGGTGGGAAATGCCATTGAAACAAACCCGGAACTGATTATGCAGATTGCTGATCGTTCCGGCAAATAATCCAGCCTTCATCAAAATGAAAGAGTTTGTCTCAAAATGAAAGATTTTAATGATAACCGCAAAGACGCAGAGACGCAGAGAGTTGGTTTTCAATGCATTTTTTCTCTGCGCCTCTGCGCCTCAGCAGTAAAAAAAACTTTTGAGACACCCTCTTTTTTCTTCATACAATTATGAACTGATCTGGCATTTCCAACACCATTAGATGGGTTGTAATGTCAACCGCTCATTATTTACCCAAATGGATCAGGTAACCGACAGCAATCCCGAAGTTACGGTTGCTGTTCTTTTTGTAACCATCAGCATTTTTTTCAGCATCTGTAACATTATTGATATCAGAGATACCAAGGCCATACCTCAGGTCAAGGTATATAAGCCCTTTCCCGACTTTAATTCCTGCACCGGCTCCGAATAATAATCCGAAATCAAAACGTTTCAGTCCGCCTTCGTCAAATGTTACTTTTTGGTCTATTCCCATATCGGGTTTTGATCCAAACTTCCCAAACAAACCGATGCCAAATGAAGGACCTACATTTGCATAAATGACAACCGGACCTGCGGGCAGGGAGAATTTTGCCAGCAACGGAATTTCAAGGTAGTTTACTGTTTCCCACGCCTTAACTGTTACACCTGATGCAGTTTCACTGATCTCCAATCCCTTTTGAGCAAATAAAAGTTCCATCTGCACAGAGAGGAATTTCCCAAACCCCAAATTTCCAACAAACCCACCCTGGAAACCAAGTTTTGAAACCTTTTCTATCCCTGACGGAAGATCCTCATTTGACACTCTTGAAATATCTAGCCCGGCTTTCACCCCGAGAGAAAATCCTTTATTGACATATTTCGATCCTTTACCTGAACCTGATTTAGCTGAAGCTGCAGGTTGCTCTTTTGTTATTTTATCAATCTCGGCAATCTGGTATACAAAGACATTATTATCCTTTGTCTGGATTTTTATCGGCTGGTTCGGAACCTGGTCAACGATGGTACCATGAATAACGCTTCCATTTTTCAAATGAATCACGTCTTCCCTTGTTGATGGTACAGCCGGGTCTTTCGAAATTTTATCAATCTCCTCCAGCTTATAAACGAAAATATTGTTTTCGCCTGACTGGACTTTGATTGACTGGCCGGGAATCTGTTCAATGATCATTCCATGGATAACACTGCCGTTTTTCAGATAGATGATATCTGTATTGGCGCCTTGGCCTTTTGAGATAAAAGGCAGGGAAAGAAATGCAATCATGATTGCTACAAAGTAAATTTTTCCTTTCATAACATCGTTTTTTAAGTGAAACATCTAGTTGAGATTAATGATCGTTCAGGTTTTACTACTAATTCAGCACTTTTAAAAACATTATGCTTCAAATATATATTATTTTTTACACCCAAAAAAACTTTCTGCCCCTGCCCTGTTATTAATTTCACAAGTCGTCTTTTATATGCACATGATATTCAATAGATAACAAAAATCTATATTATTTATAAAGAGTATAAATTCTTCATATCATATTGCTGTAATCCAATTTTTTAGGAAACCAATTCCCCGGAATTGCATAGCAGGATGAAAAAAAGGATTATGCCGGGGCATTCCTCCTGCATAATCCTTTTACTTATTGGAATGATTGATCAGAAATAAAAGCTCAGGTTGATTGCTCCGCCCGAATTGCTGTTGTCCATCCCAAAGAAAAATGCACCGTCTCTTTTAGTGGTTGTAACAACCTTGTCACTCCCGACCATCTTCTCATTTTCAATTTTATTCTTCCCGGTAACCTGGAACATTACACCCCAGGTAAATTCTCCGCCGATTGACATCTTGGGCGCAAAAAAGTACTCAACACCCACAAAGCCATTCACACCGAAGCCGAAAGTCATACCATCGTTATTTTTTGTGTCCCTTACCGAAAGGTACGTAGCATCGTAAACGGACCCATCGGGATTCCATTCAGTCGATAATGGCGTTGTGAAAGTTCCCGTCATGTTGTTGCCATAGATATAACTATGGCCAACTGTTCCAACCATCAGGTTCGCCATTGCACCATACAATCCCTGGACTCTACCCTTGCCCAGTCTCCTTTCAATCCCGGCTCCAAGGACGATGTTCATTTTGCTCTCCCTCCATTTATCATCCACAAACGTCTTCATGGTAGTATCAGTCTGGTCATAAATCGTGTTCTTGTATGTCTGACTGGTGAATCCCAAACGGATCCTGGCACGCAGGGCCATCTTCGGGCTGATGAATTTTTTGACCTGTAAGGTCCACATCGGAACATTGCCAAGGCCGGGGAAATCAAATGTCGGGGCTGCAGTCTGGTTGGTTCCATGGAACATGTTGCCAATGTAAACGAAAAACGGCACAGCATCAATGGATAATGCGTAATCCCCTTTTTCGGGTAAGATCGGGGTTCCTTTCTTCGAAGTAAACTCCTGCGCGTTCACAGCATAAACTGTTACTAATGCCAAAAAAAGTGTTACTGTAATTCTTTTCATTGCGATGAGTTTTGGTTGTACATGAAATTTTGTTCAAAAATATAAATTTATAAACGCCACCCATTTAAAATTCAATTTATTTTTGAATAGCCCGTTGTTAATAACAAGGATTCAACTTCAGATCATCATTATACTAAAAATGTTATGGTAACAAAATCGAATCCTGCCGATTTATGCTGATCACAACCTTCATCCCGGAAAATTAAAATTATAGTACCTTCGTGACCTCTGCGAAAGTTCTCAGCAGACTTTGCTTTTCGCTTTTTTTAACTGCAGTGTGCGAAGGAAGCGCAAAGACACGCAACAGATTGATTGTTTAATTATTTAGAGCTATCTTATGAATCCAAATGACATCAAGTTTGATTTTGACGATATCCTGATTCATCCTGCAATCAGCAGCCGGATCAACTCCAGGAAAACCGTGAATGTGTTTGACGGGAACGGCATGCTTCCATTGTTCACGGCCCCGATGGATACTGTCACAGACATTGACCGGCGGAAAATCTTCAGCGACAATCTTATCTATCCGATTATTCCGAGAACCCAGACTAAATCACTGACTGCTGAAGACTGCAAAAAGCTGAACAGCTGGGTTGCAATCAGCATGGATCACTTTGAAAGACTGTTCCTGAAAGGCTCACTGAAAAAAAGCACGGCAAAATATTACATCTGCATCGACATTGCCAACGGGCACATGAGCAAGTTGTTCGAAGTTGTAAAGAAAGCCAAAGTAAAGTTCGGCGACAACCTGGTGCTCATGGTCGGAAATGTGGCGAATCCGCTTACTTTTATTGAACTGTCGAAAGCCGGGGCCGATTATGTGCGCGTCGGCATCGGGAACGGATCAGGCTGCAGCACTTCCGTTCATACAGGGATCGGATATCCGCTGGCGTCACTGATCTACGACATTCACCAGGAAAAACTGAAAAAACCCGGCAAATATGCAAACGTTGTTGCAGACGGAGGGATAAAAAAATATGCTGATATCATCAAGGCTTTTGCACTTGGTGCAGATTATGTGATGTGCGGCGGCATCTTTAACAAGGCACTGGAATCAGCCGGATACACGTATGCTGCCAACAAAAAGTTTGAAGGCTATACCGTTCCCGGCGACCAGGTCAACCAGTACAGCGATGAGGTAAAGACAGCCTTTAAGATGGGATCCCTTTTTTATAAGAAGTTCAGGGGAATGAGTACAAAGGAGGTCCAGGCTCACCTGGGAAACGATATGCGCTCTTCTGAAGGAGTTACCCGGATGATCCAGGTAGAATATACCCTGTCGGGCTGGGTCGAAAATTTCGTTGACTATTTTTCCTCTGCAATGTCATACACCGATTGTAAAGACCTGCCCGGCTTTATAGGGAAACCCGGATGGAGCATGATCACTCAAAACAGCTTTCTCCGGTTTAATAAATAACATATTCAGAATTTTAGTTATGAACTATTATCAACAAATCTGAATTTTCAGGGAAATTATTCGTATCTTGTCAAAAATCGGAGTATATTACATTCACAAAAGAAAGACAAGACATGATGATGGAAAATGAAGTATTGGAGAACAGGAAGAAACTAAGTAACTATAGGATAAAACCACACGCTGTAAAATTATTGACAGGTTCCATAATAGATAAGTTCCCGGTAGTCCTTGACGGAGGTAAAACAATCATCTTTATTTCCGACAAAAGCAAAGAAGGCGAAACGCGCGAACGCTATGCATTGAGAAGAGGGAATATGGTCGTTTCAACCGTAAACTCGCATACCAGGCATACTAAAAAACCCTAACCAGTATCCTCTTTCCGGATCCGCTAGTTTAATTTTTTCTGCGGGCTTTTGAAGCCCGGTGACCACCAATCACGCCCCAGCCGCCGCTACCCAGGATAAATCCGAAGGCGTACAAGGCTCCGTTGTTGTTTTGGGCAAACACCGTTATGTCATCCCGGAAAAGCATGATGACAAGATCGATCGGCGCGATGATCCCATGCCACAATCCACCCCAGAAACCAAATTGATGGCCATCCTTAAGACAATCCTTTACGACTTGAGCATTGGAGCAACCGGATAAGAGCAGGATTGCAGCAACAAAGAACAGCATTACGGGGATTCCGTTTCGATTGAGATACTTTTTCATATTGCAGGTTTAAGGATTTCAATAATTGTTGCACTACATAAGCACATTAGCTTAGTGGCTTCATGATTCAAAAATAATCATTTTTTGGAATCAGCAGTGTCGTTGCATATATTTGTGATTAACATAAAATCATTCTTATGAACTCCAAAGTAAACGTAATTGTGACCGGGGCAACCGGAATGGTTGGTGAAGGCGTCCTCCACGAATGCCTGCTCCACCCGATGGTTGAATCCATCCTTGTGATCAGCCGTAAGCCATGCGGGGTTTCGGATCCGAAGCTTAAGGAGATCATTCATGATGACTTCCTTGATCTCTCTGCCATCGAATCACAGCTGACCGGCTATAACGCCTGTTTCTTTTGCCTCGGCGTTTCATCTATCGGCATGAAGGAGCCCGAATATACCAGGGTTTCCTACACACTTACGATGCATGTGGCACAGACGCTGAGCAGACTCAATCCCGGCATGACCTTCTGTTATGTTTCAGGTGCGGGAACCGACAGTTCCGAAAAGGGAAGGTTGATGTGGGCGCGGGTGAAGGGAAAGACAGAGAATGACCTGGTGAAACTGCCGTTCAGAAAGGTATTTAATTTCAGACCGGCATTTATGCTTCCAACCCCGGGATTGAAGAATGCACTCTCATTTTACAAATATGTCACCTGGTTCTTCCCGATTGTCCATCCAATATTCCCCAACTATTTCGGGACCCTGAGAGAGTTAGGGATCGCAATGATCAACAGCGTGATCTTCGGCTATGATAAAAATGCGCTGGAAGCAAAGGATATTGCTGAGCTGGCGAAGAAAACCGGCCAGGGATTTTCCTCTTGATTCTGGTACTGTTTTTTCACCACAATTTATTTCAGCACTTCAATGCCAAGAATCCTGCATGCAGCATACAGCAGCTTTGTGCAATCGCCCGGAAAGATGAGGTGATGATTGCCAAGCGGACTTTCCTTGAGCAGTTTAATTTCATTTTCGCTGAGCTGCACTTCAATTTGGGTGCGACAGGCAGTGTCTGATTTTGGCCGGCCGGTTATCATTGCGGATGCAATAAATGCTTTGCTTAGTTTATTATCAAAACGGAACATCGTGATCCGGTCATGTTTAAAAGAACCTTGTATGGCGGTGCCTTTCCCGGTTTCATAGTGGGTCGTCACCGTGTAACCGTCAACCAGCCCGGGCGCGATCGTGCAATGCGAGAGCATGCAAACTTTGCCGGTTACTTTGTTGATATTGGCAATCCAGGGAATGATCCCCGTCAGCTCTTTGCAAAGCATCATTCCTGCAATTGCAGTAAGATCACCTTCGCAACCTGCAGGAATTCCTTCATTATTGAATCGCGCCAGTGGCAAACAAGCGGTAACACCATCCTTTTGAACCATCGGGAAACATTCGACCGTAATTGCATCCAGGTTCCACTTCTCAATGGTATCTGTTAACAGTTCACTTACTTTCGCAGTTTCGGTAAGATCAATATTCTTTATATTTTTAAAAGAATCAAGGAACGGAGAGGAAGCTGTAAATTCAGAATAACGGGGCAATTCGATCCATGGGATCACGATCAATTTAATTCCGAGTCTGGCCTCTAATAATTCTGTAGGAATTGACGAAGCAATAAGCCAGTCGGAAACCTGCCCGATCAGCCCAAGCCTTTTGCCATGCAGGCTGTTTAATGCCTGTTTCACTGTGAAGAAAATTCCGAGAAATTCTTTCGTTTCCGATTCCTCTTCATCCAGCAGAATAGACGGGATACTCACCGCATTCAGGTATGTCTTGACTTCTGTGGCAGATGCATAAGCATTGCCGTGTCGTGAACCTACCAGTATATAAAAATGTCCCGGCGAAACCAGCTTTATTGCGGGTCGTTCAGAGCCTCCCGAAAGAAAGAACAGGACATCCGGATTGTTTTCAGTCAGTTCATATTTTTCAGGAGAGATCAGTTTCTCAATGCGGACCTCCGCATTCTCAAAGACTGATTCCGGCGCGCCATTGTATGCTAACAGTTTAATTTTTATCACAGGAAAGAAGATTGAATTAGATGATCTTTTTAAGCAATTCGTTTCAGGGCCAAATATACCAAATTACATTGTCAGGTCCCGTTCCTGTCAAGTCGAACATCTAATATCGTACATCCGGGATAAAACCGGCATGATACCGACGTGAAACCGAGGTTCAACCGAGCTAAATCGGATTAAACTCACGCCAGATCGGGTTTACATCGGGTTTAGGGTGTGTTTAGCTCGGTTAAATGATATTCTGACCACTCTCGAGGTAGCAATGAAAGGGAAATTTATAATTCTGAATTCCTGCATTCCAGACACTGTTCATGTTCAAATTGCTACCGACAGAATTTTTTCAGATATTTGCATGACCGGGGAGCCTCCCTGTCAAAATCACAAACCCAAACCATAAATACTGACAAGATGAAAACTGGAACCCAATCAATCTTTTTTGCAGCAGTCGTATCGTTATTCCTGTTAGCAGGATGTAATAAGGAAGGCCCGCAAGGACCCGCAGGAGCCACAGGGAAAGATGCCACTGTTTATTATTCCGAATGGTTTTCGCCTACTGCCTGGGCAGGCACTTCGGGAGACTGGTATTTTGAAGCCAATGCCCCGGACCTAACACAGGATATTGTTGAGAATGGCGTTGTACTGGCCTATGCCTGGCTTGACGGTGATCTTTACAATGGTTCTTCCGTCCGTCCCCTGCCAGCCAAGGCTGTTGGTGCCAACTGGGGGTTCCTGGTCTACAAATACGGAAGCATTGAATTCACTTCTGACCAGTTCTCGATGCCGCTCACCACTCATAAGTTTAGATTTGTGGCGATTCCCGGCACCATCCCTGCATCGAAATCCCGTGTACCGGGATACCCCGGCCCGCAGGAGTTGAAAAGCCTTTCGTACAAAGAGGTTTGCAAACTATACAACATTCCTGAATAGCGAACTATCCTGGTAGTACAATGCAGGAATGTAGGAATGCAGGAATTCAGAATTATGTATTTTTTCCCTGCATTCCTGCATTATTAATTTTTTCTTCTGATCAAATCATATTATCCGCCAGATGACCAAAATACTGATTGCCAATACTGCGATATTATACCTGTTGATCCTGCTACCAACGTTCGAAAGCGGACAAAGAAACCTGCTTAATGCCAACGAAATAGACCAGAAATTCTCCCAGGTATGGAAGCAGAGTGAAGCGTCGGAAAAGAACTATTCCTGGAAGACCAGGACAGAGGTCACAAGAGATGAGAAGGTAGTCCAGGTGCTTGTCGAGGAGGTTTCCATTGGCCCGAATGGAAAGCAGATCCGGAAAACAATCAGCAACCAGGAGGCTCCTTTGCCTTCTGCTTTATTTATCCGCAAGATCGCAGAGGACCAAAAATCGAAAATCGTAGATTTTATGAGAGACCTCCGTGGTTTCCTCGAAAGATATTCGCTTACTGATGACAGCACAAGGCATTCTTTTTTTTCGAAGGCAAACATCAGCGCTCCTGATGCGAAAGGACAACTTTTGATTTCGGGATCCGATATTTTCACCCGGGGAGATAAGCTGAAATGGTGGATTGACACCCGGTCCTATACGATCACCTATGCAACAATTTCGACGACATACAAAGGTGTTGGCGCTGAATTTTCAGCAACATACTATTTGCTGCCCGGCATGAACTACATGGCGCAGGCAACGATCAGGGTACCTTCAAAGAACATGGTGATTACTTTGAAGTTCTATGATTTTGTGAAGCGGTAAGAATTCCTAAACATTAAATCCAAAAACAATTTATAACCTGAAATGCAGGAATGCAGGAAAAAATTAATATTCCTGCATTCTAAATTCCTGCTTTATCAGAAAATAATATATCTTTATAGAAGATAAAATATCAAATGATACGAAGACTTACTATTCTTGTTTTGTGCATTGTCGGGTTGACAACATCGGCACAAACTACTTTTGAGAAGGCTGAAACACGGGCAGGAGCTGAATACCTGAGCTCTGTTATTCACACGGCCAATGGCGGATTTGCCGCCATGGGAGATTTCGATATTCCTAATATCGATAAATGGTTAGTAAGAATGGATATTGTTTTTTCATTCTAAATCTTACAGAAAATGAAATTTTATTTTCTATCAAGCTTGATTTTCTTTCAACTCAGTTTGAATGCCCAGATAACATTCAAAAAGCAGTTTCCTATGCCCTTGCATACATTTGCTTCTACGGTACTACAAACTTATGACCATGGGTATATACTAATGTCACTTGTCGATGTTGGTTCGTATAGGTATAATACATGCCTTATCAAAACAAACGAGACCGGAGATACTCTTTGGTCAAAGATGTATGCGTACGGCAAAAATGGGTACACTAGATTAGGGATGGTGCAATGCCCTGATAGTGGGTTCGCTGTACTGGGTGAAAAAAATGGTGTTTATCTATTACGTCTGACTAAAAATGGAGATTCATTGTGGGGAAAAGAGTTGGGGAGTGGGTCCGCTTTTTCTATAGAAATTTCACAGAATAATGAGTTCATTATTTCTGGTATTGATTCTACTCTACTATTTTTAAGAGCAAACTATAACGGTGAAATATTGAGTCATAAAAATATTTCCATTCTTCCACCAGGTTATACAACTGGTCAATTTGGCTTTTCGATTAAACCCACGAATGATAATGGCTCCATTATTGGAGGTACATCGGATTGGATTAGTAATTCATACCCATTTTTAGCTAAGACTGATTATTATGGGAATTTGCAATGGGCAAAGAGTTTTACATATTTAGAAGAATCCGGGGGCTGTTCTCTTGATATTACTAAAGATAGCGGATTTATTTTGGCGGGATATTCTTCTGGTGGTGCATTAATTATTAAGACCAATTTTCTTGGGGATACTCTTTGGGTAAATACGTATCAGTCTCGGATGAGTCCATCCTATTATAGTGTCACTACCTGCAATGTAGGTGATTATATTGCTTGTGGACGTACCGGTGATAACCTTTCTTGGATGGAACATATTCTTTTAACGAAAACGAGCCAAGATGGATCACTCATTTGGTCAAAAAATTTATGTTCAGATACGATGCATATAGAAGGAGTGTGTGTAAAAGAAACGTATGATGGTGGATTTATTATTCTCGGGGATATTCACATAGACTACCCTCCTTTTTATGACCTTATTCTGATAAAGACTGATGAATCTGGAAATGTATCGTGGGTAAAACCTGTTTATAATGCTCCCATGTTTTCTGTCTATCCAAATCCGGCGGACAAGTATATTACAATAGAAACTCGTAAAACAACAAGAGATGCCACAATCGAAGTATTTGATTTAACAGGAAAATGCAGATTAAAAACTAAATCAGAATCCAGCAAAAATGTTGTAACAATTTCCGTTGATTCATTGGAACCCGGAGAATATCTTTTGAAAATTTCTACTGATAATAACGTTTATTGGACAAAAAAAATAATCAAACTGTAATTTTGATTGACCCGGAAAACATGGGAGTTTATATTTACAGTTGTGTCATAGATTTTCCTGGTGATTTCCGACGGGCTTCTTTAAGTAATTCAGAATACCAGTCACCGCATAAGCGGCCTTGACCAGCGCGGGTCAATGAATGAAAGTACGGGAGTGATTCATCTGCACGCGTTACAAATTTATCCTCCGAAGGAGGACGCGCGCAATCACCAAGTAAATTGTGTGGAATTACAAATTCTGTTAGTTTCAAAGCTGCATTATAAATGCCGCTTAGCGGGGAATACTCGAACATTGATCAACGATTTTTGAACTCAGATCGAAATTCTGAATTAAGATCAAAAATCAGAATTCGTTGATCAATATTCGATTGTTCAATTACAGCAAGGAAAAATAAAAAGGCTCCCTCAAGCAAATGAGACAGCCTCTGTTTTTTGTGAGCCTCTCAGGGGACTTGAACCCCCGACCTGCTAATTACGAATCAGCTGCTCTACCAACTGAGCTAAAGAGGCAAAAAAACCTCCCCGGTTTGGAGGAGGTGTGGTCGGGATGAGAAGACTCGAACTTCCGACCCCCACGTCCCGAACGTGGTGCGCTAGCCAACTGCGCTACATCCCGATTCATTATTCTCAATACTAAAACCGTACTGAGGGCTGCAAATTTACAAAAATAAAATTTAGATTTTCAAACCCTGGCTAATTAAACCTTGATTTTATAGCAGCTACTATGAGTTCTTTAGGTTTTCCACGGTGTTAAAACAATTCAGACGGACAATATACGTTTCTGTATGAAAATTTACTTGTACACGCGTATAATGGTCAATCGTTAATCCTGTAATTCAATCGTAACTCGTAAATCGTCCAATCGTAAATTGCCATTGTATTTGTTTATGTAGTACTTTTGCACCACGATTTTTCTTCCCTGACCAGGGAACTTCTTTTAGCAAAAAATATGAAAAACAAACTTGTTTTCCTGCTTTGTATGACCATTATTCTGCTGAATCTGGCATCATGCAAGAAGGATCCGAAGGGAGCAGATGCAGCCGGGAAAAAGGCCAACATGCCCTTTGTGGCCGAAGGATACGTTGTAAAACCGACGATCCTGGATCAATCGATTGAGGTATCCGGAACCTTAAAACCATTTGAAGAGACCGTTCTCATGCCTGACGTTTCAGGCCGGGTGATCTCAATTAACCTGCCCGAAGGGAAAATGGTAAAAAAAGGAACTCTTCTGGTGAAGTTGTTCGACAATGACCTCCAGGCCAGTCTCAAAAAGTTGCAAACACAATTAGCACTCGCTGAAGAGACTCAGAAAAGGCAGAATGAGTTGCTGAAAGTGAGTGGAATCAGCCAGCTGGAATATGACCAGACAGAGCTCCAGGTGAACTCTATCAAAAATGATATCGAATACATGAAGGCCCAGATCAGCAAAACCGAAGTCGTAGCCCCGTTTGATGGTGTCATCGGGTTGCGCAATGTGAGCGTTGGTGCGCAGGTTACACCTTCGATCTCACTGGCCACCATTCGCATGACAAACCAGCTGAAACTCGATTTCAGCGTTCCGGAGAAATACAGCCGGGAAGTCAGTGAAGGAAAACATATCTTCTTTACAGTGCAGGGCGATGACAAGAAATACGAAGGAAAGGTAATGGCTACCGAAGAAAGCATCGAACTGAGCACACGCAATCTTAAAGTCAGGGCCGTAGTTGACGGAAATTCTCCATCCCTGAAACCGGGAGCCTATGCCAACGTGGAATTGGATCTTGAAGAGCAGAAAGACGCCCTGATGGTCCCTACACAGGCGATCATCCCGCAGGAGCGCAACAAGAAAGTGATTATTGTTAAATCAGGGAAGGCAACTTTTGTGACCGTCGTTACCGGCGTCCGCGATGCTTCTAAAATTGAAGTCGTGACAGGACTAAAACCCGGCGACACCATTGCAACCACAGGCATACTCTTCATTAAACCGAAAGGAATCGTGAAGTTTTCCAAAATATTCACGAAATAATCATGGCCTCATTATCCGATATTGCGATCAAACGTCCCGTTACTTCCATCGTGATGAGTCTGATCATCGTGGTGTTTGGGGCTGTTGGCTTTTCATTCCTCGGTGTCCGTCTTTACCCGGCCATTGACCCGCCAACCATCAACGTTCAGACCAATTATACCGGCGCAAATGCCGATATCATTGAATCCCAGATCACGGAACCACTCGAAAAAGCCATCAATGGCATTGAAGGTGTCAAATCAATCTCCTCTTCTTCTTCCATCGGAAGCAGCAACATCACCGTTGAATTCAACGTAGGAGCTGATCTTGAGAAATCCGCCAACGATGTGCGGGATAAAACTTCGCAGACCGCACGCAGCCTGCCGCAGGATATCGATGCTCCCCCGGTTGTTACCAAAGCGGATGCTAATTCCGACCCGATCATCACACTTTCGATTCAAAGCACTACGATGAATCCGCTCGAATTGAGCGACTACTCAGAAAATGTCCTGCAGGAGAAATTACAGACCATCCCGGGTGTCAGCTCGGTTGGCTTATACGGCCAAAAACGACCGGCCATGCGCCTCTGGCTGAACCCGGAGAAAATGGCCGCCTACAACGTCACACCCGAAGATATCAACATCGCCCTTACCAAGGAAAATGTGGATCTTCCGGGAGGTAAGGTCAGGGGAAAATCAACGGAGATGATCGTTAAGACAAACGGTCGACTGGTAACAGAAGAAGATTTTAACAACATCATCATCCTCCAGACCAACGACCAGATGGTCCGTTTCAGCGATATCGGTGAAGCCGTCCTGGGCCCTGAAAATGAAGAAACCGGTGTGGAACTGAATGGTGCCGACGGGATCACCCTGGCACTGATCCCTCTGCCCGGGGCCAATGCAATCCAGATTGCCGATGAATTCTATAAACGGTTCGATGAAATAAAAAAGTCAACTCCACCGGGATTGATCCTTGATGTTGGTTTTGACAAGTCCAAATTCGTCAGGCAATCCGTCAACGATGTCACAGAAACGCTGGCCATCGCAATTTCCCTGGTTGTGCTGATCGTATTCCTTTTCTTCCGCAACGTGGTCATTGCCCTGCGGCCACTGATCGACATTCCGGTATCACTGATCGGTTCATTTTTCATCATGTATATTTTCGGCTTCTCGGTGAATGTACTGACATTGCTTGGAATCGTGCTCGCGACCGGGCTTGTGGTTGACGACGGGATCGTCGTCACGGAAAATATCTTTAAGAAAATAGAATTGGGGATGGACCGCTGGAAAGCTGCATTTGCCGGAACGCGCGAAATATTTTTTGCAGTAATCTCCACATCCCTTACACTGGCTATCGTTTTTATCCCGGTGATCTTTCTTCAGGGATTTACCGGAAGGTTGTTCCGTGAATTCGGGATCGTGGTTGCCGGTTCTGTGCTGATATCAGCATTTGTTTCCCTGACGCTTACTCCTGTCCTGAATGTAAAACTCGGTGGAATGATCTCACGGCATTCAAGATTCTATACCGCGACAGAGCCTTTCTACGTTGGACTTGACGCGGGCTACCGGCGTGTTCTCAAGTACTTTATGGATCGCAGATGGGCTTCTTTCCTGATCCTCGGGATTTGCCTTGTTCTCATTTTTGTTGTCGGGAGAACAATGAAGTCAGAGCTGGCTCCACTGGAAGACCACAGCATCATCCGCGCCAATGTTACCACACCAGAAGGAACAGATTTTGACCGCACCTCCGCTCTTATCCACCGGATCTGCCAGGCCGAAATGGACAGCATCCCTGAAGCACGGTTAGTTTTCGGAAGAGTCTCCCCCGGTTTTGGCGCAAGTGCGACAAACATCGGTTCGATTACCACATTCCTTACGGAACCCAATCAGCGGAAAGCCACCCAGCAGGAGATCTACGACAAGCTGACCAGGATGTACAAACGTTTTCCGGAGGCAAGGATCATTCCAAACCAGGAACAGACCATCTCCACCTCACTCTCCGCCGGATCGCAGTTGCCTGTTCAATTTGTTCTGCAAAACCTTGATTTTGACAAGTTGCAGCATTTTCTTCCCCTGTTCCTTGATGAAGCAAGGAAGGATTCTGTTTTCGGAAATGTGGATGTGAACTTGAAATTCAACAAACCCGAACTGAACCTTACCGTCGATCGCCTGAAAGCCACCAATCTCGGGGTGAACGTTCTCGATATTTCAAATACGCTGCAGTTCGCATTAAGTGGTCGCAGGTATGATTATTTCCTGAGGAATGGAAAGCAATACTATGTGATCGGGCAGGTAGACCGCCAGTCCCGCAGTGCCCCGGGGAATATCTCGGCACTTTATGTAAGAAGCCGGACCGGGCAAATGATCCAGCTTGACAACCTTATAAAGATTGAGGAAAACAGCAGTCCTCCTACATTGTATCATTTTAACCGGTATAAGTCAGCCACCATCTCAGCTTCACTTGCTCCCGGCCGGACACTGGGTGAAGGAATTACCGAAATGCAGAAGATTTCGAAGAAAGTACTGGACAATACATTCCAGACCGCTTTGTTTGGTCCTTCAAGGGACTTTGCCGAAAGCAGCTCCAATACCTCTTTTGCCCTCATCCTTGCACTCCTCCTGATTTACCTGATCCTTGCCGCACAATTTGAAAGCTTCCGGGATCCGTTCATCATCATGCTGACAGTACCTCTTGCCATTGCCGGAGCCATCCTTTCGTTGTGGGTCATGGGACAGACACTTAATATCTTCTCGGAGATCGGCATGATCCTGCTGATTGGCATTGTAACAAAAAACGGGATACTGATCGTCGAATTTGCGAATCAGAAGCGGAAAACCGGGCTGAATAAGGCAGAAGCTGCATTTGAAGCCGCAGCAGCAAGACTGAGACCGATTTTGATGACTTCCCTTGCAACTGTATTTGGTGCATTGCCCATTGCGCTCGCTTTGGGAGCAGGTGCATCCAGCCGGGTTCCACTGGGAATCGTCGTAGTCGGCGGACTCCTCTTCTCCCTGGTACTGACGCTGTTTGTCATTCCATCCATGTATGTGCTCATGTCAAGCAAGAAGGAACGGGAAGAGATCATTGATACTTCGATTGAACAACACAAATGAAAAACCAGCCATTGATGAAAAAAGTGTTGATTTCTTTCGTTTTCCTTGTCATTGCTTCTTTCGTGATGCAAGCCCAGACAATTTCGGTGGACGATGCCGTTGCCATTGCCCTCAAAAACAATTACAGCATTCTCATTTCACGGGCATCTGCAGATATTGACAAGGCGAACAACACAGCCGGTAATGCAGGCATGTTGCCTTCTATCGGCGTAAATGGGTCAGATTACTATGCGATCAACAATGTAGCCCAGGATCAGTCAAACGGTGTTCATATCAATTCGGCAAATGCCACATCCAACACCTTCAATGTCGGCGTTGCATTGGGCTGGACTTTATTTGACGGCGGGAAGATGTTTGTCACACGGAAAAAGCTGAATGAAATTGAAGCCCTGGGAAACCTCCAGTTCAAGGACCAGGTAATGCAAACCCTGTTTAATGTAATCGTCGCATATTACAATATCGTAAAACAGAAGCAGCAACTGGCCTCCTATAATGAGGTGATCAACTACAACGAAGAACGGGTTAAGATCCTGCAGGCCAGCTTTAATGCAGGTCTTTCGGCCAAGACCGATCTTTTGCAGGCACGGATTGACCTTAATGTAAACCTTGAACTTGCGGTTGACCAGCAAACACTGATCATTTCGGTAAAGAGAATCCTGAACCAGATGATGGGAAGAGAAGCTGACACGCCATTTGAAGTCGCCGATTCAATTCAATTGAATTATAAACCAGACCCGGCTGAACTAAACAAAAAACTCTTCATCAACAACCCTACCATTCTGTCAACCACCAAAGAAGTTGAAATTGCCAGCCTGGGTGTAAAAGAGATAAAGGCATTACGCCTTCCGGAGGTCAACCTCTCCGCAGGTTACAATTTCCTGAACAGCAACAGTTCTATCAGCAGCGTGACCTCCAACCGCAGTTATGGACCCCAGATCGGCGGAACCATCACCATCCCGATCTTCGAGGGAGGGAATATCAACCGGCAGGTCAGGGTAGCTAAACTCGAACTGCAATCCACGGGATACAACCTCGAAAGCACAAAGCTTGACATCAACACACAATTGCAGAACGCACTGACCGAGTTCGAAAACCAGCAAAAGATGCTGGTCATCGAAAAGGAAAATTCGGCACTGGTCAAGGAAAACCTTGACATCTGCATGCATCGGCTCCGACTGGGACAAACCACTTCGCTCGAGGTCCACCAGGCACAGGAAAGCTATGAAGAGTCACACACCCGGCTGATCAATTTCGAATACCTGACAAAAGTCGCCGAAACCAAATTAAGGCAGCTGATGGGGGCATTATAAAATTAATTGTTTCCTGAAAGATCCTCTTTATGGAAACCAGCGGAATGGCCTGAAAAATAATTCAGGAATAGAGAAACCTTTTGATCTTTTGAGTGGCCGTTTTTGTGAACGGATCAGGCTGGGATAAAATGACATGTACGCGTGAGATCTTATTCACCCTGCTGTTTACGTAGGCTTCGAGTTCCCTGAGAAGTTCTTCGATTTTCCGCTCAACATAATTCGTTACCTCATCTTTAAGGTAACCGAACCGGAGTTCAATTTCTTCACGATTAAAATGTACCATGGCAACCAGTTTCCCTTTTTGCTGGACCACCAGCGATTCAACAACATATTTAAAATTGTTGATGACCGATTCTATCTCTTCCGGGTAGATGTTCTCACCGTTTGCCCCGAGGATCATATTCTTCAGCCGGCCTTTGATATAGAGGAAGTTATCCTTGTCGAATGATCCCAGGTCGCCGGTCATGAACCAACCGTCTTTTGAGTACATCTGCTCGGTCATGACCGGTTCTTTGTAATAGCCCATCATAACATTCGGTCCCTTGGCCCAGATCTCACCTTCACCTGTTACCGGGTCAGGATTATGGATCTGTAATTCGACACCCTCCATGGCCGGTCCTGTAGATTCAAGACGTGTATTCCCGGGATTTGCCCCGGCAAGCAGAGGGGCCGTTTCCGTCAATCCATACCCGATTGCATAAGGAAAGCGGGCTTCGATCAGGAACTTCTCAACAACAGGATCCAGTTTAGCCCCGCCAATACCGAAGAATTTAACCTCATCGCCAAAAGTTTGCATGAGCTTTCTCCCGGCCATCCTGTTTAGTTTTTTCCTGAAGAAAGTGATTTTGTATAGCATGCGTACCATCCAGTTCTTCTGGAATGCAGGAAGGATCTTGCTTCTGTACATCTTTTCGATGATCAGGGGAACAGACAGCATGATCGTTGGTCTCACTTCCAATAATGCAGGCAGTAAACTTGAAGGTGTTGGTAGTTTTCCGAGGAAATAGACGCAGGCGCCACTCAGCATCGGTAATACCAGCCCAATCGTATTTTCATAGGTGTGAGACAACGGAAGTATCGAGAGAAAACGATCGTTCTCGTTGATAGGCTGTATAACTCCGCTTTTGAGTGCCGTGAAGCAGATGTTCCTGTGCGACAGCATAACACCTTTGGGAGTTCCCATGGTTCCCGATGTGTAGATGATCGCCGCCATCGTATCTTCTTCCACAATGTACTTACCTTGCGGGTTAGCATTGCAATTGTATGGAGTTGCAGGGCTTTCACATTCAATACAGGAGAAATCCTCAATTCTTATTCTGATCTTCAGCGCATCCGTTTCCACATCTTTCAGTTTCGGGAGGAGATTGTCTGAAATGAAGATGGCTTTAGCTCCTGAATGTTCAAGTGTATTGTGTACCTCAGCTGGAAGAAACTCCGGAAGCAGCGGAATAGCAACTGCGCCCATAAATGTTACCGCATAATATACAATCGCCCAGTTGGGGATATTTGCCGAAAGAACAGCAACCTTGTCACCGGGCTTGATACCCAGGTTTTCAAGATAGGAAATTACAGACTTTATCTCCTGGTGAATTTCGTGATAGGTCCTGGGTTGTTCACCTACAAGGGCCATGGCATTGTGTGTGCCGAAGTTTCCCAGAGTTTCCGCGAAGAAAGCGGGCAATGTTAATTTCTTGTTTTCTCTTATTTTCAAAGCAATTTCAAAGGTGCAAAGGTACACAATTATTGAACCCGATTACGTTTATTTATTCCTTCGTAACACTTACCGAGTCAAGTATTTATATGAAAGTCCTCAAAAGCGGAAAAAACAGTCCGGAATATTCACAAAAAGCGTTCATAAGTTTCTAAAAATGAAAGGTCGGATCGCTTGTTTTCATAGTACTTTTACAGGTCAATTTTTGCCATTGTTTCACAAAAAATTGTGCACTATGAAAGTAAAATTGTCCCAAATCAAAGTCAATCCATCACACGATCAGGTCTACACAACACGCGAGATTGACGACCTGGTCGAATCAATGGAAATGAATGAGTTGTTGCAACCGATTGTAGTGTCATCCGACAAGTTCATCGTCAGTGGATTCAGGAGGTATTTCGTAGCGAAGTTTTTAGGATGGGAAGAGATTGAAGTCATCATCAGAGACAATGGAGAAACAAACCCGGAGTTTACCGATCTTCCGCAGCCCAACAAAAGCAGGGAAGTTCTGAGCGAGATTCAGCAACTTTATCAGAACTACACCAAAAACCAGGGAATCAATAACGACCCGACAGGAGCCCAATCCAACCAGGACAATTCCGACAACTCCCGGCAAATAGAATCCTGGTATTGGTAAAGGCTTTGCCACTATTACCATTTTACAATTTTGCCATTTCAGATTTGTTTATACCGGGATAACCAGTTTCACTTTAGTTCCGGTGGACTTTCCCTGCTCATCATGCAGATCGATAATCTCTACATAAGCTCTTGTTGAATTCATTTTATTCATCCTCTCGATACGCTCGGTGGTAACTTTCAGCCCATGGGGTTTATGGGTCACTGATTTGCTTTCTATTTCAGATGCTTTTTTACGGCCTATCCCGTCATCCGTGATTATGATCTCAAGGAATTCCTCGTTTTCCCGCTTAATTTCAATGGTTATTATCCCCTCCGTTTCTTTTTGCATCAATCCGTGCCAGATGGCATTTTCCACAAAAGGCTGAAGCAGCATGGGCGGGATCATGATAAGGCCAACATCTACATTTTCTGAAATATGAATGATACATGAGAATTTATTATCAAAACGGGCGCTTTCGAGCACCAGGTATAACTTTAATGTCTCCAGTTCCTTTTCAATGCTGATCTTCTCACACCGCGAATTATCAAGGATCAGCCGGATCAGTTTGGAGAATTTAATGAGGTAGTCTGATGCAATTTCATGCTTCTGTTCAATCACAAGACTATTAATAGAGTTCAGGCAATTGAAAATAAAGTGCGGATTCATCTGTGCACGCAATGCCTTGATCTCTGCTTCTGCAAGCTGTCTTTGAAATTCGGCTGTGAGCAGCTCATTGTCCAGTTTCCTTTTATACGTGTACCGGCTGATAGTCCCAAGAACCACCAGTATCAAGATGAGTCCGCCAAACAAATAGTACTTGCGCTGGGTGGCTTTTTGAATCTGAAGCAGTTCGATCTGATTCTGCTGCATGTGCTCCACCTGCTCAATTTCATAAGTTGCAATCCGGGCTTGCATGTTCCATTTATTCAACGTATCCTGGATGGTATAATATTGCTGCAGATAACGGAGAGACTGAAGCGAATCTCCTCTCCCCAGGTGGTAGGAATGCAATTCATCGGTATATTTCAGAATCAGTGGCATGAATTTAACATCCCGGGCTTCCTGCAAAGCCAACTCAAGGCTCGTCAATGCTTGCGTCTGATCTCCCTTTGAAACATAATAGAGGTAGTAATAATAATCAAGCTCAAGATTTCCATAGGGAGCGATCAAGGTCAGCTTTTCCTGCTGCCTGATCATCTCTGCAGCCTGGAGGTAAAAGAAAGCTCCTTGCAGGGCTTCCTGAAGCAAGTGAACGGCGGCAATATGAACGTAGTTGATGGCTTTATATTCAGGCGACATGTTCTGAATCTGTTTTCTCAGGTTAAAGCAACACTCTATTGAGCGGTTGTAATTATGCTTCTTCAGATACAATTCTGCCAGGTAATTGTTGCAATAGATAACGTTTCCACGGAACCCCAGGTGGGCTGACTCATTCAGTCCTTGCTTCAGGTATTCTTCCGCCTTAGTCAGATTTCCCCACTGCAGGTATGCATTTCCGATTAATCCGGTTTCGTTTTCAACACCGATAGAATCAAACTTCCTGTAAACCTCCCGTGCACGGAGATAGTATTCGATGGCTTTATCATAATCAGCCAGGTACAGGTAATAATCTGCAATCCCATGAAAACAATTGGCTGTGTTTTCCATGGGACCATGCTTTTGATAGAAACGCAATTTCTCGGTGTAGTATTGAAACTTCTCAAACTGCTTCCCGGCAATGTCGTACAACTCCTGTATAGAATTCAGCGGATAACTGGTAGGTTCTACAATTCCCAGTGAGTCCAATCCATCAATGCAGTTCCTGAATTTACCGATGGCAGCATCAATCTTTCCACTATCGGCCAAATGCAAACCTTCAAGACAACGATGATAAATCAATCCTGCACGGTAGTTGTTTTTCAGCGATAATTTCTGTGCTTCATTAAACCATAGATAACGGTCTGATACTGTAGGGTGAAGCATCACATACCGGATGATTATCTTGATCTTATTGGTGTCATATGTCTCTTTTGAAAGCTGGGCGCGAAGAATCTCACCTCCTGGTGTTATGGCATAGGTTTTCAGGGAAAACAAACTGATGATAAGGAAAACCAGGCTTAACGAAAATGTGGTTTTTTTCATGTTCCAAGAAGAAAGATGCTCTGAATATTATAGCAATCCGGGCTAAAGTACTGGCAATATGTGTAACCAATGCAATAATGGGGTGGATCTGCCATCAGAACCGTGTAAATATGTTTAGGAAATCCGTCTTGCGCGTACGTGCAACAGGAAGGCTTTGGCCATTACTCATTATAACTTCACCGCCTTCACCGCGGATATATTTTTTAACCTGTTTCAGGTTTATGAGTGAAGAATGATGGATCCTGAAAAAATCATAGTCTGACAGCAGTTCATCCACATCCCCCAGCGTTTTCGAAAGCAGGATTTCGCATTTATCGATCATGAACATGCGTGTGTACCCGCCATCAGCAATGCAATAAACAATATCATTTACCGAAGCAAACGTCAGTCCATCGGCAATAGGGAGTGCGATGATCTCGGGCAAAATTCTGTCATTTACTGCCGTTGCCAGTTGTACCTGGGCTTTGCTGATGGAACTTCGCTTATTCCTGATCTTATCAAGAGCAGTTGCAAGGTCTTCTTTGCTTACCGGCTTTAACAGGTAATCCAGGGCACTGTACTTTATGGCCTTGATGGCATAAGTATCATAAGCCGTTGTGAATATCACATCAAAATCAATCGTTTCAAAAGTTGTGAGAAGATCAAAACCATTAAGCAGCGGCATTTCTACATCCAGGAAAATAAAACCGGGTTTGTGTTTCTGAATAAGATCGTATGCTTTTGTTGACTCATGGCAAGTTGCAAGAACATGAACCTCCGGAAAATTGGTCTCCAAAAGGTTGGTCAGTGTTTTCAGGCAATGCGTTTCGTCATCGATAATGATACAATTCATTTTCCTGGTTTTAGACCTTACTATTTCTTTAACAAATTTACCATATAAATATTGCAATACAAATAAAGAGAAAGTCTAGTCATGCACTAATGAGATTAATGAAGAAACCTGATCATCAAACCTTCCAGTGATAATGCTTCATAAATTTCCGGCTATGAGCTGATTAATTTCCGGCCATTGGGCGATTAATCTCAACGATAACCAGGAAGCTACATTGTTTAACCGAAAATCGCTGTGCCTGAGGGGAATCTTCTTGCGCTTGTCAAAGCTACCGAAACGAACCAGTTTCCAGGCAACGCTACTTATTGTTGAAGAAATTCATGGTCTTATCCACCCCGATGAGGCCAAAGCTTTTGATCATCTCCACGGCCATTTCAACCCTGGGAAGCAATACCTTCTCCTCTTCACTGCTCCATCGGCTCAATACATAATCCACCTGGTAACCTTTGGCAAAATCGGCCCCGATCCCAACTCTCAGGCGGGCGAAATCAGTGGTTCCCATGTTTTCGATGACACTGATCAGTCCGTTGTGTCCGCCGTCAGAGCCTTTCTTCCGCAACCGTAATGCACCCAGTGGGAGGGCAAGATCATCGGTGATAATGAGGACATTTTCCGGCAGGATATTTTCTTTGTTCATCCAGTAGCGAACTGCCTTCCCGCTAAGGTTCATAAAGGTGGTAGGCTTGATGACAATGAATATCCTGCCTTTAAAAGAAACCTTTGCAACGGAGGCCAGGCGACCACTGGAGAAAATCGATTTCATGCATTGGACGAAGGCATCGGCTACAATAAAACCGATGTTGTGGCGGGTATTTGCATACTCGTCACCGATATTTCCCAGACCAACGATAAGGTATTTCATGTAGCGGAGCTCAATGAAGATGGTGCAATTTACAAAATTACCTTTGGGTTTTTAACGGGGTACCCACTTGGCGAAGATTCCGTTAAAAGCCAGGCGGAGAAGTGAGGTCGCCCTGGCGACCGAACGGCTTGACTGGCTTAGGAATCGAGCCATTAGTGGGTCGTTAAAAACCCGAGGTTGTCTTTTTCTTTTGGTATCTTTTCTTTTGGACAAGCAAAAGAAAAGTACATACTAAAAAAAGAAAAAAACAACCTCTGATTATGTACTTTTAATTGATGAAAAAGATAGAAATACTATTTCTTCTCCTTTTCGCCCTCTTTCTCCTTACCGGCTTCTGCTTCTGCAGCACCTGCTTCTGCAGCACCCGGTGCACCAGGAACTTCCTCAACAACTGCACGTGCAGTTCTAACGCCAACGAGTACCGTGCTTGGAGGATCCAAGAAAGTGATATTATCATTCTTGAGATCCATGACTTTGATGGAATCTCCGATATCAAGGTCGTCCGTTTTTACTACAATATAATCGGGAAGGTCTTTTGCTAAAGCCTTAACTTTTACTTTCCTGATCTTTATGATGAATTTACCACCCTTAAGCACACCGGTAGGAACGCCTTCCGGTTTCACCGGAACTGCAATTATAACTGGTTTTTCTGGTAATATTTCCAGGAAATCCGCATGCAGGATCCTGTCTGTTACCGGGTGATATTGTACATCCTGAACGACGGTCTGGTATTCCTTACCATCGATCTTAAGATTGATAAGGTAAACGGCTGCAACATTGAAAAGTTTTTTGAATTCCTTTTCATTGGTTACAAAATGTACCTGTTCTTTACCGCCATAAATTACACCAGGAAAATCCCCGTCTTTGCGGTGTTTTCTAGCATCCTTTTTCCCTACGTTCTCCCTGAGAGAACCGCTCAATGATACTGTTTTCATGATTTTTAATTGTTAATTGATGATTTAATGATTGATTTATTGTGATTTTCGCTCTTCGATTTTCGAAAGTCGAACATCGAACATCGAAATATTATTCACCAAACTTAAATAATGAACTGATCGACTCATGACTTTCAACCCGCTTGATAACCTCAGCAAACAGGTTGGCGGTGCTGACCACCTTTATTTTTTTACACTCCCTTTGCAGGGGGATGGTATCAGTTACAACGAGTTCAGATAAAACTGACTCCTCGATCGTCTTGACTGCGTTATGCGAGAGCAGCGGATGCGTGCAGATTGCCCTGACACTGTTGGCGCCATTGGCCATGATAATTTCTGCGGATTTGGTGAGTGTTCCTGCTGTATCCACAATATCGTCAACCAGGATCACATCACGTCCTTCTACTTCTCCAACCAATGCCATCTTTGCAACTTCGTTCGGCTTGGTTCTCTGTTTGTAGCAGATCACGAAGTCGGTATTCAGGAACTTTGCATAGGCGGCGACTCTCCTTGTCCCTCCTGTATCCGGGGAAGCCATGGTTAGCTTCGGTAAATTCAGATCGCGGAGGTATGGCAGGAAAATCGATGAGGCATAGAGATGGTCAACTGGGACATCAAAGAATCCCTGGATCTGGTCTGCGTGAAGGTCGATGGTAATGATCCGCTGAACACCGGCTGTGGATAAAAGATTTGCCACCAGCTTTGCTGCAATTGAAACACGCGGTTTGTCCTTTCGGTCCTGGCGTGCATACCCGAAATACGGAATTACGGCAATAATATTTCTTGCCGAAGCCCTTCTTGCTGCATCGATGAGCATAAGCAGTTCCAGGAGGTTACTGGCCGGGGCAAAGGTTGACTGCACGATAAAGATGTCATTTCCCCTGATGTTCTCCTCGAAGGATGGTTGGAATTCACCGTCGCAAAAATCAGTTATAACCACGGTGCCAAGCTTGGTTCCGTAGCTTTCAGCGATCTTTTGTGCCAGGAAGTTCATGGCACGTCCGGAAAATATTTTAACCTGGTTTGGCATACGAATGGGGATTTCTTTCCGGGCGCGAAGGTAAGGTTTTCTTTGAATTCCTGCAAATCATGGTATTCACAATGAGACAGGTTGATGAGTAAAAAGAAATTCCAGGGATGGCATGGGATTGGAGATGCTTCAGTTATGGCCAGTGGGTTTCCTGTATGTTTTATTAATGGCGTGATGAAGCTGAAGAAAAAAAAATTGTTAACAAGGCAACTTTTTCAAGATTTTGTTGTTAATTGGTCAGGAAAGCTATACGTTAACTCCCACAAACTCTTGGACTCGAATGAAACTTGTACAGCAAAAGAATATTTGGATTAAAAGAAGCCTGATTTTTCTTGCATTTATCATTGTTCCATCGCTTGCGATAAATATATACCTGATTGCAAAGGACTATAAACTTTCTGCCCAGAAAGAAAAGTTACCAGAACCGGACAATACCTGTTCCCTGTCTATAGTCAGGGAAACCAATAGTAAGGAAGGCCTTATTAAACCCCTTCTTTTAGCCGAGGTCAATACAGAATCTCCCCGTTTTGCTTTGTTAAAAGCGGAAATAAATAAGTTTATTGATCAACGAAAAAAGAAGGGAGATGTTCAATCGATATCTGTTTACCTGAGGGATCTGAATTCTACTTCCTGGACTGATATTGGAGACAATACCGGTTATTATCCCGGAAGCCTTATGAAGGTCCCGATTATGATCTATTTTCTCAAGCAGGAACAAAATTTTCCTGGCACACTGAAAAAAGAATATTTTTATGCGAAGCCGACGGGGCAATTCCCTGTACAAACCTTTCTCGGCGATTCGATCCTTCCGGGGAGGAGTTATTCGATTGCGAAGCTCCTTTGGTATATGATTACACAATCAGATAATAATGCAACCGTGTTATTATCATCGCATATCGATTTTGGAATTTACCAGCAAATTTTCAAGGACCTGGACATCCCTTGCGACGATCTGGCGAGCAGTCAGTATATGATTACTCCCAGGCAATATTCAAAATTCTTCAGGATCCTATACAGTTCCACTTATCTTTCAAAGGATTTATCAAGTTATGCTTTGAAATTGCTCACCGAGTGCAATTTCCGGTCGGGGCTTGTCAAGGATCTTCCTGCCGGTTTGATTGTGGCTCATAAATTTGGCGAACGTGGAGTTATTGGACATGCAATGGATTTCTCTGAATCCGGCATTATTTACAGTAACTCGCAGCCCTATCTTATCGTCATCATGACCCGGGGGAATGATGTCCGGCAATTATCTACTGTTGTCCGTGAACTTTCCATAGAAATATTCAACCAGTACAAGGACATTTAACAGGGATTGGCTTTTTTCCGGTCCGGAAATTAAGAGTCTGTTTAAAAATTAAAGGATAATTTATTATTATACTGATTAACAATCGAATGTGAATAAAAAGTAAAAAGGCCTTCGTAAACCGATTGAAAGTTTTCATCAGTTTGTAAT
>Ga0209697_10001810_pt1 | contig 32083 bp, 23 predicted proteins | sample AliMusrvi5mmetaG_FD_184115 | JGI IMG/M metagenome (GOLD analysis project Ga0209697, IMG submission 184115) | Freshwater lake bacterial and archeal communities from Alinen Mustajarvi, Finland, to study Microbial Dark Matter (Phase II) - Alinen... | ecosystem: Environmental > Aquatic > Freshwater... | reverse complement strand
CCCTGGCGCCGAGCGCGCCGACTCCGACCGCCCTGCCGCCCATGACCATGGCCTTCTCCGGAGCGGCGGTCATGCCTCCGCCGACCACCGGGCCGTCCACGCAGGAGGTGCTGGCCAAGCTCGCCAAACCGGCGCCGGCCAAGACCGAGCCGCCCAAGGCGCCCAAAGTCCGCTCGAAGGCCTTCCTCTTCATCATCGGGGCCGCCAGCGCGGTGCTCGTCGCCGCGGCCTGGTTCTTCCTGTTCCGCGACGCCAAGGGCCTCAAGACCGCTCTGCGGATGGATTCCGACCGGTCCCCGGTGGGAGCCGAGGTGTCCGACGAATCGGCGGCAGCCGCCAAGCCCAACTCCGCCGCGCCGGCGCCGCCGACCGCGCCGCAGACGACGGCTCCGCCCGCGACGGCCGCAACCCCGACCCCTCCATCCGCGCCGGGCCCGCAGGACAGCGTCCCGGCCGCGCCCGCGGCGCCGGCGGAGTCCATCCGCGATGAGCGCCCCGCGGCCATCACGCTGGTCAAGGAGTTCCCCTTGGACGGCGACCGCGGCACCATCGGCCAGTGGCTGCAGTACTCCTTCGCGGCGACGCCCGGGGCTCAGAACGAAGAGAAGTGGGACGCGGGCGCCTACGAAGAGAGCACCTACGCGGTCAAATACACGGTCCAGCCCGCGGGCCAGGACGCCATCACCTACCTGTTCGAAGCCGACGCGGCGCGCAAGACGGTCAAGGGCATGAACACGGCCGCCCGGGAACTGCTGGCCGGCCATTCCCCGGCGCGGGGCCGGTCCAAGGCCAAGGCCCGGCCGGCCAAGACCAAGAAGCGCACGCCGCCCCGGCGCGTCGCGGCGCCAGCGCCCGGGCCCAAGGCCGTCCCGCTCCTGCCCCTGCCCTCCGATGCCGAGCTGACCCCGCCCGCCGAAGACGAGTCCGCCTTCCGATCCGACACGGTGCAGCCGAACCTCTGAACATGAGACGATCCGATATCGAGAGACTCCCCATGCTCCCAACCTTGACAAACTCAGGCCAGGCCGCTAATCTATAGGCCCATGTCCAACGGCGAGCACGTGATCTCCCTGGGCCTCTCGCGGCGTCTGGCCGAGCTGCTGGTGGTGGAGCGGATCATCACGCCGGCGCAGCTGCAGGAGGCCCTGGACTCCCAGCGCGAGAAGAACGAGAAGCTGGGCACCGTCCTCATCGCCAAGGGCTTCGTCAGCGAGGAGCGCATCCTGCAGTTCCTCAGCGCCCAGTGCGACATCAGCTACATCACCCTCTCCGGCATGGCCGAGATCGCGCCCGAGGTCATCGCCCTGGTCCCCGAGACCATCGCCCGCACGCACACCCTCATCCCCTTCAACAAGACCAACAACGCCATCACCATCGCGGTGGCCGACCCCCTCAACGTCCTCATCCTCGACGACCTCAAGATGATGACCGGTTGCGACGTCAAAGCGGCCCTGGCCTCGGAGAGCGAGATCCTGGCGGCCCTGGACAAGTACTACAAGCCGGCCAGCTCCCAGGACGCTCTCGACGACATCCTCAAGCAGAGCCAGACCTCGGAGGAAGCGGCCGAAGGCGTCGAGCACGTCGAAGACAAGGCCGAGGAGGAGAGTTCTCTCTCCGTGGAGAAGTCCGCCGAGGACGCCCCGGTCATCAAGATGGTCAACCTCATCCTGGCCAACGCCATCAAAGCCAAGGCCTCCGACATCCACATCGAGCCCTACCAGAAGGACCTGCGCATCCGCTACCGCATCGACGGGGTGCTCCACGAGCAGCCCGCCCCGCCCAAGAAGTTCCATGCCGCCATCTGCGCGCGCCTGAAGATCATGTCCAACCTGGACATCTCGGAACGGCGCCTGCCCCAGGACGGCCGGCTCAAGGTGCGCATCGGAGAGAGAGAAGTCGACATGCGCGTCTCGATTTTGCCCTGCGCGCCGGGCGAAAAGGTCGTGATGCGCATCGCCGACACCGCGGGCCTCAGCGTCCAGCTCTCCAAGCTCGGCTTCGAGCCCGAGGCCCTGGCCGTGTTCAACCGCAGCATGAAGGCGCCCTATGGCATCAATCTCATCACCGGCCCCACGGGCTCCGGAAAATCCACCACCCTCTACTCCGCCCTCTCGCTGCTCAACACGCCGGAGCACAACATCATGACCGTGGAGGACCCCGTCGAGGTCCAGCTCCACGGCGTCAATCAGGTCCAGGTCCACGCCGCCATCGGCCTGACCTTCGCCGCCGGGCTGCGCTCGTTCCTGCGCCAGGACCCGGACATCATCATGGTCGGCGAGATCCGGGACCTGGAGACGGCCCAGATCGCCATCAACGCCGCCCTGACCGGCCACCTGGTCTTCTCCACCTTGCATACCAACGACGCGCCGGGCTCGATCACGCGCCTGAGCATGATGGGAGTCGAGCCCTTCCTGTCGAGTTCATCACTGCTCATGATCCTGGCCCAACGCCTGGTGCGCGGCATCTGCCCCAAGTGCAAGGAGAGCTACGAGGTGGAGCAGGACTGGCTCATCAAGCTGGGGGTGCCTCCCAACCAGCTGCAGACGCGCGAGGGCAAGGTCACCCTGCATAAAGGCAAGGGCTGCGAGAACTGCGCGGGCACCGGCTACCGCGGCCGGCAGGGCCTCTACGAGGTCTTGGAGGTGACGGACACCGTGCGCCAGATGATCCTGGACAAGGCCAGCTCGCGGCAGATCAAGGAGCAGGGCTGCAAGCAGGGCATGCTGACCCTGCGCGCGTGCGCCATCCGCAAGCTCCTGGGCGGCGCCACCACGGTGGAGGAGATGATCCGGGTCACGGCCTCGGACATCGAGGGCTGAAGACCGCAAGGGGAACCCCATGATATCGATGAGCGAGCTGTTCCTGCTGATGCACGAGCGGGGAGCGTCGGACCTGCACATGACGGTCGGAGCGCCGCCGACGCTGCGCATCGACGGGCAGCTCGTGCCCACGCCCTTCGAGAAGCTGTCCCACGAGTCCAGCCAGACCCTCATCTTCTCCCTGCTGACCGAGAGCCAGCGCCAGCGCTTCGAGGCCACCAACGAGCTCGACCTGGCCTTCAGCCTCAAAGGCATCGGCCGGCTGCGCATGAACGTCTACCGCCAGCGCGGCGCCATCGGCGCGGCCATCCGCGCCATCCCCGCCTCGTTCAAGACTTTCGAGGAGATCGGCCTGCCCAACGTGATCTACGACGTGATGAAGGTCCCCAAGGGCCTGGTGCTGGTGACCGGGCCCACGGGCTCGGGCAAGTCCACCACCATCGCCAGCATGATCGACTTCGTCAATGAGAACCGCAGCGCGCACGTGGTGACCGTCGAGGACCCCATCGAGTACGTCCACAGCCACAAGAAGTGCATCATCAACCAGCGCGAGGTCGGCCAGGACACGGAGTCCTTCACCGCGTCCTTGAAGCACGTCCTGCGCCAGGACCCCAACGTCATCCTCATCGGCGAACTGCGCGACCTCGACACCATCTCCGCGGCCCTGACCATCGCCGAGACCGGCCACCTGGTCTTCGCCACCCTGCACACCACGGATTGCGCCCAGACCATCAACCGCATCATCGACGTGTTCCCGCAGCATCAGCTCGACCAGGTGCGCATCCAGCTCTCCTTCGTCCTGCAGGCGGTCATCTGCCAGCAGCTGATCGCCCACGCCTCGGGCACGGGCCGGGTCCTGGCCTCCGAGATCCTCATCGTCACCGCCGCCATCCGCAACCTCATCCGCGAGCAGAAGATCGAGCAGGTCCAGCTCGCCATCCAGACCGGCGGCAAGATGGGGATGCAGACCATGAACCAGTCCCTGGCGGAACTCTACCGCAAGAACCGGATCACCTTCCAGGAAGCCATGATGCGCTCGCTGGACGCGGAGGACCTGCGCCGCCTCATGCAGCGCATGGGCGGCACCACCCAGCCGCCGGCCGGGCACTAGCCCCCGCCGTCGCCGCCACGCGCTCCTTCATCGCCGGCCTTTATTCTGCTAAAATGGCCCCATGCCCCCGACGGAGACCCTGCCCGACACCCCGGTGATGCGCCAGTTCCAGGAACTCAAGAGCCGCCATCCCGAGGCGCTCCTGTTCTTCCGGCTGGGCGACTTCTACGAACTCTTCGGCTCGGACGCGCAGACCGCGGCGCCGCTCCTGGGCCTGGTGCTGACCGCCCGCCAGGGCGTGGCCATGTGCGGCGTGCCCTTCCACAGCTCCAAGACCTATCTGGCCAAGCTCCTCAAGGCCGGCCACAAGGTCGCCGTGGCCGAGCAGATGGAGGACCCCTCCAAGACCAAGAAGCTGGTCAAACGCGCCATCATCCGCCTCATCACGCCCGGGACCATCATCGAAGACGAGCTCCTCGAGGCCACCGCCACCAACTTCCTCGTCGCGGTCGAGTCCGACATCGTGGGCTGGGGCGCGGCCTGCATCGACGTCTCGACCGGCGAGTTCTGGGCCACCCAGACCCTCAACGACCGCGGCGACCGCCGGCTCTTCGACCTGCTGGCGCGCCTGCGGCCCGCCGAGGTGCTCTGCGCGCCGGAGGCCGCGGCGCAGCTGCGGCCCGCCCTGCCCGCGACGACCTGCGTGACCCTGGAGACGGACCAGCCCGAATCCGCGCCGCCCCCGGCCTGGACCCGGGACTCCGTCTGGGTCAACCACCGGCTGGCCCTGCGCGCGGCCCTGCGCTGCCGCGGCTACGTGGCCCGCACGCAGTTCCACCTCCAGGAGCTCATCGCCCCGGTCTACCGCGAGTCCGCCAACGAGATGCAGCTCGACGAGACGGCGCTGCGCACCCTGGAGCTGGTGGATTCCTCCTCGGGCGACCGGCGCCACAGCCTCTGGGGCCTGCTCAACCGCTGCCGCACGGCCATGGGCAGCCGCAAGCTGCGCCACTGGGTCCTGCATCCCTCCACCGACCTCGCCGAGATCGAGCTGCGTCAGAACTGCGTGGAAGACCTCTTCGACAAGCCCGGAGCCCGCGAGACTTTGGGAGAGCTCCTGCGCGAGGTCTCGGATCTGCCCCGCGTGGTGAGCCGCCTGAGCACCCGGCAGGCCACGCCCCGGGACCTGGCCGCCCTGCGCCGGTCCTTGGGCCAGCTGCCCGCCCTGGAACGCTGGTTCCAGGCCTACGAGCTCTGCCCCGGCCTGACCACCCTGGCCCTGCAGCTGCAGGAGACCGCCCAGGGGCTGCGCACCTGCGCCGACTACCTCGACCGAGCCCTGGTCGACGACCCTCCCGCTCGGCTCTCGGACGGGCGCTTCATCCGCGAGGGCTTCCACGCCGAGCTCGACGAGCTGCGCCTGCTGCGCTCGGACAGCCAGACCTTCCTCTCCCGTCTGGAGGCCGAGGAGCGGCAGGCCTCGGGCATCGGCTCGCTCAAGGCCGGCTACAACTCGGTCTTCGGCTACTATTTCGAAATCACCAACGCGCACAAGGCCAAGGTCCCGGCCCGCTACACGCGCAAGCAGACCCTGACCAACGCGGAGCGCTACATCACCCCCGAGCTCAAGGAGCTCGAGAACAAGATCCTGGGCGCGGAGGAGAAGATCCTACGCTTGGAGGCCCGGCTTTTCGAGGAGGTCCGCGGCGAGGTCCTCACCCGCCACGACGCGGTCCAGCGGCTAGGCGCCCTGCTGGCCGAGCTCGACGTGTTCAACGCCCTGGCCGAGATCGCCGCCCTCCATGAGTTCGTCAAGCCGCAGGTGGATCTGAGCTACGACCTCGACATCGTGGAGGGACGCCATCCGGTGCTTGCCGCCGTGCTGCCGGCCGGGACCTTCGTCCCCAATTCCCTGACCCTGAACGCCCGCGACCCGCAGGTCATCGTCCTGACCGGCCCCAACATGTCGGGAAAATCCACCTACCTGCGCCAGAACGCGCTCATCGCGGTTCTGGCCCAGATGGGATCCTTCGTGCCTGCCAAGTCCGCCCGGGTCGGCATCGTGGACAAGATCCTCACCCGCATCGGCGCCCAGGACGCCCTGACCCAGGGCGCCTCCACCTTCATGGTGGAGATGACCGAGACCTCGCATATCCTCAAGTCGGCCACCCCGCGCAGCCTGGTCATCCTCGACGAAGTCGGCCGCGGCACCTCCACCTTCGATGGCATCTCCATCGCCTGGGCGGTGCTGGAGCACCTGCAGGGCGCCTACGCCAAGCCCGCGGAGCCGGAGGGCCCGCGCGGCCCGCGCACGCTCTTCGCCACGCACTACTTCGAGCTCACCGAACTGGCCCACCGCCTGGAGGGCGTCGCCAACGCCAACGTGGAAGCCCGGGAGTGGACCAACGCGGAAGGCCGCACCGAAGTGGTGTTCCTGCACAAGATCTCGGAAGGGCCAGCCGACCGCTCCTATGGTATTCACGTGGCGGCCTTGGCCGGGTTACCGCCCGCGGTCCTGGCCCGCGCCAGCGAGATTCTCTCCAGCCTGGAGAACGAGTCCGCCTCCGGCCGGTTGGCCAACTCCCCGGCCCAGCCCACGGGAGGAGACCCCGAACTGCCCCTCTTCGACGACAACCCGGTCCTGCACGCCCTGCGCCTCCTGGACCCCGAGTCCATGACGCCGCTCGAGGCCCTAGAAACCCTCGCAGCCCTGAAGAAGAAACTCTAGGGGGTCAGGTCTTGACATTTGACTTACCGAAGACGTCCTGAGATAGTCAAATGTCAAGACCTGACCCCATGAACACCATCCACAAGCTCGCTCCGGAGGTCGCCAGCCGCATCGCCGCAGGCGAGGTCATCGAGCGCCCCGCCTCCGCCCTCAAGGAACTCCTGGAGAACGCCCTCGACGCCGGCGCCCGGCGCATCACGGTGGAGTGCGCGGGCGCGGGCCGCCAGTCCCTGCGCGTGGTCGACGATGGCTGCGGCATGTCGCCCGAGGACTGCGCACTGGCCCTGGAGCGCCACGCCACCAGCAAGATCACGGATCTCGACGACCTCGAGAGCCTATCCACCTTCGGCTTCCGCGGCGAGGCGCTCTACGCCGCGGCTGCGGTCTCGCGCCTGAGCATCACCAGCACCCGGCGCGGGGCCCGATCGGGCTGGAAGGTCGTCGCCGAGGCGGGCCGGATCGTCTCCTCGAGCCCAGCCCCGGCGGTCCCCGGCACGGCCGTGGAGCTGCGCGACCTCTTCTACAACACACCGGCCCGCCGCAAGTTCCTCAAGTCCGACGCCTACGAGCGGGGCCGCCTGGCCGCCGTCGTCGAAGAGGCGGCCCTGGCCAACCCGGAACTCTCCCTGACCTACAAGTCCGAGACCCGCACCGTGCTGCGCTTCACGCCCGAGCCCGGCCGGGACCTGGCCGACGGCCTGGCCCGCCGGGCCGCGCGGGTCCTGGGCGAGGCCAACGCCGCGGGGCTCATCCCCATCGTGGTGGAGCGGCCGGAGATGACGCTGCGCCTTTTCGTCTCGCGCCTCGACGCCCTGGCAGCCACACGCGAGTTCCAGCACTGGTTCGTCAACCGGCGGCCGGTCTCGGCGCGCATCCTGCAGCAGGCGCTCTACCGCGCCTTCCGGGGCCGGCCCGCGGACCGGCACCCGGTGTGCGTGGGGCATCTGGAGCTGCCCGGCGACTCCTTCGACGTGAACGTCCACCCTGGCAAGCGCGAGATCCGCTTCCGATCCGACCGCGACGTCTTCGAGCTGGTCTCCGGTCTGGTGGCCTCGGCTTTGCTCAAGTCCAAGCTCCCGGCCGCGATCGTCCCGCTGGGCCGCGGCGACCCAAAGGCCGCCGTCCCCGGAGGACCATCGTTCTCCTTCCCCGGAGGGGACGCCGCGACCTCCGTGCGCGAGCCCACCGCGAGCTATCAGGCCTCACTGGAGCTCCAGACCGCTCCGGCCGAGGCGCTGGAGGCGCCGCCGGGCGCGCCGCGCTGGTTCACCCCGCCCTTCCGCTACCTGGGACAGATCGAGCGGGCCTACCTGGTCTTCGAGGCCAGAGGGGGCCTGTTCGTCCTGGACCAGCACGCGGCGGCGGAGCGCATCCTCTTCGAGCGGTACCTCTCCGAGATCGGACACGGCCAAGCCCGCTCGCAGAAGCTCATGCTGCCCATGACCGTGGACCTGCCCGCCTCGGCCGCGCAGACGGTGCTCTCCCAGAAAGACCGCCTGGAGCGGCTGGGGTTCGTCTTCGCCCCATTCGGCAAGCGCGGCCTCAACTGCCTGGCCGTGCCCGCCCTCTTCCACAAGGAAGCGGACCTCAAGGACCTGGTGCATCGGCTGCTGGATTCGCTGCACGACCCGGTCGCCGCGGCCGAGGCCGTCAAGCACGACGCGGTGGCGACAATCGCCTGCAAGGCCGCGGTCAAAGCCCACGACGCGCTCTCGGAACCGGAAGCCCTGCGCCTCATCGCGGACCTCAAGGACTGCCGGGACGGGTCCTGCTGCCCCCACGGGCGGCGCACCATGCTGGCGCTCTCCCGCGACGAACTCGCGCGCCGCTTCCAGCGGCCGGGAGCACCGCCTCTTTCGAGCTAGAAGGACGGCCGCCGAAAAAGAACCAGCGCCTCCCGGGGCGCTGGAAATGCAAGAGGCGCTCGAGCTGGCGTCGTTCTATCGACCGCTTGAGCGCCCCTGCATCATGAGTATAACAGGAGAACAAATATTGTCAAGACCCAAATCGCGGCGCGTCGTCCCGGGCGGGCGGCCAGCCGCAAGGACGAGGCCGGGGCCGTACGGCCGCGTCCTCCGCGCGCGGCCTCTCCCCCAATAGTCCCAGTCAAGACCCTGGGTCTTGACAAATCAAGGGCTTCTGCTATACTGAGTTTTTCGCAGCCTCACCAGCCCGTCCTGAGTCCGGTGGAGTCGAAGCGGTCGGTAACGTGGTCGTGGTTGTGACGAGATGCGGGCCGGTGCCGTGGCAGCAGCCGTCGACGCAGCCGTTGCAGTCCGTTGCGTTCCGGACTCAGGACGGGCCCCACACCAAGAAGATTCGGGGGCGCTAAGGCAAGCATCGTTCTATCGACTGCCTTAGCGCCCCCGAATATTTCCCCCCTTCAGCTCTTGAGCAGGTCCGCGAAGTCGGCCTTGAGCTCCACGCCCAGGGCCTCCAGGACCAAGGCCTGCCGGTCGAAACGGTTGGCCGCCGCCCGGGCCGCGGCAAAACCGCCCCAGGAGCCCCCCAGAAGGCAGGGATAGGCGAAGACCGGCAGAGGATAGTCGGTGCCGAAGAGGAGGCGCTCGAACAGCTCGGGACGGCGCGCGAGGCGCAGGAGCCCGCCCACCCGGCTGAACAAGGTCAAAGCGGAGACGTCGGCGTAAAAACCCGGGTAGCGCCGCGCCAAAGTGAGCATGAGCGGCAAATGCTCCTCCCGGAACCAGCGCCCGGATGAACACCCGTGCGCCGCGATCACGGTCGCTCCCTCCTCCAAGGCCGGAATCAGCCGAGCCAGGTCCCCGACGGACTGGTCGTGGCCCGACAGGACGAACTCATAGCCCACATGGGCCAGGAGCGGCAGTCCCAGGCGCGCCAAGGCCCGATAGAAAGGACGATACTTCGGCTGCGCCGGGTCGAAACGCTGGGAATTGGCCAGCACCTTGACCAAGACCGCGCCCCGGGCCGCGCAGCGCTCGAGCTCGTCCAAGGCGTCGGCGCGCTGGGGGTTGATGGAGGCCCCGGGCAGGAAAAGCTCCGGAGCCTGCCCGGCGACCCGCAGAACATGATCATTGGAGATGAGGAGGTCCGTGTGCGCCTCGTCCAACCGGCCAACCTCGTCATAGGCTCCGTCCAGGCCCAGGAGCACGGCCCGGCCCACCCGCTCCGAAGCGCGCAGCTCCTGTTTGAGATTCTCCAGGTAGGAGGCATTGGCGCGCCCCGGATCGTCCAGCGGCAGGCCCTGCGCCGCGGACACCATCCGGAAGAGACGGCTCTGGCGCATCCGCGCGGAGAGGCGGCAGCCGTTGTCGGGCGTGGGCAAGGCCGCCAGATGGACATGGACGTCGGTCAGCTTCATGCCTGGACCTCCGCCCGGCCCGCCTCGAGATCGACGGCGCGCTTCTTCAAGGCCACCAAGTCGAGCTTGCCCGAGCCCAGCAGCGGGAACTCCGCGACCTGGTGGAAGCACGCGCGCTCCGGGACCCACAGCTTGGGCGCGTCGGACTCGTTCAAGCGGCGCCAGAGGCCGTCGATGTCGTCGTAGTCCTTGCAGAGCACCACCAGCCGCTCGCCGCGCTTGTCGTCGGGCACCGCGCTCACGATGAAGGTCTGCTCCAACCGCCCGGCCAGGCTGTGCAGGCGCTGCTCGACGTGGAGGTGCGGGACCATCTCGCCTCCGATCTTGCTGAAGCGGCTGAGGCGGTCGGTGATGGTGACGAAGCCGTCGGCGTCCACGCAGCCGATGTCGCCGGTCGAGTAGTAGCCGTCCTTGAGGACCTTCTCGGTCTGCTCCAGGTCCCCCAGATAGCCCACCATGACGTTGGGCCCTTTGACCAGCAGCAGCCCCGGCCGGCCCTGGGGCAGGGGTTCCAGGGTCTCGGGGTCCACGACCCTGACCGCCACGCCGGGCAAGGGCTGGCCGATGGTCCCGATCTTGGTCCCCTTCTGGCGCACCCCGCCGATCTCCACGTCCGGGATGTTCACGCAGGCCACAGGCGAGAGCTCGGTGCAGCCGAAGCCCTCCAGAGGCGTGATGCCGAACTTTTCCTCGAAGGCCGCCACCAGCTCGGCGCGCAGCTTCTCGGCCCCGGCCATGACGATGTTGACGCTCTCCATCTGGGCCGGCTCGACGCGGCGCACGTACAGGGTCAGGAAGGTGGGGGTGCCCAGGAGGATGGTCACCCGGTAGCGCGCGAGCAGCTCCCCGACGCCCTTGGCGTCGAGAGGGTTGGGATGATACACCGCGCCGAAGCCCGCGACCGCCGGCATCCACAAGGTCACGGTGTAGCCGAAGGAGTGGAAGAACGGCAGGGCCCCCAGGAGCCGGTCCGAGTCCTGCAGCTGATAGATCTGGGCCACGGACTCGATGTTGGCCTGGATATTGGCGTGGGAGAGGACCACGCCCTTGGGCTCGCCGGTGGAGCCGCTGGTGAAGATGACCGTGGCGGTCTCAGCGAGGCGCCGCGGGGCCTTGCGCAGGAAGAACAGCTCCAGGAGAGCCGCGGGCAGGACGAAGAAGGCGGCCGCGGTCAGGGCCGCGCGCAGGGGCTTGATGCGGGGGGCCAGGTCCTCCAGGAAGACCATGCCCTCGCGCGGCTGCCAGCCCAGCTTCTCCAGGAATCTCCGCGAGGTCACGATACTGCCCGCGCTGGCGCGATCCGCGCAGCGCAGGGCCGTCTCGCGCGGGACCGTGTAGTTGAGGTTGACCGGAACCCGACCGCGCAGGGCCAGGCCGAGGTTGGCCAAGGCCGCGGGCACGGAAGGCGGCAGGAGCAGCCCCACGTTGCGGGCCGGGGGCAGGGATCGATCCAGGACGCGGCCCAGCAGATAGGCCCGCACCAGGGCCGCGCCGCCGGACAGCTTGCCGGACTGGGCGTCGGCCATGGCGAAGCCGGACCAGCGCCGCTTGGCCTCGCGCGCGAAAGCCCGCGGCAGGGTCCGCTTCTCGGCCAGGCGCTCCTGGAACGCCTCGGCGCCCAGCTCCTGGATGGCGCGGCGGATGTCCTCGGCCTTGGCGTCCGACGGCAGGGGCGCGCCGAAGCTGACCGTGACCGGATAGGGCAGGCGCCGCGGCCACTTGAGCAGGATGCGGCCGCCCTCGAAGCTGAAGATGCTGCCCCAGACGCGGTCGAGGTGCACGGGGATGATGGGCATGGACAGGCCCTCGGCGATGTGCTCCACGCCCTTCTTGAAGCGCAGCATCTGGCCGTGGCGGGTGATCTCGCCTTCCGCGAAGATGCAGACCAGGTCGCCCTCGCCCAAGGCCTCACGCGCAGCCTGAAAGGAACGCACCAGGGCCTTGGGGCTGTCGTGGTCCGAGATGGGGATGACGCCCATGGCCCGGAAGAACCAGTGGAGCACCGGCAGGTCGTAGAAACGCCGCAGCATCATGAAGCGCACCAGCCTCGGCGAGGCGCCCTCGATGAGGAAGGCGTCTACGAAGGAGACGTGGTTGGAGACCAGCAGGGCCGGGCCCTCCAGCGGGAGGTTGGCCCGCCCTTCCACCTCGATGCGGTAGACCAGGTTGACCAGGGGATAGAGCAGCAGGCGCAGGAAGAAGTCCGGCAGCATGCGCAGGATGTAGGCCGCCACGACCGCGGTCATCGCCGCGATGACCAGGAAGACCTGGTTGGGATAGAGCTTGAAGTAGCCGCTGAAGAGGGCGAGACAGCCCGAGGCCAGCAGGACGCCCAGCAGCGATAGGACGTTCTCGGTGGCGATGGTGCGGCCCCGCTCCGACTTCGGAGTGCGCTGCTGGATGAAGGCGTCCAGGGGCACGACGAAGGCCCCGGCGCTGGCGCCGGCCAGGAACAGGTCGCAGGCCGCCCGGACCGGGGAAGCCGCGGCGAAGGCCAGGTCCGCCGGGAAGAGCACCAGCCCGACCGCCCCCATGGGGACCAGGCCCAGCTCGACTTTCTCGCGCGAGAGCCGGCCGGCCACGTAGCTGCCCAGGCCGATGCCCAGGGCCGCCACGATCTGGAATCCGCTCAAGGCCCGCTGGCTCAGGTGCATCAGCTCCTGGCCGTAGACCAGGATGTTCATCTGGAAGATGGCGCCCAGGAACCAGAAGTAGGCCGAGCCCGCCAGGGCCAAGAAGACCGGCCGGCGCAGGCGGATGCGGGAGAGGTTCTCCCAGGTCTGCGCCGCGAAGTTGACGCGGATGGGGACGGCCGCCGCGGCGGCCGGCGTGTCGGTCACGCGCAGAGCCGCGGCCAGCCCCAGCGCCGCGGCCGCGGCAAAGACCAGGCAGGCGACCTGCAGGCGGCCCGGGAAGGCGGCAAGCAGGGCCCCCGCCGCCATCGTGCCCAGCACGATGCCCAGGAAGGCGCCCATCTGCATCAGGCCGTTGCCGCGCGAGAGGTCGGCGTCGTCGAGGATCTCGGGCAGGATCGCGAGCTTGGCCGGCCCGAGGAAGGCGCTGTGCGCGCCCAGCCCGGCAAGGATGGCGAGCAGGCCGTAGACGCTGCCGGTGGGCAGGGCCAGCAGGCTCAGGAGCATCAAAGACAGCTCGACGCACTTGCATACCACGATGATCTTCTTCTTGCTGAAGCGGTCCGCCACCGAGCCGGCCGCGGCGGAGAGCAGCAGGAAGGGCAGGATGAAGACCGCGCCCGCGGCCGCGATGACCGGCGCGGAGCGGCCCGGGGGCAAGGTCGCCAGCACGAGCAGGGCCGCCACGGTCTTGAAGCCGTTGTCGTTGAAGGCGGAGAGGCTCTGGGTGACGAGCAGGGCGCGGAAGCCCGACGCTGCCGTGGATCGGCTCTCGGTCATCTCATTCCCCCGGAGGCTGGAGTCCGGCCAGGTAGCGCCCGAAGGCGAGCATGGCGCGCCGGTGGATGCCGGCCTGAGTCAGGCTGTAGAGCGGCCAGGGCAAAGCCGGCCGGTAGTCGTGGATGGCGACCAGAAGGACCCGCCCCCCCAGGACCTGCCGGAACTCCAGGCGCGGCCGACCCGAGGCACGCGGGGCCCGGCGCACCAAGGCCCCGCCCGTGATGTAGAAGACCTGGCGCGAATCGCTCTGGCTGCGGTCCTTGGCGAAGGTGAGCTCCACCAGGCACAGCCGCAAGCCGGCCAGGCGGAAGCGCACGCTGCGGGAGGCGTCCACCTCCGCGCGCAGCAGCCAGCGAAAGCGCCGGCCCAGGAAGGCTCCGTACTGTTCGGCGGCCCAGCGCGCCGTGCGCCCCGGGGGCAGGTCCAGGCGCTGGACCGAGCGCACGTCGTAGCGGTAGAGCTCGCGCCAAGGCGCGTGGCGCAGGGGATGCGGGCCGCGGCCCAGGCGGCCCCGGGCCAGGGCGGCCCGGACCGCCGTCTCGAACGGGATGCCCGGCACGCCCGCGGCCTGCTGGAGGCGGCGGTCGCGGCAGACCATGGAATGCCGGATGCTCTCGGCTAGAGGCGCGGCCAAAGCCTGCGGCGCGCCGGTCACCAGGCCCAGCCAGGACCGGAACCAGAAGGTCCCGGAGAGCGGGACGCTGAAGAACCGGCGCCGGAGCCCCAGGAGCCCCGCCGTGCGCTCCAGCAGCGCGCGGTAGGTCATGACGTCGCCGGAGCCGATGTCCCAGCTGCGGCTCTGGGCGGCGGGATGCTCCAGGCAGTGGCTCAGCAGCGCCAGCACGTCGTCGAGCGCGATAGGCTCGGTGAAGTTGCGCGAGCAGGGCGGGCAGGGGATGAGGGGCACGCGCTCGAGCAGCGCGCGGAACATGCGGTAGGAGGAGCCGCCCGACCCGATGATGATGCTGGCGCGCAGGGCCGTGACCGGCACGCCCCGGCTGGCCAAGGTCTGCTCGACCTCCAGGCGGCTGCGCAGGTGGACGGAGAGGGCCGGGTCGTCCGGGATGAGCCCGCCCAGGTACACGATCTGCCGGACCCCGGCCTGGGCCGCGGCCCGGGCGAAGTTGTCGGCGCAGATGAGGTCGAAGTCCTGGAAGGCGCCCTGGGTCAGGTGCGCCGAGGGCAGCATGGAGTGGACGAGGTAGACGGCCTGCTCCACGCCCTGCAGCGCGGCCTCGCACTGCAGCAGGGAGAACAGGTCGCAGCGCCGCCACTCCACGCCCGCCTCCGGCGCCGGGTGGGGCGGATGGCGCGCCAGGCCGATGACGCGCCGGCGGTCGGCCAAGGCCGCGGCCAGGGCCCGGCCCACGAAGCCGGTCGCGCCCGCGATGGCGACGGCGCCGCCGGTGTCCACCCTAGGCCGGGCGGCCCTCTCCCGCCGCCGCCAGGAACTCATCCAGGAACGCGGCCGCGGTGCGCGGCCGCTGCTCCGCGTCGGCCTGCAGGGCCCGGGAGAAGAAGGTGTCGAGGGCCAGGGGCAGCCCCGGGGCCTTGCGGCTGGGCGGCATGAAGACCATGTTCATCTTGGTGAAGAGCATGCCCGCGCTGGTCCCGTCGAAGGGCCGCGCGCCGGTGAGCATCTCGTAGAGGCAGACGGCCAGAGAGTAGAGGTCCGACTCGGCGCGCACCACCCCGGTCTCGGACTCCGGGGCCATGTAGGGCGGGGTCCCCGCCACCGTGGCCGAGACGGAGAGCCGGCTCAAGGCGTCGTGGGCCTGCCGGGCCACGCCGAAATCCATGACCTTGACGCGGTTGTCGCGGGTGACCATGATGTTGGTCGGCTTGAGGTCGCGGTGGATGACGGCGCGGGAATGGGCGTAGGTCAGCGCCGAGCAGACCTGGGCCAACACGCCCTTGACCTCCGGGATGCTGAGCCGGCCATTCTCGTAGACCACCAGGTCCAGGGTCTTGCCGTCGAGGTACTCGAAGACCAGGAAGACCTCGCCCTCATGCTCGAAGATCCCGTGGATGTCCACGATGTTGGGATGGCGCAGCTGGGCCACGGTGCGCGCCTCTTTAAGGAAGCGCTCCCGCTCGCGGGGGTCGTTGCGAATCTCGTCGCGCATGCGCTTGACCGCCACCCGGCGCTGCAAGGCGAGGTCCTCGGCCTCATAGACCGCGCCCATGCCGCCCGAGCCGATCTGGCGCAGGACGCGGTAGCCCGCGGGCAGGCCGGGCAGGGAGAGCCCCGGCCCGGCCTGCGGCAGCGGCAGCCCGGAGATGGGGGTGGGCGGCGGCGTGGGCAGGGGCGTGCCGGCCGCGGCCAGGCCCATGCGCACCAAAGCCGCAGTCAGGGGCCGGCGCAGAAAATAAAGCAGGAGCAAGAGCGCCGCGCCGGCCGCGGGCCAGGCCAGGGCCGTCAGCAGGCGGCGCCGGGCCGCGGCCCCCGGCCGGGCCGACACGAACGGAGCCGCGTCGAGCGCGGGGTCCGCGGTGAAGAGCATGAGCAGCTCCTGGGTGTCCGCGGCGGCCAGAGCCCGGCGCTGGCGCGGGCCGAAGCCCGGCGCGTCGAGCCGGGCCGCCTGTTCCAGCGAGCGCAGGCTGCCGGTCCGGTCGCCCGCGCCGGCCTGGGCGTAGGCGAGCTGGTACCAGGCCCAGGCGCGGTCCGGCCGGCCCTCGAAGGAGGCGTCCACCGAGCCCTGGGCGTCCTGATACCGCCCCGCCCGGTTCAGGGTGAAGGCGTAGACGCTGTGCAGGCCGGAGGCCTTGGGCTTGATGCGCAGGGCCGTGCGCACCTCGCTGAGGGCCTCCTCGTGCCGCCCCAGCATGGAGAGGGCCGCGGCCTTGAGCACGCCGGCCAGGAGCTCTCCCTCCGGCGCGCGCTCTGCGGCCAGGCGGGCGGCGGCCAGGGCCGCTGCCCAGTCGCGGCCGCGCAGGCCCTCCTGGGCCCGCAGCAGCGCCTGCGGGTAGGAGTCCGACAAAGCCGCGGAGACGGTCGGGACCGCAGGCGGCTGCGCCGCGGCGACCGGGGCCGGAGTCTCAAAAGCCGGCGCCGAAACGTAGCCGGCGCGCCTCAAGGGCTCGCCCAGGACCTCCAGAAGCCGGACGCGAGTCTGGGCCGGCATGGCCGCCAGCGCCTCATCGACGCGCAGGCTCAGCCGGCGGCGCCTGTCCTCGCGCGCCGCGAGACCCAGCCCCTCGGGCTCCTCCTGAAGCTCCCGCAGCTGCAGCAGGCGCCGGCCCAACCGCACGAAGTCGGCCTCGGCTCGGCCGCGGTCGGGCGAGCCGGCGATGAAGCGCTGGACCGATTCGCGCTCCTGCGGGGCCAGCGCGCTCCAGGCCTCCGCCTTGTGGCGAGGCGTGACCTCGGGCGAGAGCGGGGCGCTCACTCCGGAGAGCGGCGCCGGGAGCTCGTCGCGCTTATCCTGCGCCGCCGCGCCGGGGACCAGGAGGGCGGCCGCCAGGAGCGGGACCCAAGCCCGCACGCGCGCGCGTTCCATAGACTAAAAGTGTAAAGCCCTGGGCGGGGCTTGTCAACGGCCTTCGGGCCGGGGCTCTTGGCCGGCCCCGGCAAATACGCTATCCTCTCCGCATGAAGCCCCTGCTGTTGCGCGGCGGGATCATCGCCGGCTCCCTGCTTCTAGTGCTCTACGGCCTTTACGACCTGACGCGCCGGCGCATGCGCCGCCAGGCCGACGACTCGGGCCTGGCTCTGGCTTTCGAACTGGTCGAGGGCGAATCCTTGGCCGAGGTCCTGGCCCGCGGGCCCATGGCCCCGGCCGACGTGCGCCGCGCGCTGCTGGACATCTGCGGCGCGCTGACCGCGGCCCACGCCCGGCGCCAGGTCCACGGCGACCTGCGCGCGCAGAACGTGCGCCTGACCGCGGACGGCGCGGCCAAGGTGGCGCCCGCCGCCCAGGCCGACGCCGAGGCCACGACGGAGGCGGACCTGCAGGCGCTGGCGCTTCTGGCCTACGAGATGCTCACGGGCCGGCGGCCCGAGGAGACCGAGGAGGGCGAGGAGATCACGTCCGTGACGGAACTGCGGCCGGAGCTGCCCGCCAAGCTCGACGACTTCTTCGCCGCGGCCCTGGGCGGAAACCCGGCCCAACGGCCGGCCGACGCCGCGGCTTTCTGCGCGGCCTTCGAAGCCTGCTGGTCCTGAAAAAGCGCGGAGAGTGAGGTATAGGGCTTCGAGGAGGCGTCTATGCTGCCGTCATCGGATCAGAGCCCGAAGCGCCGCTTGCGCCGCTGGTAGATGCGGACGGCGCGCCAGAGGTCGATGCGCCTAAAATCGGGCCAGAACACGTCCGAGAAGCATAGCTCGCTGTAGGCGCCCTGCCAAAGCAGGAAGCCGCTGGTGCGCTCCTCTCCCGAGGTGCGGATGATGAGGTCCGGCTCCTGCTTGGGAAGGTAGTACGTGTAGAGGTGGTCCTCGATCAGCGCTTCGTCGATGCTTTCCACGGCGAACTTGCCTGCCTGGACCTCGGCCGCGATCCTCTTGGTGGCGTCGACGAGCTCCGCACGGCCGCCGTAGGCCAGGGCGATGTTGAGGTAATGCCGGTCGTAGCCCGCAGTCGCCTCCTCAGCGGCGCGGGCCAGCCGCTGGGTGCTCTGCGGCAGCAGGCCGAGCCGGCCGATGATTTTGATGTGGACCTTGTCCTTGTGGACGCGCTCGTCGGCAGCGAAGCTGGCCAGCTTCTCGTCGAAGAGGCGCATGAGCCCCTCCACCTCGGAGCTGGACCGGCTGAAGTTCTCGGTCGAGAAGGCGTAGAGGGTTATGGTCTTGACCCCGAGGTCCAGGCACCAGTCCACCAGGGCGTCGACCTTGTCGGCCCCCGAGCGGTGTCCCTTCCAGGCCGGCATGGCGAGCTTGGTGGCCCAGCGCCGGTTGCCGTCGAGGATGACCCCGATGTGCTCGGGGATGAGCCCGTCCTTGATCTGGTTCAACAGATAGCGCTCGTATATCCCGTAGACCAGGGAATTGCCTTTGATGCTCCGCGCGAGCAGGACCAGGACTTTCCAGATGTTTATTGGCTTTCACCCCCGAACAGTTCTTGAGACTGTATTAGCAGGCCACTGACTCGATGGACAAGACCGGCAATCCTCCGTCGAGAAACAGAAAAATGGCGGAGAGTGAGGGATTCGAACCCCCGAAGGGCGTTAACCCTTAGCGGTTTTCAAGACCGCCGCCTTAAACCACTCGGCCAACTCTCCAGGGCTAAATTATAGCTTGATATCGTTGCGGATTTCAGAGGTGCCTTCCCATAAATTGTACTATGGGACACCTCAGGATCACGCTATGGACACCATCCAAGTAGGCCTCATCGGCTACGGTCTGGGAGGAGCCGTATTCCATGCCCCTCTGATCGATTCGACCCCGTCCCTCCGGCTGGCGGGCGTGGTCACCAGCCGCGGCGACCTTGTGCGGCGCGATCGGCCCGATGTGCCGGTGCGGCCGCGAGCCGAAGACTTGTTCTCCGATCCCGCCATCGGATTGATCGTCATCTCCACGCCGACGGCGACCCACTTCGAGCTGGCGCGCGCCGCGCTCCTGGCCGGCAAGGATGTGGTCGTAGACAAGCCGTTCACGCTCACCTCACGCGAGGCGGACGAACTCATCGCTCTGGCGCGGCGGCAGGGACGGCTGCTCAGCGTGTTCCAGAATCGCCGGTGGGACAACGACTTCCTCACGGTGAAGCGCTGCATCCAGCAGCGCCGGCTGGGCGAGGTCTATTACTACGAAGCGCATTTCGACCGCTTCCGTCCCGCGGTCCAGGACAGCTGGCGGGAGGCGCCTGGCCCCGGAGCGGGAGCGCTTTACGATCTAGGGTCGCACCTGATCGACCAGGCCCTGCACCTGTTCGGGATGCCCGAATCCGTGGCCGCGGACCTCTTGGCGCAACGCCCCGGCGCGAAGGCGACGGACTATTTCCACCTGATCCTGCACTATGGCCGCAAGCGCGCGGTCCTCCACGGGGCGTCGCTGGTGAAAGAGCCCGGGCCGCGGTTCATCGTTCACGGCGATGCCGGCTCGTTGCTCAAATCCGGGATGGATCCGCAGGAAGCGGCGCTCTCCGCCGGACGCCGGCCCACGGGATCCGACTGGGGGCGAGAAGCGCCCGAGATGTTCGGAACGCTCACGGCCGCGGATGGGTCCCGCCAGAGGATCGAGACCCTGCCCGGCGCGTATCAGGATTATTATCAGGGGATCGCAGCGGCACTGCTTCAAGGCGCGCCCGTGCCCGTGGACCCCGCGGATTCGCGGGATGGACTGCTCGTCATCGAGGCCGCCGAGCGCAGCGCGGCCGAGGCCCGCACCATCGCCATGGGCGAACGCATGAGACCCATTGACAAGCGGCGGCCTTAGTCAGTATAAGACATCATGCGTCATGGGACTGCCGGGATCGCCTTGGCCGCACTGTTCGCGCTGACCGCGTGCGGCGGACCGAAGTCGGAGGTCAGGCCTGAAGAGGCCGTCAATTTCGGGAGCTACCGCCGCATCGGCGTCACGGCCTTCGTCGACAGGAGCGGCAAGGGCCAGGCCATCGCCGACGCCATCGACGCCATCTTCCAGCGGGAAATGTACGAGCCCATCGACCAGAAGGCCCTCGCGCTGGTCCTCGCGAAGTACAAGCCCGACCGCGAGCTGGGCTACGGCATCGAGGCCCTGGAGATGATCCGCTCGCAGTCCGGAGCCGACGCCCTGATCTTGGGCCGCATGGCGCCCGACTGGAGCGCGGCCTCGGTCACCATGGCCGAGACGAGCACCGGAGCCCCGATACTGCACGCGCTCCTGCGGCCGCACGGGCGGAAGAAGAAAGCCTTCGCCACGCCCGAAGAGGTCGCCCAGGAGTTCGACCGCGTCTTCGCGAAGCTGCGCTGAAACGGCCGCCCGTCCGGACCCTACAGAAGGATCGACTGCGCCAGACGGAACCCGACGTCGTTGGTGCGCTGGCCCGAGGCGCGGGAGCCGCGGCCGGCGGACCGCGGCGCGGTAGCGCTGTAGTCCCAGGCCCCGCCGCGGATGACCCGCTCCGAGCCGGCCGGCGATTCCCAGGCGCTGCCGTCCCTCGGCGCCTCGGTGTAGCTGTCGTGGGACCGATCCTGCACCCACTCCCACGCATCGCCCCCCATGTCGCAGAGCCCTTGCTGAGTGTTTCCTTTGGGCTTTGAGCAGACCGGCCAGGTCGCGCCCCGGCCGCAGCCGGGCCGGCTGGCCTGAGGCCAGCGGGCGTCATCGAGGACCGCCAGGCCGCAGTCCGGCTCCGCATCGCCCCAGGGGTATCTCTGCTCCTGGCCCCGGCCGCGCGCCGCGAACTCCCATTCCGCCTCCGTGGGCAGCCGGCCTCCGGCCCATTGGGCGAAGGCCTGCGCCTGGCCCCAGTCCACGCCGACCACCGGCTGCTCGCCGCCCTTGAACTTCTCGCCGCAGTCGGCCGGCGCCGCGCAGGCCCCGGCCTGGACGCAGGCCTGGTACTGCCGGTTCGTCACGAGCGTCCGGGCCATCCGGAAGGTCCTCACCTCGACGCGGTGCCGCGGCAGGGAGGAGGCTCCGAGGTCGGTCGCGCCCATGACGAAGCTCCCCCCCGCGATTGTCACCCACTCGACCCCCGCCAGGAGGCCGGCCTCCTCGGGGCTTAGCATCTCTTTGGGCAGGAGCGGCAGGAGTTGGACGATATAGGGGTCATCGTCGGCCGTCTTGCCGTACGCCCGGACGAAGGCGGCCGCAGCCGCCCGCTTGACCCCCTCGTCGAGCGCGGACAGCGCCAGGAGCCGGCTCAGCCTGGCCCAGTCCCGGTCCCGGATCTTCGCGCGCTGGCGCTTGACCACGGCCACGGCCGTCAGCTCCCGCGCGTAGCGCTGCCACTCCTGGGCCTGCTCCTGCGCCGTGTGCGTGTATTTGGGATAGCTCCTGGCCAGCCCCAGCCAGGCAGCCCTCTTCTCATCCGGAGCCGCGCCGCTGTTCTCCTTCTCCAGGACGGCATCCAGCGCCTGCTGGGCCGCGTAATCCTCCCAGGCCGAGGCGCGCGCCTCGGCCGCTCCCGCCAAAGACTTGACCGCGCGTCCCAGGCCGCGCCAGCGGTCCGCCTTGTCCTGCGGCGGCGCGTCGCCGGTCTCGAATCTCACGACCGCGTCGTATTTCCTGAGCTCGGCCGCGTCCACGTACTCGAAATGGAAGCCCTCGGTGCGGCCCGCCTCGACCGGGATCTCGGCGCGGGGCGTGTTCCAGACGCTGGCCGTCGCGGGCGCGGTGGCGACGGACAACTCGGGCAGCGCGCTGACCTGGAACTCCGGCGCCGACGGCCCGGCCGCCGCCTCATCGGCCCGGCACGGGCCGGGCCAGAGCGCGAGGATCACGGCCAAGGCGGCGTTGGGCATGGAGTCTGGTCCTGTCAGATTGAAACATTTCCCGACGCCCTTTGGCACGACGAGCCGCGCTCCCGATCCCGCCCGAGCGGACGGCGAGCCGCCTAACCCTTGAAAACGAAGAACTTCCGGCCGGCGTAGTTGATCGCGATGGAGGCCGCGCCGTTGGCGGCGAAGGCGTAGGTGGTGGGCAGGCCGGCCCATTTGATCAGCAGCCAGCCCAGAGCCGTGCCGAGGGTGAAGCTGACCGCGGAGAGCGCGTAGAAGAGGGCGAATTCCATCTTCCGGCTGTGCCGGCCGGGAGTGAAGACCCAGAGGACGTTGACGATATAGGCCGTCAGGTTGGAGAACACGCCGGCGATCATCTTCCCCCAGACGTAGTGCGCGGAGCGCGCGCCCTCGGCGATGGGCGCCAGACGCAGACCGAGCAGTCTCGCGGCCGGGTCGCCGGGAGCCAGGGCGGGCAGGATCCAGATCGCGACGAAGTAGAAGATCAGGATCTCCACCACGGTGGCCAGCGCGCCGCCCATGGCGTATTTGATGAACTGGATGGCGGGATGAGTGTCCCGACGCGAGAGCTGCGCCAGCAGGCGTTTCATGACAGGCCGCCCGGCCTCGGAGGATTCAGGCGCTTACCACCGCATGTACATGCGGGCGATGGGGCCGTGATTGAGGAAGCACTCTTCCGGCTGGAGCGTCACTTGGGTGGGGCTGCTCGGGACCCCTTGGAACGCTTCACCGATCAGCAAAGACACGCCGTATCCGAGGCCCAAGGCCAATCGCGCGCTCCCGAGGTTCTTGGTCCATTTCACACCGAGGCTCGTGTCGTTCTGGATCAGCCAATAGTTCGAGGAATCGCTGGTCGCAGAATAAAGAGGATTTAAATTTTTATTCAGTGCCTGGGCGGCCTGAAAAGCGTTAGGGCTGATCGTGGCTGGGCCGATCCCAAAACGGTCTTCCGTGGCGAAGAACATCCCCCATCCTTCTTTGCTGGGATTGTTCGCCGCCATCATGTCGGTGTCAGGATAGAGCATGCTGCTCGTGAACGTGTCGAAGCCGAACAGGACATTATAGAGATGGACTTTATAATCCGGGTCATACACCGAGGTCAGCTGACGCCAGGTATGTCCTTTGTCAGGGCTTTCCCAGGCTTTGATTTCCACCGGCAGGTTGAAAGATGTGTACCCCACTCCGACGAATGCCGGAAGGCCTGGGACTCCGAGGAAATGCTTGAACCATATCAGCAGATCCACATTGCTGTACCGGGTGTTGAAGGAGGAACTGACCGGCAACCGTGAGTCTTTCACGCCGCTCCAGGTCGTGGTGCCTCGCAGTTGGCCGCCCCCGGCGCGGAGGTAGAATTGCTTCAGGCCGATGTAGCCCATGTACTTGTTGGCGGCCCCGATCGCGTTGTTGTCCACCTCAGCGCTGGCGCCCATGGATATGCCCAGATCGGACAGAGCGAGGTTGCCTTCCAGCCGCGTATAGGCGTCCGAAGCGAAATGGTAGCTGAGCTGCTGGTTGAAGCCGAAAGCCTGATTCCACTGGGTCAACGCCAGGCTCATCCCCGCCGTGATGGCGACCGGGCTTTTCCGCGGCGCCTCTTTCACCGGGATGTTCAATGCCGGGGGAGCCTCCACTGGAGCAGGAGCGGCTGCCGGCTCGGGGGTGGCCTCTACCGCGGGGGCGGGAGCGACCACCGCCTCTGGAGCAGGAGCGGGAACGGCCGCGGGAGCGCTCGCCGGTGCCGGGGTCGTCGCGGGGGCGGCCTCTGCCGCGAGAGTTTGCGCGAAAGCTGGGGAGGAAACGGCGATCAAGGATAAAATCAGGAGCGAGTCGCGTATGAGGTTCTTTGTCATATCGATTGAGATTTTAAACAACATCAAAGGACCTCCACAAGCAAAGGCCCCGCGGGATTTGATTTAAATTTGCTCCCCCCCGCCCATACTATGGTGAAGCCCAGGCTCCGACAGGGAGCGGGGGGTAGAGTATGTTCAAGAAACTCGCGATTGTTTTCGGTGGGTTCGCTCTGTTGGCGATAGCCATCTACGGGACCCAGGTCTGGGTGGAGCACTCGCGGAAGGCAGCCTCGGACCAGGCCCTGGCGCAGGTCGCGGACTGGGACCAAGGCTCGAACCTGGCCGCCCGCCTGATGGTCGACGAATATGGGCCGCCGCAATGGGTGGCCAAGGACCGCTTGGAATGGTTTGCGATCCCACCCTGGAAGAGGATCGTGGTCTCGAAGGCGGCCGCCGGATTCCTGGAGCATGCGGTCTCCTACCGCATCCCGCCGGACAAGCTCCCGGAGATGCTCCGCTTCGGCCGGGGCCTGAGCGTGGACGTGACGAACGGCGAGCTCACGGCCCGCGGCGAGAGCGAGGAGACCAACCTCCTGTGCCTCAATCTCGCCAACGACATCGCTCTGGGCAAGAGGACCGCGGCGGAGGCCGACCGGTTCTACCGCGATACGGTACGGATGTCCAGATCGGGGAAGTCCTCCCCTTACCTGGAGCGCGTGCTCTTCGCGGTGACGGTGCCGCGCGAGGCGGAGATGCCCCTGCCCTAGAACGCCCTACTCGAACTTGAGCAGGCAGGTCTCCTTCCTGCCCTTGCGCAGGAGGAGCCAGCGGCCGAAGAGAAGACCTTCGGCGGTGATCTTCTGTTCCAAGCCGGCCTTGCGGTTGTTGAGGTAGATTCCACCCTGCTCCACCAGGCGCCGGGCTTCGCCGCGGCTCTTGGCCAGGCCCGCCTTGACCACCGCGTCCACCGGGGCCAAACCCGCGGCCAGGTCGGCGGCCGGCACGGTCGAGGTGTGCACGTCCGCGAAGACCTCGCGGAAGATGTCCTCCGGGATATCGCGGACGGCCTCGCTGAACACGACCTCCGAGGCCCGGGCCACGGAGTCGGCGGCCGCCGCGCCGTGCACCAGGGCGGTGACCTCGCGCGCGAGCCGCTTCTGGGCTTGGCGCCGCTCCGGATGCGCGCTGGTCGCCAGCTCCAGTTCGCCGATCTGGTCCTGGGAGAGATAGGTGAAGAGCTTGAGGTGGCCGACGACATCCTTATCATCCACGTTGATGAAGTACTGGTAGAAGCGGTAAGGAGTGGTGAGTTTGGCGTCGAGCCAGACGCTGGTCCCCTTCTCGGTCTTGCCGAACTTCTCGCCCGTGGCCGTGGTCAAGAGCGGGAAGGTCAGGCCGAAAGCTTCCTTGCCCCTCAGCTTGCGGATGAGGTCGATGCCCATGGTGATGTTGCCCCACTGGTCATCGCCCCCGGCCTGCAGCCGGCAGCCCAGCTCGTCATGGAGATGCAGGAAGTCGTAAGCCTGCAGGATCATGTAGGAGAACTCGGTGTAGGAGATGGACTGCTCGCGCTCGAGGCGTCTTTTGACCGAGTCCTTCTCCAGCATGTCCTTGACCGTGAAATGCTTGCCCACGTCGCGCATGAAATCCAGGTAGGAGAACTTGGCGGTCCAGTCCAGGTTATTGACCATGACCGCGGCGTTGTCGCCCTCGAAGGAGAAGAACCTCTCCAGCTGCTTGCGCACGCTCTCCACCCTCTCGCGGATGGTCTCCAAAGTCTGGAGCTGGCGCTCCTCGGTCTTGCCGCTGGGGTCGCCGATCATGCCCGTGGCCCCGCCCATGAGAACGACGGGGGTGTGCCCGGCCCGCTGCAGGTGGGCCAGCCCCATGATGGTGACCAAGGAGCCGATGTGCAGGCTGGCTCCGGTGGGGTCGAAGCCCACGTAGACCTTGAGCCGCTCCTTGGAGAGCAGGCCCTCGATCTCGGGGCTGGTCTTCTGCTTGATAAAGCCCCGCCACTCGAGCTCCTGGTAGACCGAGGTCTTCATAGGTGATGATTATACACAATGCGTCGTGGGGTCCCGAAGACGGGCGCCGCCTGTCTCGAGAGCTTCTATTCCGTTATAATGTCGAGGCTTATGAACCCGACGACCCGCGGCCCCGGCCCCCGCCGCCGGCTCCTGAGGCCTTGATGGGCTGGCGCCTGCCGCTCCTGCTGCTCGCCCTCTGCCCCGCGGCCGCCCGGGCCGACCAGATCCTCCTCAAGAACGGCCGGACGCTGGAGGGCCTCATCCGCGGCGAGGACGCCGCCCAGGTGACGCTGGATTTCGGCTACGGCGAAACGGTGCTAAAAAAGGCGGACATCTCCTCCATCCGCCGCTCCAGCGCCAAGCAGCGCCAGGCGCTCGAGCGCCGCTTCCTGGGCCAGGCCGCCCGGTCCGGGGCGCTCTCGGCGCCCGCGGGCGCCGAGACGCTGGCCCGCCTCCTGGAAGCGGCCCGCCGCGGCCGGGACGCGGCACAGGACGCCCACCGCGAGCGCGAGCAGATCCTGGGCGAGCAGGAGGAGCTGGGGGCTCAGGCGCGCGAGCTGCGCAGCCGCCAGCCGGCCCTGGCCGCCGCGCTCGCCCGCGCCGACCCGAACGTCCACGGCTACAACGACCTGGTGGGCGAGATCAATGCCCTCAACGCCCAGCTGCAGGCCAACGCCTATCGCTCCGAGGAGGCCGGCCGCAAGCTGGAGTCGGGAGAGGCGGCGGTGGGGCGCTACGTCGCGGACTACGACGCCCTGCGGCGCTACGCGGCCGCCAACCTCGCGCGCCTGCGCGCCGGCCCGCGGGACGAGTCCGCGGCGGCCTTCTTCTCGGACGCCGCCCAGGAGCTCTCCGACATGGCCAAGGACTTCAAGAGGGACGCGGTGGCATCCCACCGCTCCGGCGAGCATCTGGTGGTCGACGCGCTCTTCAACGGCAAGGTCCGGGCCCCGCTGCTGGTGGACACCGGGGCCAGCCAGACCGTGATCTCCCCTAAGCTGGCCGCGGAGCTGGGCCTGACGGGCGGGACCGCGGTCCACACGGTCCTGGCCGACGGCAAGACGGTGGCGGGCACGCTGATCATGCTGGACTCCCTGGCCGTAGGAAGCTCCCGCGTGGAGAAGACGCCGGCGGTGGTGCTGGCCGCGCCCGGACCGGACGCGGAAGGCCTGCTGGGGATATCGTTCTTGAAAAACTTCCTGGTCCAGCTGGACCTGGCGCAGAGCCGGCTCATCCTGGAAGGCCTGGCGCCGGCGGCCGCGGCCAAGCCCTGAGCCGCGCCGGACGCTGAAAATGGAGTCATACTATAGGTAGGGTAGCCTATGCCCCGGATCTTGGCGGATCGCTCTTCGCAAGCGCGCCCCAAGCCCGCGCCCGCCGCGCCGGACGCCGCGAGCGTGGACCTGTTGCGCATCCTCTATGGCCGTGAGCTGGAAGCCTACTCCTTCCCCGAGCCGCATCCGTTCAGCGCGGCGCGCCTGCCGGGCTTCTGGAAGGAGCTCTGCCGCCGCGGGCTCGACCGCCGCGCGGCCGTCGAGGCGCCCGAGTGCTGCGAGGAGGACGTCCTGCGGCTGTTCCACACCAAGCACCACGTGCGCTTCGTGCGGCGCGCCGCGCGCATGGGCGTGCACTTCCTCGACGCGGGCGACACGCCGGCCTTCCCCGGCGTGTTCCAGGCCGCCTGCACGGTGGTCGGCAGCACGCTGAAGGCCGTACGCCTCATCATGGAGGGCCGCTGCGCGCGGGCCTTCTGCCCGATCGGGGGCCTGCACCACGCGGCCCGGGACCGGGCCGCGGGCTTCTGCGTGTTCAACGACATCGGGATCGCCATCGAGCAGCTGCGGCGGCGCTACGGAGTGCGGCGCATCGGCTACGTGGACATCGACGCGCACCACGGCGACGGGGTCTACTACTCCTTCGCCTCGGACCCGGGCATCCTCATCGCAGACATCCATGAGGACGGCCGCTTCCTCTTCCCGGGCACGGGCGGAGCCGAGGAGTCGGGCCTGGGCGCGGCCGCGGGCACCAAGCTGAACCTGCCCCTGCTGCCCGGCGCGGACGAGCAGGATTTCCTGGCCGCGTTCGCGAAGGCGGAGGCGTTCCTCGACGGGCGCCGGCCGGAGGTCATCCTGCTGCAGTGCGGCGCCGACAGCGTGGCGGGCGACCCCATCGCGCATCTAGCCTTCTCGCCGCGCTGCCACGGCTGGGCCGCGGGCCGGCTGCGGGTGCTGGCTCAGAAGCACTCCAAGAACCGCCTCCTGGCCCTGGGCGGGGGCGGCTACGCGGTGAGCAACCTGGCCGAGGCCTGGTGCGCGGTGGTAGAGGCGCTGCTCTAGGCCGCCTTTGGGCGGCCGCGAGACCCGATGGGCGTGTGCTAGAATGCCTGCATCATGCCCGAGCCTCTGTTCCGGCCGCCGGCCGAGGCGGACAGCCTGATCCTGCAGGTGGACCAAGGTTGTCCCTACAACCGCTGCTCCTTCTGCGGGATGTACAAGGGCGTGGAGTTCCGCCGGCTAGGGCTCTCCAAGGTCGAGGCCCTGTTCGCCCAAGAGGCTCGCCGCGACGCGCGGCGGGTGTTCCTGGCCGACGGGGATGTCCTGCGCCGGCCTTTCGCCGAGCTCGCCGCGATCCTGCAATCCCTGAACGAACGGCTGCCGTCGCTGGCCCGGGTCAATGTCTACGCCACGGGCTCGGCCATCGCGGAGAAGTCCGACGCCGAACTGCGCGCCCTGCGGGCCCTGAGGCTGCACACGCTCTACCTGGGGCTGGAGAGCGGCGATGAGGCGGTGCTCAAGAGGATGCGCAAGGGGGAGTCGGCCGGGCTGATGGCGCGCGAGGCCGCGCGCGCCCAGGCCTGCGGCCTACATCTGTCCGTGATGGTGATGCTGGGGCTGGGCGGCAGGCCGCGCAGCGGCGAGCACGCGCGGGCCTCGGCCGAAGTCCTCAACCGGATCCAGCCACGGCTGCTGTCGGCCCTGCGGGTGATCCCGGTCCCGGGCACCGAGCTGCGGCGCGATATCGAGGCGGGGCGCTTCACGGAACTCTCGGAGCACGAGGCGGTGCGGGAGCTTCGGGAGCTGCTCGCCGGCCTGGAGCTTTCGCGCACCGTGTTCCGGGCGAACCACACCTCCAACGTGGTCCCGCTGGAGGGGACTCTGCCGAGGGACCAGGCGCGGCTGCTGGCGGAGCTCGACGCGCTGCTGGAGTCGGGGGAGCTGGACCGGGACTCGCCCGGGCCCGCGCCTCGGGCGCTGTGAGCGCGGCCTAGGGCCGCTCGAAGCGGGCCATGGCCTTCTGCGCGATCCAGGCCTGCGTCCCCGTCGAGCAATAATACACCGAGAGCTTCCGCTTCGCCCGCGCCGCCTCCAGCAGGACCTCCAGCGCCGCCGCCTCGCTGTCCGCCACGGCCGACCAGGTCAGCCCCGAGCGCCGCTCATGCGCGCATCGTCCCTCCATCCGCGACACATTGGCCGCCGAAGCGAAGAGCTCATGCAGTATCAGATGCCGGCACCCCAGCTCCTCCAGCTGGCCCAGAAGGACCAAGACCTTCCCCTTATCCTCCGGGATCATCGGGATCTCCACCTCCACATCCCTGAAGGCCCCCAGAGCCAAAGCCGCCGGCGCCGGATCGTAGCCGTTGGCCGCCAGATTCATGCGCAGACCAGACACGCCGGCCGCCTTCAGACTTTTCAAGACCGGGACAGTCAGCAGATCCCCGTTGGTGTAAAGGTCGATGCGCAGAGAGCGGCCGAAGCGCCGGCGCAGAGCCCGCGCCAGAGCCAGGACCTTGGCTTTCTCCAGCAAAGGCTCGCCGCCGCTGATGCCCACGCTCCTCACGCCCAGACTCCCGAGCAGCCCCACCCCCTCCTTCAGGTCGCGCACCGAGCGGCCGTGCACGCTCATCCCCGCGGCGCGCGGCTTCGGGTTGAAGCAGAAGAAACAATCCCGGTTGCACTTCAAGGTCATCACCAGATTGCTCCCCTGCCCCTTCAGGCAAGGCCGGCAGCCCAGAGGCAGGCTCTTGGTGAAAAGCGTCATGCGCTCCGGCCAGCCCTGGATGCCCGCCGCTCTGAGCTGGCGCAGAAGCGCCGCGCGCCGCCGGCCCGAGTCCCTGGCCGCGGGCGTCAGCAGACGCTCGCGGGACAAGCCCAAGGCGTAGCGCTGGAGGGCTTCGGAGGGACGGCGCGGGCGGGCCATATTCAGACTTCCAGCCGGGAGGTCAGAAAGGCGTAGTAGAAGAGCACCTTGGACGGCCAGTCGCACAACAGCCCGGACCAGAAGGCCATCCTCGGGTCGTCCGTGGCGCCGAAGAGCTTGAGCAGGACCAGGGTCCCGATCACGCGGCAACCCATGGCCGCCAGCGCCGGCCGGCTGCGCCGCACCGGCTCGTCGCTGTAGGCCTGCCGGTCGCGCCAGGTCACCCAGAGGAAGATCCCCAGCACCGCCAGCCAGCCGGTCCCGACCGTATAAGCCAGGACCTTCGGTGCCGTCAGGCCCAGGCAGGCCTCGGCCAGAAGCCCGGAGCCCAGGAACCACAAGCCCAGCCCCGCCAAGCCCCAGACCCACGCGGGGTTGTGGTAGCTCGGCTCCTGCAGACTGCGCCGGTAGCGGCGCCACAGCCACAACGCCGCGCCCGCCAGCGCCACGTCGTCGATGAGCCACATCGGCCCCAGGAAATGCTCCACCCGAAAATGGCCGAACACCGACTTCCACAGGTAGACCACGGCCGCCAGAGCCGGGACCCCGACCAGCACGAGCCCCTGCCCCGGCAGAGCCGCGGGCTCTTCATCCCTGGGCAGCCAGGCCTGCAGGCAGTGCATCCAGAGCACCGCGGTCATCCCCCACTCCAGCGGCCCGCCCAGCACCGCCACCCAGTCCAGACCGGAGACCGAGAAGCTGTCCTGCATCCGCTTGGTCAGCAGGCCGTCGTAGAGGAAGGAGAATGCGCCGCCCAGCAGGAACACCTGCCCGTCGCTCAAGGCGTGGCGCCGGACCCGCCCCTCGATGAACAAGTAGAGCCAAAGATACGGGAAGACCAGCGCGCGCCACTGCGCCAGGACGCCGGCGCCGCGCGCGAGCACCAGGCCGCTCAAGAGCGGCCCCAGGATCAGGGCCGCGGCCAGACGCTGCCAAGCTCTCTTATTTCGTCCCAGCAAACGCCACCGCCTCGATCTCCACAGCGGCGCCCTTGGGCAGGGCCGCCACCTGCACGGTCGCCCGGGCCGGGCCAGGGGCCGGGAAATGCTTTGCGTACACGTCGTTCATGGCCGCGAACTGCTTGAGGTCCGTCATGAAGACCGTGGTCTTGACCACGTCCTTCATCTGCAGACCGGCCTGGCCCAGGATGGCGGCCACGTTGCGCAGGCAGAACTCCGTCTGCTCCGCCACGGACGCGGGCATGGCCCCTCCCGCGGGATCCAGCGGCAGCTGTCCCGAGACGAAGACCCAGCCCCCCGCTTGGACCGCCTGGGAGTAGGGCCCGATAGCCTGCGGCGCTCCGGACGTCGCGATCGCGGTCCTCATTTGAGCGAGGCCAGCAGGGCCTTGTTGGTCTTGTAGGTCATGAGCATCTCGTGCATCGCCTTGGTCGCGTCCATCTCGCCCATAGGCGCCAGGTGGCGGCGCAGCTTGTAGACGCCCTCCAGGACGTCGGGAGGCAGGAGCTTCTCCTCCTTGCGGGTGCCCGTGTCGCGCACCTTCAAGGCCGGGAAGATGCGCGCCTCGGCCGCGGAGCGGAAGAGCACCAGCTCCATATTGCCCGTGCCCTTAAACTCCTGGAAGATGATGTCGTCCATGCGCGAGCCCGTGTCGACCAGGATGGAGGCGATGATGGTCAAAGACCCCCCCTCCTCCAGCTTGCGCGCCGCGCCGAAGAAGCGCCGCGGGATCTCCATGGCCCGCGAGTCCAGGCCGCCCGACATGGTGCGGTTGCCCACCGCGAACTGGTTGTGCACGCGCGCCAGGCGGGTCAGCGAGTCGAGCAGGATGAGCACGTCGGTCCCCTGGGCCGCCGCGGTGATGGCCGCGCGCATGAGGTTCTCGGCCACCTCCCGGTGGCGCTCATAGGCCTGGTCGCTCGACGAGGCCCAGACCTCGGCCGGAACGCTACGCTTGAAGTCCGTCACCTCCTCGGGGCGCTCGTCGATGAGCAGGCAGAACTGCTTGATGGCCGGGTCCACCGCGGCGACGGCGTTGGAGATCTGCTTAAGGAAGGTCGTCTTGCCCGCTTTGGGCGGCGAGACGATCAGGCCCCGGGTGCCCTTGCCGATGGGACAGAGCAGGTCCAGGGCGCGCATGGACGGGTCGGTCGAGCCCTTCTCCAGATTGATCCACTCGTGCGGGTCGACCGGGGTCTTCTCCATGAAGGCGACCTCGTCGGCGGTGCGCACCGGCTGAGCAGGCGGACGCGGGACGTTGGGCTGGCCGCCCCCTTGGGGGCGGCGCTGCTGCTGATGCTGGTGTTGATGCGGCTGCTGGTGCTGAGGGTTGCCGCCGCCGCCACCGCCGCCGCCGCGCCGCCGGCGGAATCGGAA
>Ga0209697_10001806_pt1 | contig 32120 bp, 26 predicted proteins | sample AliMusrvi5mmetaG_FD_184115 | JGI IMG/M metagenome (GOLD analysis project Ga0209697, IMG submission 184115) | Freshwater lake bacterial and archeal communities from Alinen Mustajarvi, Finland, to study Microbial Dark Matter (Phase II) - Alinen... | ecosystem: Environmental > Aquatic > Freshwater... | reverse complement strand
GTGCCTATGTGGTAAAGAAAAGAAAAAATTACCACATAGAATCATAGGAACATAGGTTTCACATAGAAATAGTTATTTACAGAGGAACGGGGTGAACCTTGAACTTTAAACCCCGTAGGATATTTATCCAAGTAGTATGAACATGCAATATACACACGATACGGAATGAAAATAAAGAACAGTAAAAACTATGTGTTTTACTATGTATCTATGTGCCTATGTGGTAAAGAAAAGAAAAAATTACCACATAGAATCATAGGAACATAGGTTTCACATAGAAATAGTTATTTACAGAGGAACGGGGTGAACCTTGAACTTTAAACTTGAGTCTGCTCCGAAAAGTAATAAAAAATAAAATTGCCGCTAAGACAGCAAGACACCAAGATGCGCAAAGTATTGAAAAGCAATTATAACTTTTTTGCGAAACTTCGAGTCTTTGAGCCTTCGCGGCAAGAAAAAGACTTATCGGAGCAGCCTCAACTTTAAACTTTAAACCGAACAACAAACAACAAACAACAAACCACAAACAATTTTGAACTTTCTTTTTTCTATCTTTGCAGCGGAATGGCCCATAACTTAAAAAATAAAAAAGAACCCAATGATCAGATGTTGATGGATCCATTGCCTGAAGAACATCATACCTATTTGAAGCCAGTTAACGACGATGACAAATCTGACTGGAAAACGCGTTTTAAAAGAGCTTCAAGGGAAATTGATGAACTAAACAAACAACTTGCCACTGCGTTGAGAAGCATGGACAAGCTGATCAAACAGCTTGCTGAACTTGAAAACAGCAAACTCGTAAAATTCCGTAAGTACTTATATCTTTATCTGAGCAGGCTCAGATCAAATGTCTCCAAGGGAAAGAAGCGCAGCTTTGGATCCATCATGTACAATTATGTCTTCAAACGCGGAGGCAGGCTTTTCAGATTGTTTCTGACCAAAATATTCCGTTCACTGTATCTTGTTTTCGAAGTGCGGAAAGTGATGATCATTGAGGTAGTGGGGAATTATCTTGCCACCACTGAACAGTATTCACAATACCTTTTGAGAAAAAGACTCAACAAGGAAATAGTCAAAAAATACAAAAGAACCATAGGAGGTTTTGCAAATAAGCCTGTGTTCAGCATCATCATGCCGGTTTATAATCCGCGCGTTGATTTGTTCACCAAAACTCTTGATTCCATCATCAGCCAGATCTACGAATATTGGGAACTTTGTGTTGCCGATGATAAATCCACCGACCCTGAGATCAGGGAAACACTGGAGAGATACTGCAAAATTGACAAGAGAATAAAAGTTGTTTACAGAACGGAGAATGGTCATATCTCGAGAGCCTCCAATTCCGCACTCGAACTGGCCACTGGAGAATATGCTGTTCTCATGGACCATGATGATATTTTGCGTGACGATGCTTTATATGAAATGGCAAGAGTCATCAATGTCAAAGGCAGCGTTGACATGATCTATTCAGATGAAGACAAGATAGACGAATGGGGATTGCATTCTGACCCGCATTTCAAGCCTGACTGGTGTCCTGATAATCTTCTTTCGCGCAATTATCTTGGGCATGTATGTGCATTCAAAACAGGACAGATGAGAGATGTTGGTGGATGGCGTGTAGGTTTTGAAGGCAGCCAGGACTATGACCTTGTGCTGAGATACACCGAAATTTACGACAACGTTATTCATATTCCCGAGGTGCTTTATCATTGGCGCATCCACAGCGAGAGTGCAGCATTGAGCGAAGCCGTTAAACCTTATGCTTACCGTGCCGCACAAATGGCGCTTGCCGAAGCAATGAGAAGGCGTGGAATGGAAGCCACCGTTGATTTTCTTGATAGTTTCAGAGGTTACAGTATCAGGTTTGCATTACAGAATAAAAATGCGAAAGTCAGCATCATCATTCCTTCAAGAAACAAAGCTGATCTTCTTAAGAAATGCCTGCGTTCTATAGATAAAAAATCAACTTACAGAAATTTTGAAGTTATACTAATTGATAATAACAGCAACGAAAAAGATTTCTTTGCCCTGGTAAAACAGTATTCACGCCAGAACAGTTTTACTTTTAAATGCGTGCAGGATAAAGAAGATTTTAACTTCTCACGACTGATCAATCTTGGTAGAAAAAATGCAACCGGCGAATTTCTGCTGTTGCTGAACAATGATATTGAAGTGATCTCTCCCGACTGGCTTGAAGCATTGATGGAGCAGGTACAACGCAATGAAATCGGAGTTGCAGGAGCCAAGTTGTTATACGATAACGATACTATTCAACATGCAGGAGTTATCATCGGTTTGGGTGGCGCTGCAGGACATGTGCTTGTTGGCGAAGACCGCGAAGGTCCGGGTTATTTCAACTACGTGAACATGCTGAACACATACTCAGCCGTAACAGGCGCTTGTTTTATGGTACGCACTTCTGTCTTCGATCAGGTTGGCGGTTTTGATGAGATATTTGGTACGGAATACAACGATGTTGATTTCTGCCTGAAAGTGATGGATGCCGGTTACCGCAATTTGTATGTGCCGCATTGCGAACTTTACCATTATGAATCCATGTCACGCGGGCATCCGCACAGCACAAGCGAATCATACAAAAAGCATGTAAAGGAAGTGAACCTGTTCAGGAAAAAATGGAAGAAGTATGTTGAAAAAGATCCATGCTATAATCCGAACCTTTCATTGGGTGTTCACAATTTTGGATTAAAATAAAATTAGCAATGGTTATCAATTTCCTTTACTGTATTGATTTTCCCAAGAAGTCAGACAATGTTGAAAAACCTGATCAGATCAGGGGATGGCTTATTTGCTCAAACAGGATCATTAATATCGTGATCCCGGAAACTTTAAAGGATAACTATCGGTTGGAATATGGTTCTCCCCGGCCTGATGTTGCAAAATTTTTCAGGGGTTTTCCCGGCAATGATGAGTGTGGATACATCATTTCGTCCAATAACGAACCTTTCAATTTGCAGCAAAACTTTTTTCTGGATGTTGAGGTTGATATTTTCAGAGGGAAAACAAAAAAGCTAAGGATAGCATTGGATCTTAGTGCTACCAGCATTCAGGATATAGAAGTTGATGACGATGAAAAAAACATTTTGGCAAAGACAAATAAAATTGAAGAGAAATTTGTCAATAGCCTGAAAAAACATCCCTGGATCACTGTGCGGATGGACATCACAAACAAATGCAATCTGCATTGCATCATGTGCCATTATAAAGAGGAGGAGATCTATTCTAAACCTGCAAAAAATATAACTGCGGACCAGCTGAAGCATCAGCTCAAGGATATCGCTCCTTTTGTAAGCAATATCATGCTGTCGTGCGGTTTCGAGCCTTTGATGTCGAAACACTTTCCGGATATTGTTACAATGCTCAATGACAATTTTCCACACATCGAAATTGACTTATGCACCAATGGAATGTTGCTGAATTCGAAAGCCAGAAAGGTGTTCATTGAAAAAAATATTTCGCATGTGATCTTGTCGTTCGATGGTGTAACCAAACAAACACTGGAGAAGATAAGGGTAGGGGCTGACTATGGAAAGATCATTGGCAACATAATGGCTTTGCGTGATCTGAAATTAAAGTACAAAAGGAACCTCCCGACAATGTTCATGGATTTTGTTTTGATGAATTCCAACATTCATGAAGCACCATTGTTTGTTCAACTTTGCGCAGCTCTTGGAATAGAGATTATTGATTTCCGGCATTTGGTTGGGAATATTTTTTTCAATGAACATGAGGAAATGCTCAGCAATAACAGAGAAAAGTATAATTATTTCAGGAAACTGATCATTGCGGAATCGAAGAAATTCAATATCAAAGTGAGGTTGCCCGAGCCATTTGATACTGCTGCAATATGGACACCGGAAAACATTCCAACGGTTGACCTTTCAGATTTCAATTCCGTGCAACCCGACATTCAGACTGAAGAAATTGTCAATCCAATTGAGCGTATTCATCATAATGGCAAAGAATCAGACTTCCCTTTTCTTTCCGAAGCCTCATGTTTACGCCCTTTCAATGAGATCATGATCATTGATCAGGAAAAGATTTTGCCCTGCTCATATTACAGCGATGCAATGGGACTTCTTGATGAAAACAATACTTTGTATTCAATCTTTTTCAGTGAAAGATATCAAAAGGTCAGAAGAAAAAAACTACTCTCCCGCTTTGATCATAACTGCCTCAATTGCCCGATAAGGTTGAATCTGCTGCCAACAGATGTTGTTGTTTAATAAGCATTGAAATTTATTTCAACTTTTCAAAATCTGAAAAAAGATTATTATCTTTGTACTATAATTTAGTAGTATGACCACAGCTCAGTTAGAAAAGGAAATCTTATTTTACTTAAAAGGACTGCCAAATGAAGCCTTGCAAGAGGTAATTGATTATGTTCAATTTTTGAATCTTAAAAAAAAGAGAAAGAATTGCGACAATTTGACTGAAGATTTAGGCAATCTTGGAAGATATCAAACTACTCACCTGGAAGAAGAATTCAAAGATTATAAAAAATTATTTCCTCGTGAAGGCTAAGTATATTGCTGATACTGTTGCTGTCATTCTTTGGCTTGAAAAAAGAAAAATGCCAAAGAAGGTGAAATATCTTTTTGAGAATGCAGAAATCGGTCAAATTAAAATTTATATACCTTCTATAGTCTTTGCAGAAATAGCCTACCTTTCAGAAAGAAAAAGAATAGAAATTAATTTAAGAATTGTGAAAGATTATCTTCAGAGAAATGGCGATATTGCTGAACTGCCACTTACATTTGAAATGGTTGAGAATGCTTTTAAAATTTCAGACATTCCTGAACTTCATGATAGACTAATTTCTGCTGCTGCGATGGACCCGGATGCAGTAATCATTACAAATGATCCTGAAATTAGAAAATCAAAATTTGTTAAAGCAATTTGGGATTAGAATTATTTTTTGTCTGATATTTACTATCGAATCTGATGAACAATTGAGTCTATCAGAAAATTTTTACCAAAGTACTTTTTTAAGAACCCTATGCAACATTCGTATAAAATATTATTGCACAAAGAAGATCAGGGAAAATATACTATCACAGTTCCTGCATTGCCCGGATGTGTAACTTATGGAAATAACATTGATGATGCAAGCAATATGGCTAAAGAAGCAATTGAACTTTATATTGAAGAATTGAAGTCAAGAAATGAATTTATTCCAGATGATAATGAAACGCTCGAATATTCTGTAAACACCGTCTTTTTAAGCATTTCTGTCAATTTTAAAACAAGCAGGAATTGATAAGAGTGAAGTTTAAACTTAGTGATTAAAAAGATATTTAAGGCTTTGGTTTATTAATGATATAGCTTCCTCTCAAACTATAGGCTTTACCTGTATTGGCATCAAAAGCCCATGCCTTAATTATGATAGGATTGATATGCATGCTTACAGTTGTAAAAACCTTTTCCCAATGTACACTGTCAGCATTTACCAATGTGAAGAGGTATGATTTGCCTTTATCATTGTCAAAGGAAAGCAGGACGGCATCTGCTGGGTTGTTTGTATTTGGGATTGTTGCATGCCCGGAAGCTGTATAAACACTATCATTTATTTTGGTTAATCTGTCAAATGAACCATAATCAATTTTTCCGCTTTCTTTTGCTTCAATATCCTGCAAAACATTTGTGGTTTCCAAAGGCGGTCGTAAATAACCCAATTTGTTCAGGATATTTACCTTTCTTTTTAGTTCATCAAAATTTGAAGGATAAATTTTATTCACACATTCCGAATGGGGAATGAAATTAATGAACATTAACCCTGCTTTTGCGTGTTGGATCGTTGCATGAAAACCTTTTAATTCTCTTGCAGCAACCGGATATGTATTAACCTTGGTGAAGATCAGAAAAGCAATCACCAATGCAATACAAGATTTTTGCAAAACTGAAATAGGTCGTTTTTGTTGGTAGTGGTGAATGATAATTGCCGAAAGAAAAATAAGGGCTACGGCAAGAAACAATGTAAACGTAGTGTAGCGCGATGCAAGAGATTGAAAAATTCCAAAGCCAAGTCTGCCGATCATCAGCATTGCAGCTGTAAGGATAGAGTAAAGACCCAGCATGATCCAAACAATTGAGAGGCGAATGAGTTCTTTATCCTTTATGTGCCTGACTATGTAAAAAACAATTGTGAAATACAGTAAAATCATTAATCCTCCAACCACAATTATCACCTGCACTGTATGAATTATCCTGAGTGTGTTTCCAAGTGTTGCCAGAAAATATTTTAATGCATCCAGTGGATGAACCAATGCCAGTATAAGGCTTGGATGTGCTTCAGGCTTATGGTAACCGTTAAAATAAAGAGCAATTGCAAGAATAGTTCCTATTGTCCAGGCACTGATAGAAGGCCATTTCCTAAAGAATTCGTTTTTTGTGCCTGAAAAATAAAAAACAGGGAAAAGAACAAACCAACACAGCAGACCATTGATTGAAGAGAAAGTGCTGATGGTTGCAAGAGTCATGCAAAATATCATTTTCCAATATGCGTTTATTCTGGTAAAAGCAATTACCATACAGCTCGACACGCATGCAATGGGAAGAAAATATTCAATCTGTACACCAAACAACCAGTTTTCATATTGCATTGGCGAAAAGATGAAGAGATTCGCAAGCAGTAGCATCAGCCATTTCTGCCAGCTTTCACCAATTGCAGTAAAATTTGCAAGTCTGTAAATATTAAATGAAACCAAACAAGCGAGTATGAATATTACGATCATTTCGTAACGAACATTCCAATCCGTAAACCATCCCAGTGAAACATAGATCAGGTTAGGGAAGAATTGCCGGTATTCATTGTGCTGCCTGAAGAGTTCTTCAAAAGTAAGCATGCCTTTTTTTAGGTGATCAAAGAAGCCGATATATTCCCATTGATCCATGTAGGGAACATCCACGCCATATCTGAGAATATAGTAAAGTATGAAACCCGCAGATAGAAGGATCAGGCTGATTGCTATTGCAGGTACATATTTTAGAAACTTATTAAAATTCATTTGATAAAGCAGGATTGATATTTTGATAGAAAAGTCAAAAGTAATAATTTTCATTATCACTTCATGAAGTAAATAATGGAGCCAGGAAATTGGTGATCTTTTTTACAGTTATGAACTGCGTTTTTTTGCCAGCACCAACACTGAGAGACCAAATGGAAAAGAAATAAATCTGAATAGAAAATTTTCAAATCTCATGATTGCAAGGAATATTTGATTTATTGTTGTGGAAGGCAACTTTACTTCATTATGATCTTCTTTATTCGCAGAAAATATTTTGTCAAATACCCTCTTTAAAATGGCAACAGGAAATAACAGATGAACACAGTAGGATATTTTCACAACCTCAAATCCATTGTTTTCTATCAACTTTTTAAGTTGTTTTTTTCTGTACCTTTTATTTTGGTGAACCATTTCATCGTGTTTGCTGTGGAGAAATTGGAATGCAGGTAAAGTCAACAAAAGATATCCATCTTCTTTTAAATAAAAATTCAGGTTTTTTAAAGCTACCGAATCATCAACATTGGTGTTGCAAATTACATCAAAGGAAGTAATGAGATCAAAAGAAGATTCTTTGAAAATGCACTGATTGATATCTCCAATACGGAGATTCAGATTTCCTCGCGTTCTTGCAAATTCCAAAGCGATTTCCTCGTAATCTATACCTGTTTCTGTAATTTTGTTTGATTGTTTAAGTATCTCCAGCCATTTGCCGGTGCCACAACCGGCATCAAGAACATTGATCCCATCCTTTAAAATATTTTTACGGTGCAGTAAGCTTAAAAAGTTTTCATGATTTCCAACGTACCACCAGTGATGATCTTCAACTTCGAACATGTATTTGTACTGGTTTGGTTCCATCGTCTTTAAAATTCCAAATTCCAAGTTCAAAGCTCCAAATTCCAAGCTCCCCCTTCCTTGCAATTTGGATATTGGATATTGGAATTTGAAACTTGGGTCTTGGGTCTTGGGTCTTCTTACAAGTGTTCTTCCTTTACCGTATATTGTGGTTGTTTATTTTGAGAAATAAATATCCTTCCAATGTATTCACCAATCATCCCCAGTGAAATTAATTGAATTCCTGCAAACACAAAAATAGCTGTAATGGTCAATGAAAACCCTGCAGGTAAATTGGGAGTCATGAAATGTTCAATGATTGAATAAAGCCCGAACAAGAATCCTGTGAGTGCGAAAAACAATCCAACAAAAATTGAAATGCGCAGCGGAATTACAGAAAAACTGGTAAACATATTCGACCACAATTTTATCAACTTTATAAGAGTGTAGCCTGATTCACCTTCTTGCCGGCATTCATGATTCACCTGTATGGTCCCAATGTTGGCGGTAGATCTTAGTATGAGTCCATCAATGTAAGGATACGGCAAATCGTACTTTATAATTTCGGTAACCAGAAATTTATTCAGACATTTAAAACTTGACAGGTATAATTTTTTCGGCTTCTTCAACAATATTGTGGCCATGTAATTATTCAATCTGCTACCGAAATTACGCCATGCTTCATGCTTTTTTTCATCATAATAAGTGTAAACAACGTCGTAATCTTTGCTCACCGAATATTCAATTAATTTCAAAACTTCTTCAATGGGATTTTGAAAATCATCGTCCATAATGATGGTGTAATCTCCGGTTACTCTGTTCAACCCAGCCATCACTGCATTATGTTCACCGAAGTTTTTTGCCAAAGACAAATATTTGACCTTATCTTTATTTTGGTTGTAAAGTTTCAAACATTCTTCATGCGAATTGTCAGAAGAATAATCATTGACCAGGATAATTTCCAAATTGTATCTCAAGGAGATTTTAGATATCAATTGTTCAGCAAGCCGGGCAATAGATTGCTGTGCATTAAAGACCGGAATGATGATGGAGATCTTAATATCGTTGATCATAATGTCAGGAGTTGAATGATTACTTTACAATTGAAACTTTTTCATTATTTCATGAATTGCGTCTGTAACATAAAGCTGTTTTTCTTCTGTCATTGACGGATACATGGGCAGTGAAAATAACTCTTTGCCCGTTTTTTCAGTTAATGGTAAATCGCCATTTTTATAATTGAGGTATTTGTAGCCATCCATCAGGTGAACAGGGGAGGGGTAATGAATATTCAGGAAAATATCCCGCTTTTTCAGTTCTTCCAAAATCAGATCTCTTTTTGGATGGCGGACTACGAATAAATAATAGGAATGTTTTCTGAAAGGCATTTCGACAGGCAGAACCAGGTTTGTGTCACTCAATAAATCCTTGTATTGCTCAGCAATATGCCTTCTCTTACTTATGTAATCAGAGATATGATTCAGTTTCTTCAACAGAATAGCCGCATGTATTTCGTCGAGCCTGCAATTATAACCATGTTCAATGGTGTTGTATCCTCCTTCCATTCCATAAAAACGAAGCCGCAATAATTTGTTGTACAAATCTTCGTTGTTCGTCAATACCATTCCGGCATCTCCATAAGTTCCCAGAATTTTTGTTGGATAGAATGATGTAGCAGCAATGTCAGACAATGATCCTGCTTTTTGATCATTAAATGTAGCGCCATGGCTTTGGGCGCAGTCTTCAAGAACTTTCAGGTTGTGTTTTTTTGCAATCAGGTTCACCTGTTCCATGTCAACACACTGCCCGAATAAATGAACCGGAAGAATGCACCTGGTTTTTGAAGTAATGGCACTTTCAACTTTTGCAACATCCATCAAAAAAGATGACTCTTCAATATCAACAAACACAGGTTTTGCTCCACATGAAATAATTGCCGAAATAGTAGGAACCGCCGTATTTGCAACAGTGATCACTTCATCACCATTACCAATTCCCAATGCTTTTAATGCAAGAAAAATGGCATTGGTGCCATTATCAACGCCTACTCCAAACCCAACTTCACAATATTTTGCATAATCAGATTCAAATTGTTTGACTTTTTCTCCGAGAATCAATTGACCGGAGTTTAGCACCTCTTCGATCGCAGAATGAATTTCTTCTCTTTCATTCTCATATTCCAATTTATATTCCCAGCCTTTTATTGTCATTTGAGTTATTCAATGTAAGTTAAAAAATCGTCCATAGTTCTTAGATATTGCTTTGGATCGTATTTTGTATTTGCCAGCACTAAACATACGGCATTTTCAGTAAAATCATACATTTCAAGGTAAATCAAACGTGGAATATACAAGCCTTTTGTGGGATTGTCAAGTAAAAAAACTTTTGAAGAAGTTTTGTCAAAAACTTTGATGTAAAAGCTTCCAGTGATTGGAATCAGTAACTCGTCAGTATCAATGGGGGCGTGGTTTCCCCTTGTGCCTTTAATTTGATGGATGTAAAAAACGCGTTTTATTTCGAAGGGAACATCAATGTTTTGTTCTATTGCCGAAAGTATGCCTCTGCTATCTTCATGCGAAGGGATATCTATGGTTTTCACTTGATCTATATACATATTACAGCTTTTTTAAAACTCTTTTTTTACCTTGAAATTTTAATTTTTTCAACCTCGAAAGACTACTAATAATAAATGACGAAATTAAAAAAATAATTAGAAGTAAACAGAATTTTTTCAAGATCATAGTGAATAAAACATTCAATGATGAAGACAACAAAAATCAAATCTTAATGGCAAGCCTGAAATAAAAATTGAAGATCCTTAAATTTCAAATCTCACAATCTCTTATTATTCATTTTAAATTATCTTTGCGCCGGGTTAAAATCTGGTGGTTTGTTTTTTTAAGCAAAATTATCAAGTGTCAATCAGGCAAGTTAGCGATTCATTAAATTAGCATTTAGCAACAGTGGTATATAGTTCCGTAGTTTTCCTGTTTTATTTCCTGCCTCTTTTACTGGCAGGATATTATCTGCTGCCCGGAATCCGGCTGAAAAATATTTTTTTATTTCTGGCAAGCATGTTATTCTATGCATGGGGTGAGGGTAAACTGCTAATATTGTTACTGGGAATTGGCGCCAGTGCATGGTTTTTTTCTTTTCTGATTGCAAAAACAAAGTTGAAAAAGCTGTTTATTTATATAGCGGTGATCACCTTTATTCTTGTGCTGGTTTATTACAAATACCTCGGATTTCTTATCAGCAATTTTATTCCTTCAAATGTTGGTGGGCTTTCAGGGATTAAATTCATTATGCCCATTGGCGTTTCATTTTTTATTTTCCAGGCAATATCCTATGTGCTGGATGTGTTTCGTAAAAATAAACGTTTTGAGAAAAACCCCATGTATGTGGTGCTTTACATTACCATGTTTCCGCAGTTGATTTCCGGACCCCTTGTCCGTTATCATGAGATGGAGTCACAATTAAAGTCCCGCACTTTCGATTTTGAAAGGTTTATTGAAGGCATCAAAAGATTCATAATTGGTCTTGCTAAAAAGGTGCTTATTGCGAATCCTCTTGGATTGCTAGTGGGGCAGATAATGGATACGGAAATTAAATTTTTAGGTCCTTCGGTAGCATGGATAGGCATTATTGCTTTTACACTTCAACTTTACTTTGATTTTTCAGGCTATACAGATATGGCAATTGGAGTTGGTAAAATGCTCGGTTTTGATCTTCCCGAGAATTTCAACTTTCCTTACATCAGCAGGTCAATAAGTGAATTTTGGAGGCGATGGCATATTACATTGTCAGGATGGCTGAGGGATTATATTTTCATGCCATTATCATTGAATCTTCGCCGGTGGCGTAATGCAGGAGTTTTTATTGCTTTAATGATCACCTTTACACTTTGCGGAATATGGCATAATCCGGGTTGGAACTTTTTAATATGGGGTGCTATACATGGCTTTTTTCTTGGACTGGAGCAATTGTTCCTTGGGAAATATCTTGCGAAGCTTAAAGCGTTTTCCATATTTTATCTCCTTTTTATCATCATCACAAGTTTTGTATTTGTTCGCACTACCGATTTACAGCAGGCTTTCTGTTATCTTGGGGTTATGTTTTCGCCGGCAGGTAGCATAGCACTGGGACCGGAATCATTCCTGGCAAATCAGCATATCGCTTTAATTATTCTGGGAATAATTTGCTGTATTCCCTGGCATAAAATTGTTGTTTTTAAAACGAAATATTTGGTCAAAATGATGGGGGTGGTTTCATTATTATTTTTAATGATCATCTTCCTGCTTTCAACCATGGCTATTACCAGTGAAACTTATAATCCTTTTTTATACTTTAAATTTTAATAATGAAATTTCCTGAATCTGCATTGGCGCATAAATATCTTGATGGACTGGCTGGCATTGAAATTGGTGGCGCAGCTCATAATAGTTTTGGTCTTAACACAATCAATGTGGATAGATTGGGAGATATGAACACTCATTTTAAGATCTACGAAATTGAAGAATGTGGCGAAGCATTGAAAGTGGACATAGTTGCCGAAGGAAATAAATTGCCTTTTCCTGACAAATCTTATGATTTTATTATCTCCAGTCACGTGATCGAACATTTTTACGATCCTATTTCAGCGCTTCTTGAATGGGCGCGGGTAGCGAGGAAATATATTTTTATAATCGTACCCCATCGGCAGCGGACATTTGATGCTGATAAGGAGCTTACGAAGGTAAAGGACCTTCATGAGCGTTATCAAACAAAAGCTGTGGTGGAAGATGAATTTAGGGGAATACACTGGTCTGTTTTTGAACCATCAAATTTCAATGAATTATGTGTGTTGTGTGGATTAAAGGTTGTGGAAATTCAGGACCCTGACGATAAGGTGGGCAATGGATTCACATTTGTTTTAAAGTTAGATTGAACATTTAAAAGTCCCGGGTCCCAATGTCCAAATTCCAAAATACAAGAGTTGCTCACAGGCCACTTTTCTTTGAATCTGGATTTTGGAATTTGATTCTTAATATAAACCAATAATGCTGAAAAGAAAGTTCAAGGTATCGTATTTATTGTTTCTCATCATTCCTGTGGTGTACTATTTTTTATCCCAGGGAAGTAGTGAAGTCAATAAACCTGATCAACCTGACTATTTTTATTTTACTGCACAATCATCCAAGCCTGCTACAATCAGTTTGTTCAGCGGGAAAACTCAACTTGCTTCCTGGGAATTGAACTCAGAAGGTGATAAATATCTCGATTTTTCAGGGAAAGTTGATGCTTCAAATGGCCTTACTTTAAGTGTCAGCAATCTGAATTATGCAAGAGATATAAATTTCCTGTCATTTAACCTGGTTCAAAACGGACAATTGTACTCGCTCAATGATGGCGGCTCTTTTCAGGTTGATAAATCAAATAAAGAGGGAACGCCATTCATCGTTACATTGAAACCACTGTCAAATTGGGACACTACGCATGCCGGCAATCATTTCAAATATTATTTGGCGCTACTGTTTCTGTTTGTTTTTATCGTTATCATTTTACTTTCCCCGCCAGTCAGATACTTTATAATTACCTGCTTCATTACAGTTGCTGTGATGTTAATTACAAGTTGGTTTGCACCAAATGAAACAGGAAAACTGGAAATGAAAACCAATTCTCCTCTGAAAAGAACTGAGTTTTATTTTAATCAAAGTCCCCAATTCACGCATCTGAAAAGGGCTTCCACTGACAATGCAGGAAAATATTTCAGTGCAGAAATTGATTTGCGAAGAAACCGGTTTATACGGTTCGATGTGGATAATACAAATGAAATAAAAGATCTGGATCTTGGAGTGAAATGTGGAATATTCAGCAAAACATGGGATATCTGGAGAATTCCCATCGGGAACTTAGTGATGAATGACCTGAAAGCTGAAGATGGCCGTTTTCGTGTTTGTGGCCCGGATCCTTTTATAGCGCTTACTTCGAATTATTTTATTGATGACATTACGTGGTTGTTATTATTGCAGAAAAGTGTTTTTCTTTTTATTTCTCTTTTGTCATTTATTGTTTTATTGAGCCTTCATTATTGGATCGGTCGCTATTTTTATTTTCAATTCAAATGTGCTTACTTGTTTTTTTTCATTATTCCTGCCATTTATTTTTTCTTTTTTCAAAACAACTTTAAGGCAAATGTCAACAAGCAGAAAGACTATTTTTATTATTCGGTAAAAACATCAAAGCCTGCACTGATTTCGCTATTTGCCGGAAAGGATTCTGTCACTTCGTGGAATGTGAATTCAGCAGGTTACAGGATGCTTGATTGTGTATGTAATCTGAATGATTCCGCAGGATTAATTCTAAAAGTTAAAAGCCTTGCAATGAATGATACCGCCTCATTTCTTGCTTTTGATTTTTTCAGGAACAATTCCTTGTTCTCTCTTTATGACAGATCCTATCCATATTGTGCAGTTGAAAATGCATCAACTACGAATAAGGATGGCGTTTTCTCGGTTATTGCAAACAATGCTGACGCTCCAATAAAAGTACATCTTATTAAAACTTCTGAATGGCAGGAAATGCAGCATGAGAGGCGCCCCGGCAACATTGTTATTTTTGTTTTTATACTTGCTTTTGTAGTAGTTCTTGTTATGTCACCGCCTTCGCGTTATTTTATTTTATCATGCATCATCACTTTGTTTGTATTGGCTTTGTTTAACTGGCTTGGGCAGGACATACAGGACCAGGTTACAATGAGCACTTCCAGTGCCCAGCGTAGTGTGGAATCTTATTTCAGTAATACTCCGGTATTTCATAAGGACGATAAATTTCCTACTAAAGATTTCAGGTATTTTTTTCGCACCCAGGTTGAGTTGGGCAAACACCAATATTTAAGATGCGACCCTGATGACAGTATCAAACAACTAAAGAATTTTAAAGTTTCTGTGAGGGCAGGTTTGCTTAACAAGGAATGGGATTTTACAAAAATACCTATTGGTAATGCCGTGTTGAATGATATGAATTATAACAACGGGAATTTTACTATTTGCGGAAGCGATCCTTTCTTTGCATTGACAACAACATTCTTCGTTGATCCCATACACAGGTTGATGGAAATTCGTTACAATGTTTTTCTTTTCCTGTCGCTTTTCATTTTTGTATTTTTGATTTTCATTCATAAACCGGCATCACACCTTAATAACCGTTCTTTTTTTCTGTTTGCATTTTTCCTCACAATTATTTTTAACGGATTATTGTTTAAACCCTTTAATTCTGATCGCGTCAGACTAAAATCCGAAAAACGCGATGTAGATTCAATCCCTCAGTTTAACATTGATTCTGTAAAGAATTTTACCAGACAGTTGAATAATTTTTTGAACGACCAGGTGAATGGAAGAAATAAGATCATTCCATTAAATAACTATATCTATTACTCGATCTTTGGGCAATTGCTGAACAATCCAAATGTGTATTTTGGCAAGGATGGCTGGATGTTTTATGTGGGCGCCAATGGAAGGGAAACATACGAAAACCGTAAACCTGTTTCGCTATCTGATCTGATAAAAATAAAAGCGCTTTTAGAAGAAAGGCGTGATTGGCTGAAGCAGCGCGGAATTAAACTGTACATTATTTTTCCTGTAATGACTCAGTTCATCTATGAAGAGGAACTTGGAAGTCTCATGTTTCGCCATCATAAAATAACCAAGTTGCAGCAGTTACTCACTTATTTAAAAGCCAATTCTGACCTTGATATCATTGATGTTGAAAAACCACTTATAGAAGCAAAGAAGTTCACAAAGCCTGATTTGTGTTACAGAACCAGCACCCACTGGACATATTATGGTGCATACTTTGCGTATGCTGCAATCATCAATCATATTCAAAAAGACTTTCCGGAGATTGGCAACCCGATTCCTTTTAAGGAAATTCAGTGGAAATTAGCTGACAGTATAACGAAGGATGTTGACCTGATTGAAATGTGTGCATTGAGTGACTATTTGAAGGGTTCTGAGCTTAGGCCGCTGCATCCTGACGTTTATGCGGGAGACACAGTGCAACATTATTTCCAGAAGGGAGAACCGGATTTTCCATATCTGTATGTGGTAAATAAAAAGAAGACTCACCCAAACATGCTTATGTTCCGTGACTCATATACCAGGCACCTTTATCCCTATCTTGCGCATCATTTCAACCAAAGCACCTATTTGTGGACTACTACTTTTAATAAGGAACTTGTCGAAGATGCAAAACCCGATATGGTAATTTGGGAAATGAGCGACCGCTTCATTCCTTTCTATTTTATTTACAAGAATGCACCTTTTGCTAAAGGTGATTCCACCGTTCATTAATAATCCTGATCTTAAATTTCGATTTCAAATTACAGTAAGTAGTCTACTTTGTTTTTGAATCTTAATCTTTGAAATATTATGACCTAAACGAAAAACTCATTTTAATTTTTAAAGCTCTCTATGAAAAACTGTTTTTCCAATTACAAAAATTGTTCATTGATTTTGCAATATGTAGTGACTGAATTGGTAATTTTAGTAAGGGAAAATTTACCTAATCACGCTCTAGTTGTTTTACAATTTTAAACTCCTGTTCAATTTACTCAAAAACATTTACCTTCGCCACAACATTTAAAAGTGTCTTGAAATGGGTGAAATACTTTGGCAACGATGGGAAGCAAATGCAGTAACCAGGCCGCATTGCGACGCTATTATCCATTGGATACCGGGCAAAAAACCATATCGCTGGACATTCGAGAAATTGTTAGAAACTGCCAAACGATATTCGATACTTTTAAAAAAATCAGGCATTCAAAGTGGTGATGTTTGCGCACTCATCATTCGTCATCATCCCGATTTTTATCCGCTCTATATGGGCATTTCCGCACTGGGCGCCATTCCTGCTGTGCTTGCATATCCCAATCCACGACTACATCCTGATAAATTCCGGCAGGGAATTATCGGCATGTCTCAACGTTCCGGACTAGATTGGATCCTGACAGAAGCTGAACTATTGCCTGTTCTCAGGCCACTTGTTGAGAATAATGAAAGCACCATAAAAGGGATACATCTGCCACTGGAACATGACCTGAATTCCCTTGACATTCATAATTTCGTTGCTCCTGAAAATATTCGTGACACTGATCCTTTCCTGCTTCAGCATTCTTCGGGAACTACAGGATTGCAGAAGCCCGTACTAATTTCTCACAGGGCTCTTCTTGATCATGCCGCGTCATACGGAGAAGCATTGAAACAAAACGGGAATGATAAGGTTGTTAGCTGGCTGCCGTTGTATCATGATATGGGGCTAATTTCCACTTTTCATTGCCCCCTGATTTGGGGAATTCCAACAGTGCAGATTAATCCTTTTGACTGGATACTGGCAACCGAACTATTGATAGAAGCAACTTCGAGTGAAGAAGCCACAATGACATGGTTGCCTAATTTTGCTTTTCACCTTATGGCAAATAAAATCCATGATGAAGATATTGAAGGATGTTCACTGGCAAGTTTTCGGCTGGTTGTCAATAGCAGCGAGCCTATCCGCAAAGAAAGTCATGAACGCTTTGTCAGTAAGTTTGTAAAATTCGGATATGATCCTAAAGCTTTTTCAACTTTGTATGGGATGGCTGAAACTACGATGGCCGTTACACAAACGATATCCGGCAATGTCCCTGTTGAAATTAAAGCAGACAGGAAAGATCTGGCAAAAGGAAAAGTTACTATTGTTAATGACGATGCGACAGCAAGGGTTTGCATATCGGCAGGCAGACTTATTAGAGGTTGCGAGGTTGAGATACTTGATGATGATAAAAATCCACTTCCATCGGGAATGGTTGGAGAAATTGCCATCAGGTCCATTTCGATGTTTGATGGTTACAGGAATTATCCTGAAAAAACAGCCGAAGTGATGCACAAAGGCTGGTATCTGAGCGGAGATATAGGTTTTGAATTGGACGGTGAATATTTCATTATTGGAAGAAAAAAAGACACCATTATTTCTGCCGGAAAGAATGTTTACCCCGAGGATATTGAAGATGTCATAAGCCTGGCCAAAGGAATTATTCCGGGCAGGGTTGTGGCCTTTGGCGAAGATGCCGAAGATATGGGCACTGAACTCATAAGCATAGTTGCGGAAAGTTGTATTGATACAGAACAGGAACGCAAGATGGTGAAAATGGAGATACTTAAAGCAGCGATGGAAATTGATGTGACAGTTTCAAATATTTATCTTGTTCCTCCACGCTGGCTTATTAAAAGCTCGGCAGGAAAACCCGGAAGAAAAGCAAATAAGGAAAGGATATTGGAGGCGGGGGAAAGAAAGAAATGGAAGATCCTATAAGGGAATCTAAATTCAGTACTTAAATAAACAGCTTCCGGGTGGAGTTGTTTGGGACAAATATTTATTCTTCTATCAATTCTATCAGATGACCATCGGGAGTGTAAAGAAAAATGCAGGACTTGTTACCGAAAGCTTCTGACTTAAAAAATTCAAGGGATTTATAATTTAGTTTTTCCAGTTGCAATACCATGCTTTGAATATCTTTCACTTTATAAGCGATGTGGTAATAACTAATCCGTTTTTTCAAAAGTTTATAAACTACTGAATTCTCATTTAGCGGTTCTACAAGCCCAATAAAAGAAGTCTCTGAATTCCTAACAAAGCATTCTTTTATTTGCTGAGATCCCAGTGAAAAAATTTCAGAAATATTTTCTTCACCAAAAACTTTAGCATAATGAGCAATTGAATTTTCAATGCTTTCAACGATAAGTCCTACATGATGAAATGTAAGGCCGGAGAATGGTTCAGTATTTTTCATTTTATTTTTTCTTAATTCTTTTTTATCAGGACACCTGCATACATCATTGAGATTTGATATTTCTCGGCACGTTCTACCGGCATATCTTCTGAATAAATGCATAATTCATCTTCAATTGCAAATCCTGCTGATGATATGACTTCCCTTATTTCATCAGCATTTCTGAAGAGAAAAATATGATCAATAGCAGGCGCATTGGTAATTGTTGTAAGAAACAATTTGCCGTCGTTATTCAAAATTGAATGCAAATGTTGCAATAAATTCACCGGGTTTTCAACATGCTCGAGCACTTCCCCCATTGTAATGAAATCATATTTTAATGTTGGTTTATACGCTGTAACATCTGAAAGAATAAATGAAATGTTTTCGTCAGTGATCATCTTCTTTGCAATGTTTATTGCGCTTTGGCTGATATCAACAAGATCGAATTTCGCCTTCTTCCCGATAATGCTCTTTGCTTCTGAAACAAACAAACCATGACCGCCACCAACCTCGAGGTAACTATGGATCCTTTCATTATTTTGATGAAGAGTTTTATTGAAGAACAAAAGAATGTTGTAGTTCTGAGGTAATAAAAACTGACGGAGCAACAGGGCATGCAGGTAATACTCCATCACTTCCGGATCGCTGTAAACACGTCTGTTGACTTCCTCAAATGACTTGCTTGAATATTCTCCCGTACGTAGAAATTGTATGGATTCGAAATTCACATCTGCGAGAAACTGCAAGTAACAATCAATAGCATATTCAATTGTTTTGTCTTCACTGAGGAGTAATGATTGGTATTTATTCAGAAATATTTCAGCTCGGGAGAAATAATCCTCATCAAATTTTTTTAAATTATTCCTGAGCTTTTTACCATGCAAAATGTTACGAGAGCTGATCCTTTCTACAATATTTTCTAATTGTGACTGCATTGTAACTTTTAAAATTACTTAACTTTTCCAACGATACAATCCAACATCTCTCCAACATTCTCCCAGCTTTGAATTTCTTTCGAACCAAAGCGAATTTTGAAATGCCGTTCGATAGCAACCACCAAATGAATATGCGCAAGAGAATCCCATTCTTCAACATCATTAGCGCTGGTCAGATCGTTTAAAACAATGCTGTCATTGTCCATGACATCATTGAAAACTTCGTTTACCTGTTTCAAAATTTCATTTCTTTCCATAGTACTTTTTATCTATTCATGAATTGGTTTTTATAGAACAGTATCAAATAGTGAATTTGAAACATGCCTGATGATTGCAAAATTAGTTTTTTCAACCTTTGAAATGTGATTTGGCAGAATAAAATTTATTGTGTTCAAATTTTGCAAATCAGGTCGAGTTATGTGATGCCTTTAGATGCTAGTTTTGTTACAGTAAAGAAAGATGCTTTATTTAAATCAACAACACGTATCATTTATTCCTGATAAAGTGAAAGAGAAAAATTCTTGCCTAAATCTGTTAATAAGTACTACTTTTGTGAGCCAAAATTCATTCAGAGTATAGAAAACCAAAACTTGAAACTTAGCTGATGGTAAGCAAAATCCTTCTTATTGATGTTGATATTTTCAGGAATGAAAACAATGCTGGCGCTGTTTATTACAGCCATCATCCTGTCGGACTTTTGTACCTGGTTTCAGCGGTAAGAGAAGTTTATCCTGACATTGAATTTCGTGTTTTCCACACATCAACGAGTAATGATCCTCTAAAGCATATTGAATCTCTGGTTTCAACATTCAATCCGGATTTGGTTGGACTGCGGTCATTGTCAATTGCCAAAGAACCTTTTCAGATGGTTGCAGAGAAAATTCGTGAACTTAAACCTGGCATACTCTTGGTTGGTGGAGGACCTTACACATCCTCTTCTTATGATGATATTTTATTAAATGGATTGGTTGATATTGCAGTTATAGGTGAAGGTGAGAAGACATTTGTTGATTTGCTTGACCAACTTTTAAAATCCGATAAAATTCCTGTAGATGTGAAAGGAACTGCTGTAATTGTGGATGGCACACTCAAAATAAATGAACCACGTCCATTGATAAGCGACCTTGATGCAATCCCATTTCCTGATTACAATTTTATCAATCTGGAAGATTATATTGGCATTGAAAACCATGCTTTGCAAGACGCCTCATGCTCAGCGTTCATTCTAAGTTCGCGTGGTTGTCCCTTTACCTGCTTTTATTGTCATCAACTATTTGGGAAAAAAGTTCGTCGTCGTTCAGCCGGAAATGTCATTGCGGAAATGCGTGAACATATTGAAAAACGTGGTATCTCAGACTTTGTTTTTCTGGATGATGTTTTTAATGTGCCAATGACAGAATCGAAAAAACTTTTAAAATTAATTATAGATGAATTGCCGCCTGTAAGAATTAATTTTCCAAATGGGTTGCGTGCCGACCTGATTGACGAAGAAATGCTCGACCTGTTTGAAAAAGCCGGAACTGTTGAAATGGCCCTGGCTATTGAGTCCGTAACACCACGTCTGCAAAAAATGATGGGAAAAAATCTGAATATTGAAAAGGCAAGAGTAGCTATTGAGGCGGCTTCACGGCGATTTATTACCAGAGTATTCTTTATAATTGGTTTCCCCACTGAAACTTTTGAAGAAGCTATGGATACGATCCGTTTTGCTGCTTCATTTGAACATGCAGCTCAACCCATGTTAAGTGTGTTACGCATCTATAACAACTCTAAACTTTTCAATCTGCTTGAGCCTACAAGAGAGCAGGCAATTGCTATGTCTGAACAAGAGAAGAAAGTTTTGCACCTTGAAATGTTTGATGACATAGAATTTTATGGTGACCTCTTCTCTGATGAAAAAGTGCCGTTGAAAAGTAAAGACCTTAAAGAACTGCTTTATTTCTGGATGCGCGATGTTTTTATTAATCAAACACGAATCATGAAAAGTCATGAAGTTTTAGAAAAACATTTTGATAAGGGAAAAATTTTAGAGTTTTACAGGAATGTTTTTAATAAACCCAAATTTAATGAGAGGGATTTACAAAGGCTACTGAAAGTTTAACAACCATTTGGCCAGCTTTGGAGAACCACTATGTATAATGCAATTTGAAAATCACTGCCAATTTCAATCCTGTCAATTTAAAATTTAGCCTATATTTGTCCCGCATTTTCTATAATAGTATAATTTAATACCGGTCAGTTTGGCGTTCAGTTCTGTCATCTTCCTCTTTTATTTCCTGCCAGTTTTTTTAGCAGGTTATTATCTATTGCCAAGGGTGTGGCTGAAAAATATTTTCCTAATTATTGTCAGTTTGTTGTTTTATTTTTGGGGAGCCGGCAACCTTGTGGTTCTGCTGCCTGTGACAGGTTTCGCGGCCTGGTTTTTTTCATTTCTGATTGCCAAAACCCGCTACAAGGGGTTATCTCTGTTGATTACTATCTTAACGTTTGTAGGTGTTCTGATCTATTTTAAATACCTCGGATTTATTATTGACAATCTCATTTATGCAGGTGTGAGTGGCTTCACCCCAATGAAACCACTGACAACACTAGGAGTTTCTTTTTTTACTTTTCAGGCAATTTCATACAATATTGATGTTTACAGGAAAAATAAACGGTTTGAAAAAAATCCTGCCAGTGTGATGCTTTATATCACGATGTTCCCTCAACTCATTTCCGGGCCACTTGTGCGGTATCAACAGATAGAACAACAGTTGAAGCAACGCAGTTTTAATTTTTCACAATTTTCGGAAGGTGTCAGGAGATTCATCATTGGTTTGGGGAAAAAAGTGCTTATCGCAAATTCACTAAGTGTTCTTGTAAAACAAATCGTTGACGATGATGTTAACATGATAAGTCCACTTGTTGCCTGGGTTGGCATGATCGTTTTTGCAGTGCAGATTTTTTTTGATTTCAGTGGCTACACTGATATGGCTATAGGTGTGGGTAAAATGCTTGGATTCGATCTGCCTGAAAACTTCAATTACCCATATATCAGCCGGTCAATTACTGAATTCTGGAGGCGCTGGCACATCACTTTTTCGAAATGGATAAAAGACTACATTTTCAATCCACTGGCAATTGAACTGCGCTATTGGGGAAATACCGGAATTTTTATTTCACTTGTTGTTACGTTTTTTGTTTGTGGAATGTGGCATGGACCTACATGGAACTTCATTCTTTGGGGAACTGTACAGGGAGTTTTTCTTGGATTCGAAGAGCTTTTTCTGCTGAAATACCTTAACCGGCTTAAAGGAATAGCTATTTTCTACGTGTTATTTATCATTGTCAGTTGCCTGGTTTTTTTCAGAACTTCCGACATAAGTCATGCTTTTAGCTATTATGCTGTGATGTTCTCTCCTTCCAAGGATGGTGCTTTAGGATTAAATGCATTTTTCTCAACCGAATTGGCTATAATCTTTTTCTTTGGAATATTATTTTGTATGCCATTGAAGCTACCTGAAAGGTTTAAAACAGGAAGAAAGGGCAATATCATTTATGCTTTAAATTCAACGCTTCTTATCATCGTTTTTATGTTGTCATTGATGAGACTCGTTTCGGAGACTTACAACCCGTTTATTTATTTTAAATTTTAAAGATAAAACTCAAGGCATAGTTTTATCAGGATATACAGAAATGAAATTGATTAAAAGATTAAAACCGGTTTACTTACTTTTCCTGGCTATTCCAATCGTTTATCTTTTGCTTTGGAACAACAGGCAGGTTGGTATTTCCAGTAATTCCAAGCTTCCTGATTATTTCTATTTTTCAGTCAAAACTTCTCAGCCGGCCACGCTGAAATTACTTTGTGGAAAAGATACTTTATCAAAATGGAATTTGAATTCCTCAGGATATAAAAACCTACAGTTTGTCGGAAAAATCAATGATAGCACTGGATTAAGCTTAATTGTGAATAATCTGAATAGTCACGACACAGTTTCATTTTCCGGAATAAATCTTTATCACAATAATCATGTCTCTTCTATTTACAGAGATCTGGATAAATATTGTACCATTGAAAATGCAAAAACAGATGGTTCCAATGGAACTTTTAATGCAATAATTCAGCAAAGTGGGAAAGCAGCATCATTCCATCTGAAGCCGTCTTCAAATTGGGAAAAAGATAATATCCGGTTACGCTTTCATTTATTAATACTCCTGATCTTCTCAATTGGTTTCATACTACTTTTTATCTTTAATCCTTCTCCCCGTTATTTTATCTCCTCGTTATTGATCACGATTGCAGTAATGATCATTTATTACCTGAACAGTTCAAACTCTGTTAACAGAGTAACTATGTTAAGTACTTCAACAATGAAAGGTGCAGAAGTTTATTATAGTCCTACTCCATTTTTTAGTCCTGCCAGCAGATATAATTCAGCAAACGATACAAAGTCATACAGCGTTCCTTTAAATCTTGAAACAGATGGTTACTTAAGGTGTGATGTTTTCGAGAGCTCCAAAGAAATAAGTGATTTTAAAATAAAAATAATAACAGGGATATTTGGTTCTACTTATGACATTTCTGCAATATCACAGGCCTCTCTTGTTGCGAATGATCTGGTGTTGCGGGGAAATAAATACTATACCACCGGCAACGATCCTTTTTTCCTTTTCACTTCAAATTACTTTACAAATAAAATAAAGTGGCTATTGTTGATGGAAAGAAATGTTTTCCTTTTTGTTTCACTGCTTGTTTTTTTATTCCTTCTCTGCATTCATCGGTTTATAAAAGGAGTTGATAAATTATTAAATAAGTTGAGATTTAAGGTTGCGTACCTTTCATTCCTGCTAATACCTTTAACCTATTTATTGATCACTCACTACTGGCAACAAGAAATACCTTCAAAAAGTCCGGACCAGATCTATTATTCTGCCCGCACTTCAAAGCCTGCAATAATCAGTCTTATCAACGGTACTGATTCAATTACATCATGGCAAATAAATTCTCCGGCATTTAAATATTTTCAATATTGTGGCCATTTGAATGACAGTGCAGGATATCACCTGAGGGTTGAAAACCTGGCAGCAAATGATACGCTTTCTCTGCTTTCAGTTAATCTATTTCATGAAGATCATGCATACTCTATACTCAACAAAAAAGAGTCTGTCTGTACAATAAAAAATGCAGCTTTTATTGACAAAGTAGGTGAAGTGGTTGCGGTAGTAAAAAATTCAAATGAACCTGTCATCATCAATCTTCTTCCAAATACTGCTTTAAAAAAAGATAATTCCAAAAATGAGATGGAAAGTATCGTAATACTTGTTTTCATTCTTTCATTCATTATAGTTCTGATATTTGCTCCCCGTTCAAGATATTTTATCATTTCCTGTATCATAGTTTCTGTGCTCATGTTAGTGTTTTATTGGGTATGCAATGCAATGCAATATCAGGTGGTAATGAGTACAAGTTCACCAATGAAAAATGCGCAGATCTTTTACAATAACAATCCGAATTTTGGCGCTGACAAAAGAAATGATGTGAATCCAAAAACTCCTGTTTTCAAGTCACAAATTGATCTTTCAGTGAACAATTATCTTAGGTTCGATATTGCCGATAATACAAAAAAACTAAATGAACTTCACATCTGCACCAAAACCGGGCTGCTTGGAAATGATTGGGATTACAGCACAATTCCTCAGGAGCAAATTTTGATGAATGATATGGTTAAACGTGGTACATCTTTTAGCATACCTGGTGATGACCCTTATTTTGTTTTGTCAGCCGGTCAAACACGCAGCATTCACTGGATGTCGTTGTGGAGGCAAAATATTTTCTTTTTGATCACCATATTGTTTTTCCTTGTTCTGATTTCTGCAAACAAATTTGCAGAGAAACAGAATCTCACTGCATTCTTTCTTTCACTTATTTTTCTGGCACTAATCTCATTCGGACTGTTATTGCGGTTTTTTAATTCCGACAGTATTATCCTCTCAGCAGAATTGCGCTATGCCAACACCAGCCCTGCTTTTCGAACAGATTCTTCGGAAGTTTTTATTAATAATCTGGATAATTATCTTAAAGACCAGATTTCAGGAAGAAACAATATGATCATTGCAAACAACCTGATGGAATATTCAATCTTTGGAGAATTGATGAACAATAAGTATGTGCATTTTGGCAGGGATGGATGGATGTTCTATATTGGTGGATTATGCAGGGAAAACTATGAGACCCGCCACCCTTTGACTTTACAGCAGCTTAAGAAAATGACAGCTGTACTTACTGCACGAAGGGACTGGCTGAGAGAACGCGACATTCAGTTTTATTTTATGTTCCCGCCAATGGCTTATTTTGTTTATGAAGATGAAGTAGGGCCGAGGTTGAGAAGATATAGTAAAAAGTCAAAGGTTGAACAACTTTATGAATATCTGAAGTTGCATTCCGACCTTAACATGATAGATGTTCTGAATCCTTTGATAGATGCACGAAAGAATGGCAAAGATGATCTATACTTCAGAAATAATTCTCATTGGAATTACCATGGCTCTTTTGTTGCCTACCAAACTTTGATCAATTACATAAGAAAAGATTTTCCGGGGATGCCCAAACCCATTGCATCAAAAGACCTCAAGTGGGTAGATTTTGATAATTACACTACAGACCTATATAAAGCAATTGCACTTGACCAGTATTACACCAGCCATGAGTACCAACCTTCAATAAAAGATATGCTGGCAAATGTTGAAACAACTTATCCGACTTATCCCGGTTATTCATCAGCAGCACTTGCATTTTGCCTGACCAATAAACGTCTCAAAAGCCCGTCAATGCTGTTGTATGGGGATTCTTATGCAGGATTCCTTTCTTATTATCTTGCCACTAACTTCAGTCGCAGCATTTATCTCTGGACTCCGTTATTCTATCCTTCGATAGTTGAAAAAGAAAAACCTGACATAGTAATTCAGGAAATGAATGATTACTCGATCTACAATGTCCTGTATCCGGGTCCTCCTTTGCCTGCAAAGAAAGATACAATATTAAAATGACCGGATTTAATTGACAAAACGCAAGACTCGTAAAAAAGGAACTAGAGAAAGCTCATCATGGAATTTGTTAACCCGAACTTTTTCCAAAAAAGTGTAAATTTACACCGTTCTTTGTACGAAAATCTTTTATAGGAAAAAGTATGAAAAAATAGAGGAATATGATAACTGAACGATTTAAAAAAACAATACTTAGAGAACTGCATCTCGATGATTTTGAAATTACCGAAAATTTATTGGCAAATCAAATTCCGGGCTGGGATTCTCTCAATCATGCAAACATGATCGCTGCTCTGGAACTGGAATACAAAATAAGACTTAAGAATATTGAAGTATTGAACTGCGACAACATTGGTGAATTGATGGAACTGATCAATTCCAAATTAAAGTAATTCTCAGGAACAGAAATGAAATCATATTTGCTCACAGAACCGGCCACAGAAGAGAATTTTAATGAGGAGGCTTATCTTTTAGCCAACCCGGATGTTGCACAGGCTGTGAAAGAGGGTATTTCATTGTTATCAGGCAGGCAACACTACGAAATTTTTGGTAAAAAAGAAGGCAGATGCATTAGGTTGCTATACTCAGTAATTTCGGAAGTAAAACAAAAAAAACTTGAAAAGATTAAGGCTTTCCTTCGCGACGATATGCCTTATAAATATCGTTCCGGACAACTTTATGACTTTCTCACTGAAGACCTGATGTCAATTTATGATGTCATCAGCACTGAAGCAATAAGCAGCAATCCTTATAAAAATTATGTCACTGAGTTAATTCATCAGTTAGATGATGGGTTGGTGCTTGATTGCGGCGCTGGACGTCGGGATGAGTATTTTGAAAATGTTGTCAATTTCGAGATCGTTGATTACGATACTACAGATGTGCTGGGTGTTAATGAAAAGTTGCCTTTTATTGATAATGCCTTTGATGCAGTCATATCATTATCCGTTTTAGAGCATGTTAAAGATCCATTTCAGTGTGCAAAAGAAATGTCAAGAGTGTTGAAACCGGGAGGCCGACTGATTTGCAATGCACCTTTTCTTGTGCCTTATCATGGATACCCAAATCACTATTATAATATGACCGGCAATGGGCTTGAAAATCTTTTTTCAAGCTATTTAGCTATAGACAAAGTTGAAGTTTGTGAACATGATCTTCCTGTATGGTCCATTACCTGGCTTCTTCGTAACTGGGCAAATGGGTTGCAAGGAGAATCAAAAGAAGAGTTTTTACAACTAAAAATTGCTGATCTGATTGACACAGGTGATAAATATCTGAACAGGTCTTTTGTTAAAGAATTGTCTAAGGAAATGAACAGCGAACTGGCTTATGGTAACACACTATTTGCTCATAAAAAATAGAAAGACATTATGGACAATAGAAAAAAAGAAAAACTGCTTAAATTATTCGAAAGCGCTAAAAAAGGAGCAAAAGGCTTTCGGGATGAATCAGTGAAATTGCATCTTGATCTTTTTCTGGAATATGCTTCAAAGTGTACAACAGTAACCGAATTGGGTATTGATTCCGCATGCTCCACCTCAGCGTTTCTTGTATCGGGTTGTAAAAAAGTCTATAGTTACAATGTGGTGATAAGTCCGAATGCACTTAAAATAAAGCAGGCTGCAATGGAAGATGGAATGTTTTTCAAACTGATCAACAAAGACAATCTCAAAGTAAAAATAAAAAAAACGGACATGTTGTTCATAGATACTGACCATTGGTATGGACAAATAAAAGCTGAACTGCAACACCATCACAACAGGGTTAATAAATGGATAATGATGCACGACACAGAAACATTTGGTTTGGTAAATCCATTTGACGGAAGACCGGGAATGAAATCGGCCATCTTTGAATTTCTTGAAGAACATCCCGAATGGCAAATCAAAGAACATATTGAATACGGTCACGGACTGACTATTCTTGAAAAAACAGAACAACCCAAAAAGAAAAGTTTTTGGTTCAGCAAAAAATAAGACACAAATTTCAAATCTCAAATTCCAAAGGCACAACATTGGAATTTGGAATTTGGGTCTTTAGGCTTTGAATTTAAAAAAGATGAAAACAAGGACAGTATTATTAAATTTCCTTATCCAGTTTTTCAGTTATGAAAGTTACCTTGAAATTGGGGTTTATGACAATGACTTTAATTTTAAACATATCAGGTGTAAATACAAAGAATCATGCGACCCTGCTCCCGATGCACAAGCAATGTTTCGCATGACCTCTGACGATTATTTCAGACAAAACAAAAGAAAATTCGACCTCATTTTTATTGATGGTCTTCACCATTCCGAACAGGTTATTATTGATATTGCCAACAGTCTTAAATGCCTTAATAAAGGTGGTACTATCGTCATTCACGACTGCCTTCCAACGACAGAAGAAATGCAGTTGATACCCTGGACAACACAGGGTGACTGGACTGGAGATACGTGGAAAGCATTTGTTCATTATCGTCAAATGAATAAAAATCTGAGCATGTTCACTGTTGATACAGATTGGGGCTGCGGCATCATCCGCAAAGGCAGACAAGAACTTTTAGTTCCGGGTTGTGAAATCAACTATCATAACTTTAATAAGAACAGAAGATCTTGGATGAATGTTGTCCAGACTTCAGAACTTGAAAATGCATTGCTTAAAACAGAAACGAAAGACTTTCCAGCAGCAGTGATTTCAGGTCTGAAATATTTTGGAAACTTAATAGCATCAGCAGGAAGTAAATCAATGTTATCTTTGCATAAAAGTAAGCGTTGAAATTATCAGTCGGAGTAGTTCTGAATGAAATGTTATGATCAAAAGAATAATTTGGAAATGGCAATCACTTCAGAATATAATTTTGACATTTATGGAAAAACAATTGTTTCGCATCATACATACAACAAATCCAAAAACACAAAAACCATGAAAAAATTAATTTACGTAGCAATTGCCCTTGCAATTTTCATCATTAGTTGTATGGGTGGAGGAAAAAATAAAGAAAAGGCTTCATACAAAATTGAAGACTCAACAAGGAAAGCTGATCAGGAGGCAAAGAATGAAGCAGACAGTTTGTCAGCAGGATCTTCAGGTGTCCTTAGTAAACAGGAAAAAGCAAAAGCAACGAATGAACAACAGAACCCCAATGTTGTTTCTTCAAGCGCTGCTGTTCAAAGTAAGAAGGACACATTAAGGAAATTTGTTCGTACAGCAGACCTTAAATTCAAAGTAAAAAATGTTTATCAATCCACTATTGAAATTGAAAACATAACAGCCAAAAATGATGGTTTTGTAACTTATACCAATCTTAGCAGCACCATTGATAATGTCACGACAACCCCTGTGAGCACAGATTCTTCTGTAGAAACAACCTATTTTACTGTCATTAATAATATTATTCTGCGGGTTCCCAATTACAATCTCGACAGCACTATTCGGGGAATGGCTCATTTGATAACTTACCTGGATTTCCGCATTATTAAAGCAAATGATGTCAGTCTGACATTGGCTGCTAACAATATGGCGCAACATAGAATCAATAATACCACACAAAAGCTGAACAATATTGCTGACAAGAAAAACCTGCCGGTTGGCGAACTTTCCAATGTTCAACAAAATATTGAGGACAAACAGGCACAACTTGATCAGGTGAAATACGATAAAATGAAACTGATGGACGAAGTAAAATTCAGCACCGTCAACATAAATATTTACCAACGACAGACTCTTAAACGCGAAATGGTTTGCAATGAAAAAAGCATTAAACCTTTTGAACCAAGCTTTGGAACCAAGTTGGTGGATGCTCTTGTTTTTAGCTGGGAAATTTTACTTGCAATTTTTCTGTTCTTCGTTCGCATATGGTTTATTCTGCTAATAATTCTTGTGGGAATAATTGTTTGCAGAAGATTCTTCAGAAGAAAACCAAAGGCTTAATTTAAACAGAACTCTGGTAAAAATTCCTTTACTTTGCCTTAAAATAATTCACTAAAAAACAATTAAGCAATTAAACAGTTTAACAATTTTTCAAAATGAGTTCATTCGAGATCATTGGCGGTAAAAAACTTAGTGGTGAAATTATTCCCCAGGGTGCAAAGAATGAAGCTTTGCAGGTAATTTGCGCAACGCTCCTCACTCCTGAAAAGGTTGTCATCAGCAATATTCCAAATATTCGCGATGTAAATAAACTGATTGAATTGCTCGTTGATCTTGGTGTAAAAGTGACGAAGATCAGTGAAGGCGAATATTCTTTTCAGGCTGACAAGGTCAACCTGGATTTTATGTTCACAGACGATTTCAAACAAAAGGCCACGAGCCTCAGAGGTTCTATAATGATCATTGGCCCTTTGCTTGCCCGCTTTGGAGTTGGTTATATTCCAAAGCCGGGAGGTGATAAAATTGGTCGTCGCCGTTTGGATACACACTTTATCGGCTTGCAGAATCTTGGCGCTGCTTTTAATTTTGATGCCGAAAATAATTTCTTTAAAGTCACTGCAAAGAGACTTAAAGGTTGCTACATGCACCTTGATGAAGCTTCGGTAACAGGTACTGCCAACATCGTAATGTCGGCTGTGCTTGCTAAAGGAACAACTACTATTTACAATGCTGCCTGCGAACCATATCTGCAACAGCTATGCAAAATGCTCAACAGGATGGGAGCAAAGATCAATGGTGTTGGCTCTAATTTGCTTTACATTGATGGTGTCGAAACTCTCGGCGGAACTACCCACCGCCTGTTGCCTGACATGATCGAGATAGGTAGTTTTATTGGGCTTGCAGCAATGACGCAAAGTGAGATCACCATCAAAGATGTTGCTTATGATGAGTTGGGAATTATTCCCGATGTTTTCAAACGGCTTGGAATAAAACTGGAGCGCAAAGGCGACGATATTTATATTCCTTCACAGAAACATTACACCATCGAAACCTTTATTGATGGTTCCATTCTAACCATTGCTGATGCTATCTGGCCCGGTTTCACTCCTGACCTTTTAAGCGTGGTTCTCGTTGTTGCCACGCAGGCCAAGGGAAGTGTTTTGATTCATCAAAAGATGTTTGAAAGCCGCTTGTTCTTCGTTGATAAATTGATTGACATGGGTGCGCAAATAATTCTCTGCGATCCCCACAGGGCAACTGTTATCGGTCAGGACAGGCACTTCCCATTGCGCGGAATTGAAATGGTTTCTCCTGATATTCGTGCCGGTGTTTCTCTTCTCATTGCAGCCTTATCAGCACAGGGCAAAAGTACCATTCACAATATTGAACAAATTGACCGCGGATACCAGGATATTGATATCCGTTTGCAAAAACTAGGAGCGCAGATAACAAGGAAAGGATGATTCTGTAGTAATACTTTCAAAATAATTTGCCCATATTATTACATCGAATTACGAACAAAAATACGAATATTACAATGACGTAGCTTGCTACCGTCTGTATATCAGCTTGCCTCTTTTTGTAAAATGAGCCCATATTTTGCTGCTTCAGCTTGCAGATATTTAATTTTTTTCGCTTTTTGTTTCTCTGTATCAA
>Ga0209697_10001802_pt1 | contig 32156 bp, 28 predicted proteins | sample AliMusrvi5mmetaG_FD_184115 | JGI IMG/M metagenome (GOLD analysis project Ga0209697, IMG submission 184115) | Freshwater lake bacterial and archeal communities from Alinen Mustajarvi, Finland, to study Microbial Dark Matter (Phase II) - Alinen... | ecosystem: Environmental > Aquatic > Freshwater... | reverse complement strand
GGCAGGCAACCGCTGAGGATTGTTAAAGCGCCAGTGAGAAATACATCTCTTTCTCGTTTGTCGGAGAAAACGGAACAGCCGCTTTGCAGTATATCGGGCAGCTGATTAAAGATTACATCAGGAATGAATGGAGTAAGTTTGAAGTAATCTTCAGTCGTTTCTTCGTCAATTGAAGTTTGCAAGTTTGCAGACTTTGCAGAGTTTGCAAGCTTTGCAAATTTTGCATATTCGTTACCGTGATGCAGGTATGCGCTTTTTACTGACGCGCGGATTTCTTTTTCGGATAGGTTGTAATTTTCTGAAATAAGCGAATAAGTTTCTTCTTCAGTAATGCCTTTGCGATTGCAATTGCAAGCAAGATGATAAACAAAATTATTTCGATTCCCATTCAGATATTGAATTTTCTTTTCGGTGAAATCAACACATTCTTTGAATAACTCATGATTTGACGATACTTCCGGCTTTAATTCTGAATTGATAAGTGCGTTTTTATTTTCTTTTAATTCTTTAGCAATAGTGGAGGTTTTAATTGCAAATGTTTTTGATTTTATGTTTTGATATAAATTAGAATCATAAGATACAAAACAAAGGCGTGTAATGTCTTTGCATTTAGCATCAGATTCAACACCAACAGTCTTTTCATAATGTTTTTGAACATTAATATACATTGCTGAATGTTCCTCCTGGTTATTAGATACTTTAACAAATACTTTAAGTCCGTTACCGGTTGGACTGCGGAAACAAGCGTACGTGTAAGGCATCTGAATAATTTGCAAAAATACTTTTTCGAGTTGATCAGGATTTAGTTTGTCAAAATCAAGATGTACAAAACCGCTGTACTGTACTATCAATTCTGGTTTGCGTCCTTTCTCAAACATTGCAGATGGAGTGAATGCAGGCAGTGACTTTTTAAGATTTTCGTATTCTTTTTTTCTTCCACCAGTGATAAGATTTCTTAACCGGATAATTTGTTTTTGATAGGCGCCGGTTTTGATGCGTTCCAGAATTTCAGATATAGTAAGCTGTTCAGTAATAATATTGAACTGCTTAAAAACAGATACTCTTTGCTCCATCTTATTTCTTAAAGGCTTTATTGTAGTGTTTCTGTAAATGTTCTTCTATATCAGAGGCACGAAAATAAATTTTGCCTGCTACCTGGCTGAATGGCAATATGCCATTATCTCTATAATATTGTAATGTGCGTTTTGAAATTTTCAATAACTGACATGCTTCCTGAATATCCAACCATGGTTCGGATAATGGCTGTTTGCGAGCTTGTGCTTCAATTTTTTTATCAATGCTTTCAATCTTTGAGATAATCTGATTAAAAGCTTCAGATTGTAGTGTGATGACTTCCATTTGATTTGATTTTAAAGTTTTAAATTTGTGATTGTTCGTTTTGTTGTTGACTATAAAAAACGGAGCAAAACTACGTGAGTAGAAACAAATAAACGTTCAAGTTGAATTCAACTTGAATGATATTTTTTGTAAAACCTATCCCCAGCCCTTCCCAAAGGGAAGGAGGTAATAAGGTGAAAAAAATGAATGAAGGGAAAAATCATACGTTGGTGTTTACACCAATATGATTTTTAATTATTGTTTTTATTACAGTATTGCACAAAAGTATGTTTCAATGATTCAAGAAATGGTGATTGATCACGTTTGCGCGTGGAGGCACGTACAAGCTTGCTCTCTGCATCTTTTATCTGGATATTAAAGAGTTTCTCAAATGCTTCTATTGCTTCTTTTCTTGTGACGGAAAGCGTTTTATTATTAATTGCTCCTGATTCGATGAGTGACGTAATCAACTCAAGTATGTCGGTATCACTTTTCATCCACACCAGACCGGATGATTCAGCTTGCTCAATAACCGTTTTGTTTGAAAGAATAGTTGTTCTATTATCAGCACCTTGAAGAATACTAATTTCTGTTTTTAAATGTTGTAACAAACGATGCAGAGATGTGATATATGAAACCCTTGAAACATCAAGAATAAACTCAGTCATGACAGTATATTCGTTCATGCCTTCAGTTTTCATAATATCATGGCATCTTATTTTAAAGACAGGATCATTGAATTCTTTTTGAATTTCAGAAAATAAAAAGCTGTGCAGGTTCTGTGGAGTATATGCATCCCAGTTTTCCGTGCGAATTAATTCGCAACGTTTTTCATTGAAAATATTTCGAAGTAATTCAATTTTTTCAGTGTTATCAATAGCTAAATATAATTTTTTATTAATTTCTTTTTTCAGCGATTTGAATTTGTAATCTTCAGCTAAAGTCAAGCGAGCCATAAAGAAATCAATACATTCCTTAGCTGAAATGTTCAATTTTATCATAAATAAGTATCATGAAATTTTATTGCGCGATAAATGTAAAAAAAATAAACAACTTGTTTTTTATTTTTAAGGGTTGAAATTTTACATTATTATTAAAGGTAGTCCTTTGATAGCAATGGATTGCGTATATTTTATTGTGAAAAATATTTTTAATATTTATTGAATAATATATAAATATTTACAATAAATTTATGTATCTTTGAATAATGCAAAAGAGTTCATTGAAAAGCATAGTAACGCAATAAGTGTGGTGGACTAATAGGTGGACTTGCTAAAATAAAAATTAACAAAAACCCTATTGATAGGTGAAGTACGAGAGTAGGTCGAATCCCTTTCTCTCCGCTTTTCTAAATAGCAAAAAGAAGAAACCCACTGAAAACACTTGAGTTCGCAGTGGTTTTTTTATTTTATAAAAAAAAATAAAAAAATATCATAAAAAGCATAATTTCAGGTGGCTACGAGGTGGTCTAAATATCTATTTTTTTTTGATGAACTTGGCACATTAAATTTATTGTTCATTAAGTTTATTTTTTTTTTATTTTTGCAGGATTGTATTTGCTTCAATAATTTAAGTTGTCGTTTAAAATTATTTAACAATAATTTAATACTTTTTGATTTTTTTTAATTTTACAATTCAAAAGTTAAAATAATATATGGAATGTCGTGAAAATAAATTACAGGATAAAGTAAAACTGTTTACTAAAAGCAATGAGGTTAAAGAGTCGGGGTTATATCCTTACTTTAGACCTATTGAATCTGCGCAGGATACTGAAGTTGTAATTAAAGGGAAAAAAGTTTTAATGTTTGGTTCTAATAGTTATTTGGGGTTAACAAATCATCCTGCAATTAAGGAAGCTACAAAAAAAGCCATTGATAAATATGGTACCGGATGTGCAGGCTCAAGATTTCTTAATGGTACGCTTGATATTCATATTGAGTTGGAAAATAAATTGGCTGAATTTGTTGGTAAAGAAGCTGCGTTAGTTTTTAGTACAGGGTTTCAGGTTAATCTTGGAGTTGTTTCAGCATTAGCAGGACGTTCAGATTATTTAATTTTCGATGAGTACAACCATGCTTCAATTATAGATGGCGGACGATTGTCATTTGCGAAAAATTTCAAATTCAAGCATAATGACATGAATGATTTAGAACGGTTATTAAAATCTCTTCCTGATGATGGCATGAAATTAATTGTTGTTGATGGTGTTTTTAGTATGGAAGGCGATATAGCCAATCTTCCGGGAATAACCGCTTTAGCTGAAAAATACTGTGCTAATATTATGGTTGATGATGCTCATGCTTTAGGCGTTCTCGGTCAAACAGGTAAAGGTACAGCTGATTATTTCGGGCTTGAAAGTAAAGTTGATTTGATGATGGGTACTTTTAGCAAATCATTGGCTTCATTGGGTGGATTTATAGCTTCAGATAATAATACGATTGAATACTTAAAACATAATGCCCGTTCACTTATATTCAGTGCAAGTATTACTCCGGCATCCGCTGCAAGTACATTAGCCGCATTGGAAATTTTAAAAAATGAACCTGAAAGAATATTAAGATTAAAGCATTTAACAAAGTATGCCATTGATAATATAAAAGCAAAAGGATTTGATATTGGACCAACTCAAACACCTATCATTCCTATATATATCAGAGATAATGAAAAAACTTTTATGTTTACAAATTTATTATTTCAAGAAGGTGTATTTGTAAATCCTGTTGTTTCTCCAGCAGTTAGAAGTGAAGCTTCATTAATTCGTTTCTCTTTAATGGCAACACATACAGAAAAACAACTTGATTTTGCTATTGAAAAAATGTATGAAGTAGCTAAAAAAATTGACGTCCCATTGCTAACTCATTCTATTTAGAAAAAAATGATTCAAATAGTTGAAGTTAAAACAAAGAAGCAGTTATCAGATTTTATTAAATTTCCCGATAAGCTTTATAAAGGTAATAAATACAGGGTTCCGCAGCTTCATGTATTTGAAAAATCATCTTTATCTTCAGATAAAAATCCGGCATTTGATTTTTGTGAAGCAAAATATTGGCTAGCTTTTGATGACAATAAAATTGTTGGACGAATTGCAGGAATTATAAATAATAAATCCAATGAAATATGGAATGAAAAAGCTGTTCGTTTCGGTTGGATTGATTTTATTGATAATGCAGACGTTGTATCAAGCTTAATTCGTTCAGTTGAAGATTGGGGCAAATCAAAAGGAATGACAATCGTGCAAGGTCCGTTGGGATTTACTGATATGGATTTAGAAGGCATGTCAGTTGAAGGTTTTGAGGAAATATCCACGCAGACGGTAATTTATAATTATCCTTATTATCCAGTTCATATGGAAAATAATGGATATACAAAAGATGTTGATTGGATTCAATATGAAATAAAAGTTCCTGATCAAATTCCTGATAAAGTGAAACGAGTTTCCGAACTTGTTAAACAAAAATACAAATTGCGAATTTTAGATTTTAAGAAATCAAAAGATATATTGCCTTATGCAAATAAAATGTTCAATACCTATAACGAGGCATTGAGGCATTTATACGGTTTTGTTCCGCTTACTGAAAAACAAATTAAATATTACATCGACCAATATTTTTCAATGGTCAATCCAAAATATATAAACTTTATTGTTGATGAAAATGATGAAGTAATAGGTTTTGGATTATGCTTTTTGTCATTATCAAAAGCCTTGATGAAAGCAAAAGGAAAACTTTTTCCATTTGGATTTCTTCATATTTTAAGAGATATGAAAAAAAATGACACCATTGATTTGCTCATTCAAGGCGTTACAGATGAATACAAGAGCAAAGGTGTTCCTGCAATTTTCTATGCTCATATAATGCAGACATGTATTGAAAACGGCGTGAAAACGGCTATTTCAAGTTCTGTTCTGGAAGAAAATAAACGATCATTCCTGATGTTTACCAATGGTTATGAAACCCGTCAGCACATGAGACGAAGGTCGTATAAAAAACAGTTATAACCTTTGTGGAAAAAATTTTAATTACTGGTGCTAGCGGTTTTATTGGAAACTTTCTCGTTGAAGAAGGCTTGAAAAGAAACTATGAAGTATATGCGGCTATTAGAAAGAGCAGTAAAATAGAGCATTTGAAAAATAAAGCGATTAATTTTATTGAAATTGATTTTGCTAATAAAGAAGTCCTCAATGCCAAAGTGGCTTCAATGCCTGAGTTTAAATATATCATACACAATGCTGGCATTACGAAATCTTTAAAAAAAGAAAGCTTTTCAGAAATCAATTTTCAGTATACTAAAAATTTTATTGAAGCTATTAAACAGACAAATTTAAATCCTGAGAAATTCTTGTTTGTTAGCAGTTTATCCGCTGCTGGTCCTGGAAAAACAGATACCTCAATTCCTATTTCAATATCTGATGAATCTGCACCCATTTCAAATTATGGATTAAGTAAATTGTCTGCAGAAAAATATATTACTGAAATTTCTAATTTCCCTTATATCATTGTTCGCCCTACAGCTGTTTACGGTCCAGGCGATAAAGATTTTTTTAATATGGTTAAACTTATTAATAATCATATTGATTTAATGATTGGTGCGCATAAACAAGCATTATCATTCATTTATGTTAAAGATTTGTCAAGATCAATTTTTGATTTATTGGAATCACCAGTAAAAAATAAAATATATCTTGTTTCAGATGGTAATTGTTATGATAAAACAACAATGAGCGATTTGATCGCTGAAATTTTGAAAAAAAAGATAGTAAGATTTTATACTCCTATTTTTTTAGCAAAAATAATAGCTGTAGTTTCAGAAGCAATATCAAGCATTACAGGAAAAGTTTCTGTTATTAATCCTGAAAAAATAAAAGAGTTTTCCGCTATTAACTGGAATTGTGACATATCTCAATTAATTGATGATATTAAGTTTAAGCCTGATTACTCATTAGCACAAGGGTTACAAGAAACAATAGATTGGTATAAACAACGAAGTTGGATATAAATTAAATATAAAAAAATAAATTTTTTCTATGATTTTATCTTATTTAAAAAAACTTTTAATTTCTGGATTAGTTTGTATATCTGCATTTTCATTTGCTCAAAATAAGCTTAAAGATACTTATCCAGCACCTAAAGCAGATAACCTTTTATTTTATTTGCAGCGTTCTAAAAATAAAAACACTATTGTTTACGAACTAAATACTTTGCCGGATGGCTCGCTAAATCCAAGAGAACCTGTTCATGCTTCTTGGTTGAGATACGAAGAAGGTGGAAAGAAAATGGAGCTTTCATATATTCAGAGAACGTTAGCTTTTGGTATTAACGCTAAATTAACTGACAAACAAAATGGAAATTATTTATTAACGATGGTTAGTTATAAAGCAAGAACGCTTTTTCTTCAAAAATCATTGGTTAAAAATAAATATAGAATCTTACTTGAAATCAATGGTAAAATGTGTGTTTTGCAAAGTATTTTTGTGAATGCAAAAGATAATTATTGGGGCTATCCTATTGTTGAAAGCGTTGAATTATTTGGTGTTGATGAAAAAACGGGCGCTCCTGTTTATGAAAAGATTCCAGTGAAACAAGGATAGAAAAAATATTATTTTAAGAATAATTTTATTGCAGTATATCCAAAAAATATTCCAAAAAATAGCAGAACAATTCCAAGTCCATTGATAATTGTATTTATCATATTCACATTTATGCGTTGGTGAAATTTTGAAAGAAATAAAGCCAAATAATAAAACCAAATAATACTTCCAACAGCCAGGAAAAATGCATAAGACAAGCTAATTAACAATGAAAAATATTTTGGATAATTTTTTGGTTCTTGCTTTTGAATGATATTGGAAGTAGTACTTTTAAATTGCAGATATGAAGGTATTTGTGGAGTTTCATTTGTTTTTCCTTCAATGGAATTAAATACTTTTGCATTCTGATTGATCGTTATGTTTAGTCCACCTGTATTAAAACCCAATGAAGACACAAAAGAAATCACTATAAACGAAGAAGCCAACCATCCCATGAATAATGTAGGATTGAGAAAATTCAACATAAAACCTGTGTAAAATCCTCCTCTTTCTTTCTTTTTTATTTTTTCTGTAAGATGACTTTTGTCATCAAGATGTTCAATGTCAATTTTTGTTTTAAAAATTTTATAGCCTGTAAACAAAAGGAAAATAGCACCAATCGAAAGTAAATAAGGAATAAAAGGTTTGTAATAAGCATATAATTTTGTTAAACCAAAAACAGCAATAAATACATAAAAAAAATCAGCGAAAGAAGCTCCGATTGTTGCACGATTACAATACTTTCGTTTGCCTTGCAGCGCATTGGAAGTGATAAGAATGCTAATCGGTCCTGCAATAGGCATGGAAAGGATAAATCCAACGAATAATCCTACTAACGAAATTGTGATTAAGCTTTCTATCATTATTTCTAAGATACTTTATTAGTCATAATTTCAACGGCACTTTCAAGATCTAAAGCAGTATCAATTTCAGTGCAATAATAACGAGTTACATCAACAGTATAAATACTTCCTTTGTTATTAATAAAATCCTGAAAAGCTGCTTCATAAAATATGTTTACTTTATTTTCAACTTTAATTTTATGGTCAATAATTTTGAAAAGTTCAGTTAAAGATTTTTTCTCAAATAGTTCTATACCTATTGATTCTCCAGCAGCTTCAGAAGGAATTACTTCTTTGCTTATTTCAAGAATTTTACCTTTTTCATCAGCTTTCACTTTTATTTCTTCTTCACCAACATGGTGACGTTTCAATGCCAAACAATTTTCATATCCTGCATTAATTAGTTCTGTTATTATTTGTTTGTCGAAAATAATATCGCTATCCATCAAAAGCATGTCATTATTGAGAAACCTGTCTTTTGTCAACCACAATGAATAAATATTATTTGTTGAAGCGTACAACTCATTATAAATAAATTCAACTTTCAGTTGAGGAAATCTCTCTTTGACAAAGGATTTCACAAGGTTTTCAAGATAACCTGTAACAATGATAATATCTGAAATATTATTTGCAAGAAGATTTTCAATCGTAAGTTCAAGAATTTTTTTATCACCTACTTTTAATAAACATTTAGGTGTATTATCGGTTAAAGGTCTTAATCGAGATGCAATACCTGCGGCTAATATTACGGCTTTCATTTAAGAACAGTATTAAAAGATTTATCAATATTTTTTTGTAGAATCCAAGTTATTGCAGCAATTCCATTATATCCTACAATCATTAACCAACAAAAAATATCAACACGCATAAACATCGTGCAAATAATCATTGCTGTAATTTGTGAAGTAGGGCCTAACAAAACCCACATACGGATAACTGTTTTGTTTTTTTTGAAATATTCTTGCGAAGTAGTTTTAAAAGTTTTTTTATCTTTTTTCTTAGAAACAATATTGCTCTGAAGCTTCATATATCTAAGATACATGCGGATAATTATTTTAGTAAATATTTTACTTTTATCCTCTTTTATTTTTTCGTATTCATTTTTATATTCTTCAATATCTTCTTCAAATGTATTTTTACGTTCAAGAACATAATCAAGAAAACGGTTACGATAATAATCAACAAGAATAGAATGAATTGTATTGCTCAACCCCGCTAATGCCAACATTATCCACCAGAATACAGGTGTTTCAGATTTAGATGCAAATCCAATTCCAACTCCAATGAAAACTGCTGTAACTGCAATATAATCGGCTATTCCATCAATGATTCTTCCTGTGTGTGTACCGTTTTTCTTGAGTCTGGCAAGCTGTCCATCTCCACAATCAAAAACATTAAATAATAAATAGAATAAACCACCAACAATAAAATAAGCCTGTGTATCTTGTGAATAAAAGCATCCGGAAATAATACCCATTACAATTGCCGAAATTGTAAGTTGATTAGGTGTGATATTCGTTCGAATGATTGATTTTACTAAAATAAACGCAAGCGGTCTGTATAATAAGAGGTCGAAAATTTCTTCGACCTCTTTCATTTTAAGCGATTTTTTGTAGTCCGTTATCCAACTCATTTTATTGGGTTTTCTAAAAGGAATGTTTTAATCAGATTCATCAGTTTGCTGTTTTGTTCCTTTGTTCCTAATGTAATTCGTATATGACTGAAAAGGCCGTCTTCATTCATAAACTTAACAACTATGCCTCTTTCAGTGAGATATTTATTCAAAGATTCTTTTATCTCAAGAGGAATTTTTACTAAAATGAAATTTGCAAATGACCTGTAAGCTTTAAATCCTTTTAATTTTTCGAATTCAGAAAAAAACATATCCATGTCTTCATTCATTTTATTACACATATCGTTGTAATATTCTTTTGAGTCAAGAGCAGCAATAGCAACGCTTTCGGAAAGACGGTTGAAGCCCAAATAGCGTGCGCTGAATAATGAAAACTGTTCATGATTTTTTCCCATTAATGCAAAACCAATTCTTAAACCAGCCAATCCGTAGTATTTTGAAAAGGTACGAATGATTAAAACATTTGGAAATTCTTCAATGATTTCTTTCAGATGCGAGTTTTCTTTATTATAAAACAAGGTATATGCTTCGTCCAGAACAACCACGGTGTCTTTCATTTCTCTTAAAACCATTTTCATTTGTTCAATTTCAAGACGGTTGCCAGTCGGATTATTCGGCGAACTGATCAGAACAAGTTTTGGTTTTTGTTCATGGTAAATTTTTAGCATTCCATCAATGTCATAATAGAATGAATCTTCTCCTTCAACAATAGGATATTCAACCTTTTCACCTAAAACTTCATCCGCAATTTTTTTGTAATACCACCATGAATAAGATGGTATCATTATTTTATCGCCTTTGTGTATGTAGCAATGAACAGCTTGTTTCAGAATATCTTCGCCGCCAAAACCAAGAATAATATTTTTTTCATTAATGTTAAATTCCTTTGAAAGTCGCTCTGTTAAACAACTTTTTATACCTTTTGTATAATCACGAGAATATTCGCTTAGGATTTTGAAATCAGGGTTTTCTAACACTTTAAAGCATTCAGGAGCAGGACCATATTGACTTTCATTACGATCAAGGTAAGTGATGATTTTTTCTTCTTTACACATAATAGATATTTTCTAAATTTAAATTAATAGTTATTTATTTGAATTTTTAATGTTTTGGTCGCGGAAGCATATTATCAATAATCCAATCTCTCAATTTCCTTGGGAATATTCTTGTTCCTATTGCCAGAATGATTACAATAGTGCCGGTAAGTATCAAAAACTTTTTATGTCCTTTACATTGTTTTATTATTTTTTTCGCAGAATCTTCAACAGTCATCAATGTTCTTGGAGAATCTTGTTTCATCCAATCAGGTTGATTTTTCATTTCGTTTCTAAATTGAGGCGTGTCCATATCACCAGGACAAGCAACATAAACAGAAATATTTTTACATAATAATTCACGTCTTAATGCTTCACCAAAATTAACTATTCCGGCTTTAGCAGCGCAATAAATGGAATATCCCGCACCACCTAATAATCCAAATCCTGATGATATCATAAGCATTTTCGAACCACCAACAAGTAATGGTGTGAAAAAATATGCCGTTTGAATTGTTCCCCAAAGATCAATATCCAAATCTTTTTTTAATTCTGAAATATCTTTATAATCACAAAGAAGTTTGGTTGTTACTTCGCCAGCATTTAATATTAAAAAATCTATTTTTCCATAATCAGATTTAATTTTATCGGCTGCTTCTTTAACTTGTTTTTCATTGGTGATGTCGCAAATTATCCCTGTTGCATTAAATTTTTTTTTAGTCAATTCTTCTACTGCATTATCAATCCTTTGTTTATTTCTAGCTAATATTACAATGTCGTAACCTTGTTTCCCGAGAATTTCGGCAAATGCAAAACCTAAGCCAGAAGATCCGCCTGTTATTGCTGCAATTTTTGTCATAGTTTATATATTTGTTGTTTTTGGTTTGTCCCTAAAAGGAACAAATTATTTGAGGAAGCTAAATTAAAAAAATATTTACACTTAAGTAGTTCTTTATGGCTATATTGTTGATTTATTATAGAAAAATTAAATACTCTATCATTATAATTACAATGTATAATTGTATTTTTACAAAAAAATTAAACAAGATGTTTATTGTAATAGGGGTTCTCTGTTAATTATATTTTTTTGTGCAACTAAAAAAACAAATAACTGCTTTAATTGATAAAAGAATAATTTTTATCTCACTTTTTGTTGGCTTCAGTTTTTGCCTGTATGCGCAAACAAATAGCGATACATTGAAAAAATGCAGTCAGCTACTACCAAGTGCAGATGAGCAAAAAGATATGCTCGATATTTATAAAGAATTTATAAAAAAAGATACTATAGTAATTGATACTGTAAACAAAAAAAGAAAAATCTTCTCAAATTTTGTTCCGGCAGTTGGTTATACAATGGCTACAGGAATAACAGGTGTAATTTCTTCAAATATTTGTTTTTATCGGGATACAAGTAGATATTCCAAACTTTCTGTAATTTCTGCAAATGCTGATTACTCCCAATACAATCAATATTGGTTGAAAATAAATTCGAATATTAATGATGAAGTATTGAATTTGAAATTTATTGGCGACTGGCGAATTTATAAATTTCCAACCAATACGTTCGGATTAGGTGGTCAATTTTCTACTGGAGAAGCGTATCGTATAGATTTTTCATATTTAAGGTTACATGAAGTTGTTGTTCGGAAGATTTTGCCAAATTCTTTTATTGGGTTAGGTTATTTGCTGGATTATCATTGGAACATAGAAACTCTATCAGGACCAGATTCTATTTTTAAACAACTTCAACAATATGGTTTTAACAATCATTCGTTAACTTCTGGGTTTTCAATAAATTTTAGATTTGACAATAGAGATAATCCAATAAATCCTGATAAAGGTGAATATGCAGATATTCAATTGCGCAATAATTTGAAAGCACTCGGGAGCAATTACAATTCAGAATCAATTTTAATTGATTTAAGAAAATATTTTAAATTGCCTTTCAACTCAAACAATATACTTGCTTTTTGGAGTTATAATAATTTTACTGTTTCCGGTAAACTTCCATATTTAGATTTGCCAAGTACAGGCTGGGATGCTCATAATAATACCGGAAGAGGCTATGTGCAAGGACGATTCAGAGGAACAAATTTTATATATTTTGAAGGTGAATATCGGTTTCAAATTACCAATAACGGATTGCTTGGAGGTGTTGTTTTTGCAAATGCCGAATCATTTACTGAGTATCCTTCAAATAAATTTAATACAGTATTTTTTGCTAAAGGAATAGGATTGAGAATAAAAATAAATAAAAATACAAAATCAAATTTAACGATTGATTATGGCTTTGGACAAGGGAAATCGCATGGTTTGATTTTAAATTTAGGAGAAGCTTTTTAGATTTTGAATAAAATATAAAAAGTTATGATAAAATTCTATTTATAAAAATCAATAATTGAATTAACAATATAATCAATTTCTTCAGTTTTTAAATCATAAAATAAAGGAAGTCTTAAAAGACAATCGCTATATAAATCAGCGTTTGGAAGATTTCTGCCATCATGTTTATCTTTAAAATATTCAGAATTGTGCAATGATAAATAGTGAAAAGCAGTTGAAATATTTTTCTTTTTTAAATCATTGATTAACTCATTTCGTTCTGAAATATTTTTACAAATAATATAAAATAAATGCCCGTTATAAGTTGCAAATTCAGGGATTTGAGGGATTTTAATCTTATTTTTTTCTTCTAATTTTTGTAATCCTTCAAAATATTTGTTCCAGATTTGAATTCTTTTTGAACTAATTTTTTTTAAAGCTTCAAGTTGTGCAAAAAGAAAAGCAGCAGTAATTTCTGATGCAATGAATGATGAACCAATGTCAACCCAACTGTATTTATCAATCAACCCGTTTTTGAATGCGATTTTGTTCGTTCCTTTTTCCCAAATAATATCAGCTCTTTGTGAAAAGATTTCGTTATTCACCACAAGCATGCCGCCTTCACCGGAAATAATATTTTTTGTTTCATGAAATGAGAAACATGCCAAATCACCAAAAGAACCAAGCTGTTTGTTTTTATAAAAAGAATCAATTGCCTGAGCAACATCTTCAATTAAAAACAAATTATGTTTTTTAGTAATATCTAAAATTTTGTCCATTTCACAAGCTATTCCTGCATAATGAACAATAACGATTGCTTTTGTTTTTTTTGTAATTAATTCTTCAATTTTATTCTCATCAATATTGGGATTTTCTTTTTTGCTGTCAGCAAAAACAATTTTTGCACCGCGTAAAATAAAAGCATTTGCAGTTGAAACAAACGTGTAAGAAGGCATGATAATTTCATCTCCCTGTTTGATGTCAAGAAGAATTGCAGACATTTCCAGTGCATCCGTGCAGCTTGTTGTCAATAAACATTTTTTAAATCCATAATTATTCTGAAAAAAATCATGACATTTTTTTGTGAAAATTCCATTGCTTGATAATTTTCCTGAATGAATAACTTCTTGGATATATGTTATTTCATTCCCTGTTAAATAAGGTTTATTGAAAGGTATTTGCATTAGTTTTTGAAAAAATAATTTTAATAATTAAAAATAAATCAGGTGAAAATCCAACCATCACATAAATAAATATTATACAAATAAGTTATCCAGATAATATTGTAAAGCGCTACAATTCCAAATGAAATGAATTTAACAAGGTTGTTCATGTACTTTAATGAATATAAAAATATAAGATCAAGGAATAATGTAAAAAAGCCACTATCATTGAAATCAAGCGATGGCTCTAATTTGGGCGAATTTGCAAATAAAATTAATGCTGCAATGAGTAAACAAGATATTATACTAAAAAATAAAATTGCTTTTACTTTTCGTAATTTTTGATATGAGTAAAATAAAAATATATAAAAAAATGGAGAATCAAGAATATATCTATGCAAGCCGTTCAGCGAACCGCCTTGGTAAAAGAATATAAAAGCAAAAACACCAAAAAAATACATTAAAGAAATATGATAAAGATATTCTTTTATAAAGATTTTATCTCCATTGAAGATGCTTGGTATTTCTGTTGTTTCGGATTTTTTATATGTTTTAAAAAAATTTAAAAAGAATATAATTGAAGCAGGAAGAAGAATAAAAAATATTGTAAAAACATTCATTCCAAAACTTTCAATTGACCAATCGGAAATTTTATGAGGAATACTAAAAGTAATATTCCAATATTTATGATGTGATTCAAAATATTTATTGAATGAACCGGAGTTAAGAAAAAACATATAAAAAACAATGAACGTTCCGATTATCACAGGTAACAGCTTTAACAGAAGTTCTTTGATGAAATATTTAGCGTTTTTATGTTTGATAAAATACAAACTATCAATGATAATAAAAGATAAGCCGATGATTGTAAATATTGGTCTTGACATGGTGAAAAGCAGAATAGAAATAAAAAATAACCAATATTTTTTTTTCATTAAGCCAAAAATGGCTAAAACAAAAGTAATCATGAATAACGCTTCTGCATAAGGCAAATAATAAATAACTATAGGCGGAAGCAATAATGAAATTGAGAAGACATACAGTTTTTCAATCAATGATATTTCAGTAATGTTAAAAAATAACATTGATAATAAAATCACCGAAAATCCAAAGAGTAGATAATTAAACAAGCCAATATAAATTGCGCTTATATGAGATAATTTCCAAACTAAAGGAAAAAGAGGGAAGAAGCAATATTTCCAGTCACCATTATTATAATAGTTTTTACTAATATCATAATAAATTTTTCCATCCCAACGAAGTGTGTTTTTTTCATCTCTGTAATAAAATGTTTGGTCAGTTTTTTTCCAAACATAATTTTTATTTACGGCATCTCTAACATACGAATGAGAAATTTTATTCAGCGTAGAATCAATAATAGCAGGTTTTTGAAATAATTTAAAAACGAAAAAAGTAGATAGAAATAAAGAAATAACAATTGTTATTTTTATTATTAATTCATGATTACTAAATAATTTTAAGAATAATTGTTTCATCATAAGTTTTGGTATTTTTCTTAATAAAAAGTGAAAATATTAATTATTTTTATATTCTCAATTTTTTTTATCACATTTATATTTTATTTTAATAACAAAAATAATTACAATATTGAATGAAAGAAATAAGCATTATAATTCCGGTTTATAATAGTCAGGATAATATTGATGAATTATTCCGACAGATTCAAGAAGCATTAAAAAATATAGATTTTGAAGTAATTTTTATTAATGATTTTAGTAAAGACACAAGCTGGGAAGTCATTAAAAATCTATCATTAAATAATAATAATGTTGTTGCCATTAATTTTAGAAAAAATTATGGACAAGATAGTGCTTTGATGGCAGGAATAAAGCATGCTTCAGGAAATTATATTGTTATTATGGACGACGACTTGCAACATTCTCCTTTTGATGTTTTAAAATTATATAATCAATGTTTAAAAGGGTTTGATGTTTGTTATGCTGACTTTCATAAGAAAAATCAACGTGTTTGGAAAAATGCCGGAAGCTGTTTGAATGGTTTTATAGCTACAAAGTTTTTAAAAAAACCAAAAGGAATATATATGTCTCCTTTTAAAATAATTAAAAAAGAAGTTGCAAAAGAAATTTTAAATTATTCCGGTCCATTTCCTTATGTTGACGGACTTTTGCTCGATATTACGCATAATTTAACCAGTGTTGAAGTTGAACATTTTTCTCGTTATAAAGGCCAAAGCAATTATAATTTTATAAAATCATTTTCTGTGTTTTTAAAAACGTTTACCAGCTTTTCTGTTATTCCATTGAGACTGGCTACAATCATTGGTTTTATTACTGCTCTAACCGGTTTTGCAATTGCAATTTATTTTACGATTGAATATTTTGTTTCCAATAATATTGTTGAAGGATGGACATCTTTGATTATATCATTATTAATAATTGGTGGTTTGATGCTAATGTTTTTAGGATTGATAGGAGAATATCTCGGCAGAATGTTTTTAACTTTAAATAAAAAACCGCAATTTTCAATTAGTGAAATTATTTCAAAAAAAGAGAATGATTAGTAAATGTTTATTCTCTTTGAAATTCAACAAAGTGTTTGTGTATTTAATAAAATTCATGTAGGTTTGCTTAATCAATCAATGTTTAGGATATGAATGAAAATCTGGATCCACAGGCGGAAAATCTTTCATCGGTAGAAAAGGAATTTGAAAAAGTTTTACGTCCGAAATTATTTAATGATTTTGCAGGACAAAAAAAAATAACGGATAACCTTAAAGTATTTGTAGAAGCTGCAAAACAAAGAGGCGAAGCATTGGATCATGTGCTTTTGCACGGTCCTCCGGGATTAGGTAAAACTACACTTGCATTTATTATTTCCAATGAATTGGGCGTAAATATCAAAACTACTTCCGGTCCTGTATTGGATAAACCTGGCGAACTCGCTGGATTACTCACAAATCTTGAAGCGAATGATGTTTTGTTTATTGATGAAATCCATCGTTTAAGTCCTGTTGTAGAAGAATATCTTTATTCTGCCATGGAAGATTATAAGATTGATATAATGATTGAAACCGGTCCCAATGCGCGCAGCATCGAACTTAAATTGAATCCTTTCACTTTAATTGGTGCAACAACTCGTTCAGGATTGTTGACTTCACCGTTGCGTTCACGTTTTGGCATCAATTCACGTTTGCAATATTATGATTCAACAATTCTTACTAAGATTGTTAAACGTTCATCAAGTATTTTAAATGTTGAAATTTCTGATGATGCAGCTCATGAATTAGCGAAGCGTAGTCGTGGAACCCCACGTATTGCAAACCTTTTGCTGCGTAGAATCAGAGATTTCGCACAAATCAAAGGTTCCGGAGATATTGACATGAAGATTGCCACGTATGGCTTATCAGCATTGAATGTTGATGAAAATGGGTTGGATGAAATGGATATTAGAATTTTAACAACCATCATTGAAAAGTTCAAAGGTGGACCGGTTGGTCTTTCTACTATTGCAACTTCTGTGAGTGAGGATTCAGGCACGATTGAAGAAGTGTATGAACCGTTTTTAATTCAGGAAGGATACTTAAAACGTACGCCCAGAGGACGCGAAGCCACGGAGATGGCTTACAAACATATTGGTATCAGACCTTTTCGGGAAGGTAAAAATTTATTTGAATAATCCATATTTGTTACTGATTCCTAAATGAATCAATCAAAGGAACAACTTACTGCTTTCATCAAATTAAAAGCTAAAGAAATTGGTTTTGATGAATGCGGTATTGCCAAAGCAGATCAGCTTATTGATGATGAAATAAGATTTAAAAATTGGCTTTCGGAAAAGAAAAATGCCGGAATGGAATATATGGAAAATCATTTCCATAAACGAGTAGATCCGCGATTGCTGGAAGAAGGAACGAAATCAGTGATTTCACTTTTATTGAATTATTATCCTCAAAAATTACAACCGGAAGGTACTTATAAAGTTGGTAAATATTCTTACGGAGAAGATTATCACAAAGTAATTAAAAATAAATTACATGTTTTTGAAGACTTGATTAGACAAGAGATTCCGGAAGTTCATATGCGTGCATTTGTCGATTCGGCGCCTGTTCTTGAGAAATCATGGGCTGTTAAAAGTGGTCTTGGTAGAGTTGGGAAAAATACATTGCTGATAAATAAAACTTTTGGCACCTTTTGTTTGATTGCAGAAATATTAATTGATATTGAACTCAATTATGATTTACCGATTGAAAATGATTTGTGTGGCACTTGTACAAAATGTTTGGATGCTTGTCCAACAGGAGCAATCAACAACCTTTGTGTTTTGAATGCAGGCAAATGTATATCATATTTGAATAAAAGGATTGAGCCGATTCCCGACGAATTTCAAAATAAATTGAATGATTGGATTTGGGGTTGTGATATTTGTCAGGATGTTTGTCCTTGGAATAAAAAATTGAAACCAAATAATATTTCAGAATTTTCTCCTTCAGAAAAATTATTATCAATGTCAAAAGAAGAATGGGAAAACCTTACAGAACAAGCTTTTGAAGAGATATTCAAAAAATCGTATATCAAAAAAGGATTTCAAAAAATTAAAAGAAATATTGATTTTATTCGGAATAAACAGTAAAGAGAATTTTAAGTTTATTTCACATTCAACAAACAAATCAATTCTTCAATATTCATTTTCTTCTGTTCGCCGCTATTCATGTCTTTCAGCGTGATAGTGTTTTCAGCAATTTCATTTTCACCAATCAAAGCAACAAAAGGAATATTTTTATTATTGGCATAATTCATTTGTTTTTTAAGCTTATCAGCATCCGGGAAAATCTCTGCATTAATGCCTGCTTGACGAATTTTTGTTAAAAGAGTCAAACAATGTTTTTCTTCTTGTTTACCAAAATTGATAAACAATATTTTTGTTGAAACACCTGATTCTTTAGGGAATTTATCTATTGTTTTCAGTACATCATAAATTCTGTCAGCGCCAAAAGAGATTCCAACGCCAGAAACATTGGGCAATCCGAAAATTCCTGTTAAATCATCATATCGTCCACCGCCGCAAATACTGCCGATTTCAATATTATTGGCTTTCACTTCAATGATTGTTCCTGTATAATAATTTAATCCGCGAGCTAAAGAAGCATCAAATTCAATTCTACTTTTAATGTTTAAATTACTAGTATATTCCTGTATTTTATTATATTCATCAATTCCTGTTTTACCAATAACTGAATTACTAAGAAACTCAATCAAATTATTATAAACAATATCACTCGGTGCCGGAGGTGCATGAGAAACAATAGTTTTAGACTCTGGTTCGCCAAAATCAAAAATAGAAAATAATTTATCTATACTATCTTGTTGAATACCTTTGTTAAGTAATTCTTTTACCACATTATCCCACCCAATTTTATCTATTTTATCTATTGCAATGGCAATGTCAAGTGATTTATCAGGAATACCTAATTCTTCAGCAATTCCTGCCAGAATTTTTCGATTATTAATTTTAATAGTTACAGAAATATTTAAAGCTGTGAAAACTGCATCAATGATTTTAATTAGCTCAACTTCATTAAGCAAAGAATTACTGCCAACCACATCTGCATCGCATTGATAAAATTCTCTATAGCGGCTTTTCTGCGGCCGGTCAGCGCGCCAAACTGGCTGCATTTGGTATCTTTTAAAAGGAAATGTTATGTCGTTTCTGTTTTGCACAACATAACGGGCAAAAGGAACTGTGAGGTCATAGCGCAAACCTTTTTCACTGATGCGAGTTGACAGTTTTGTTGATTCTTTTTGTTGAAGTTCTTCGGTTGTAATTTTTGAAAGATAATCACCGGAATTCAATACTTTGAATAATAATTTATCTCCTTCTTCGCCATATTTACCAAGCAATGTAGAAAGATTCTCCATTGCAGGCGTTTCAATTTGCATGAAGCCATACAGATGAAAAACTTTTTTGATTGTATCGAAAATATAGTTTCTTCTTTCCATTTCAATTGGTGAGAAGTCGCGAGTTCCTTTAGGAATAGATGGAATTGATGTCATGTTTTTAATGTAATTCTAAAGCAAAAGTATTTAAAAAGTTGAAATTTTAAGAAAAATACTTTGGTAAAATGTTTTTGAAAGATATTTATTTCCCTAAAAATTGACAGAATGAACTAATGGGACAATGCATACAATCAGGCTTACGGGATTTGCAAATATATCTGCCATGCAGTATTAGCCAATGATGCGCAAGATTCAGTTTTTCCGGTGGAATATTTTTTACTAATTCTTTTTCTGTTTCCAATACATTTTTACCGGTTGTTACCAATCCGATGCGTTGCGAAACTCTGTGAACATGCGTATCTACAGGCATTGCCGGTTGATTGAAAATTACAGCAGACATTACATTTGCTGTTTTTCTGCCAACACCAGGCAGTTTTTGAAGTTCGTTATTGTCGGAAGGCACTTGACCATTGTATTTTTCAATCAACATTCTTGACATATCCACCAGATAATGTGATTTGCTGTTTGGATACGAACAACTTTTTATATAAGCAAAAACATCTTCATACGTAGCTTTTGCCATTGAAGCCGGTGTAGGAAATTTTTTCAAAAGGGCAGGCGTGATGAGGTTTACACGCTTATCTGTGCATTGTGCGGATAAAATAACTGCAATCAAAAAATGAAATTCATTTTTATAAACAAGCTCTGTTTCCGCTTTTGGATGGTGTTTCGAGAAGTAATCAATAAATAATTTATATCTTTCTTTTGTTGTCATGCAGCGTATCGTTTTTCAGAAGTAGTTCGTGAATCGCTTTATCCAATGATGCTTTAGGGACAAATCCTTCGTTGCGCGTAGGTTGTCCGTGTTGCGGAAAAAAGAAAATTGCCGGAATGCTTGATATACCTAAAATTGCAGCCAGATCATGTTCTTCGTCAATATCAATTTTATAAATATTTATTTTTTCTGAATAATCTTTTGCCAGTTCTTCTAATTCAGGTGAAAGCATTTTGCATGGACCGCACCAAGTAGCAAAGAATTCAACAATACAAGGCTTTTCACCGTTGTATTTATATTCGCGTTTATCAAAGTCAAATACTTTTTGTCTGAAAGTTTCCTTTGTTAAATGAATGATTTGTCCTTTTGATGTTGTGGTTGAATCTGCTTCTGCTGTTGACTTGCTTCCGGTTGAAGAATTACAGGAAGTAAATAAGATTAAAAATATAAATAAAACAGAAAAATTAAGTTTCATTTTGATGATGTTATTATTTTTTGCAAACGTACATCAAATTCAATAAACAGCAAAGCAAAGATGATAATTATCATTTAAAAATTAAACATAACATACAGTTGGTATTTTGCTATTAAAAAGTGACGGAGTCGTCTCGATTAGCGGCATTTATTTAATTGGTATCAGCCATTTCTTTGCAAATGCAAGAAAATGCGTAGGTGAATGATTATTAATGTCAATTAAACATGTCTCTTTCAAAAAATGAGTATAGTTATTTTTATAAAAAAATTAATCCATTACAGTTTTGACATTCATAAAACCTACATGTCCTCCTTTACCATTAATTACACTCTTAATTATACTTTCTTTATTCCCTCCATTCAACCAATAAAGGATTTTATGGTGAATATCTTTTTCAATATTAATAGGTGTTTCAATCGCCTGATCAACAATAACGGGAGCTTTAAAGAATACACAATAAATTCCTAATCCCCACGCTTGGTGCCCAGTTACTCCATCCGATACTTTATAAGAAGCATATCCATTTGTTGAGTCATGTTTAAAATCAACAGCAGTAGGTGGATCATAAGGCATCTCACTTTGATAAAAATAAACCTTTCCATCATTCCCATTCCATAAGGTTTGATACTCCTGAAAATGTTCACAAAACAAACCATAAACAGTAACCTGAGACCCATTCACAATAAGTCCATTTTTACTGGTATTTTCATTCCATCCTACATTATTTCCATGATCAGCTCGCCACAGCCAGGTGTGATCGACATATACATTTTTACTGTTGATGACCATGCAACTCGAAGTAGTACCTTCGCCATAACCACCCACTCTGATAAATATATCATATAAAAAGGTCGGATTCTTTTCGTGACTATTTTTCGAATTGGTTTCTCCCACACGGAAAAGCGTTTCAGATGGAATTTTTCCGGCATCAATGGTTAATCCACAAACAGTCACTCCATCAACATCCGAAATTTCAACAACAGGATTACCATTATGCGACACAAGTGTTGGCATTCCTACTCCTATGACAATGGTTTCTGGACGCGTAATTTTAAGACTTTGATCAAGCACATAAATTCCAGGACTTAAAAATATATTTTCGCCTTTTAATAGCGCAGCATTTATCGTTTCTGCATTATCAGTATTGGCGTTAGCAATGTAAAAATCTCTAAGAGGTAAAACATTTTCATGGTAATTACCGTTAGTCCAACTGACACCAGCACTGTTCTTCTTAAGTTCTGGGACTTTAATCATATATTCTGAATTTTCAAAAATTAAATACGGTTTTTCGCGAATTACAGGAGTTTCATTAATGACCGTATAAGGATTTTCGGGCCATTTATCAGCCGGTGCATTTGGAACTCCAACAAACATCATATTCCAACTGCCTCCATTCCATTTTCCCATATCTACATTTCTTGAAAACCATTGTTGCTGGCCTCCAGCAAATACTGTCCCGTCAATCTTGGAATCAGCAAGGAAACCGCCACTTGCCCAGCCATTGTCGTGTAATTGGATATCACCTTTGATATGAACCCTGCGCACTGGAGCAGCCTGTGAAACTCCCCAAATATTCATTGCACCGTTAGGAGGAGCAATGGTAAGATTCTCAACCGAACGCCAAAAATTACAGGTTACATTCCCGTTTTTCTCACCTTTTGAAATCAAGACTCCTTTAATAACGACATCGTCAGGCGATTCGCCCAAGCCAATGATATGCATATAATAACCAACTTTTATATCTAATTGATAGGTTCCCGATTTAAAAAATAGTGCATATCGGTTTAACCCGAATTCGCTTATCCTTGGATGCTGTTGGTTATACAATGTATCAATCAATGTTTGAATCTCTTTCATATCCATATTTGGATCAAAAATGAAAACATTTTCACCAAACATTTTATTGTTATATTTTACTGCAAAATCTGGCAGGTTTCTGCGCGTTGACTTTATTGATTGTGCTATATTTACTCCAACACAAAGTATAAGTATTAGACTTATAACAAATTTGTTTTTCATAACAACGTATTTAATTATCATTATTTATAGTTTTATTTAATTGTTATCGTTTATTTTTTAGCATTGATTACAACAGTCGGCGGTTTATTTCAGCCGCCAATGTTTTTTTATTTAATCAAACGGAATATATTTCTCTTTGCAATATTTTTCTATTTCTGTATCGTTTGCAAAATAATTGTCACAAAATTCGTCAAGTTCTTTTTCGGTTGATTTGTAATACCTATCTTCAGCTGTCATTAATTTTTCTGTCTGCTCGATAAATTTTTCAAATTCCTTATTTATTTTGCATAGTTTATCAATGGTCTTAAAATCCAAATCTCTGTATTTAGGTTGGAATAAGACTTTGCTTTGGTATGGATTTGCATTTAGTAAAATAACTCCAATCCCAAATGATTGATTAAGTCTCTCTATTTCTTCCAATAAACTGTCACTAAACTCAAACGCAACCAAATATCCAAAATTTGCCCAACTTGAATTTGAAACAGCTTGAAAAAATGCTTTCTTTAATTCAGAGTCACTATTAATCTCTTTTTTGATTTCATACGAACTAAGCTTAAATGTGTCAACACGATTAATTGATTTTAAAAAGTTTTGGCTAATTACTGTCTGCAATTTAAGAAATTTGATTCCAACCATGTCAGGATGTGTCCATATTTGATTATTATCTCCGCTAGTTTTCGATTGCTCATGAAAAATTGTCTTTGAGTAAATATCTGTATTTTTAAGATAGCTGCTTAATAATTTATGCAAATCTCTTTCTTCATATGATTTAATTTTATCAACTTTTTTTACTATTGAAGTTTCTGTATCACCAGACAAAATCTCAACACTAATATTTTGCTCATTCTTTGTCAAGTAATAAGAATAATTTCCACCTTCTTGTTTTATTCTTTTCACTCTTGTATCACCTGTCCGAATAAAGTCACCAAGCAACGCTGAAATTGTCGAAGCAGGTGTCTTTGCAGTACCAAAGTCATAATATTCTTTTGCAACGATATGATTAAAAACTTCTAAATAATTTGTCAGACCTTTAATGTCGTCTAAACTTTTTAAGATTGCTTCTTTAATTGTCATAATTATTATTAGTTTAAATGATGTTGTGTAGCCATACATTGGCTATAACGATTGTAAACGTATTACTTTTATTTCTTATAGTTTTAGGCGTTGCATTTATTCAGAAATGTTCGCTAAATATTTGATTGTAAATATAACAAAAAATTAAAACATAAATAAAAAGTTTCCGTTTTTAAAATATGATTTTAGACTCTATTTTTATCATAAAAATATTTTTAGATATTAAAAAATCGTGTAGGTTTGTTTACTTATTTTTTTAATAATCATGCGAAATATTTTCACCATCGGCGAAACGGTTTATGATATTATTTTCAAGCAAGGCAAACCTGTTGAAGCGAAAGCCGGCGGCGCTATGCTCAATACGTCTGTTTCATTAGGAAGGGTTGGTTTGCCGGTGCATTTCATTTCTGAATATGCCGCTGATCCTGTTGGAAAAACGATCAATCAGTTTTTAAATGAGAACAAAGTTGATACTGATTTTGTAAATTATTTCGAAGGACAAACGTCTCTTGCCCTTGCGTTTCTTGATGAAAACAATAATGCGGAATATATTTTTTATAAAAATTATCCTGAAGAAAGATTAGCAAAAAAAAATCCAATTGTAAAAGAAAATGATATTGTTCTGTTCGGTTCTTTTTTCGCAATAACAAAGGATAGCAGGGAGAAAATGAAAGAATTTTTGCAATATGCACATGGTGCAAAAGCTATCATTATTTACGATCCTAATTTTAGAAAATCACATTTGAAAGACCTTGAAAATGTTAAACCTTTCATCTTCGAGAACATCGAATTTGCAGATATGGTGCGCGGTTCGGATGAAGATTTTTCTTTAATATTTAATACTTCAAATGCTGAAAAAAGTTTTGCGAAAATAAATGAGTTGGGTTGTTCAACCTTGGTTTACACAACGAAGGAGAAAGTTTTTTTGCAAACAAATACTTTAAAAATTGAATTGAATGTGCCTGAAATCAAAACAGTCAGCACGATTGGAGCAGGCGATAATTTCAATGCCGGTTTGATTTATTCTTTGTTTAAAAATAATATTTTAAAAAATGATTTTCAAACTATTGATAAATCTCAATGGACAGAAATGCTTCTCACTTCTATTGATTTTGCGTTGGAAGTTTGTATGAGCTATGAAAACTATATCTCCAGAAAGTTTGCTGAAAAATATTTATTGTAAAGATTATTTGAAATCTATGCTTTTAATGGCGCCGCTTTTTGGATAAAAAATAACTTTATTGTTAAATCGTGGTAGATTGGTAATTAGTCCAAACTGATTGATGAGCAACTCTTTTTCTGCTTTTATTTCATTTTTATATTTGATAGTCACGGTTGCCTGATCTGGAATTCTGTAATACAAACCCTTATTATATTTTTTATTTGAATTTCTTTGAATGATTGAGCTATCAAGGGAATTCATAATATTCAATTTTTCTGCAATCAAATTAACAGGCGTATTATTTAATGAATCCTGCAAACTAATTCCGTTGTTTGAAGAAAAATAAAATATTGGTTTTGCTTGATTCAATGATTTTGCGTCAGGAATAAAAGTAAATCTGTATTGCTCAAATGCTGTAGTTGTCTGCCCTGTAAACAAGTTTAAATAATCATTTTCAATTTTTGTTAATTCATTATTCATTATTTCAAAACTTCCTTTTTCATAATTCACTTCCGACAAACCTGAAATAAGATCGTATCTGTCTTTTTTGATTTTCATAATAAAATCAGCAGCTTCCTTGGCTTTTTGTTCAAGCGATTTTTCTTCAATGGTTCTTTTCAAGGTTTTCTTTCCAGCAATGGCAGTATCTTGCGAAGTTTTGTCAATGACTGTATCTGTGTTTTCGATGATGTTTGAATTAATGACATTATGCAAACGAACACCTTCCTGGGTATTGATTTTATTATTGTTTTCAGGAAGTTTTTTTGAATTTTGATTTCTTTCATCAAAAGCATTCACACTTTTGATTGCACCGAATTCATTCAGCTCAAGGTTTATTTTACTTTGAGAAAACATGTTTTTTTTCAATTCAATAAAGTAATATTGATTTGGATCCTGAACCGCACTGGAACTGATTTTCATATCTGCTAATTCATACGATACAGACGATTTACCAATAGCATTTTTTATACCCAGGTATTGTTCAGCATATGCAGCGTAAGTTCCTTCAGTTAAAGTGTTTTTCTTAACAGTTACATCCACAACAATAACTGTTTGCGGAAGATTATAATAAATGCCATTGCAATTTTTAGGTTTAAAATCTTTTGTTACATGAGTTACTTTAAATGATGAACTGCACGAAGCCAAAGTAATTACAGCAATTACAGCTAACGATATTGATTTCATATTTTTATTTTATTGTTTAATCGTTTTTTTAAAAGGAACAATCCTGCAAAAGTAATCAGACCGTTCAAAATTAATAATTCTAAACCAAAATTATAACCATTGAACAATCTTTCTGAAAAATGTGAAATGAAATAACACAAAACAGGAGCAATAATGCAGATGATAGGCACCAGTTTGTCTTTAACTTTATAATCTGTAAATAAACCAAAAGCATATAAACCAAGCAACGGACCATATGTAAATGTAGCTGCATAAAGCAATCCTGAAATGACAGATTGTTTATTAATAGCTTTAAATATCAGTATTATCAGCAACATCAAGGTGGCAAATGAACAATGAACAATATAACGAATTCGTTTTTTCTGTTTTTGATTAAGATTTGTTTTTTTATCAATGCCAAGAAAATCAAAGCAAAACACGGTGGTTAGCGCGGTGAGTGCGCCATCTGCACTTGGATATGCGGCTGAAATCAATCCAATGATAAAAATCAATGAAGGAATAACTCCTAAATAGTTCAATGCTATCAAGGGAAATAGTTGGTCTGTATGTTTTGGATCAACAACAATTCCCTTTTGTTTGGCATAAATACAAAGCACTGTGCCTAATATCAGAAACACAAAATTGACAAATACTACAACAACAGAAAAGCTGAGCATGTTCTTGCTGGCTTCTTTCAGGTTCTTGCAACTGATATTTTTTTGCATCATTTCTTGGTCAAGACCGGTCATTGAGAATGTAATTGCTGCACCGCCCAAAATGCTTTTCAAAAAATAACTGGAAGATTTTAAATCTCCATTAAATATCTTCGAATGACTAGAATTGATAATGGTTCCAAGCATATCATGGAATGACGTTCCCATTTGTTTGCATATAATATAAATACTATAAACCAAAGCTAGCATCATAAATGTAGTTTGCAAAGTATCTGTCCAAACAACAGCTTTGACGCCGCCTTTGTAAGTATAAAGAAAAATTAAAATGATAAAAATTACGATAACTGTCCAGAAAGGGATATTGAACTGCGCTAAAACAAAGGTGTGCAGAACATAAACTACAATGAACATTCTGAGTGAAGCGCCAATAAGTCGTGATACAATAAAAAATAAAGAACCGGTTTTATAAGAAGTATTTCCAAAACGTTTTTCAAGATAAGTATAGATGGAAGTCAGGTTTAGCTTGTAATACACAGGCATTAGAATAAACACAATGGCGATATAACCTAAAAAATAACCAAACGCAACTTGCATGTAAGCCCAACTGGAATTGAATACTTCACCTGGAACAGACATAAACGTTACGCCGGAAAGCGAAGCGCCAATCATTCCATAAGCCACAACAAACCAAGGTGATTGCCGGTTGCCGATAAAATATGTTTCATTATCCGCTTTTCTTGATGACAACCAACTAACAGCAAATATCAATGCAGAGTAAGAGATCAGGCAAATTAAAATCAGAGGTGCTGACATAAATAGTTGAAATTTGCGTTGTTGAAGAAAATTAAATCAATCATCATAAAACAGATTAATAAAGTGCAAAAGTTGTATTTTTGCTATTGGCAAAAGTAAGATAAAAATTGAAATTACAAGTGTTGTTGAGATTGACAAAAGTTAAAATTCGAAAATATATTTTTAAAAAATAGATATTAAAAAAGTTATTATGACAACAAAAATAAATCAACTTGAACCGCAAGCTGTTTGGACTAATTTTGAAAAAATTTGCAGCTTTCCGCATCCTTCAAAACATGAAGAAAGGTTAAGAACATTTATCAAAGAATCATGTGAAAAGATAGGTTTAAAAACATTGATTGATAACGGTGGAAATCTGATTGTTGTGAAAAAAGCATCAACAGGAATGGAGAATAGGAAAGGTGTGATATTGCAAGCGCATCTCGACATGGTACCACAAAAAAACAGTAATACACATCATGATTTTGAAAAAGATTCAATCAAACCATTTGTTGATGGCGAATGGGTGAAAGCCAAAGGCACTACACTTGGCGCGGATAATGGTATTGGCGCTGCAATCATTTTAAGTATTTTGCAATCAGATGAAATAAAGCATGGACCTTTGGAAGCGCTCTTCACTATTGACGAAGAAACAGGAATGACCGGTGCATTTAATCTGGGAACAGGGATTTTAAATGGAGATATTCTTCTAAACTTAGATTCGGAAGATGATGATGAATTGTGCGTTGGTTGCGCCGGTGGATTGAATGCAAATATTACTTTCCATTTTAAAAAAGAATCATTTCTTGCTAATGCTTCAGCGTATAAACTTTCATTGTTTGGCTTGAAAGGTGGACATTCCGGTGTGGATATTCACTTAGGAAGAGGCAATTCAAATAAGCTAATGGTGCGGTTTTTAAAGTTTGCTGTTAAGAAATTTGGAATTCGACTTTCTACTTTTGATGGTGGAAATATGAGAAATGCAATACCTCGTGAAACCTTTGTCACGCTTGCCGTTCCCAAAATCAAAGAATATGATTTTATCATCAGTTTGAAAAAACATTTGGAAGTATTTAAAAATGAATTTTCAGAAGTTGAACCTGATTTGAATTTTATTTCAGAAAAAATTTCATTACCTGAATTTGTGTTAGATGAAACTTCAAATTTGAATTTGATAAATACGCTGTATGCTTGTCCAAATGGCGTGATGCGAATGAGCGACAGCATCAGCGGATTGGTGGAAACATCTTTAAATCTGGCAATAGTTAAAACAGAAAAAAACAGTATTTACATAAAATGTTTGTTGCGCAGTTCTGTTGATTCTTCAAAGGTTGATTTAGCAAATATGGTTTCAAGTGTTTTTGAATTAACCAGTTGCGACATCAGTTTTGATGGCGATTATCCCGGATGGAAACCAAATATGAATTCGCAAATACTATCAATTGCGAAAAATATTTACGAAAAAAGAAATCGTAATCAACCTCATATTCGAGCCATTCATGCAGGTCTGGAATGTGGTATTATTGGTTCGGTTTATCCAAATCTGGATATGATCTCCATTGGTCCAACAATCAAACATCCACATTCACCGGATGAAAAAGTAAGCATAAAATCTGTAAAATTATTTTATGAATTTTTGCAAGAAACATTAAAAAATATCCCAAAGAAATAAATTTTAAACTTAATGAAAATTTAATTTAGAAATTGCAGTTTTATATATTAAATGTTTAGTTTTAAAATATACATTATAATTATTGATTATTAAATTGTTATAAATAAAAAATAAACTGTTGATTTAATTTTTTATTTCAAATATTGATTTTTGCTTTTAGACGAATATTAACTTATCTTTGCAAAAAACTTGTCATATATCAAAACGTATAAAAATAGTATAAAAAATATTTACAATGAAACAAACTGTAAAAAAAGAAACTGTAAAAACTACAAAAAAAGTTGTTAAAGAAACAGCTTCAAAATCAGTAATTACTGATGAAGCTATTCGCCAGAAAGCGTATGAAATCTATCTTGCAACCGGTTCTACAGATGAACATGCAAACTGGATAAAAGCAGAAAAAGAATTAAAAAAAGGAAAATAATTTTTTGAATTTATTTATTAAAACGGATTGAAAGTATGAGTTTTATTCAGTTTGATAAAACACAGTTGGTTAATCTCAGCTATTCCTTGAAAAGAGAGCATTTGAGAGCCAATCACTTGGGCGATTATGCTTCAACCACGCTTGTTTATTGCAACACGAGAAAATATCACGGACTGCTTATTTGTCCGCAACCTTTACTTGACGGCAATAAATATCTTTTTTTATCAAACGTTGAAGAAACCTTAATAGTTAAAGGGCAATCTTTTAATCTTAGTATTAATAAATTTCCCGGAGGGGTTTATTATCCAAAAGGGCACAAATACATTGATGATTGCCGGCTTGATCCGAATTTTAAAATTACATTTAAAGTAGGCGGCGCAACATTACTTAAAGAAAATATTCTTTTGGAAGATGAAGAAAGAATGCTAATTCGCTACACTTTGTTGGATTCCAATGAACCGTTAACTCTAAAACTTAGACCATTACTGGCTTTCAGGAATATTCATTCATTGAGCAAAGCGAATTGTTTTGTTGAAACAAAATATACAAAAGTTGAAAATGGTATTCGCGTGAAAATGTACACTGGTTTTTCACATTTGTATATGCAATTATCAAAGAAGAATGATTACATCCATACGCCTGACTGGTGCTATAATGTTGAATATCTTGAAGAGCAGGAGAGAGGATATGATTTTCAAGAAGATTTATATTTTCCAGGATACTTTGAAATCCATTTAAAGAAAGGCGAAAGTGTTGTGTTTTCCGCCGGACTTTCAGAAACTTCTTCTAAAACTTTGAATACGCAGTTCAACAAACAAATTACAAAACGATTGCCTAGCGAATCGTTTGAAAAATGTTTAACACGAGCTGCAAAACAATTTATAGTTAAAAACGGAAAAAAAACTGAAGTGATTGCCGGATTTCCTTGGTTTGACCGCTGGGGAAGAGATACATTCATTGCTTTGCCAGGATTGACTTTATCCATTGGTGATGAGAAAACCTGCAAACAGGCAATTGATACAATGGTCAGCGAGTTGAAAGGACCTTTATTTCCAAACATTGGAAGCGATGATAATGTTGCCATGAATTCTGTGGATGCGCCGCTTTGGTTTTTTTGGACTTTGCAACAATATGCAGATTATACAAAATCTCATAATAAGATTTGGAAAGAATATGGCAAAAAAATGCAATTGATATTGAATGGTTATCGTGATGGTACAGAATTTAATATTAAGATGCAACCGGATGGCTTGATATCAGCCGGTTTATGTGGAATAGCGCTTACATGGATGGATGCTATTGTTGCCGGAAAGCCTGTTACACCTCGCATTGGCAAACCTGTTGAAATCAATGCTCTTTGGTATAATGCAGTTATGTTTAGTTTGCAATCTGCCAAACTTGCTAAAGACAATAAATTTATAGATGAATGGAAACACTTGCCTGAATTGATTCAGAAATCATTCATTGAAACTTTTTGGTATGAAGAAAAAGGTTATTTATTTGATTATGTGAATGGAGATGAAAAAAATTGGTTTGTTAGACCGAATCAAATTTTTGCAACTTCATTGCCATATGTGATGCTCGATGAGGAAAAAAGAAAATCCGTTTTGAAAGTTGTTGAAAGAGAATTGTTGACATCACGCGGATTGAGAACATTATCACCAAAAAATCTTTTATATAAAGGCAGATATTGCGGTGGACAAGCTGAACGTGATGGCGCATATCATCAGGGAACTGTGTGGCCCTGGCTGCTAGGCCATTTCGCTGAAGGGTATTTAAAAATTCATGGAAAATCAGCTAAATCATTTATTAAAAAATTAATTGATGGTTTTAAAGAAGATATTAATATTTATGGAATAGGCACTATCTGTGAAGTGTATGATGGCGATCCGCCACATAACCCTGGTGGCACTATATCTCAGGCATGGAGTGTTGCTGAAATATTACGAATAAATAAATTGCTGGAAGAATATTAAAATAGATTGAAATGAAAGTATTAATGTTTGGTTGGGAATTTCCTCCGCATATTTCCGGTGGATTAGGAACTGCTTG
>Ga0209697_10001797_pt1 | contig 32195 bp, 35 predicted proteins | sample AliMusrvi5mmetaG_FD_184115 | JGI IMG/M metagenome (GOLD analysis project Ga0209697, IMG submission 184115) | Freshwater lake bacterial and archeal communities from Alinen Mustajarvi, Finland, to study Microbial Dark Matter (Phase II) - Alinen... | ecosystem: Environmental > Aquatic > Freshwater... | reverse complement strand
TTCGATTTGAGATGCACTCAAGGGTAAGAGAGAGGTTTCAGTGGTGGATTGCAAAGTTCGTACTCAACAAGTGAAATGATAAGGAAATTCTATCCTAAATGGGTAAAATATTCTTCGGAAATCACCTTAAAAGAAAGGCTGATAAGTAATGCTCACTTTCTTGGGAGTAAACGTTATGTGATGCATAGATAGTGAATAACGTTTTACAGAGTATGGCGGCTGAGTGACAGAAAGTCAAAGCGGAAACTTTAGCATTATTATGGTGACAACCTCTAAAATCTGTGCGGAGACTTAAATGTAGTCCCGCTAGTTGTGCGAGCTTAGTAAATCGTTCTACGGCATGAATCGGCAATAAGACATAAAACAGACCCTGTTCGGATAATAAGCGTTCGGCGCTTTTGATTAAATCTTCAAAAGGCAATTGATCATTATGTCGTGCAATATGTCTCAGTGTCTCTGTTGCCTTAGTATGCTTCTCAAAGAAAGGGGGATTACAGATAATAAGATCATAATGCTCGTTGCTTGCATTGGAAAAGCTTTGAATATCCTGATGTACTGCCCTCAGGCGCTTTGCCCAAGGACTTTGCTGAAAGTTGAATCGGGCTTCTTCATAGCTGGGTTGCGTTATTTCAACGGCTGTGACATGCTCAGCACCTAATTGAGCGACCATTAGAGATAAAAGGCCTGTTCCTGCGCCCACGTCTAAAACATAGTCGCCTTGATTAACCGGTGCCATTGCCGCGAATAAAACCGCATCTGTGCAGACTTTCATCGCAGATCTATCTTGTACAACCGAAAACTGCTGAAAGTGAAAACTTGACATACCGTAATATTACAAGCGATAAAGCGGTTCCAGGCTTTTATCTTCAGTCGGAGACGCAATTTTCTTTAGCGCTTGATATTCAGTAAAGGTTTGGAATAATTTTTTCCCCTGCCATTGACGGGTTTCTTTCCCATACAGTGTTTGATTTAGGCGCAATATTTCATCTCTTAGTCGGGCATCACAAAACTCAGCAAGTGTGCCTAAATTATGGCTATTGAATGTTAGCTTACCCCAAACTAGCAAAGCCTCTTTAGCCTCTATAGGATCATTTTGCTTACAGGCTTCTTTTATGCGTTTAGTGGCTTGTTTTAAATTGATCTCCTCTCCATCTTCCTCAATGACCGGATTTTTAGGGATACGTTTTCTTAGGACAATAATCAGAGTGATTAACCAACCAGTCCCTAAAAATAGGGAAACCCATAGCCAAACACTGGTTTGTTGAGGGCTTTGTTGGGTTATTGGAGCGCTGTCATTATTTTGCGTTATGGGGGTTATTGACGGAGGTACAGTGCTTGGCTCTGTTGGACTATCGACTGCCATTGCAACGATTTTTGTTTCTGGAATTCGTGCTATTTCCATCTTTTGGGTCTGGTTATTAAACCAGGGTATTTCAATAGCGGGTAAGTTATAAATTCCTGCCTTGGATGCAATTAACGCGATTTTTTCTTCTCTAACAGCGACGAGTCCCTCCGTTTTTTTCTGTTCTTGCAAAACCGGTTGGTCTGGGTAGATTTTTAATCGATCATTCGTCTGGCTTGTATTTAATTCGGGAAGTTGACCTACCGTAGTGCCTTTTGCCTGAAGTGTTAAGGTTCTGGTCAAGGGTTCTCCGACTTTCATTTGTTGGGCTTCGCCTGACCAGGTTTCTTTTAAAACGAGTTGTTCTGCAGATAACCAATGTTTTCCGGTAAAGGAGGTCGGTACAGGTTTCACCTCCAGTGTTATCGCTTTAGACTCAACCCGTTTTGTTTTGCTAATTTGAGAATTAAGGAAAGGATTCATTCGCGCCGGGACGTTCACCAGAATCTCAGCGGTTAATACGAGCGGTTTAATGGTTAATTTACCGCTTTTTTGAGGGAAAATGGCATACTTACGTTCTGTTACAGAATAATTAACACCATTGACTTGGGTATTATAATTACTGTCCTCCCCTAAACGTTCAATTACAGCATCAGGTAACTCAGGTTCATTCAGCCTGGCTTGAGAAATATCGACCCGGGTAAACAGGCGTAAAGTGTAAAAAACCTGAGATTGAATAAAAGGGCTTTGCGGGGTTGCTTCAACATCAATATATAACTCTTCGTCAGTATTAACCTGTTTTTTTTCGGCATTGTCGGTGATTAAGAGCGTTGTCGATTGGCTAGAGTCCTTACCAAATTTAATCGCCGGGATAACGATGCTGCCAACTTGTTTGGCCATGACAGTCAATATCCATTGCACGGTTTTACTGGATTTTCCATTAATCCACGAGGCGCTACTGGTATTATTTTGATTGAGTATAGTGAAATTTTGCTCTAAGGGAGTAAAATCCGGGTCATCATCCGGCGATTCGTTTGCAGTAAAGATGAGCTGGAATGACTCATCTAAACTGACAGGATTTCGGTCGAAAGAAACTTTAATATTTGTTGCAGAAGCGTTTTGAGGACTCCAGATAATTAGTAGTAAAAAAACTAAAGCAGCAAAAAACCTGAACTCAATGGCAGGGTTACATATTTCTTTTGTAGTCATCATCGTTTTAATCATTAATCTATATTGAATGCATGCACTTGTTCTTTATTAAACACGGTCTTGTCTTAACGACAGTGTTCGGCAAAGAATAAGGTTAAAAGTGCCGAAAATCAATGTAATGTATCCCAACTCCCTTAAGATGTCACTCGTTGATAAAAGTTTGATAGAAATCCAATATGTGTACCGTCGCACCTTGTTAGTGCCGTTCGCTTGATGGGAGCCGTATGAGTCGAGAGATTCACGCACCGTTCTGCGAGAGACTGCCGGGGAAATTCCTGTGGTCTACTCATCCCCAAGTACTTTTAATGCGTTTGCCGAGGTTAATTGATTCTAATCTGACAAAATAAATTTTTATTTATATAATATCGCGCTAACCTATCGGTTTATTAAAAACTAATAATTGTTAAGATAGTACTCATAAACACACTAATCCTTTAATCCTTCCTTGGTAATAAATTATGACTTTTGTAGTCACTGAAAACTGTATTAAATGTAAATTTACTGACTGTGTTGACGTATGTCCTGTTGACTGTTTTCACGAAGGACCTAATTTTCTGGTAATTGACCCGGATGAATGCATTGATTGCACCTTATGCGAACCTGAATGTCCTGCGAATGCAATATATGCCGAAGATGAATTACCAGAAGGGCAAGAAATATTTATTGAATTAAATGCGGATCTATCCAAAATTTGGCCTTCGATAACAGAAGTAAAAAAGCCTCTACTGGACGCAGATAGTTGGAACGGCAAGGATGGTAAAATCTCCCTCTTAGAAAAATAATTAAGAGTAGCTACTTATAGTTCCAAGCGATAATATTGCGTTTTTTCAGAGGTATAATGAGAGGTTACACATTATATTACATTATAAAAGAAAAGGAAATTAAATGAAAACACCTATCCATATAGCCGTCACCGGTGCCGCTGGGCAAATTAGCTACTCCTTACTTTTTCGTTTAGCTTCAGGTGCTTTATTAGGGCCGAAGCAACCTATCATTTTACATTTATTAGAAATCACACCAGCAATGAATGCGCTGCAAGGGGTTGTGATGGAGTTAAAGGACTGTGCGAGTCCCTTGTTACATAGGGTTGAAATAACCGATGACCCTATGGTGGCATTTAAAAATGTGGATTATGCTTTTTTAGTTGGCGCCCGTCCAAGAAGCGCTGGCATGGAGCGCAAAGATTTACTGGAAGTGAATGCGGAAATTTTTGCTGTACAAGGTAAGGCATTAAATGCTGTTGCTAGAAGAGATGTAAAGATTTTGGTTACCGGTAATCCCGCCAACACAAATGCTTTAATTGCCTTGAAGAATGCACCCGATCTAAGACCAGAGAATTTTTCTGCAATGAGTCGACTGGATCATAACCGAGCTATCAATCAGTTAGCTGAAAAGTGCGGTGTTTTAACTACCGATGTAAAAAATGTCATTATTTGGGGCAATCATTCAACGACTCAGTATCCAGATTTGAATCATGCTAAGATTAAAGGGCAAGATGCTTTGTCCTTAGTAGAAAAAAGTTGGTTCATTAATGACTTTATTCCTAGCGTTCAGCAACGCGGGGCTGCGGTTATACAAGCGCGTGGATTATCGAGTGCTGCCTCAGCGGCAAATGCCGCAGTTGATCAAATGAGAAATTGGGCATTAGGTACTGCCGAGGGGGATTGGGTTAGTATGGGGGTGCTTTCCGATGGTAGTTATGGTATTGCTAAAGATTTGATTTATTCTTTTCCTGTTACTGTCGTTGATGGCAAGGCAAGTATCGTTAAGGGCTTAGTCATTGATGAGTTTAGTAAACAAAGATTAAAGGATTCAGAAATTGAGTTAAAGGAAGAAAGAGAAGCGGTTCAGCATTTAATTTGAAGGTGTTTTATATCCGACATTCCGCATCCACTTGGGGTAAAGCTACAATAACTCATCATAAAATTAGAAATTAGCCAAGATAGTTGAGAAATAAATGACTTTATCGACTTTAAAAAACAGCTTGTTGCTAGGTCTCCTCGCTATTCTTTTTTCGGGTTGTGCCAGTTTTGGAAGAGGGGTGGCAGAGGCTGTTCTAGAAAAAGCCAGTACTGAAGATACGCGAGTTTGCCAAGTTAAGGGGAAGCCTTTTGTAGGTATCGCCCCGAGTTTAGATGATCATCAAGGTAAGACTAAAGTATTAATGGTGCATGGGGTAGGTGATCATTTACCCGGCTATGCAACAGAGTTTCAGGAGAAGCTTGCTAAAGAACTGAAGCTGACGGCTAAAGAGAGCAACTATAAAGAAATTCAACTGATGTCTTTTAGTGACCCTGAACAAAAGCTGGGTAACTTGCGGGTCACCCGCTTACAAAACGAAGATAATAGTAAAGATCTTTGGTTTTATGAATTAGCATGGTCAGAAATTACTCGTGAGCAGAAGGCACTATTGGCTTTTGATAACTCGGGAGAATATTCTTTTCGTCGAGCTGAAGTCAATGAAATGCTGAAGAAGTTTAGTAACGATACCAGCCCTGATCCGATTATTTATTTTGGTAAAAGTAGAGATCTTATTTTGCGTTCATTTGCTCAAGCAGTGTGTTGGATGGGTAAAGATAGTTGGGATCAACTGCCTGAAGAAGGCCGGCATGGATGTGATTTTAGTAATAGTCTGAATGAGAGCTTTAAAGACGATGAAATCTTTTTTGTCTCTCATAGTTTAGGTAGTCGGATCACTATTGACGGAATAACACGGATAGTTTCTTTGCTGGAGAAGCCAGAAGCAAAGACTACGTTACGGACGATTAACAAAATGAAGCGTGAAATTTTACAGAATAAGCATGTACAGATTTTTATGTTGTCCAATCAACTACCGATGTTGCAAGTGGGTCGAGAATTACCTGAAGTGACTGGACAAAAAGCCGAGTATTGTTCAGTAGGGAGTCCAAAATATAGATCTCGGATGTTTAATGAAACGTCAATTATTGCGTTTAGTGATCCAAATGATCTTTTAAGCTATGCCATACCTCATGATTTTAGTACAAAATATCTGGATTCTAGATTATGTGCTAATGTAACTAACGTCAATATTAATATAGCAAAGGTATTTGATGCGTTTGGAATCGGTAAGATAGCAAATCCGATGGAGGCGCACATTGGCTATCCTAAAGATGATAGGGTTATTGCACTAATCGCTAAAGGTATTGGTCATGCACACACAGCGCCCTTGGTAAAAGAGCGATGTGAGTGGACAGAAACTACAGACTAAGCTGGGTGCAAGCGATGTATAAAGTCTGAAACATCACTCTATGTTCTGGATCTGTTCGCGCACCTGCTCAATCAAAACTTTAAGCTCAATGGCTATTTGAGTCATTTCTTTGTCCGTTGATTTAGAGCCTAAGGTATTGGCTTCTCGGTTTAGCTCTTGCATTAAGAAATCTAAACGTCTTCCTACCGGCTCTTTTTCATTGAGTATTCGCAATACTTCATTAATATGGATATTGAGCCGATCCAGCTCTTCGGTAATATCTAATTTCTGGGTTAAAAGAACCAGCTCCTGTTCTAGACGATCAAAGTCAGGTTGTGCGACGAGTTCGGTAATTCTATCGATTAATTTATTGCGAATTAATAAAAGTACTTTGGGTATACGTTGACCGGCTAATTCAGCAAATCCTTGCATTTTTATACAGCGTTCTTCAATTAATAGTTTAAGCTGAACCCCTTCACGTTCTCTCACCTCAATAAACTGCGTTAGCGTCTGGTTTACTAAATGTGTGATTGCTTCGTTGAGCTTGGCTTTATCGGTAGCGGGTTCTTGCTGAATGCCGGGGAATGCTAAGATATCTAATGCTGAAAATGACAAAGAGGCTTGCATGAGTTCTTCAATTTGATTCGTTGCATCCAGTAACGCTGTGACTGCGTTCATGTTGATGTTAAAAGTAAGCCCCTCGTTAGCTTGTTTTTTTAAACTGATTGCACATTCAACTTTACCACGACTAATTTTTGAGGCTATTAGCGTACGAATATCGGCTTCAATAAAGCGTAAATGTTCCGGTAGTTTGATAGTGATGTCGCCGTAGCGATGATTGACAGAGCGTAATTCACAATAAAGCGTGGTATCTCCTATAAGAGTTTCATTGCCTGCGTAAGCCGTCATACTTTTAATCATTATTCACCTGGGTAGTTACAGAATTAAGCGGGTAAGTATAGCACTCTAATTCTTTAAGCTATGTGGGTAACCATTTTATTTTTGGGTTAGTTGGGATAAATTGAAAGCGTAATAAGTGACAAGTCAGGTATACTGTTTAGTTTTTATTCAACCGGAACCTACATGAGACCCAGCGGACGCAATCCAGATCAACTAAGAGATATAAAATTTACCTGTGGCTATACCAGGCATGCTGAAGGTTCCGTGTTGGTTGAGTTTGGAGATACCCGAGTTATTTGTACTGCCAGTGTTGATAAAAGCGTTCCACGCTTTCTTAAAGGCAAAGGTGAGGGTTGGGTTACGGCTGAATACGGTATGTTGCCCCGCTCAACACACACTCGCATGAGCCGCGAAGCTGCGCATGGCAAACAAGGCGGTCGCACTTTAGAAATTCAACGTCTAATCGGTCGTTCTTTAAGAGCTGCGCTTGATTTAAAAGCGTTAGGCGAGCATACCATCACCATTGATTGTGATGTCTTACAAGCGGATGGTGGCACACGAACAGCGGCTATTACTGGTGGTTTTGTGGCGTTATCCTTGGCAGTTGAGAAAATGCTTAAACGCAAGCTAATCAAAACTAACCCTATACACGGTCAAATAGCATCTGTTTCTGTGGGTATTTATAATGGTATACCCGTGCTGGATTTAGATTATGCCGAAGACAGTAATGCGGAGACAGATATGAATGTGGTTATGAATGATGCAGCGGCTTTTATTGAAGTTCAAGGTACGGCTGAAGGCCATGCCTTTAGAAAAGAAGAGTTGGATGCTATGCTTGAATTAGCGGGTATTGGAATTAAGCAATTACTTGAAAAACAGCAAGCAGCCTTAGAAGAGCATTTATAATTCATCAATTCATCCGCCGTTTTGCTGATCATAAATTAACTTAGACTTTACTTACTATGGTGTTTTCTTCAACTCAACAAATTGTTCTTGCAAGTGGTAACCTGGGCAAGATTAAGGAAATTCAAGCTATTCTTGCGAATCATTTGATTGTTCCCCAGTCTTCTTTTAATGTATTAGAAGCTGAAGAAACGGGATCTACCTTTGTAGAAAATGCCATCATTAAAGCCAGAAATGCCGCTTTGCATTGTCAGTTACCGGCAATAGCTGATGATTCCGGCTTGGTCGTTGATGCGTTGAATGGAGCCCCTGGGATTATTTCTGCGCGATACGCCGGAGTGTGTGCCAGTGATCAGGATAATGTGGTTAAATTATTACAGCAATTAGAGGGTGTCCCAGAAGCGCAACGGACGGCACGGTTTATTTGTGTCATGGTGTTTATGACATGTCCTGAAGACCCTTTTCCGGTGATCGCACAAAGCGTTTGGGAGGGGTTAATTTTAAATGAAGCCACTGGTATTAATGGTTTTGGATATGATCCGGTCTTTTGGGTGCCGAGCCATCGATGTGCATCCGCTGAATTATCCGCCGACGTTAAAAACGCCTTAAGTCATAGAGGTCAGGCTTTGAGGCAACTAACAAACTTAATTAAGGATAGAGAGCAAGATTTCAGTTAAAGTTAATCTGGTATTGTCCAGCACAAACTGCTTTTGAAATATTGTACTTTTAATCTCCCGCCTAATCTTGCATTAGGCTTTATTCAAGAACCTGAAAAAAAGTCTCTCCCTCTCTAATCATCCCTAGCTCTTCCCTGGCACGTTCCTCTAAAGTCTCCTGACCTTTTCGTAAATCTTCGACCTCAGCATAAAGGGCTTTATTACGGGCACGCTTCTCTTCTACCTGAATAGTAAGGTCATTAAGTTCCTGTTGATAGGCCAGTACCTGCTTAACGCCGCCATTGTCGGTGGTATACCACAAGCGATACTGTAAATGAGTAATCAAAAGAACCACGACACAAAGAAGAATTTTCATAGCTTTAACATAAAATGACACCATAAAGGGTGCAGAACCCATTTAATTCTGCACCCTTCGTTTTGCTTTACGCTTTAATAAGATTAAAGCTTTCTAAAGGCACTATGACCTGCGTATCGTGCCAAACTACCTAATTCTTCTTCAATTTTCATCAAACGATTGTATTTAGCAACACGGTCAGAACGACTCAAAGAACCGGTTTTAATTTGACCTGTGCCCGTCGCAACGGCCAAATCAGCAATAGTAACGTCTTCAGTCTCACCTGAACGATGTGACATAACCGCTGTGTATGACGCTTTATGAGCCAATTCAATCGCTGCAAATGTTTCAGTTAATGTACCGATTTGGTTTACTTTAATTAAGATCGAGTTAGCGATATCTCTTTCAATGCCTTTTTGTAAGATTTTTGGGTTAGTTACAAATAGATCATCACCGACTAACTGAATACGGTTGCCCAATTTTTCAGTGATTAATTTCCAACCATCCCAATCATTTTCGTCAAAACCATCTTCAATGCTGATAATTGGATAACGATCTACCCAATCAACAAAAAAGTCAGCCATTTGAGCTGACGTATACGTTTTGCTTTCTGACGCTAAATCATAAATACCATCTGAGTAGTATTCAGAAGCCGCAGCATCCAAGCCTAAGAAAATATCAACACCAGGTTTGTAACCGGCCTGTTCAATCGCTTGTAAAATAACGCTAATCGCTTCTTCATTTGACGATAAATTAGGCGCAAAACCACCTTCATCACCGACAGTCGTTGCCAAGCCTTTTGATTTTAAAACTTTGCTTAAGTTATGGAAAACTTCTGCACCGTAACGAATTGCTTCACGGAAAGTAGGCGCACCTACCGGTAAAATCATAAACTCTTGTAAGTCAACGCTGTTATCCGCATGTGAACCACCGTTAATGATGTTCATCATCGGTACAGGTAAAATAAATTCACCTGATTTATTTAAATGACGGTATAAAGGCTGACCCGCTTCTTTAGCAGACGCATGAGCCGCCGCCAAAGAAACCGCTAATAAAGCATTCGCACCTAAACGCGCTTTGCTTTCTGTACCATCAAGCTCAATCATCACTTTATCAAGCGCCGCTTGATCATTAACGTCTAAACCAATCACCGCATCACGGATTTCAGTTTTAACATTGTTGACTGCGTTTAATACGCCTTTACCTAAATAACGTGCTTTGTCGCCATCACGTAATTCAATCGCTTCACGTTCACCTGTCGAAGCACCGGATGGTACCATTGCACTACCTACAACACCCGAAGCTAAAATTACATCAGCTTCTACAGTGGGGTTACCACGTGAATCTAAAACTTCTCTTGCTTTAATATCAACAATTTTACTCATATTGTTTCCTATAAGGTTGTTTCTATCAGAGTCTGTGCTTTAACAGCTCTGTCGAGGGTTAATAAAACGTCTAATAATTCTTTCATTCTATATAAAGGCCATGCGTTTGGACCATCGCTCAAGGCTTTAGCAGGATCAGGATGAGTTTCCATAAACAAGCCAGAAATGCCCGCTGCAACCGCTGCTCTTGCTAACACAGATACAAATTCACGTTGTCCACCCGAACAATTGCCTTGTCCACCGGGTAACTGGACTGAATGGGTTGCATCAAACACCACAGGACAATCGGTCTCTCTCATCACCGCTAAGGAACGCATATCTGAAACCAGATTATTGTAGCCAAAAGACACCCCGCGTTCACAGACCATAATCTGTTGATTGCCCGTCGCCTTGGCTTTATTAGCCACATTAGCCATATCCCAAGGCGCAAGAAACTGACCCTTTTTGATATTAACAGGAATGCCTTGTGCCGCGACTTGCTGAATAAAATTGGTTTGTCTGCATAAAAAAGCCGGTGTTTGCATCACATCAACCACACTGGCGACTTCGGCTAAAGGCGTATCTTCATGTACATCTGTTAACACCGGCACACCGATTTGTTGCTTCACTTTAGCTAAAATCTCTAAGCCCTTCTCTATCCCTAAACCTCTAAAGCTTTCATGTGAAGAGCGATTAGCTTTATCAAACGACGATTTATAAATAAACGGAATGTTTAATTCAGTGGTTAACTCTTTAAGATAACCCGCTGTATCCAACGCCAATTGTTCACTTTCGATCACACAAGGCCCAGCAATTAAGAAAAAGGGCTGATCTAGCCCAACTTTAAATCCACATAATTCCATTAGTTTGAACCCTTTCTATGTTGAGAAGCAGCCACGACAAAGCCTGAAAATAACGGATGACCTTTTCGAGGCGTTGACGTAAATTCTGGATGAAACTGACAGGCTAAGAACCAAGGATGATCCGATAACTCAATCACTTCAACCAAACGACCATCAATTGACTTACCTGAAAAGCGCATTCCCGCCCTTTCGAGTTTCTCGACATACTGATTATTAAATTCATAACGATGCCGATGTCTTTCAGTAATCACATCCTTCTGATACAAGGCAAACGCTAAAGAATCAGCTTGCAAACGACATTGCTGTCCGCCCAAACGCATCGAGCCACCTAAGTCTGAGTTTTCATCACGGACTTCTAAGTGACCACTGTCAGTCATCCACTCTGTGATTAAACCAATGACTGGATGGGGTGAAGTAGGTAAGAATTCAGTACTGTGCGCTCCTTCAAGTCCCGCCACATCACGAGCAAATTCAATTACAGCCGCTTGCATTCCTAAACAAATACCTAAATACGGAATCTTATTTTCACGGGCATAACGAACCGTGGCAATTTTACCTTCCACACCCCGCTCACCAAAGCCACCGGGTACTAAAATAGCATCCACGTCTTTTAATCGGGCAACACCTTCATCTTCAATCACTTCCGAATCAATATAGTTAATATTGACTTTAATTCGCGTCGATATACCGGCATGAATTAACGCTTCATTCAGTGATTTATAAGCATCAGAATGATCTACATACTTACCGACAATCGCAATAGTGACTTCTGTCACCGGATTATTTAACGCATCAATCACCGCCGTCCATTCAGATAAATCAGCAGACGAGGCATTTAAACGCAGTTTATTAACCACGATATCATCCAGACCTTGCTCATGAAGCATCAAAGGAATACGATAAATAGTATCGGCATCAATCGCAGAGATAACCGCTTTTTCTTCTACGTTGGTAAATAAGGAAATTTTACGACGATCTGAGACAGGAATAGGCTGCTCTGAACGACAAATCAAAATATCCGGTTGAATACCAATCGCCCGTAATTCTTTTACTGAATGTTGAGTCGGCTTGGTTTTAATCTCACCGGCTGAACGAATATAGGGTACCAGTGTTAGATGAATAAATAATGACCGTTCAGCTCCGAGTTCAAAACGCATTTGCCGAATCGCTTCCATAAAAGGCAAGGACTCAATATCACCGACCGTGCCGCCCACTTCTATCAACGCAACATCAACACCTTCTGCACTCAGATAAACCCGTCGTTTGATTTCGTCAGTAATGTGCGGAATGACTTGCACCGTAGCGCCTAAATATTCACCTTTACGCTCTCGACGTAATACACTGTCATAAACTTGACCAGCAGTGAAGTTATTCTTCTTAGCCATCGTGGTTTTAAGAAAACGCTCATAATGACCCAAGTCTAAGTCTGTTTCAGCACCATCTTCAGTAACAAACACCTCGCCATGTTGAAAAGGACTCATGGTGCCCGGATCAAGATTAATATAAGGATCTAACTTGGTCATAGTGACTTTAAGGCCACGAGCTTCGAGAATAGCAGCCAAAGACGATGCTGCAATGCCTTTGCCTAGCGATGACACAACACCGCCGGTAATGAAAATATATTTTGTCATTTAAAATGTTTTGAATTCAGAGGAAAACGGATGACAGCTTAAGTAGATCGCCACTATTTTAATCGACAATGGACTTGTCGTCATTGTCTTTTATTCGATACCACTAATTTCCTTTTCCAAAAACAACCGCATACAGTCGTCTGGCTGTTCGCTATAAAACGCTGCACTTATCCATAAATCACCAACGGCAGCCAGTTTATCATCCAAATAAACTAACGGCATGGTGTCTCTTTCCCAAGGCGGCACACCTGCTTCTTGAAACAGGTTTTTCAGTGCATGAGAACCTTGCCTACCCGGCAAGCGAATTTTCTCACCGCCACGACGCGCTTTTATTGTAATTATTGAGCTTTGCCATTGTGCCATCGAAATACCGGTTGATGACGGCAGACAAGACAATCGCTGACCTGACGATAATCTGATGGATTCAGCTCCGACAGGCCAATGACTTTCTATAATAGAGGATAATAGGTCACCTTTTAAACAATATAACTTATCTCGATAACGTCGAACGCAATAGCCCTGACCTGATAACAGCGGCTCACTATCTATTCTTGCCGAGATCACCTCGGATTGTAGTCGCTCAATAAAAGCCTGTGCAGGCATTTTTAAGTGAAGTACCTGAAACCACTCCCTAACAACCAGCACTTGCAACGAAGGTTTACATAATAGTAACTGACTTATACAAAGTGTTTGGTCATTCTTGTTAAAAATATCAACAAATAAAGATTGAGCCTGCTCAGAAATTAAACCTTGGGCATCGGCACAATGTTTTGCTGACCGAGTGACGGTTTTATCACACTGAGGCCAACGTTGTTTTAATAGGGGAAAAATCTCATTGCGTAAAAAGTTACGGTCATACGCATTACTAGCATTACTAGGGTCTTCAACCCACTTTAAATCGTGAGTTTGCGCATAATGATTAATAACCTGTTTTGATACATCAAGTAACGGCCTTAACATAACACCCCGCCCAAAAGATATCTGGTGAGGCATGGTCGATAAACCACGCAAACCACTACCCCGCATTAATTGCAGGAAAAATGTTTCTAATTGATCTTCTCGATGCTGAGCCACTAACAACACATCGTTAGCGGTCATTAAAGACTTAAAGGCGTTATACCGGGCATTTCTGGCCGCCTCTTCAGGGCTTTCGCCCTGAACGGGATAGGCATTGACCCGTAATGCCTTAAAGCCAACGCCCATAGTGCTTGCAACGTCTTGACAATGGCTAGCCCAAGCCGCGGCTTCAGCTTGCAAGCCATGATCAATATAAACCGCCATGATCTTAACTTTAAGAGCGGCGATAGACGCGCATAAATGCAACAACACGTGAGAGTCAACACCGCCACTGTATCCAATATAGATCTGTGGCGCGTCATAGCATTGCTGTAACACCTGCGCAATAGAATGCGCCGAAAGACGTTCTGTCATAACTAAAGTTTAAGGCTCAAAACCTATGAGCGATTTAAACAGGCCTTGAGCCTACAGTTACTTTTTAAGCTTTTTAAATAAGTTCTTAATAACAGGCCAAGCCTGTATCAACCACTGTTCTTTCACAAACATAGCAGCGGGTACGACTTGACCTGCTACCTTCTTAACAATACCCCATACTCGGTCTGCAACAGAGGGTTCAGAACTATCCCGCCACTTTATATACTGAGAGCCAAAGCCTTTAACAAACACCGGTTCAAACAGCCACATTTCAATAATAGAGGTGACCCACATAAACATAAATGAAATGCCCATGCCCATACCGGCAAAAATAACTAACCAGGCAAAAACAGGATGAATCTTAGTCAACCACCAAGACATAATATCCGCGACCAGAAAGACATAAGGCATCCCGATAGCAATACATTTATACTGCATAGTCGGTGTTTCGGCAAAGTTAAAAATCAACCCGACGAACATGAAGATAAAGCTAATACCAAACAAATGAATATGAGATATTCGGGTTAATGATGAAAAAGTCGCCCCGGTATCTTGAGTCGTGTAGAGCTTTAAACCCTCAAACTCAGTGAAGTCAGGAACACCCGACGCCTCTTTGTTGTGACACATAACACAGCGAGTTTGGACTATTTTTTCAATACCCTTATCTTTATAATCATCAGGATCTGCTCCATCTCTAACCCACTCCATTATTTTGAAACGCTCTTGTTCGGGCGCATTTTCTTTCATGGAGCCATTCAGCTTTTGTTCAAGCACCGTACCCGAACGGTTACCGTAATAGCTGTACACAATATCATCGACTGACAAACCGAACTTGCCATCTGCCATACCATGCGTAAATAATATTTGGATCAATGCAAAAAAATAGCCAATGCCAACAGCACAGAGATACCCCGTAAACAATACTTTAATCGGTGTTTCGTGATCTTTTAAAGCGGTATATTTTGAAGTCATAATAGCGTCAACTTAATAGATAAACAGGAGTAGTTATTAAGCTTTATAGCACATTTCACACCATTCTCTAATAATCTTTTAACATGAGTAAAAAACGGGCATAAAACCGCCAACTCACTCCAGTTAAAACATTTTAAGTAGCAACTAGTTAAAAACCCTCAATTCAACCCCTAATAAAAACACAAACGCCTTCTGTTATTTTGGTGCAAAACACACAGTTATGCACAAAAAAAGCACTGAAAATAGTCAAATTTAGCTAGTTCCGTCACTTCTCATTATCTATGAGGCAACACTAGAAGAATCGGGTTAGAATTCACTACCGTATACTTTTTTCACAAAGTTCACTTAAATTATAGAGTAGCATAGGCAGTTAAAGAAAGTCCGCCAATAACTGTAAGTATCGATGGATAGTTGTTGGATAAAAAATGCCTGTTGCTTTGTTGCAGGAAGTAGATGAAGCCATTATTTCATAAACTTATCCAGTATTCAAAGTAAAAGACCCCCAGTGAACTTTTGCGATGGCGATTACTAACTCAGCTAGGGCTAACTAGTTTTAGTTTAATTGTCTTTTTCCTAAGGTTACAAATAAAAAATAAAGTAAAATAACATCTGTAACCCCATTTCGTTTTATAACTATAAAAATCAAACAGACAAACAGGAATAAATGAAAAATTATAAAATCGCCATATTAGCAGGTGACGGTATCGGCCCTGAAATCACTAAAGAAGCCATCAAAGTACTTAAAGTTATTGAAGAAAGAAATGATGTCACTTTTGAATTAATGCCTGCGGCTTTTGGTGCTTGCGCTTATTTTGAATTTGGTGATGCCTTCCCACAAGCGACTATCGATATTTGTGATCAAGCCGATGCTATCCTAAAAGGCACCATTGGTTTAAGCCATGAAGAATCTAAAAAAATTCCTATTGATAAACAACCAGAGCGCGGCGCGTTATTACCGCTTCGTCGCCGTTACAATACTTATGCTAACTTTCGTCCCGTTTCTTTGCCGAAAGCATTGGCTCATTTTTCACCCCTGAAACCTGAAATAATCGGCGAAGGCATTGATATTATTATGGTACGTGAACTGGTAGGCGGTCTGTACTTTGGTAACAAAGAAATGGGAATTAACGAACAAGGCTTACGCTATGTAAAAGAAACATTAGAATATGATGAAAATCAAATTCGTCAGATTATGCATCAAGCGTTTAAACTGGCTAACAAACGTAAGAAGATCTTGCATAACATTCACAAAAGTAACGTGTTAAAGTCTAGCGTATTGTGGAATGAAATTCTGGATGAAGTTGCAGTTGAATATCCAGATGTACAAGTGATTCACCAATTGGTCGATTCAGCGGCTACTAATCTGTGCCTAAGACCCACTCAATTTGATGTCATGGTGATGGAAAACATGTTTGGTGACATATTAAGTGATCAAGGCGGCGGTATTTTAGGGTCTTTAGGTCTGATGCCTTCAGCCTGTATTGGTCCTGAAAAAGCTTACTATGAACCATCCCACGGTTCTGCACCTGACATCGCAGGCAAGAACATTGCTAATCCTTATTCGATGATTGGCTCTGTGGCTATGATGTTGGAAAATAGCTTTGATATGGCTGAAGAAGCGAAGAATGTGTGGGCGGCTATGCAAGGTGTTTTTGCCGATGGATATTCAACCGCAGATCTCTCTAAACCAGGCAGCGGTGTAACCATGATTAACACCGTTGAGTTTGGCGATAAAGTCGTTGAGAAACTAAGACAACTACCTAAAGTTTAACGTTCAAAAATGGCAGCTTGAAAATCAATCTGTGATTCATGCTTAAAAGTGAAGAGGCGGCAATCGCAAAAAAACCATTATTAAACGAGTATTCTTAACACGATAAAGAAATCAATATGCCGATGAGCTCTTCATTACTGAAGGGCTTAGCTAAGAAGCAACAGATAATTCCCTCTTCCTGTGCATTTCGAACAATCGGATCATCCCGATAATGGTAACCAGAAACCAGCACAACACGAGGTCTTTCATTGACCATAGTGTGTATACGCCTTGCGACATCTAAACCATCCATATCGGGTAATTTAGCATCTAAGAAAACGACAGAAAAATTACCTTTAGATAATTTAAAACAAGCATCTTCGCCAGTGTAAGCTGTGACAACATTCAGACCTTGTGTTTGAATGATCTGTGAAACCACCCAGCACATGTCGGGTTCATCATCGACTATTAGAATGTTTTTACCCATTAAACTCACAAAAGTGGCAGTGTAACAATGATAGCAGCACCTTGACCAAGGCGGCTTTCAGCCTGAATGGAGCCAAGATGTTGGCGAATGATACTATAACAAATAGACAAGCCCAAGCCAGTTCCTTGACCTACCGGAGAAGACGTATGGAAAGGGTCGAATATTTTATCCAGCTCACCAGCGGGAATGCCAACGCCGGTATCAATAACACGTACAATTACTCGATCTTCAACGGTATTAACCGTAACACTCAAAACACCACCTGTAGGCATTGCATTAATAGCATTTAGAAATATATTCATAAATACTTGCTGTAATAAACCGGGCACTCCAGAGACTACAATACTATTTCTTTGTAAAGACAGATGTATCTTGATTTTCTGTACCTTGGCCTGATTAGTAACAAGATCGATCGTTTCTTTAAGGACCGAAATTAAATCAACTTCAATCATTTCTGTATCAAGTGATGAACGGGCAAAACGAAGTAGATTTTCTATAATGGCTGAGGCTTTTTGAATATTGGTTTGTATTTTTTTTGCACATTCCTTTTGAAAGTCATCGGAAATTTGATTTTCTTGTAAAAATTGTGCCGCCGAAGAACAAATAGCCAGTGGATTGCGAATTTCATGGGCAATACCTCCAGCCATAACACCTAAGGCTGTCAGTTTTTGCGATTGGCGTAACTGTAGCTCCAGTTTACGCCGCTCAGCTAAATCTCGACCCACCACAACAGTACCGACAGTCTTGGAATAATCATCTTTCATGGGTGAAAATACCCAGGAGATTAAAATAGTTCCACTATTGCTAGGTGTTAATAAATTAAATTCTGTAGTGTGAGCAGCGTTGCTGGTTTTCATGCGCTGAAAAATTTGTTCCACCATCTGTTTTTGATTTGCGTCACAGAAGTCAAAAAAGTAACGCCCGTAAACATCCTGCGTTGGTAGTCCAGATAGTTTTTCTGCCGCAGAGTTCCATGTTAATATGCGTCCATCAATATCGGTTGAAAGTACAATATCACTTGCACTTTCGACGACTGACGCCAAATGCCGCTCTACTCGACGAACCTCTTCAGAAAGACGAAACTGCTCAGTAACATCCTCCATAATGAGTATGATTTGATCACTTTGGATGGGTAAAATAGAGTAGTAATAAATACGAAGCGGAACGCCGGGGGCACGATAAGTCATTTTCTGCCCCTTAACAGCGATGCCGGAATGAAACACATTACGTATGCTTTCTTCAATGTTGGTACTTTGTAAAATAACAAGAGGAAATACATCCGCTAAAGGACGACCAACGGTAGTATCTTTACTACGTTGACTTTTTATTAAAAAATTCTCATTAACTGAGAGTATCTGAAGCTTTCTATCCACCATTAAAACAGAAGAAGGAATAGCATTTAGCAGCATCTCGTACTGAATTTGAAAGCTATTTTTTATTGGATTTTCTGACATGATAGTAGCGTCTGAGCTCGATAGATTTAGTTATTAGCAAAATTATAGGGAGGCCAGGGGCCGCTAATGGAACCCAGGTTTGTTATGCTTTTTACCACTGAATTCAAGCGTTCCCGAAAAGCGGGTAGATTGCTACGAGGCACTAAATAACTTAACAAATAAGTCTGTTGTCCATTAAAAACACTGATAGCTGCACAGTGCTGACGATAAAGTCCTGACAATACATCTTCCAGAAATACCGCTTGTTGTTCAGCCTGTTCTGGTATGGCATAAGCGCGTTTTCGTGCCTGTAAATAACTTAGTCCGCTCACGGGTTGCTGAGGACTCGTGTCACTATCAGAAAAGGGTTCAAGTAATAGGCGTACGCCCATTTCCTCACAATTATTGAGCTCGACCAAACGAGCCTGATAACGTGACTGATTATCTTGTAAGTGTACTTTTATGGTCTCTTCGTCTGCTAAAATACTACCGTAGCGCATGGGAATCAAGGTGGTTTGTTGATGAATATTCATCACCTTTTCACCATAAGCTAAAACCAGAGCAGGTTCTCGGCTAACTTCATTCTCGCAAGCCTTGGCTACAGCAGCTAGTTCTGCCGATTTAATCAGTGTAAAAGTAGGTTCAATAGCTAACGATGAAGCTTCGTTAATAATACCATACAGTAAAAAACTCATAAGTTGGCAAGTTGCTAAAAACTATAAGGAGCCCAAGGACCCGTCACTCGAAAGCTAAAGCCATAAGCATCAAAACGATTACTGATGGTGCTAACCTGTTGCTGGAAAGCAGCAACGTTTTCAATCGGGAGCAAATAGGCTGTATGCAAAACCTTATCGTCTGTTATTCGCCGTGAGCGAAAGTCATGTGTTAGTGAACGTAATTCGTCTTGAATTGACGCTAAGCATTGTGTTAACCAATCATTTAATTCAGACGCTAAATTCCTGCGTAATTTCTGCTCTTCAAGATGCCGACGACCTGTGCCTTCAGGTAATGTAAAACGCCCAGATTGCAGACCTTCAACTAACAAATAATCAACCGCTTTTTTACGATCAAGTGTTGCTTCCAGAGACCATTCCTGGCAGCCTGATACATGATGCAATGCAGCTAATACAACATTGGCGCGGCTTTTCATTTCCTGTTCCAGTGCCATTACATTGGAAAACAAGGTGCCAAATGATAAGGGATAAACAGCACCCTGCTCCATCAGCTTATCAATAACCAGTGCATGACGACAAGCTCGAGGCGTTAGCCAAGCAACATTCTGTAAATTGATTTCACCGGCATCACCGGTAAAATCAATTAATGCCACTGAACTAATAATTGCATTTAATCCTGAGGACGTATAATGGGTGAGTATATGCTCATCATCGACACCCAAAACTGATGGTACAACTGTCCCTGGAAAGGTAAAACCATAAAGATATAAAGCAAAAGGTGATTCAGCCTTTACACTCACTGAGAACCCTCTCCTTCTTTACCAAACATCTCTGCAATAACTTCATCAAAATCATGCTGCTCTATAAGCACGGTTAATTTATTAGGTGCCTCATCGCTTTTACATGCCTGTACTGCACGACGTAAAGCGGATAACGCAGCACGATTACAAACAGCAGCAAGCTCTGCCCCACTCGCATTAAAACAACGAGCAGCCAATTTATCTACGAAAATGTTTTCACCTAGGGGTTTATTACGTAAATGTACCGCTAGAATTTGTTTACGCGCCTCTTCATTAGGCAAGCCTAGCTCAATGATTTCATCAAAACGCCCAGGACGAAGCATCGCTGGATCAATCAAATCTGCACGATTAGTCGCGCCCATCACAAAGACACCTTTAAGCTCTTCCAAACCATCCATTTCTGATAAGAATTGACTCAATACCCGCTCAGCAACATGCGAGTCTGTTGAGCCTTCGCCTCTTGCGGGCACTACAGAATCAACTTCATCCAGAAAAATAATACAGGGTGCTGCTTGACGGGCTTTGTGAAACAAATCCCGCACGCCTTGTTCAGAGTCGCCCACATAACGAGACATCAGTGCTGGGCCTTTAACTGAAATGACATTCACGCCACTTTCATTAGCGATGGCTTTTGCAATTAACGTCTTACCAACACCTGGAGGTCCCGCTAATAACAAGCCCTTAGGCGGTTTCACGCCCGCTTGCTGATAAAGTTCAGGGTATTTAATAGGCCACTGAACGGATTCGATCAAGCGACGGCGAATATCATCCAACCCCCCCACATCTTTCCAGCGTACATCTGGAATATCCACAAATAACTCACGGATAGCTGACGGGGATACTTCACATAAAGCCGATCTAAAGTCATCCATCGTTACTGTTAATGCAGTAAGACGTTCATAAGGTATTTCGGCTGCACTGAAATCAATTTCGGGGAGGAGACGTCGCAAGGCACTCATCGCTGCTTCACGACATAAGGCTTCCAGATCGGCACCGACGAAACCGTGAGTTACATCAGCAACAATGTTGAGTTCTACATCATCATTTAGAGGCATTCCTCTGCTGTGAATTTCGATAATTTCACGCCGGCCTTCACGGTCTGGAATAGGGATAGAAATTTCCCGGTCAAAACGTCCAGGACGTCGTAGAGCGGGATCAATCGCATTGGGCAAATTGGTTGCCGCGATAACAATAATTTTACCTCGACTTTTTAAACCATCCATTAAAGCCAATAGTTGAGCAACAATACGTTTTTCAACATCACCAACAACCTTGTCTCTATGGGGTGCAATAGAGTCAATCTCATCAAGGAAAATGATACTGGGGCCTTTTCGCCCCGCTTCCTCAAAGATTTTACGCAAATGCGCTTCACTTTCACCATAAAACTTATGTACGACTTCGGGACCGCTGATAGTAAAAAACTGAGCGTCTGTTTCCTGGGCAATAATACGTGCAATAAGTGTTTTACCACAGCCAGGGGGACCCGATAATAATACGCCTTTTGGTGCATCTATTCCTAAGCGCTCAAAGACTTCAGGATATTTCAAGGGGAGTTCGATCATTTCCCGAATACGTCGTACCTGACCTCTTAATCCGCCGACATCTTCATACGACAGGCGTTGCGCATTTCCTGTAGCATTCTTGTTTTCTTTTGAGCCACCGATAACGAGTGCTGTCGTGGGATTAATCAGTACTGCACCTTCGGGTACTGTACTTTCGACTTTAAATTCCGCAGAACGACTACCAAACAAATGAGCACGTAATAGATCACCTTTTTTAACGGGTAAGCCATCAAGTAGACTACCAATGTAATCTAAATCACGTGGATTGGGCGTAATCGTAGTGGGAATAAGCACAATGCGAGTTGCCTGTTTACAGGTGACCGGTTCAATGAGAACTTTTTCGTCCAAACTCAGAGCAGCATTACGCCGGGTCAAGCCATCCAACTGCACAAGGTCTTTGCCGCGCAGATCAATATATGTTGGCATTAATTTGGCAACGCCACTGCCTTTTGATCCTGATACCTGAACAATATCTCCTACGGCCAAGTTTAACTTTGCCATATCCGAGGGATCAATACGTGCGTAACCACGCCCCGTATCCTTGGACAGGGCTTCAGTAACCTTAAGCTTAAGCTCTTTAGTCATGAGCATCTCACTGTTTTAGCTTGACTTCTAAAATGCCATTATGGCAAGAACGCTCCATTGAATTACTCTCAAAGGCATGCGGTAAGACGATTTCTTTGTGATATTTCTTACTGCCCTTTTCGGCATGTAGCACTAAAATATCACCGTTTAAATCTAAATGAATGTCTCCGTCAGCTACACCCGGCATTTCAGCCAACACTAAAAGATGATCACTTTCTTCGATAATGTCAATCAACGGTTCAGACACTGCCTGTACCGTGGTTTCACCTGTTTTTTCATCACGATGAACATTTCCAAAAGGTTCAATGTGCGGCTCCTGATTACCATTCAAACCCATTTTCATCGAAAAGCCGTAGACCGCCTTAGCATCTTTGCCGCCTCCTGTATCAATATCAAAAACGCCACTGCGTTTTAATTGATCTCCTTTTTCGGCTAGTTCACCCAGCTTTTCTACTAAATCGCCTAGTCCTCGCAAAATGCCTTCTACATTCCCGGTCAAGTTACCTTTTTTACTTATCATTGCTATCTTACCTCGGATTTAGTTATCTCTTTAAGTTTAGAGCACAGTGATTTGTAATCAATATTTAAACGCCGTGCTGCTTCGGCCTTATTGTTTCCGGTTTCTTTTAGAACCGATTGAATTATTAATTTATCTACTTTAGCGTTATTGATACGACGAATTTCCTTCAAAGACAAATTCTTATACTCACCGTAGTCTATGCGGTTTAAACATGACCAGTTTAGATTATCTTCTTTCAACTTTGTTGTATCTATTGTATCCTCAGCGTTTTCGACCTGATATGAAACTAAGTTGGACGGTTTAGAAGGATGACTAGCGAATAAAAAATTTAAATCTTCAACAACAACTTCTTCCCCACGGGAGATTAAAGCTAAGCGCCGAACGGCAGCGCGTAGTTCTCGAACATTACCCGTCCATTTATGGTTTAACAGTAATTTTTTAACTTCATTTGAAAAGGTCAACAGCTCTATGCCAAGTTCAGTGCAAACCTCTTTCATAAAAAGATTTGCTAAATACAATATATCCTCTGGACGTTCACGTAATGGCTGGATATGAATGACATATTCGTTAAGACGATAATACAAATCCTCACGAAATTTACCTCTAATGACCGCATCCAACAGGTTTTCATTGCTTGCAGCCAGTATACGAACGTTAACAGGAATAGCTTTTACGCCACCTAAACGATAAATAACATGCTCTTGCAACACCCGAAGCAGTTTTGATTGTGCGGATAACGTCATATTGGCGATTTCATCCAGAAATAAAGTACCACCATTAGCGGCTTCAAACTTACCTATGGAGGCGTGATCGGCGCCTGTAAAAGAGCCTTTTTCATGACCAAACAATTCATTTTCGATTAATGAATCTGATATTGCACCACAGTCAATAGGAATAAATTTTTCCGTCGATCGCTTGCTTGATAAATGAATATTTCTGGCAATCATTTCCTTGCCGGTTCCAGTTTCACCTTGAATAATAACAGAAAAGTCAGTGTGCGCCACACAAACAATATCTTTTATAATTTGTTGAGTTTCTGGGCTTCTACCCATTGACTCGCCAATTCGAGCATAAAAATCTCTATTGGGTAGGCTGTTTATATCTCTTTTGCCACCGCGTGTTTGCACAGCACGATTAACTAACTCTAAGACTCGATTATTGTCGAAAGGTTTTGGCAGATAATCCCAGGCACCCGCCTTGATGGCACAAACTGCACTTAGAATACCCGCTGTGCCAGTAATTATAATAATTGGAAGTTGCGGGTACATGCTATGGGCTTTAGCCAATACGACCATCCCATTAGGTTCAGGAATAACACTATCGAGAAGCAGTAAATCAGGCTCGCACTGTGACAATAAATTTATTGCAGTGTTACCATCGTAACCCTGTTGGGTTTTATAGCCAGCATGCTCCAAAAGATGTGCCAACAAATCACAAATATCTTTGTTGTCATCTATGATTAGGATGTGACCTGAACTACTTGGTTTCATGGGATAGATATATATCGATTAGTTATCTTAATTAACGAGTGATAACAACGCACCTAGAAACAAACGCCAAGAAGCCGTGCAAGCTATTGACTACTCAAATAAAATGACATTTTGTTTCGTTGCTGAACTTTTAAGTTCGCCATTATAGCAATCATGGCTCAGTAAACTCAATTTTAAATTGATTACACCGCAAAGGTTATAAACTTAGTAATTAGCTTCCACCTCTTAAAACACTTGGCTTACCTAGCGGTTCAATAAGAAAAATATCTTCTGGCAGTTTTGCTTCAATATCATGCATGAGTCCAAGAAAAAGTATACCCATTTCGTTGTTCTGTAATGTTTGAGCAATTCGTTGAGCTATATATTCATCTCGCTGATTTAATAAGGTCTGCGCTTTTTCTAAAGAATCCGCCATTACTCCTCCAGTAGGATTTAGCATTTGCATCATTAATTCACGTTCTTTAACCAAAAGCTCTGGAGACTCTGTCCCCATAAGCACAGCTCCTTTTTGATTTAAAGTTTGCAGTAGCCTATGGTTTTCGCTTCCGGACTCTGCGACCTCAGCAACGATTTCCTTTTCTTTCCCACAAACAGGCAAACCATCCTGATAAAGCTTTAAGCCACTATAATCTAACTCCAAACCCTCAATGGTTTTGGCTACGATTTCCCAAAACTGTTTGACAGCATCAAGATATTTATTCTCCTGCGTATTGCTTCTTAGATCACTCGCTGCTTTACCCAACGAACCCAGATCTTTAGGACTGTGAATAATTGGAAAATAAATTAATGCTCGCATAAAAAACCATCCTTAGGTCTGTTTTTCTTCGATCACAGGTAACACTGATTCTAATCTATCCTCTAAACGCTTAAGACGATCTTCCAGCTCTAAATTGGGTGATGCTGGTGCTCTAGCTTTGGAATCAAAGGCAGGATTACCTGTCCACCAATCTAATCCCATTTCCAATGCTTTATCGACAGAGCATATTAATAAGCGGATTTCAAGTGTAAGTAATTCGACTTCAACTAAACGAATACGAATATCACCACTTATGACTATACCTTTATCTAACAGCCGCTCTAGCAAATCAGCTACCGTAGTCGAGTTTGTTGAGTGGGTTAATTTTTTATTGTCGCTCATGACGTAAATCCTTACAGTAATCGACCGATAGGTCTTAAATCCTCTTGCACATTTTTCCCGATAGGCAAATAGCTCATACTAATTGTCGCATTCATAATGTACTGCTTAAATAATCCACAGTGGGGAATAAATTTTATTGCACTTAATTGGTTGCGTTATCCAGTCTTTCAAGAATATCCAAAGACAACCTTAATTGACCCTCTTTTTCATAACGCTGGGCAATAGTCAGCAAAGCTGATTTCGCCACATTACTCTCATCACTACCAGGATATTCCTCAACAACTTTTAGAAACACGCCTATGGCTTGCCGAAGTTCTCCTTGCTCGAGCCAAGCATTACCCATACGCAATAGGAGTCCATGGGTTGAAGTGTTATTGTCTGTAGAAGCATTAACCATGATGAAACTCCTTTAAAAAGAAAACACAAAGACTATACTCATAAATAATCAAAAATAATTTTGTATGATTGTTCATGAAACTCATTTTTTATAATAATCGGCCCAAAGGACCTAGGTTTAAATTCAAATCTTCATCTTTGAGACCAAAGACTTCTCGTAGATTATCCAACTCTTCTGCTTGACGCATCAGAGTCATTCCTAACCGTTCAATTTCTTCATCGCTTAACGAACCAGAATCCATTCTTCTTATGGCCTGTCGTTCAAGAAGCTCGTGTAATAATTTAACTAACGTTAAAACAAGTTGTGCTAAACCATTACGAACTCGATCCCCATCAATATCCAATTTTCGAGGCGTATTTGCAGCAACCAATTGCTGTGCAATAAAAGGAACCGCATCAACTTTAGAACGAGTTGATAATAATTGATTCTTTGACATTATTCTCTTCCCCGTAATTGTTTTCCCGTTTCAACTGAAGCCACTAAAGCCTGTAGACTCAAATAAATCAAATCAATATTTGCAACTGAAACGGTGACATCTGCAACGACAACAGCTCCTTTATTTAATAAACGATCCAAGGCCTCACAAAGAGAAACTTGTTCCTTTTCATCCTGAAATTGCTTGTTTGTCATAATAACTACTCCTGACAGTCTATATAAAGTGCAGAACCCAAATTCCTCAACTCGCTTAAACCTGCGGGGTCATTTTGCCGAAAAACCAAAGCTATCGGTAAGTCAGGAAATGTTTCATGAACACTTTTTAACTGTTCTGATTCGTGATTTACAATAGCTTGGCAAAACTTACAGATGCTTGCAGGCGTCATTTGATTAATAATTAGTGCTTTAATATTTATACCTAATCGCTGTAAAGCCTGTGTCATTTCATTGGTTTTATCAAATGCCAAATGGGTGGGGATAGTCACCGCATAAACCCCAGTTTGCTCACTCGCCTGCAATAGTACACGTAGATTTTTTAATTCGCGCGAAAGCTTTACCAATCGTTCTGATAAAAGTGGAAAACGTATAATTTTACGGTATTTGAGTAACAATGAGAAAAAAATTCTCAGCCAATCTCGGATCAACTCAGGCAATTCCAACAAACGCAGTAAATGCCCACTGGGTGCGGCATCCACAACAATCATATCATAGCGACCACTATCAAGATGATCCATGATAGTGGTTAACGCCATGATTTCATCTAATCCGGTGGGAGCTAGATCAAGTAAGCGTTCTAGCACTTCACGATCAAAAGTAATATCCAGATTTGGCAAAGTGTCTCGTAAAAAACCCTCCAATTCTTCTCTATAATCCATACGAATTTTTTCAAAATTGGCTTCTGCATTTATTTCTTGAGCATCCAAGTTTAAAATTACTTTTGTAGGACTACATTGTACCCTCAACCCCAAACAATCGCCAATGGAATGAGCAGGATCTGTGGAAAACAATAAAATACGTAATTCCGGATAAGTATTTTGTAATCGTAATGCAGTCGCGCATGCCAAGGTTGTCTTACCTACACCGCCTTTACCTGCGAAAATAATTAACTTTGAGCTATTGACCGGTAACTGAATTGGGCTTTCTACATGTAAGTGCAATTTACTTTCACTGGAAATAGCCATTGGCATCTCAAGATCCTTGTCAAGCACACCTAATTCAGACCAAAGAACCTCCAGTAGCTTATCTTGAGGTTCATCAACCAACAAAGGCAGCGTCCAAAACGTATGCTCAGACAAACTTGAAATGATTTTTTTTAGAGCCAGCTTTTGCCTATTATTTTCTGTAGTACATGTTTGGCAAGCACTTTTGGGTGTCAGTCGATTAACGATCAGATCAGACATAAATACTTTTTGTTTACTTAAGGCTTTAGCGAGATCGATGCTTTCTTCTACAACCATGGATTCAGCAACCATAACTAAAATAAAGTTGCAACGCTCTTTATCTATCATTAAGGTATGCATTGATTTTAGTGAATCATTCATGTCCAGTAAAAAAACATCCAAATGATCCAATTGCTTATCACCGCCAAAATGACTTCGCATGTATCGATATTTAGCAAGTAGTGTATCCAAGGCAATTAACCAGCGATGAATCAAATCTGGCATATTTAATAGTCGCAATGTATGACCTGTTGGAGCGGTATCTATAATGATTCGATAGTAATTATCTTCTTGAATCCATTCGGCAATTTCAAGATAGGCCGCCAATTCATCCATACCAGGAAGAGCGGTATCCATTAGATTCTGAATATCAGCTTGATCTAGAAACGTTCCACGTTCTGCGATTTCTTTCAGGGAAGCATCATACCGCATTTTGAATTCATGCAATGAAGCGACTGCACTTAACTCACGAACCTCTAGGTTCTTTGGAAACTCCAAAGTAGAAAGTATATTCAGGATAGAATGCGCGGGGTCAGTCGAGACTAACAAAAAACTATGTTCCGGTTGATCTTTTGCTAATTTTAAAGCAGTGGCAGTTGCGCATGTACTCTTTCCTACACCGCCTTTACCGCCAAAGAAGACCAGCTTTAGCGAGCCTTCCTGTAGAAACTTGGGGTAGATCATTGGCTTCATATCCCCTCATCATCTTCATCATCTTCATCATCTTCGTCGTCTTCGTCGTCTTCGTCGTCTTCGTCGTCTTCGTCTTCGTCGTCTTCGTCTTCGTCGTCTTCGTCGTCTTCGTCGCCTATTAAATCATCTTCTTCATCTAGTGCATCTAATCGATCTAGCAGTACGGCTTCTTGCTGCTCAAATTCTTCTTCGGTAATCTCACCTGTTTCTAATTGCATATAAAGCTCTGTGAGATTGTCACGAATCCGATCGGCTTCTCCAGACAATTCCTCTTCTGCCAGCTCATGAATTTTTTTAAAAATCCAGTTGATCCCTTTAACAGGCGAGAATAATATGTCGTCAACTAAGAACATGGCATAGCCTTTTTACTGCGTATGGTTTTTAACACTCGTTAATGTGCTCTTTTTATCGGTAGGCGCATGCAAATCCAATGTAATAAAATTATGCGGTGCCCAAGGTCCCGTATAATCAAATAAATAGACGTTATCAAACAGCTTTGATGCTTCAAAAACGCCTTTGGCAAACTCGTCAAGCTTGTCTCTTTCGACTAAACAGGCCAAATTCATTACATCTTTTTCCCGCTTAACCGTTGTTTCAACAATATCTTCACAATAATCGAACAACACTTCTTTTACTTTTTCGGTGAATTCTATTCTGTCGGCATCCCGCAATGATTGGTACAGGTTTCCAAGTCGAATTTTTTCATCGCGATGATCAATATTATTAGCATCTCTATCCAAGATTTCATCACGTCCCTGTCTCAAGCTTGGATGATTAGCAACATAAAATTCATAAATATTTGCTACATCCCAAGAAACGCGCAAACCCATTTCTACACGCCCATTCAGGCGCTCAAAATGCTCTCTGATCGATTCCTGATTAGCAATTAGGAGTTTTTCTACTGCCTCAGCATTTCGAGCAATAACACCGAAACGCATGGGCAATACAGTCCTATCTTCTGTCAATGAGTGCAATACTGCTTGATGTGCACTGATATTTCGTCTATCTGGACGTAAACGGGTACTAGCCGTATCGCTAACCACTGCCCTTAAGCCATCCTGATCTATGGCATAAACAGCTGCTGATTCGAGACCTTGCATTTGATAGCTAGGCTTTAAACCGTCGGAAACACAAAGTGCATAAAGCACTTTTGCCCGACTGTTTCTTAGTTTATCAGTGCTCACAAAACTCTCCTTAATAAATGCTTTTTATGACTCACCTGACTCAAGCGATTTAAGCGCTGATACTCTTCTGAACAAATACGCCCAAAATCAGAAAGTATTTGTGACTTGCCGGTCAGATTAACACAAGCGCGATAACTCTTCGCCATACGCATCGTGCGGATATGAGCAACATTATGAATTTTGTGCATCACAACAACCTCAATACTTGATTCGTAAGCCAGAAGATTTTTTATTCTCAGATGCCTCTGGATTTCCTTTGTTATAAATCTCTTCACAGGCAGATGTAGCACTTGCCAGTAGCACTTCTTTTTCTTTATCAATTTCTGCTATGCGAGTATTAATACTGGCAATTCTTGACAAAGCCACTTCACGTTCTTTGGCTCTGCGCCAACGCTCTAACTCAAGAGCGCCGACCTGAAAATAGTCTCGATAGACCTGATGATCGCGACTGACTCGTCCAGAGTGTGTTTTTATATCTGAAACTGTGCGTGGTGGACTAGTGATTATAGCCATGATTTTTACTCTACTGCTTTTATTTTTGTAGATGCTTTGATAGCTTCTGAACCCACTGGTGGACAATACTTACGAATCACACCATCAACCATTTCATGAAATATGGAGCGTCCAGCATGTTGTATTTTAGCAGTTTCCATGCTCAAAACATCATAACAGACAGAGTGGAATAGTTTATCGCCATAACGCGGCTTCATACCTTGTATTTGTAGAATACGAGCAATAGCAATACCCGCCCGTAAGCCATGCTTTGATTCGTGGTCACTACCGTGTAACTCTCTGACGATATCTACAACGTATCCAGACTCTTTAAGAGCTAATTCAGAGCGAGCATGAAGTATCTGAACCTCAGTATCCCGATCAACAAGACCTACATTAATTGTGATCATGCGATTCATCAATGCATCTTGGGTCTTATGCGTACCGGCATATTCTTCAGGGTTAGAGGTAAAAATAGCACGGAAGCCAGGATGCACATCCAGATAGCCCTCTCCAGCACCACGCGAACCAGGCAAGTTCAAAATACCTTCTGATAAAACGGACAACAGCACGTTATTTGTATCAGCTTTCGAACGATTAAACTCATCATAGATCAACATATCGCCATTCCGGCAAGCCGTCGTCAAACGGTTGTCGACCCACATACGACTCATCTGCTCTTCAGTTTTTAATACTGAGTGTATGTAATTATCAACTAAACTACTTTTGCGATAGCCAACGTCTTTCCCTGTTAAATCGGAACTTACAAACTCTTGATTACCTTGTAATAAAGTAACGGGACGACCCCACTGGGCAGCCAGATGAAATGCTAAAGTTGTTTTTCCTGTTCCTGATGGCCCTGCAAAATGGACTGGATAGCCCGCATTTAAATAAACCAACGATCGATCTATTATCTCCTTCACATAATGCGTAACGACAAAACCGTTACTCGCCTCTGGGACGATAAGATCATCTTTTACTTCATAATGTGAATTTGAAACGGTTTTATTACTAATCATAAACGCTCCTGAGCCAAAATGGCACCTGTCCTTCCTGATAACAAGGAATTAAAAAAACGGATGGTATTAAATGCTGTTGCTATGAATGTAAGCATTCTGAATTTAGCCTTGCTAGCATTTAAATATAAATCTTTAATATAACTGTAGGTATAGTATGTCAGACCTTTAGTATTTTTGAAAGACTAAAGGTCTATACTGGTCAGCACTTATTCTTAATTTGAATTAAGTCACGCTTTACTTTTTTCCTAAGGATGTATCGTGATGTTTTGCTGATTTTTTCGATTTCTTTACTTCTGCACTTTCTAATGACTCGATGATGTCTGAGCCTGATGAAGATAAAGACGACTCTGTCAGATCTACAGCTTCTGGCAGATAATGCTGTTTTTCAATGCCTGGCTCTTCATATTGTACTTGCGTACTTTCATCAGTCTTACTTGTAGTCTCATCAACAAGTTGAATCGCTATGCTATGAATGCTGTTTTTTTTTTAGCGGCACCTGTGCCGAAAAAAGCAGCATGAGCACCAGCTCTATCTTGTGCGGCTTCATTAATATAGGCACCAACACTGCTTTTATTGACCGAAACAAAGTCTGCTCTTGCTTTTGCATCCCGTTCAGCCGCATTTTTGTGATCAACATTAAAGCCAGTCAGTAAATCTAACGTATTTTTTGACAGGTCATTTACAAAAGCGGCTCGCTCTTCGCGCCCCTGCCGCCCAAACACTTGACGAAAGTTATGAAATGAATTTACTAAACGATTAACGTCATTCGCATTATTGTTGACAAACGCTGCTCGTGCATTAGCATCTTGTATTCCGTTGCTTACGCGAGTTGCAGCAAAGTCAGATATCTGAGCTTTTACACTAAAAATCCGTGCATTTTGTTCAGATAAGCGGTCTTCACGAGTACTATCAATGTGACTTCGTAATTGCGCCAGATCATCTGTGAAACGTCCCATGGGTGTTCTCCTTAGGTTATCTCTTTATGACAAACCCCAAGCAGTGGGCTTGAGGAAGTTGGAAGTGCCCGTATGTTTGAAAAGACAACAACTAGGCACTTTTTCTCTTCAATTTAGTTATGCTGGTGTTGCAGCGCTAGCAGTTAAGCCAATCGCTTCAGCATATTTCAAATAAGTTTCAACAGAAGCGATAACAACGCGAGCTTCGATTGATAATAATTCGATACCTACTAATGAAACCTTAACCCATGCATCAATAACGATGCCTTTGTCAAGAATACGGTCTACGACTTCTGCTAAGCTAGAA